>Ga0207428_10002905_pt1 | contig 16985 bp, 18 predicted proteins | sample RhiMethybrSRZTD1_FD_187600 | JGI IMG/M metagenome (GOLD analysis project Ga0207428, IMG submission 187600) | Populus rhizosphere microbial communities from Tennessee, USA - Rhizosphere MetaG P. TD hybrid SRZTD1 (SPAdes) (version 3) | ecosystem: Host-associated > Plants > Roots > Rhizosphere >...
GGTTGGCAAGATCGTCGATGTCCTGATCGACCGATCCTCCGAGTTGGTTCCCTCGGGCACCGTGGGCGTGCAGTACCTGGACACGCGCTCCCTGATTTACACGTCCGGGGTGCCACTTCATCCCGGGGCCGCCGCGGCATACCGCCGCCACCACCGATAGCGGGGTTCGGATGCCGTAATTTGGATATAGCAGACCAGAAAGAGAAAGAACCATGACTGAGCGCAAACGTGTTCGTCCGCAGCTGAGCGACGAGGCATCCTCCTATATCCGCGCCCTGATCATGTCCGGCAGCCTCCGCCCCGGCACCCAGGTGCGTCCCGAGGTTCTCGGCGAAGCCCTGCAGATCTCCACCACGCCGGTCCGGGAAGCGTTGCAGTCCCTGCGGGTGGAAGGGTTCCTGGAACTCGTTCCCCGCAAGGGTTTCCAGGTGGCACCGCTGACAGGGAAGGACATCCGCGACATCTTCCGGGTCCAGGCCCTCATCGGCGGTGAACTGGCCGCACGGGCAACCCTGAACGCGTCCGAAGACGCCCTCGCCGAGCTAGAAGCCCTGCACCACGAACTGATCGCCGCCGCAGCACGGCACGACGAGGTGCTCCTCGAGGAAAAGAACCACGCGTTCCACCGCGAGATCAACCTGCTGGCCGATTCCCGCAAGATCATCTGGGTGATGGGCCTGGTCACCCGCTACGTGCCGCGCCGCTTCTACTCAAACATCCAGGGCTGGCCCCAGGCCACGGTGGATGACCACTCCAAACTGCTGGAGGCCATCCGCTCCAAGGACGCGGCTACTGCGCGGCAGGAAATGGAGGAACACATCATGCACTCCGGCGAGCTGCTCGCCGCCCATTTCGACGAGCGCGTGGCCGCGTCCGGCAAGTCCGATGAAGCCCCGGACCAGGCCCAAGGGCTCGCCCGGGTGTAGGCCGGATCACAACAACCCTAAGGGAGTCCTAAGAATTCGCCGTTTCTATTTCCGGAAGCGGTGACGTGAGACACATTTGAACTAGTTCACGGGCGAAAGACCCGAACACGATGCCAACGGCAGCAGACCGCCGGCGGCATCAGCCAAGAACAAGGGAGTTCAAATGAGCACGCAACAAGCCTCGGTGCCGGTGGCCAAGCCACGGGTCGTCAGCAATGTGGTCAAGGGATGCCTGGGCAACCTGATCGAATGGTACGACTGGTTCGTCTACGCATCGTTCAGCATCTACTTCGCCGCCGAATTCTTCCCGGCCGGGAACGCCACCGTACAGCTGCTGTCCACCGCCGCCGTCTTCGCCGTCGGATTCCTCATGCGGCCCCTGGGCGGCTGGCTCCTGGGCATGTACGCCGACCGGCACGGCCGCCGCAACGCCTTGGCCGCTTCGGTGCTGCTGATGAGTGCAGGATCACTGGCCATCGGCCTCACGCCGTCCTTTGAGACGATCGGCATCATGGCCCCGATCATCCTGGTCGTCGCACGGCTCCTCCAGGGACTGAGTGTCGGCGGCGAATTCGGGTCCAGCGCCACCTACCTGTCCGAGGTCGCCACACCGGGCAAGCGCGGATTCTTCTCCAGCTTCCAGTACGTATCCATCATCGTCGGCCAGCTCTCCGCACTGCTCGTGATGATCCTCCTGCAGCGCCTTCTGTCTCCCGAGCAGATGGGCGAATGGGGCTGGCGTGTCCCCTTCATCATCGGCGCTGTCGCCGGGCTCGGCGTCATGATCCTCCGCCGCAGCATGGACGAATCCGAGCACTACAAGATTGAAAAGGCGCGGGAAGCGGCCGGCCTCGAAAACGGCGCCAAGCCGGTAGGGTCGCTGCGGGCGCTGCTGCAGTACCCCAAGCAGCTCGCAGCCGTCTTCGCACTGGCCATCGGCGGCACCGTTTCCTTCTACGTCTACACGACCTACATGCAGAAATACATGGTCAACACGTCCGGCATCGCCAAGGAAGACGCCTCCGTCATCAGCTTCTTCGCCCTGCTGATCTTTATGTTCCTGCAGCCCCTCGCCGGCGGCCTGTCCGACCGGATCGGACGCCGGAAGGTCATGCTCTTCTTCTCCATCGGCGGCACCGTCATCACCGTCCCCGTCCTGACCCTCCTCGCCGAAACCACCAACGTCTTCGCGGCCTTCGGAATGATGATGCTCGGCCTGGTCTTCGTCTCCGGCTACACAGCCTGCGCCGCGATCGTCAAGGCAGAAATGTTCCCCACCCGCGTCCGGGCCCTCGGCGTCGGCCTCCCCCACGCCCTGGTCGCGGCTACCTTCGGCGGCACGGCTGAGCCTGTTGCCCTCGCCCTGAAGCAAGGCGGCATGGAGTCCGCGTTCTTCTGGTACGTCACGGCCTGCATCGCGCTGACCCTCGTCGCAGCGGTCATGGTCAAGGACCCGTCCAAGAACTCCACCCTCGAAGCGGACCTGCAGCTCACAGCGGCCGAAAAGGCGCAGGGCGAACCGGCCCTCGTTACCTCGGGCCGAAGCGCTTCCTAGCTCCGCCAACGCAAGCAACCCAAAGACAAAGAAGACGTACGACGGCGGGAGGTTCCCGCCGTCGTACGTTTCTGTCTGTTGTGGAGAAGTCCACTTGGCGTCCACAACGCGCATGCCGAACTTCTTCTGCAACCACTGACCGATCGTGACCGCGACCATGCGGTCAGAAGCGTGAAGCCGGCGGCCTGGTCGACCAAAAGGGCCAGGACCCATCCAAGGATTCCGCTTTTCCGCCGCCCCGTGACATCAGCGACAGGAACCCGGAAGAAGCCTTCTATGGAGCCGTAATCGGCTCACGGGCCATCGATACGGCCCAGCTGATCCATGGACTCCCGGTCTGGCTCTGCACGGAGGGGCGCTGTGGCGAATTCCCGCATTCCGGCGTTGAAGCCGATGGCCGCGGTCCAGCCCAGCTCATCTTTGATGCGGCCCGATGTGGCGGTGATGTGCCGGACGTCGCCGAGCCTGTATTGGCCGGTGATCACCGGCGTCGGGCCTCCACTGAAGGCGGCGAGTACAGCTGCCACCTGACCGACCGTGTGCACATCGTCCGCGCCGACGTTGTACGCCCGGAAGGGTTGACCCGGTCCCGGCCCCGGTTCCGTCGGGAGGGATTCGATGGCCAGAATGTTGGCCGCGGCGACGTCCCTGACGTGGATAAAGCTGCGCCGCTGGGCGCCGTCCTCGAAGACCCTGGGGGCTTCGCCGCGGGCCAGGGCGGAACGGAAGAGGGAAGCGACCCCGGCGTAGGGCGTATCGCGGGGCATCCGGGGTCCGTAGACGTTGTGGTATCTGAGCGCGATGGCCCGTCCGCCGGAGGCCCGTGCCCAGGCGGAGGCAAGGTGTTCCTGGCTGAGCTTGGAAGCGGCATACACGTTGCGGGGGTCGGGGCAGGCGTCCTCGGTGATGAGCGCAGGTTCAAGGATTGCCCCGGTCTCGGGGCTGCGGGGGTCGAAGATGCCGTTGCGGAGGTCCTGTTCGGTCCGCGGTCCCGGACGGACCGGCAGCCCGGAGACCGGGTCTGTGTAGGCGCCTTCGCCGTAAACCACCATCGAGGACGCCAGCACCAGGCGCCGGATCCGCCGGGCGTCCATGGCGGCGAGCAGGACCGCCGTGGCGTAGTCGTTGTTGCGGACATAGTCCGGTGCGTCGGCGATGCTGATGCCCAGCCCGACCTTGGCGCTTTGATGGCAGACGAGATCGATCCCTTCCAGCGCGCCGAGCACGGTCGCCGGATCCGTAACGTCGCCGGTGAGCATCTCCACCCGCGGGTCCAGCCGGGGCCGGACCGGGTGAATGGCCGGATCCAGCGAATCCAGGACCCGGACCTGCCAGCCCTTCTGAAGCGCGGAGTCGACGATGTGGGAACCGATGAAGCCGGCACCCCCGGTGACCAGGATCCTCATGGCCGCCCCGCCGCGGGCATTTGGGGCGGAATGGCCATGATCCTGTTCACCGCTGCCGGGTCCATAGCCCGGGTCGGGGCGTAGTCGCCGCCGACGGCGGCGACTGTTGCTTCAAGCACCGCCAGGATGTCCCGTTGTGCGTTCTTGAGCCGCGCGAACACTACCTCCGCCGTCACAGGTTCCGAGCCGTCGTGGCCGGTGTCCGAATCGGTGACGTAGGCCAGGCTGGCGAAACCCATGTTCAGCTCGGCGGCCAGGACCGGTTCCGGGTACTGGGTCATGCTGATGATGTCCGCTCCTGCGTCCGTATACCAGGCGGACTCGGCCCGCGTGGAGAATCGCGGCCCGTTGATGACGACCACAGTGCCCGCCGACGCGTGCGGGAACCCCAGGTCCGAGAGTGCGGTGGCCAGCCGGGCACGCAGTCCCGGGCAGAAGGGCTCTGCTGCGGGCAGGTGCTGCACTCCGGGCGGTTCTGCGCCCGCCGGGGTCATGCCGTCGAAGTATGTGTCGTTCCGGCCCCAGGTCCTGTCAATAAGTTGGTCCGGTACGACAAAGCTCCCCGGCCCGTACCCGGCCCGCAGCCCGCCGACTGCGGAGGAGGAAATCACTGCCTCGACGCCGAGGCTCTTGAGCGCCCACAGGTTGGCCCGGTAGTTGATCCTCTGGGGCGGCAGCGAATGCCCGGCGCCGTGCCGGGGCAGAAACGCGACGGCGCACCCGCCAACCTGCGCGAGGGTGAGCGGGCCCGACGTCGGACCGTAGGGGGTTTGGATTGCCAGCTCCGCCGGCGCGGGGGCGCCGGGCAACCTATAGGTTCCCGAACCGCCGATGATGCCGATCCGCGCCCTGGGTGCGTCCTGTCCCCGCTGTTCCATGTGGCCATGATGCCACTGGACCGCTGTCATGACACTCCGCCGTCCCGATAGCGGCGGCAGCGGCGCCGCCACGCCGCGGCCCCGACGGCGAGCGCCGCGGCAAGCAGCACGGTCTGGCCGATCGTCTCGCTGTATGGCGGGACGGCGGGAACCATGTACAGAACGTCCACGGCCAAGATCACGGCCACATACTCCCAACGCCCGCTCAGGACGATGAACGGCAACAGGATCAGCGCGTACCAAGGGTAGCTGGGGCTGACAATCAACAGCGTCAGCCCCATCATGATGGCCTGGCGGTGCCACACGTTCCCACTGTCCGTAGTGCGCCAGACGACGACGGCGGCAACGGCCAGGGCCGCGCCACTCAGGACCATCGGCCACACCCCTGCCGAGACGAGCTGGGCCAGGCCGAACCTGGCCCCTCCGGCCCGTCCGTAACCTTCCTCCGTCAGGTACCCGGGCAGGAAACCGAGGACGCCCGCGCCGGAAGCCAGCACATACGGCACATACAGGCCGGCGAAGGCGGCAGCGGCGGAGGCAATGAACGCCGCCGGGCGCCGGAACAGCAGGGCGGGAACAGCAATCATCGGAATGAGCTTCGTCGCCACTGCCGCACCAAAAACCGCACCGGAGCGCAAGGGCCTGCCTTTGACCAAGAGCATTCCCGCGGCCAGAATCAGTGCGCCGGCAAGCACGTCCACGTGGGCGTTGTTCACCGCTTCCAGCTGCACCAGGGGGCTCCAGGCCCACGCCGCGGCCAGATGGGGTGGCCGGCCCGCCTTCGCCAGCATCGGAAGCAGCATCAGCGTGACGGCAGCGCCTATCAGCAGCCCGGCCAGCTGGAACGGCAGGTACCCGAGGCTGTCCGGTACGGCTGCGCGCACGGCGAAGAAGTAGATTTCGGCCCCCGGAGGGTAAATTGTCGGCACCTGAGGTCGGTTGACGGCCGTGCACAGCGGAGCGCCAGAGGGATATCCGGTGGCGGCGACAGACTCGGTACCGAACAGATCCGCGGGACAGGCCGTCTTGCCGTCCGGCGCTGTGACTCCCGGCCGGAACAGCCACGCCGGCCGGTAGGCTTCGAGGGTCTCGTCGGCGGGCACATAGTCGTACGGCGAGGCCCCAGCCTTCTGTACTATGCCGTCCCAGGCGTATCTTGCCGCATCATTGCTGGTCCGCGGCGGGCCGCTGACTGCAGCCAAACCCAGCAGGACGGTGCCTGCGATGATGACGGCACCGATCCGGCGGCGCGGGAGGCGCCGCAAGGACCGGACGGCGGCGAACAGGATCAGCCAAGACAGGCAGGAACCCGCGATCGGAGCCGACGCGAAGGAGTTCCCCGGCAGCACCATCCACCACATCAGCGCCGACAAGACGACCAGCAGCAGCCCAGGCGCGGCATAGGAACTGAGCGTGCCTTTGGCCGGCTCCGCAGGGTAGGGGCTCACGTCCCGATCGTGGAGGTACGTGCTCACGTCTCGATCCTGCCTCAGACTGTCTCCCGAATCCGCATCCTGTCGCAGAGTTCCGCATTTCGTAAGATCCGGGGCGCCCACTCCGCAGGTGACGGTGCTGTGCTTAAACCATGCAAAGGCCCGACCCGCAAAAACTTACCGAGGCGCTTGCTGCCAGGTTTGCTTCCCCGACCCGGAGCACCCGGCTTACCGTTGTCCTGGGGCGGTGGCTGGCGCTGAGCTTTACCGTCTGCTTCCTCACCGGTCTGTTCAGCCACGGGCTGCAAAACCCGCCGTCGTGGATGTTTTTCCCCACCAGCCCCGTCTGGATATACGAGCTGAGCCAGGGACTGCACGTGACCGCCGGCATCGCCTCGATTCCGCTCCTGCTCGCCAAGCTCTGGTCCGTGTACCCGGAACTGCTCAAATGGCCACCGGTGAAATCCATACCCCACGGCCTGGAACGCGCATCGATCGCGCTGTTCATCGCCTCCTCACTGCTGCAACTGACCACCGGGCTGATCAACACCTACAAGTGGTACCCCTGGCCATTCCCGTTCCGCGAGACCCACTATTGGCTGGCCTGGGTGATCTTCGGGTCGCTGCTCCTGCACATCGCCGTGAAACTGCCAGCCATCGTAGTCAACTGGGACAGGCGCGCCGTCCGGGCGGCCGGACAGCATGCTGCAGTGAAAGGCGCCGGAGGCAGCCCCGGCCCGGGCAGGCCGGAAGCCCCGTCCGCCGCCGGGGCGCGAGGCCAGGCCGCCGCTCCTGGCCGCTGGTCCCGGCGCGCGTTCCTGGCAGGTGTCGGCGTGACCACCGGGGCGGTGGTTCTCACCACGGCCGGGCAGTCATTTTCCTGGCTCGGCCCCTTGAACCTCTTCGCTCCCCGTGTGATGGACACGGGCCCGCAGTCCGTACCGGTGAACCGGACCTCGGCGGACGCGAAGGTGGCTGACCTTGCCATGTCCGGCCAGTGGTCCCTCGCGCTCATTTACGGGGGGACCCGCAAGACGTTCAGCCTGGCCGAACTGCGGGCGCTTCCCCAGCATGACCAGGAGCTCCCCATCGCCTGTGTCGAAGGGTGGAGCCAGACGGCACGCTGGCGCGGTGTCCCTCTCCGGGAGCTGGTCAGCGCGGTGGGCGCGCCGCCGCGTTCGGCCCTGCGGGTGACGAGCCTTGAACCTGAAGGCCCATACAGGCTCATGTCCATGCCGCCCGAGTACGTCGAGGACGAACGAACCCTGGTGGCACTGGAACTCAACGGCTCCGTCCTGGACATCGAACACGGCTACCCCGCCCGAATCATTGCCCCCGGGCGCCCTGGTGTCCTGCAAACCAAATGGCTGCAGACCGTGGAGGTCCTGTGAACGCGCCAACTGCAACCAAGCCGGTCACTGCCGCCCGCGCTGTCCTTGGGGTGACCGGGGCCGGGCTCGTCATTTACGGCCTCCTCGGGCTACCCACGCAGTTGGGAGCCGCCCAGTTGGTGGGGTTATTGACCTGGATGGCCTGCGCGGTCCTGCTGCATGACGGCGTGGTGGTGCCGTTGTCCACGTTGGCAGGCGCGGGCCTGACCCGCATCGGGTCGCGGCTGAAGCCAGCCTCAGCCGCCATACTGCGCGGGGCCCTGATGACCGGTGCTGTTGTCAGCCTGATCACCGGTACCCTGCTGAAAGCGCAATCGGAGGCCCGCACAATCAGCGCCCTCGAAGGGGACTACGCCGCAAATCTGCTGTGGTTCTGGGCGGTCCTGGTCATGGCTGCGGCTGCGGCGATCTACGCGATCGAACGGGCCGGTCGTGCAATGTCCGAAACGGGTGACAGCCGGCAAAAAACCCGGCCCTGAACATGTTCAGCCGGGCAGGGGATCCATCCGGCGTCCGATGCGCGGGCCTCCAGCCCTAGCCGGCCCGTCCTGGCCCAGGCGAAGGGCTCGCTGCGGTTCCCGTCACGGTCCTGCAGCACTCCCTGGTATGCGGTGTCGATGTCGTCATCGGGATCCACCTCTACCAGGAGGGTTCCCCGGCGTGCGATCAGTTGCCGGCACCGGCGCAGCAGGCGTCCGACGTTCCCGCCGATCCCGATGTTCCCGTCCAGCAGCAGGGCGGAGCCCCAGTTGCCGGCCTGCGGAACCGGGGAAAACACGGACTGTCTCAGCGCGCGGGTCCCGCGGCCGCGCGCCAGGCCAACGGCCTCGGCGCTGGTATCGATGCCCAACGCGCTCATGCCCAGGGACCGGGCCGCGGAGAGCATCCGGCCCGGTCCGCAGCCAATGTCAAGAACGGGACCCTGAAGGCCTTGCAGCAGGTTCAGCTCCAGCGCGCTGGCCTCCGAGCACCAGTCGAGGACATTGAACGTCACCTCGCCAGGACGGCGGCCGCTGTCCGGGGAGGCGTCGTGGGACCGCAGCGTGAGGGTGCCGCCACCGAGGCGCAGGGCCCGGGCGTAGGGATCATCCCTGCCCTGCCCGAAGACGTTGGCCGGTGCCACCACGACAGGTGCCGGTGCGCTGATGAGGCGTGTCACCCGTGGCCGCCGGTGCGGTGCGGCTCCGGGGACGGCTGCGTCTGCAGCTGCGCGGACCCGATCTCTGTGGACGCGGTTGAGACGCCGGCGGCGAAGTCCGTGTTCGGGATCCGGGCAGCGATTTCCAGGGCATCGGTGAAGTAGTCCATGTCCCTGAGGACGGGCAGCAGTCCCGTGGACAGCCGGTACCGGGACAGCCGGGCAAGTTGCCATGCCGCGGTCCGGTCCGTGGACATGGGTACTCCGCGGATCAGTGATCCCCGGGGCCGGAGGAGTGCAAGGGCCCAGAAACCGCCGTCTGCGGCGGGCCCCAGCCAGGCATCATGTTCGGGGGCCGGACTTGACCAGTCCGTGAGCAGCCCGGCAAGGTGCAGGTCGGAAAACTGCGGTGTATCCATGCCGAGGATCAGCAGGGGGCCGACGGCAATGTCGCAGATGACGGCGAGCCGTTCGTCCAGTGTTCCCCCGGCCTGCTCTGTCACCGAAAACCCGCGGGCGTCCTGGCTGCGCGGTGTTCCCTCCATGACGAGGAGACGGTGACTGGCAGGCAGACTACGCACCGTGTCCAGCGTCCTGGTCAGGCTCAGCTGTGCAAGTTCCGCTGCCCCCGCCGGGGTCAGCGGAGGCGCCATACGGGTCTTCACGCGCCCCGGCAGGCATTCTTTGGCGATGACCGCCACGGTCAGGTCCATGACTTCCCTCCGCTCCGTTCCTCACGGCTGACTCCCCCGGGCAGCGGTCCCGAGGGTCCCGACGTCGGCAGCGTCGCGGACCGACGCAGCCGGGACAAGGCGGTGAGCTGGACAAACATGTCCCGGACCGCCGTCGCCGTTCCCCGGAGTGTTCCGGTGACTTTGGAGCGTCCCGTTCGCGGGGCGTAGTCGACTGGAATTTCGACGATCCGCCAACCGCTAAGACTGGCTTTGACGAACATTTCCAGCGGGTAGCCGCTCCGACGGTCCTCCAGCCCCAGGGACACGAGCTCGGACCGGCGCGCTGCGCGCATCGGCCCCAGGTCGAAGACGGACTCACCGGTCAGCCGGCGCAGCCACCAGGCCAGAACGGCATTGGCAACCCTGGCGTGGACGGGCCAGGACCCGCGCCGGGGCCGACGGCGGCACAGCACGAGGTCCGCGGTGCCGTCCATGACCGGGGCCAAAAGGGCCGGCAGCATGGCCGGATCGAGTGAGCCATCGCAGTCGCAGAAGGCGACATAGTCAGCCGTCGCCGCCAGAAGCCCCGCATGGGCGGCAGCCCCGTACCCGCGCCGGTCCTCGCGGACGACGAAAGCACCGAATTCCGAAGCCAGCTCCGCGGAACCATCGCTGGAGCCGTTATCCACAACGATGGGCCGGCATCCTTCCGGTATCCGCGACAGCACCCACGGCAGCGCGGCGCGCTCGTCTAGGCACGGCAGAACCACGTCAACACGGACGAGGGCCTCTTCTTTCATTCCTCAACGCTAGGAGGAAGGACGGGAAATTTGGCCCGAAAATCCTTACGGTACGCGGACATCCGCCGCGCAATGGGGCCAACGAGCGAACGCGGCTGCAAGCGTGACCTGAGGCCCACCGTTGCCGGGAACTCGCGGGCGCCGCGCTACACTGCGCGGGCTCCGTACCGCGGGAGAGTGACGTCGAACCGGCATCCGCCGGGGACGTTATGGACAGTCACGCCACCGGAGTGGGCTTCGACAATGCCGGCCACAATGGCCAGTCCAAGACCCGCACCTGCGGACATGTCGAATGTCGGCGAGGGGGTTCTGGACGGTGTTCCCCGCCAACCGGCGTCGAATATCTTGCCCAAGTCCTCCTCCGGGATCCCGCCGCCGGCATCCACGACGCTGAGCGCAACGTGTTCGTCCTCTGTCTCCCGTGCTGAGATGAGGATCTCGCTGTTCGCCGGTGAATGCTCTATGGCGTTCATCAGGAGGTTTCCGATGGCCCGGGATAGTTCGCGCGCGTCCCCGAATAGCGTGAGGTCTCCGGTGCGGGATTCCGTGAGCGTGATTGACCGCGTAGCGGCGACCGGATGCAGGTCGGCCACGGTGTCGCTGACCAAATCGAAGAGTGATACCGGTTCCATGGTCAGCGCGAGCGTGCCCGATTGTATTTTGGAGAGTTCGAACAGGTCATCGACCATGCTCGCGAGCGTTTCTGCCTGGAGACGTATCTGACGGTGATATCGCGCCGGTTCTTCGGCGACGCCGTCTTCAAGGGATTCTGCCATCGCGCGCAGCGCCGCGAGCGGTGTCCGCAGATCGTGGGAGATCCCGGCGACCAGACGGCGGCGTGACTGGTCCAGGGTCGTGACCTCCTCGCGGGAGTGGGCGAGCCGTTGCGACGTTTCCGCCAGCTCCCGGGCCAGTTCCGCAAATTCAAGCCCCGCATAATCCTCCGGGAGGACGACCTGTCCATCGCCGATTGCCCGGGCCGTGGAACGGAGACGGATGCTGCTGCGCGTGATCCCTGAACCCACCACCGCGGCGACGACCAGGCTGACCACGGCAGCCGCGCCGATCACCCAGCACAAGACGACCAGGTCGTGTTCCGAAATATACATCTGGGCAGCGATGGCGATGGTGGCCCCGGCAATCGAAACAACCGTGGCCCCGACGACGATGAGCAGCCGCAGCAGCATCGATCTGTGCCGCGCGAAGCGCAGGGCAATCCCTGCGGCCGCCGCGACGAGGACTGCGGCCGCCACAGCGGTAAGGAGGATGGTTACGAAGTCCGGGAGCGCAATCATGATTTACTGCTTCGTGGGACGCTCAACCGGTATCCGACGCCCCATTCTGTGGTTAGAAAATTCGGCTTTGTCGGGTCGTCTTCGATTTTTTCCCGGACGCGCCGGACATGAACGGTGACGGTGGACAGGTCTCCGAAGCTCCACTGCCACACCTCCCTCAGCAGCTGCGCCCGGCTGAAAACCTGGTTGGGGTGCTTGAGGAGGAAGGCAAGCAAATCGAATTCGCGCACCGAAAGAGCCAGCAACCGGCCGTCCTTGAGGATTTGCCGGTTCGAGGCATCCACGTGGAACCCGCCAAGGTCGAAAGCGGCTTCGGGCGTAGTGTCAGTAATGCTGCGGCGCAGGATTGACTGAACCCTAAGGACGAGCTCGCGGGGGGAAAACGGTTTAGCCAGATAGTCGTCGGCGCCTGCTTCGAGGCCTTCGATGCGTTCCTCGGTGGAGCCGAGCGCCGTGAGCATGATGATCGGGGTGGAGGCATGGTCCCTGATTCTTCGGCAGACTTCAGCTCCGTCAATCCCTGGAAGCATCCGGTCCAGCACGATCAGGTCCGGCCGCGTGCGTTCCGCAGCGCTCAGCGCGCTGAACCCGTCGGTGGCTTGGTCAACGATAAGGCCGGCGGAGCGAAGGTAGTCGGCGGCGACTTCCCTGACCATGGGGTCGTCCTCGACAACAAGGACTCGCCGGTCGCGCAGATCGTCGCCCAGCGTCCGCTCAGTGCCGCGGGTCAGAGCCATATCCTCACCTTAGAACTCCCCGGCGCCGGCTGCGAGGGTTTCCCGTCGTAACGGCCCTGACTGTGTGTGGTTCGTAAGACTTCCGTCTGAGCGTCGGCGCCACAACCAGACGGAGCTGGGGCTCCGCTGGCGGACCGCAGCTGAAGGAGCTGTCAGGGTGGAGGTCTAGACTCTAGAAACTGCGGGCAAATCCCCGCGGACACCATCAGCCCAGGAGTCATTTTGGCAAAGTTTCTAGTGACGTACCACGGCCCCGGCCACCCCAATCCGGAAGAAATGGAAAGCGCGCGCAAAGACTTCATGGCATGGTTGGGCAATGCTGGCCCGGCGGTGACAGATCCCGGTGCACCTGTGGGCTTCGCCGGCCAAGTTTCCGACGGCGAACCCGCAGCCGTGGCGGACATCATCGGCTTCTCCGTCATGGAGAGCGAGTCCGTGGAGGCATTGAGGGAACTGCTGGCAAGCCACCCGTTTGTGGCCCGCGGCGGTACATTGCAGATCAACCAGGCCATGGCCTAACCAGTTCCGAGGCCGGGCCTCATGCCGTCCGCCAGTCGAGCCATGGCGGTTGCGGTATTCGGAAGGGGCGAGGCCGGTTGCCATTTCCAAGAACCCGATCCGGACATAGGGTAAAGCGCACCACACGATACTCCGCGTGGGGACTCGGCCGGAATCACGAACTTGGATCGATATATCGTGGCAGGGGAATTGATGTGGCATGAGAGTTACGAGAGCGAAAGGTACGAAGATGATTCTTACCGGCTCTGGCCCTCGGCGCGCCTCTGACCGCCACATCATTCCTGCCGCGTGCCAATGTACGCAGAGCGGCCGGGGCGCAGAATCAGCATTTCCATCCGCAGACAAACAAGGGAGACTCTCATGTTGCTTTGGATAGCCATCATCATTGCTGTTCTCTGGCTGCTCGGCTTGCTCGGCAACATCGGCGGTGGGTTAATTCACCTGCTTTTGGTTATTGCCGTAGTCGTACTGATCTTCCACTTCATCCGTGGCAGGTCCCGCGCGTAATACAAACTCAGATTCCGTCCAGGTCGCACCGGCCTGGCCCGTCATCAATTCCTCCGCCACGGCACTGCCCGGCGGGCGCCTGTACGCGCCCTTATTGCGGCCCGGAGGTAATCCCGGCACCGCCCCCCAGGCCGACGGTCATCCTTAGAAGCGCGCCTGACTGCTTTCCGTCGCTCGGCGTGAATTGGGCTTGGAAGGACTTTCAACTACGTCAGAGGCCCAAAAGGGTCCCTGACGTGGGAAAACGTGCCCGAGGTGAGACTCGAACTGCATTCCGGCCCCTGTGAACACTGGGAAGTCCCGAAAACATAAGCAATCCGGGCCAATCCATGACCACCTCAGCCTCGTTGCGTCATACCTGGGCGGCAAGCTCGTGCCGGGTCAGGTTCAGGTACACCTTTCCTTCTTCAACCCTGGTGATTGCATCGGCAGCCGCATAGGAGTCACTGCCCCAAAAACCGCGGGCGTCGATCTTGATGTATCCGGTGTGGAACAACCGCCGCGCCATCAACTCAGGTACTCTTGGTTCCCTTCCGAAGAGGGAATTCAATCCGAGGGTGATCAAGTCTTGCTCGGAGGAGGCGACAGCTTCTTCGAACACCTCTGCTTTCTCATTGGGCGGAACGATTTGCTCGACGGTACCTATATCCTTCCCCGACAAATCAACAACCCGCATTCCCTTCGACACGGACTCCAGTACGTCCACAATCGCCTCCTCCACTCGCCTGCATGGCATTCCTTCGCCAGCCTTGCCAGGAACGCGGTAGCTTTCACCTCCGCGCCACCAGCCCTGCAAACGTCGTACCCTGGATAATTTTCATTACGGCACCGTTGCGTCTGACGGTCAAGGGGTATCCCTGCCAGGCGTCACATCGCCCGGAGAGCGGCGGCCCCGCGGCCGTCAGTCCCATGCCACAACGATGCGGGCATCGGGTTGGCACGCAGAAGGCGGCTTTTGGGGTTTCTGTTCTGGTTAGAGTGACAGCGTGAAGACTCTTGGGGTTGACCTGGCTGCGGATCCGAAGAGAACGGCTGCTGCTGTCATTGATTGGCGGGACGGGCAGGCGCGGCTCGTCCACCTGTCTCTCGGCGTCCGGGACGAAACCGTCGTCGAGCTTTTCGGAGCATCAGACGTGACCGGTATCGACTGCCCTCTTGGCTGGCCCCAGCCCTTCCTGTCCTTCCTGCTCGGTCATTCCCGCGAAGATCCGGATGCCGTGCTTCGCCATGACGGGTTGGACGGACGTCGTCAGCTTGCCTACCGGGCTACCGACCGCGTCGTCACCTACACAACGGGCCTGATTCCGTTGAGCGTGTCGGCGGATCGGTTGGCGCATCCGGCCATGCGTTGCGCAGTCATTCAGGCCAAAATCGCGCGTCTCTGGGGCGTTCAACCCAGGGACGGTACGGACCGTCTTGTCGAGGTATACCCTGCTGCTTCCTTGAAGATATGGGGCATCTCGGCCCGCAGGTACAAGGGCCGTGGGATGCCGGAGTCCGAAATCCGCGACAACATTCTGGGCCAGCTCACGTCCGCGGCACCTTGGCTGGACCTTGACGCTTACAGGGACCAGCTGATCGCCTCGGATGATCTGCTCGATTCGGTCATCGCATCTTTGACAGCCCGCGCGGCCGCCCGCCAGGCCACCCTACTGCCTGGCCCGGATCAGAGCCTTGCAGCGCGTGAGGAGGGCTGGATCCACCTGCCAACCGGTCCGCTCACTAAGCTGAACGAATAGGACCGACCCGTCTGCCTATAACGGCCGTGAACCACTGCCCGAAAAAATGCTGACACTTGCAGTACCGGTGTCCATCGGAGTGCAGGCCTGTTCAATCGGCCACATTCCGGTGAACCAGAAGGGCCGAGGCGAGACTGGCGACCACTCCGAACCGGCCCCTCTACGACGAAGCCGTCGGCTTCCTCACGCCTCAGCAGGTATCAGCGGTCACCCGGATGACGGTCGGCATCACGAGTCGGCTGGGCCGCCGACAGAGTGGGATCATACAGGCATGGCACCCATACAGCGCATCCGCCCCGAGGGGCTCGTCTCAAGCCCGGCCTTCAGCCACGTCGCCATCGTGCCGCCCGGCGCGACCACCATCTACGTCGGCGGTCAGAACGCCGTCGACGTCGACGGCTCACTCGTCGGAGCCGGCGACGTGGCCGCGCAGTCTGCCCGCGCCTTAGAAAACGCGAGGACCGCGCTCGCCGCGGCCGGCGCGACCCTCGGCGACGTCGTGCACTGGACGGTGCTCTTCGTCGACGGCGTCGACGTCGCCGTGGGGTACGGGGCGATCGCATCGGAACTCGCATCCGATGAACCGGCCTTGGTGACTGCGGCGCGTGTCGCTGGGCTTGGCGTGCCCGGGGCGCTCGTCGAGATCAGCGCGGTCGCCGCTGTGCTGCCATGACAGTTCCGGTCACCCGAACGCCGGAGGCGTTGATGCCGTCGTCCGTCGCGTTGCTGCGCGGAATCAATGTGGGCGGCAAGAACCTAATTCGCATGCCGGACCTTGCTGCGTGCTTCCGCGACGCCGGACATCGGGACGTGCGAACCTTCATCCAGAGCGGCAACGTCCTGTTCACGCCGGATCCCGCGGCCGGGCCGGAGCTCGAGGACGCGCTCGAACGGATGCTCTTGGAGCGGTTCCACATCCCCATCCTCGTCGTTGTGCGGTCGCGTGGCGAACTCGCCGCCACGATCGCTGCGGCGCCCGCGAACCATGGCTCCGAGAAGCTGCGCAGCGACGTCTTCTTCCTGAAGCATCCCCTCACCGCTGAAGCGGTGTATGCCCAGCTGCCGGAACTGCGACAGGGGGTCGATTCGGTGGCGCTTGGTCCCGGCGCGATTTACTTCTCGCGGGTCGCGGCGCAAGCATCCAAAACCCGCATAACCCGCCTCATGAGCATGCCCGTCTACCGGCAGATGACCGTGCGCAACTGGCGCACAACCACTCGCATACTCGAGATGCTCGAGGACGGGGGCTGAAGTAACGCTGGGTCTCGGCCGCAAGACCGCTGCCACCGAATGCATCCCATTCCTAACCAAAAACTTCACTGGAGCTATGGAGAACCAAGGGAAGTCTTGATCCAGCGGAGCAATTGTTAAGCCAGCAGCACACCAGCGGAACTAAACCGCCGGAGCAGAGGCAACGAGTGAAAGTCGCGGGAGCAGGAGGAGCCATGAATCAAGCAGAAGCCCTGGCAGAAGCGTCGGTTTCGGCGGCACCATTTCGCATCGCCATAGCTGCCTGACATGAAGCGGATAGCAGCATGTCGAGCTCTTAACCGGACCTCACGCGAAGGCACGGAGGTCAAAGTGTCGACCGGAATCAGTTGCCCGACAACTGGGTGGCGGACTCCGCCCGCCATTCAGCAGACATGGACCTCCGGCAACTGCATTCACGACGAAAGCGGCCAAATCTGGCCCGACTGTCGTGACTGAAAGCCTGCTTCAATGATCCTGCATGGCGCGCAGTGCCTCTGAGGCTATCTGCCTGATCACATGCCGCTGCCTGGCGGACCGCTGAGCACGGTGGGGACGTACTCGAGCAGCTGGAGCCGGCCGTCGAAGGTCCGGCTGTCCACCATCTCGAGCGAGACGTCCGGGTAGCCGTCGTAGATCCGCTCCCGCCCGGTGCGGCCGGTGATCACCGGGAAGACGACCACCCGGAACCTGTCCACGAGGCCAGCGGTCAGCAGCGACCGGCAGAGGCTGAGGCTCC
>Ga0207428_10002907_pt1 | contig 16975 bp, 16 predicted proteins | sample RhiMethybrSRZTD1_FD_187600 | JGI IMG/M metagenome (GOLD analysis project Ga0207428, IMG submission 187600) | Populus rhizosphere microbial communities from Tennessee, USA - Rhizosphere MetaG P. TD hybrid SRZTD1 (SPAdes) (version 3) | ecosystem: Host-associated > Plants > Roots > Rhizosphere >...
AGTCGTCCCCGCTTTCGCGGGGACGACCTGTCAGGCCATCCCTACCGGAACCAGACCAGCGCGCACGCGGCACCGCCCACCGCCAATGCGTAGACCAGCGCGACGAATGCCTGCGCGATGGCGCTGCGCTGGGGGACCGGCAGGCGCACCGCGAGCGGCACGAGCGCGAGCAGCGCGGCTTCATACCAGCGGAGACCGCGCTGCAGCGTGATTAACGCCGCGAGCGCAGCGCCGATCACTCCGATCGAGAGGGTCAAGGACGCGCCCGCGACGATACCCCTGGCGAGGACGATGGCGACGACCAGGAATCCGGCCGCGCCTGCGGCGAGGCCGAAGCTCCACAACGCGAGCGTCTCGGCGCCGCCGAGGAACGCGACCGCGCCGGTGGCGAGCCCGAGCCCCATTCCCGCCGCGGCGGCCCGCGGCGGCTCATCGTAGGAGAGCATCGAGAACGCGACGCCGGCGGCGACCAGCAGCCCGAGGCCCATGGCATAGAGCGCGATCCGCTCGGCCGGCATGCGCCCGATGAGCGAGATGAAGATCCAGCAGGCGGCGATGCCGAAGCCCAGGCCGAGCACCAGGCCGGCCTTTCGAGTCGGCCTGAAGGCGAGATCCACCACCGCCCCGAGCAGTGCCGCCGCGGCCGCGAGCAGGAACAGCTTCTTCTCGAGCTCGAGCTGGCCGGTGAGGTAGACCCCGGCAAAGAAGCCGAACGCCGCGGCGAGGCCGCTCACGCGCAACGGATAGAAGACGAGCGCCGCGGCGATTCCGGCCAGCAGCGGCCCGAGTCCCCCCTGGATCCAGGGGTTGCTGAGGAGTTCCCCGACCACCTAGGCGCGCGCGGCTCGGATCACGCCCTTGACCTGGCGCACCTGCGCCAGCGCGCGCTTCAACTGCGCCATGTTGGCGACCTCGAAGCTGAAGCGCATGAAGGCGAGGTCGTCGCGGCTCTGCGTGCGCACGGCCGTGACGTTGATCTTCTCGCGCGCGAGCGCATCGCCGATGTCGCGCAGCAGGCCGCGCCGGTCGGTCGCCGTGACCCCGATCTCGACGGCATAGGCTGCTTCGCCGAGGCCCCCGCCTTTGCCCCAACTTGCGTCGATCAGCCGCTCCGGCTGGGCCTCGGCCAGGCGCTTCAGCGCCGGGCAGTCTTCGCGGTGCACCGACACGCCCTTGCCCCGCGTCACGAAGCCGCGCACCGGGTCGGGCGGCACCGGCTTGCAGCAGCGGGCGAGCTGCGTGAGCAGGCTGTCCATCCCCACCACGAGCACGCCGCCCTTGGCGGCTGCAGATTTCTTCCGTTTGGGAAGCTCAACCTGCTCCGCGGGTCTTGCATCCCCGTGCAGGGCGGAATGAAGCTGCCGCAGATTGACCTCGTCGCGCGCCACCGCGGCGAACAGGTCGTCGGGCTGCTTGAAGCCGAGCTTCGAGGCGAGCTGGTCGAGGTTCGCGTTGACCGCGCGCTCGCGGCGCAGCTCCTTCTCGACCTGCGCCCGGCCCGCCGCGACGCTTTCCTGGATCGCCTGCGCATTGAACCACTGGCGGATCTTCTGGCGCGCACGCGGGCTCTTCACGAAGCCGCGCTCGGCGTTCAGCCAGTCGCGCGACGGGCCGCCGGTTTTTGCGGTGGCGATCTCCAAGCGCTGCCCGCTCGCGAGCGGCGTGTCGAGCGGCACGATATGGCCGTCGACCTTGGCGCCGCGGCAGCGGTGCCCGAGGTCGGTGTGCAGCGCGTAGGCGAAGTCGACCGGCGTCGCTCCGGCCGGGAGGTCGATCACCTTGCCCTGCGGGGTGAGGACATAGACCGTGTCGTCGAGGCGCGTGTCGCGTGCCTTGGACCAGTCGGCCACCTCGTCGCGCCACGCGAGCAGCTCGCGCAGCCACGCGATCTTCTGCTCGAACTGCTTCGAGGCCTTGGTTTTCTCCTTGTACTGCCAATGCGCGGCCACGCCGTACTCCGCATGCCTGTGCATGTCCTCGGTACGGATCTGCACTTCCAGCGTCTTCCCTGCCGGACCGACGACCGCCGTGTGCAACGACTGGTACAGGTTGCCCTTCGGACGCGAGATGTAGTCGTCGAACTCCTTGGGGATCGGCTGCCACAGGTTGTGCACCACGCCGAGCGCGGTATAGCAGTCCTTGACCTCGGGAACGATCACGCGCAGCGCGCGCACGTCGTAGACCTGCGAGAAGTCGAGGCCCTTGTTGCGCATCTTGTTCCAGATGGAATAGATGTGCTTGGGCCGGCCGTTGATCTCGCCCTTGACGCCCGCCGCTTCGAGCTCGCGCGCGAGGGTCGCGATGGCGTCGGCGATGTACTGCTGGCGTTCGACGCGGCGCTCGTCGAGCATCTGCGCGATGCGCTTGTAGAGCTCGGGCTCGAGGTAGCGGAACGAAAGGTCCTCGAGCTCCCACTTGAGCTGGAACACGCCAAGCCGATTGGCGAGCGGCGAGTAGATGTCGAGCGTTTCCTTCGCGTAGTCGTTCCGCTCGGGCGAAGGGTTCTTCGCGAACCAGCGCAGCGTCTGGGTGCGGCTCGCCAGGCGGATCAGCACCACGCGCACGTCCTCGACCATCCCGAGGACCATCTTGCGCAGCACCTCGTTCTGCTCGACCGGGTTAGAGCGGGTGGCGACCCGGAGCTGGTAGAGCCGCTCGACGCCCTCGGCGAGCCCGGCGACTTCCGGGCCGAAAGCTTCTCGCAGCCGGTCGGTCACCCCGAGGCGCTTGGGCGCGGCGAACAGGATGCCTGCCGCGCGTCCCGGCGCATCGAGGCCGATTTCGGCGAGGCTGGCCGCGATGCCGAGCGCGTGCGGCCAGACCGGCTCGCCGGTCGAGAGCAGCTCGCCCGCGTAGAGCGGCTCGGCGAACTCGAGCGCCCGGGCCACGAGCTCGCGCTCGGCCGGAGCCAGCCCCTCGGCGAGCGGACCGAGCGCAGCGGAAGCGTTAGCCGGATGCAGCTGGACGACCGTGACCATGCGGTATTTTACGGTCTCATGGGCTCGCCCCTTGTCATCGTCCGGCTAGCGCGATGCACGATGTGCTCGGCGAGATAAGCCGCATCGTCGCCGACTCCCCAAAGAAATGCCGATTTCAGCTTGTGGAGCCGGTGCAGCCCGAGAAAAAGCACGCCGGGCACTTCGCTTACGCCGCGCCGATGAACCGGCCTGCCTTCGGGGTCGAGCACAGGACACCGGATCCATCCAAAATCGTAGCGGTAGCCGAGCGCCCAAATCACCGACGTGATGCCGGCGTGGCGCGCATCGAGCTCCGCAATGTTTGGAACAGCGGCGTGCCGGCGGTCCCGCTCAGGCGGCGCCGCCACAGTCAGGCCGTGCTTCTCGATATATTCATCGACGGCCCGGGTGAAGATATCGTAGGCGTCGTCGCCGCGTGCGAGGCTCTTCTCGAGCTCGTTGACGAAGCGCAGCCGGCCGCCGCAGATATCCTGCAGGCGCCCAAGCAGGAATGCGCCCCGGGAGGCAAGCTCGCGCGGATTCGCGTCGTGACCGCCTTCGGTCCCCGTGAGAAGTGGTGCGCGGGCCCGCGCCGCCGCACCTTCGACGACCCTGTCGGAGGCTCCCGTCGTCTCGTGCCACCAGGCGAAGTCGCGGCCGCGATATCGGCGCGGAACGCGCTGATGGCCTCCGACGGACAGGTAGACGCGCCGGCCGGCTTGGACAAGCTCCTCGGCAATCTGATAGCCCGAGCCTCCGCAGCCGACCACGAGCACGGCGCCAGACGGCAACTCGCCGGGATTGCGGTAGCGGTTGGCGGTCACCTGGTACAGGCTGCGTCCAAGCTCGGTGCAGAAAGACGGCACGGCAGGTGACTGAAACGGGCCGGTCGCGACCACGACGTTGTCAGCCTCGACGGTGAAAACCTCCGTTTCCACGAGCAGGCGGCCCGACTCGGCTCGCTCGAGCGACGTCACTCGGATGCCGCAGCGGATGGGCGGCGAGATCAGCCTCGCGTAGTCTTCGATGAAGCGCACCACGCCGTCGCGAGGCATGAAGGCATCCGGTGTCGCGCCTTCATAGCGATATCCCGGCAGCCGCATGATCCAGCTCGGCGACTGGAAGACGAGCGAATCCCAGCGCTCGCTGCGCCACCGCTCGGCGATGCGGCCGCGCTCGAGCACGAGATGCTCGCGTCCGAGCCGGCCAAGGTGGTAACTCATCGCCAGCCCGGCCTGGCCGCTGCCGACGATGACCGTCTCGACCCGTTCGCGCACCGGGCACTACTCGGCTTGCAATCCGGCGTCGCGCGCCGCCCTTCCCCAATCCGCGAGCTGCTGCTTCAGGAACGCGGCGAACTCCGCCGGCATCGTGCCGCTCGGCTCCACGCCGAGCTTGTGCAATTGCTCCTCTACGTCGGCTCGCTTGAGCAGCGCGTTGGTTTCCCGTGAAATCCGATCGAGCGTCTCTGCGGACATGTTTGCGGGCCCGAATAACCCAGCCCAGATCACGACTGAAAGCCGCGGCACGCCCGCCTCGGCGACCGTCGGCACCCCTGGAAGCAAGGCGCTCCGGTGCGGGAGTAACGTGGCGAGCGCGCGAACCTTGCCGTCCTTCACGAGCGGCGCCGCGACGCCACCGGTCGCAAACATCAAGTGCACGCGGCCGTCGAGCAGGTCGGGTACCGCGAGCGGCTCGCCCTTGTATGGAACGTGCACCATGTTCGTCGCGGTGAGCGACATCAGCTGCGCCGCCCCCAGGACGCCGTTGACGTTGCCGGTCGCATAGTTGAGCTTGCCCGGGTTGACGCGCGCGTAGTCGACGAGTTCTTGCACGGTCCTCGCCGGAACGCCCGGGTGCACTACGAGGAAGAAGGCGAACCGTACGACTCGCGCGATGGCGGTGAAATCCCTAAGCGGGTCGAAAGGCGGGTGCTTCCGCAGAACCGGTACGCCAAGCATCAGCGTATTGCCGCCAAGCAGCAGCGTGTGGCCGTCGGGCGAAGAACGCGCGGCGAGGTCTGCCGCGATCGCCCCGTCGGCACCCGGTTTATTGTCGACGACCACCGGCTGGCCAAGCGGCGCGGCGAGACCGTTCGCGAGGATGCGTCCTACGGAATCCGCCGTCGCCCCCGGGGGAAACGGCACGATGAGGCGGACTGGCCGGGTCGGGTAGTCTGCCGCCGCGGCTGGGCCGGCGCCCAGGGCGGCGGCGAGCACGATGACGAATAATTTCATTGCTTCCTCCTCGGCACGCAGAGTGGCCGAAAGAGGCGTTCGCGTCATGAGCCGGGCGTCCCGGGTCGAAAGCAGCCGGGGGTGACGGGAGCCGGAAAACGGGACCCGCGTCCCGGGTTGGTCGCTTCTAGTCTCCTAGCCCGGCTTTGCGAGCCGCTACCACCGCCTGGGCGCGGGTGCGCACGCCGAGCTTGTCGAAGACGTGCGACACGGTGTTGCGCACCGTTTTCTCGGATATCTCGAGCTGCGCGGCAATGTCGTCGTTCTCCAGCCCGCGCGCCAGCAGCTCGAGCACCTCGCGCTCGCGGCGCGTCAGCCCGGCGAGCGCGTGCCGCTCGCGCGGCAGGAACGCAAGAATCTCTTCCATCATTCTCGCGAATGCCGGCTCGCCCTCCAGCGGATGATAGTTATTGGTGTCCAGGGGCAGGAAGCGCGCGCCGGGAATCGACGACGCGACGAGCCGCACCTCCTCGATGGGGATGAGTAGCGCGCGCCTGCAGTGCAGCAGCAGCGTGGGGCAGGCGACGCGCGCGAGCAGCGGCGAGACGTCCATCTCGCCGGTCGCCGTCACCATGCGGGCGGCATGGCTCGGCGCCGCGCACACGCGGTATAGATCGTTCAGTTCGGCGAGCTGAGCGGGCGTCGCTCCCGGGAACATCTGTGCATTGAGGACCTGCCGAAACGCGGGGTTGTCCTCGCCCCAACCGTGCTCGACGAGTTTCAGGAACGCGAGGAATCGCTCTTTCTCATCGGGTTTGGGGTTGGGGCGCCGCAGCATTCCGCGCGCGATGGGGGCGGAAAGAACCAGATGGCTCACTCGCTCAGGATGGCGCACCGCGTAGGCGATTGCGGTGGGCGAGCTGGCCGAGGTGGATCCCCACAGCGCGAACCGCTCGAGCTTGGCGTCGTCGACCACCGCCTCGAGGTCGGCGACCAGCGTATCGAGGGAAATCTCGGCGCCGCCGCCTTCGGACAGGCCGTAGCCGCGGGGATCGTAACGGTACAGCCTGCAATGCGCGGCAAGCGCGCGCAGCAACGCCCCGAATATGGAAGTGCGCCAGTCCTGCTCTACGCTCGACGACCAGGTCGCGGCGCGAACTAGAGGATAACCCTGTCCCGAGACGGCGTAGGCGAGGCGCAATCCCGCCGCCGTGCACGCGAAGCGGATGTCCTGGCGAAACGAAATTGGCGAAACCCCCACGAGCATGCGGCACCCCTCGGCGACCCGGATGACGCTTCAGCTACCGCTCGCGGTATTTTACGGTTTCATGGGCTGGATCACCGACTGGCGGCGCAGGCGGGTGCTGGAGAAGCACTCGATCGACGCTGCGCTTTGGCGGCGCGCCACGCGAGCGCTGCCCTTCCTGCCGCAAAGCCAGAAACTGAAAGATCTCGTGCTCCTGTTCCTCGCGGAGAAAGAGTTCGCGGGCGCCCACGGCGTCGAAGTGACCGACGAGATGCGCGTGGCGATCGCGGCGCAGGCCTGCCTGCCGATCCTCGAACTCGGCCTCGACTGGTATGCGGGCTGGACCGGCATCGTCGTCTATCCGGGCGACTTCCGCGTGCGGCGCACGGAGGTGGACGAGGACGGCGTGGTGCACGAGTGGGACGACGAGCTCGCCGGCGAGGCCATGCCGGGCGGGCCGGTGGTGATCTCCTGGGACGCCGCCGCGAATGATCCGCACATCAACGTGGTGATCCACGAGTTCGCGCACAAGCTCGACATGCTGGACGGCGTCGCCGACGGCCTGCCGCCATTGCATCCCGGCATGGACCGTCGAGCCTGGACGCAAGCCTTCGAGGAGGCCTACCAAGGCTTCTGCGACGCCGTGGAGCGCGGCCGTGACACCTGGCTCGACCCCTATGGCGCCGAGCATCCTTCGGAATTCTTCGCCGTGATCAGCGAAGCCTTTTTCGAGGATCCGGCCGAGACGCGGCGGCGCTATCCCGAGGTGTACGAGCAGCTCAGACTCTTCTACAGACAGGACCCTGCATGCAGGTAAGGAAGCTGCGGAAATACGTGCCGCTCACGCGCGAGCAGTTTCGCGCGCGCTTCTACGAGCGCTTCTGCGACCCCGCGTTCGACGACGTGAAGGCCGAGCTCGAGAAGGTATTCGAGCGCGCCTGGGACGGCTACATCCAGTACCGCAAGTCTCCGCGCAGCCGCCCGGCCGGCGCCGGTTTCGCCGACCCCTCTTTTGCCTTGCCCATCGAGTGGCTCGAGACCCGCTCGACAATCCACCAAGCCCAGACGAGACACCAGGATTCAAAATCTCCTTCTCGAATCCTGGTCGTTAGCGCATCGACGCGGAGCGAGCACACCTGCCCGGGCGAAGTCTCCAAGACCTGGCGCCTCGCCGATCATGCGCGCAAGACGATCGAATCCCACCCGGGCTTCGAAACCGACGTGCTCGAGCTCTCGCACCTCGCCGACGAGCCGTGGAAAGTGATCCACCCCTGCAAGGCCTGCGTCTCGACCTCGATGGCGCTGTGCCACTGGCCGTGCAGCTGCTATCCAAATCACGCCATGGGGCAGACCAACGACTGGATGGCCGAGCTCTATCCGCGCTGGGTGGCGGCGCACGGCGTGCTGATCGTGTGCCCGGTCCATTGGTACCAGGCCCCGGCGAGCCTCAAGCTCATGATCGACCGCCTAGTGTGCGCCGACGGCGGCAACCCCGATCCCACCACCACGCGCGGCAAGGACCCCGAGAAGGCGAAGGCGCTCGAGCTCGCGGGCTGGCCGTATCCGCGCCATCTTGCGGGCCGCGCCTTCGCGGTGGTCGCGCACGGCGATTCGCAGGGCCACGAGGATCTGAGGCGCAGCCTCACGCAATGGCTGACCGACATCGGCATGAGCCAGGCGGGCGACTCGGCCGCCTTCGATACGCTGATCGGCTACTACGAGCCCTACGCCACCAGCCACGAGGCGCTCGACGCCGCTCCCGATATCTTTGCGGAAGTGGAGAATGCGGCAAAAAGCCTGGCGCAAAGGGTGCGCGACATTCGCTCGGGGAAATACCGTGCGCCGGACGCGGCACTGCGGCACCCGCGGCAAAAATGACCGCCCAGGTCCTCTTCCGGGAAACCGTCATCGCGGCCGAAGCGATGGAAGAGGCCGTGCGGCGTGGCGCGAGCGGTCTCGAGCGCCTCGGCGTGCGGCAGGGCGACGTGGTGTGCATCCTGCTGCATAACAGCCCTGCGTTCCTCGAAGCGCAGCTCGCTGCGCGGCTGCTGGGCGCCTACTGGTGCCCGATCAACTGGCACTACAAGGCCGACGAAGCCGGCTGGATTCTCCGCGACAGCGGCGCGAAAGTGCTGGTCACCGATGACGCACTGCGCGCGCAAGCCGGGGCCGGGATCCCGCCGGACTTGCCAGTGGTGGATGATTGGAAGCGGTTCCTGGACGGACAGGTTCCGTGGGAAGTAGAGGAACGCCGTCCCGGCACGCTGATGCCGTACACCTCGGGCACCACCGGACGCGCCAAGGGCGTGCGCCGCCTGCCGCAGACACCCGAGCAGCTGGCGCAGCTCCAGCAAGGAATGCGGCAGGTGCTCGGCATCGAGCCCGGGATGCGCGCGCTGCATCCAGCCCCGCTCTATCACAGCGCGCCGTCGAGCTACGCGGTGCAGGCCGCCCTCCACGGCGAGCTCCTGGTGCTGGAAGAGCGCTTCGACGCCGAGCGCGCGCTCTCTCTGATCGAGCGCCATCGCCTGACGCACGCCTACCTCGTGCCGACCATGTACGTGCGGCTGCTCCGCCTGCCCGAGGCGGTGAAACGCCGCTACGACCTCTCGTCGATGCGCTTCGTCGCCTCGACCGGCTCGCCCTGCCCCGCCGAAGTGAAGCGCGCGATGATCGACTGGTGGGGGCCGGTGTTCAACGAGAGCTACGCCGCGAGCGAGCTCGGCTACGTCACCTCGATCAGCTCCGAGGAGGCGCTGCGCAAGCCCGGCGCAGCCGGACGGCCGGTCGGAGAGGCGAGGCTCCGCATCCTCGACGAAAGCGGCCGCGAGCTTCCTCGCGGCCAGGTCGGGCTGATCTATGCGCGTCAGCCGGCCTATCCGGACTTCACGTACAACAACAATGCCGAGGCGCGCCGGACGATCGAGCGCGACGGCCTGCTTTCCCTCGGCGACATGGGCTTCGTCGACGACGACGGCTACCTCTATGTCTGCGACCGGGCCGCCGACATGGTGATCTCCGGCGGCGTGAACATCTACCCCGCCGAGATCGAGGCCGTGCTCACCTTGATGCCCGGCGTGCGCGACTGCGCGGTGTTCGGCATTCCCGATGAGGAGTTCGGTGAAGCCCTCGCCGCCGCCGTGCAGACCGAGCCGGGTTCGTCTCTCCACGCCGAAGACATAAGGCGGTTCCTTCAGGAAAAGATCGCGAACTACAAGGTGCCGAAGGTGATCGCCTTCCACGAGGAGCTGCCGCGCGAGGAGAGCGGCAAGATCTTCAAGCGCCGCCTGCGCGCGCCCTACTGGCAGAAGGCGGGGCGGCGGATCTAGAGCGTGGCGCCGCCGAGGAAGAGCTGGCCGACCCGCGGGTCGGCGAGCAGCTCGCGCGAGCGCCCCTGCATGCGCACGCGGCCGAGCTCGAGCACCACGCCGAAGTCCGAGATCTCGAGCGCGCGCTTCGCGTTCTGCTCCACCATCAGGACCGAGACGCCCTGCGCGCGCAGTCCCTGCAGGATCTCGAAGGTCTCGCCCACGAGCCGCGGCGAAAGGCCGATCGAGGGCTCGTCGATCAGCATCAGCTTCGGCTCGAGCAGCAGGCCGCGGGCGATCTCGAGCAGCTTCTGCTGGCCGCCGGAAAGCGTCGAGGCCTGGGCGCGAGCCTTCTCGCGCAGCATCGGAAAGCGCTCGAGCATCGCCTCGACGCGCCCGGCGGCGTCGGCCTCGCGCCGGGACGCGGTCAGGCCGAGCTCGAGGTTGTGCAGCACGGAGAGCTCCGGGAACACGTTGCGCCCCTGCGGCACGTAGGTGACGCCGAGCTCGAGCAGGCGGCGAGGCTCGTGATGGGTAATCTCGCGCTCGTCAAAGGCGATGCGGCCGCGCTGCACCGGCAGCAGGCCGAACACCGCCTTGAAGACGGTCGACTTGCCGGCGCCGTTGGGGCCGATGATGGTGGTGATCGCCCCGCGCGCCACCTTGAAGGTCGTCTCGTTGAGCACGGTCAACTTGCCGTAGCCGCAGACCACGCCCTCGAGCGCGAGGATGTCAGTGTCCAAGGTAGGCGTCGATGACGCGGCGGTCGTTGCGGATTTCCGCGGGCGCGCCCTCGGCGATGATGCGTCCCTCGGCAAGCACGAGAATGCGCGTGCACAGCGACATGACGAAGTCCATGTTGTGCTCGATTACGACGAAGGTGGCCTTTTGCGCTGCGTTGATCGCGCGCAGCCGCTCGCGCAGGTCGGCGAGCATCGTCAGGTTCACGCCCCCGGCGGGCTCGTCGAGCAGCACCAGGCGCGGCCCGGCCATGAACGCCATCGCGACGTCGAGCAGCTTCTGCTGGCCGTAGCTCAGCGCCCCGGCCGGCTCGTCGGCTAGCGCCCGCAGGCGGAAGAACTCGAGCATCCGCTCGGCTGCGGCCGAGAGGCCCGCGTCCGCCGGACCGAGCAGGCGCGACCACATCGTTCCCTGGTGCTCCTGTCCGGCGAGCAGCAGGTTCTCACGCAGCGAAAGCTGGGGGAACACCTGCAGGAGCTGGAAGGTGCGGCCGATGCCGAGGCGGTTCAGGTCGCACGGCCGCGTGCCGGTGATCGGCCGGCCGTCGACCCGGACCTCGCCGGAGCTCGGCGCGAGCTGGCCGAGGATGCAGTTGAACAGCGTCGACTTGCCCGAGCCGTTGGGCCCGATGAGGCCGAGGATCTCGCCTTCGTGGACGGCGAACGAAACGCCGTCGACGGCGCGGATGCCGCCGAACGCCTTGCTCAAGTCGCGGACTTCGAGGACGGCGGCCATGATCTGCGGAGACGTTCACCCAGGCCGAGCAGCCCGGCCGGGCAGAAAGCGAGCAGGACCATCACGAACACGGCGTAGCAGATGAGATACAACCCCTCGCTGAAGCGCAGCCATTCCGGCAGCAGCACCGAGACCGCGGCACCGAGGAACGGGCCGAAGAAGCGGCCGGCGCCGCCGACGATGACCATCAGGAGCAGGTTGAACGACAGCCCGAGCGCGAACGCGTTCGGCTCGATGAATTGCACCAGCGGCGCGTACAGCGTGCCCGCCACGCCGCCGAGCGCCGACCCGACGGCGAACGCCATCAGCGTATACCGGCGCGTATCGATGCCGAGAGAAGAGGCGCGGAGCGGATTCTCGCGCAGCGCGGTGAACGCGCGCCCCCAGGGTGAGCGGATGAGCCACCAGGCGCCGAGCGCCGTCAGCGCCAGCGCGCCGAGGCAGAAGAAGTAGAAATCGAGCGGCGCCTTGGTCGACCAGCCGAGCAGCGTCGGCCGCGGGATGCCGCTGATGCCGTAGACACCCTTGGTGAGCCACTCTTCGTTCCGCAGGACGAGGTACACGAGCGTCGAGAACGAAAGCGTCACGAACGCGAGATAGTGGTGCGCGACGCGCAGCGCGGGATAGCCCAGCAGCCACCCGGTTGCGAAGCAGAGCACGATCGCCACCAGCAGCGCGCTGCCGAGCGACCAGCCATGGGTGGTGAGCAGCGCCGCGGCATAGGCGCCGATGCCCACGAACGACGCCTGCGCCAGCGAAATCTGGCCCGCGTAGCCGAGCGTCAGGTTGAGGCCGATCGCGGCAATCGTCATCACCGCCCAGAGGCTGAGCAGATAGATGCCGTACGGCTTGAGGCCGAACGGGGCCGCGACCAGCACTGCCGCGGCAAGCAGCAGAATCAGGGACGGACCCTGATTTTTCATACCGTGCGCTCTTCCGCCCGGCCAAGCAGACCCTGAGGCCGCACCAGGATGACCACGATCAGCAGGAAGAGCGGAATCGCCGCGCGGTACTGCGCCGAGAGGTAGGCGGCGACGAAATTGTCGATCACGCCGAGGAGCAGCCCTCCGGCGATCGCCCCGCGCACCTGGTTGAAGCCGCCGACGATCGCCGCGACGAAGGCTGCGAGGCCGAGGGTCTCGCCGTTGGTGAACTTCGCGAGGTAGATCGGGCTGATGAGGAACGAGGCGAGCGCCACCAGCGCGGCGTTGATGAGGAAGGTGTAGACGATCATGCGTTCGACCGGAATGCCGAGCACGCGCGCGAGCGCCGGGTTCTGCGCGGTCGCCTGCATGCGCCGCCCGACCCTCGTTCCGTTGAGAAAGCAGTGAAGCACGGCGACGGCGAGCACGGCGACCGCGATGATCACCAGGTTCTGCACCGAGACCACGGCCGAGGCGATCTCGAGGTTCGTCGTCGCCCAGGCCGCGGGGAAAGGCTGCGCGTCGGCGGCGTAGAACTCCTTGACGCTCTCCTTCAGGAGGATCGAGAGCGCGATGGTGGAGATGACGAGGGGCAGCACGCCGTGGCGCAGGATCGGCTCGACCACCAGCCGCTTGAAGAGCATCCCGAGGATCACGAGCGAGAGCGCGAGGCCCGCCAGCAGCGCCGCCCAGAACGGCAGGCCGCCGAGCTTGATCGCGGCGAGCACGAAGAACGCCGGCAGCATGACGAACTCGCCCTGCGCGAAGTTGATGGTCTGCGAGGTCTGCCACAGCAGCACGAAGCCGATCGCGACCAGGGCGTAGATCCCGCCCGTCGCGAGGCCCGCTAGTAGAAGCTGGAGGACGTCAGACAGCTTTGTTTACCTCTGCAGCCGTCGCCCCCGCGAAGGCGGGGGCCCATGTCTTTTTAGAAAACGGGGTCCCCGCCTTCGCGGGGACGACGTTTCCATGCGTTCTTATCTATTTCCCCAGCTTGGGCAGCGTCTGCACGATCTTCTGCTTCCCGTCGACCACCTCGGCGAGGAAGCTGATGCGGTCGATGTCGCCCTTGTCGTCCCAGGTGGTCTCCATCAGGATGCCGGGCTCGTCCTCGGGCCGGATGGTCAGTCCGTGCAGGGTCTTCGCGAGCGCCTTGCGGTCGAACCGGCCGAGCTTCTCGGTGGCGTACTTCACCGCGTAGACGCCGGTGTAGCCCTTGATGCCGTTGTGGTCCGGGACGTAGCCGAAGCGCTTGTTGAACTTCTCCTTGAACGCCACGATCGCCGGCAGCGGCGCGTCCGCGCTCAGCCCGACGTGGCCACGCGCGCCGTTGGCGGCGGGGCCGGCCATGTCGATGACCTTCTGGCCGAGGAGGGTGGTCTCGCCGATCAGCGGCTTGGTCACGCCCTGCTTGCGCGCCTCGCGCAGGAAGCGCGCGCTCTCCTCCTCGTTCGTGTAGACGAAGATGACGTCGGCGTTGGCGCCCTTCAGCTTGACCACGTCGGCGGCGAAGTCGACCTGCCCCGACTCGGTGGAGATGTCGGCCACCACCTTGATGCCGCGCGCGCCCATCTCCTTCACGAACGTGTCGCGCCCGCCCTTGCCGAAGTCGTTGTTGACCCAGAGGATGGAGACCGTCTTCGCCTTGACGCCATCGCGGATGTAATTCGCGATCTTCGGCATGCTCACCTGCTGGCCGAAGGAGGTGCGGAAGATGTAGCCGTTGCCCATCTGCGTGATGTCGGCGGCTTCGGCGCCGGTGATCTGCGGCACCTCGGCCTGCTGCGCGAGCACCATGTTGACCTTCACCGAGCCCGAGAACACCGGCCCGAGGATCACGTACGGATCGCTGTCGATCGCCTTCTGCACCTGCGCGCGCGAGATGCCCGGGTTGCTCTGCGTATCGGACTGCGGCGCGTTGATCTTGCGCTTCAGGATGCCGCCCTTCGCGTTGATCTCCTCGATCGCGAGCACCGCGCCGTCGCGGAAGTTGGTCCCCGACACCGCGCCGGCGCCGGACAGCTCCATCACGATCGGCATGTTCACCGTTTGCTGGGCGGCGGCACTCCCGATTCCAAGCGTGACCATTGCCCCGAAAATTCTTCCGAGCCACGGTTTCATTGCTCTCCTCCACGACAGAAATTCATTTTGGCGTCTTCGCGACGATGTCGGCCTCGACGAGCTGCCTCAATTCCGGCGTCACCGTGGGGTCGCCGCCGAACCATTTCCGGAAGCCGAATCCTGCCTGCTGCAGCAGCATGCCCAGGCCGTCGACCGTGCGGTGGCCACGCTTTCTCGCCTGCGCCAGGATCGCGGTCTCGAGGGGCACGTAGATGATGTCGTAGACGACCGCGCTCTTCCTGAGCGGCGAGAGATCGATCTCGAGCGGGTCCTTGCCCTGCATGCCGAGCGAGGTGCAGTTCACGAGCACGTCGGCCTGGGACAGCAGTTTCGCCAGCTCATTCCACCCATGGGCGCTCGCGCCAAAGCGCTGCGCCAGCTCCTGCGCGCGGGCGACGGTACGGTTCACGACGTGCACTTCGACGCCGCGCTGCCGGAACGCATAGACGGCGGAGCGGCTGGCGCCGCCGGCCCCGAGGATCACCACCCTGCAGCCGGGCACGTTCCAGCCCGGCGCGCGATCGTCGAGGTTGGCGATGAAGCCGTGGACGTCGGAGTTGCCGCCCATCAGTCTTCCGTTCTCGAGCCAGAGCGTGTTCACCGCGCCCACCGCCTCGGCGGCGGCATCGCGCGCGGCGACGGTGCGATAGGCAGCCTCCTTGTGCGGCAGGCTTACGTTGCCGCCGACATAGCCGTTTCCGTCGAGGTTGCTGATGAACGGCACGAACTCCTCGGGCTTGAGGTCGCGGATCTCGTAGCCGCCCGCGATGCCGAGCGTCTTCAGCCAGTAGCCGTGGATCATCGGCGAGCGCGAATGCGCGATCGGATGGCCCATTACGCAGGCTTTTTTCATCTGCCTCTTTTCCGCTACAGGGGCGAGAACGAGGTCGACTTGAGGATGCGGCATTCCTGGCTCTGGTGCGCGCCGAGCTCGCGGCTCTTGGCGAGGTACTCCTTGAATGCCGGATCGGCCATGAGCGCCTCGCGCTTCTTCTCGCGGTCGGCCTGGCTCGCGTACTTCCACACGTGCACCACCTGGTTCAGCGGCCCGACCTCGGTCGTGGCGTAGAACACCGGCTCGCCGCAATGCTTCACCTGCGCCGGATGGCCGTACTCCTCGTAGAGCTTGAGCCAGGCGGCGAACTTGTTGTTGTGCAGCGTGTAGATGCGCAGATCGAAAATCATGTCCCCTCCGCGAGCGCGAGTATAGCTTTCGTCGCGTCGAGCGCGCGCCGCGCGCGCTCGAGCGGCGGGAGCTTTTGCGAAACCGGGACCTCCAGGCTGAGCGCGATGTCCGCGGGAAGCGCGCGCAGCAGCCCGCGCAGGTCGAGCCCGCCTTCGCCCGGGAAGAGGCGGTCGGAGCGCGCCTGGCGGATGATCTCCTCCATCCGTGCCGGCTTCTCCGGCTTCGCGTCGCAAAGCTGCGCATAGCGCAAGCGCTTCCGTGGCACGCGCGCAAGACCTTGCGGCGTATCGCCGCCGCGGAAGAAATGGATGGCGTCGACCAGCAGGCTGCCGTTCGGCCGCGCGGCCAGGTCGAGGATGCGCATCGCCTTGGCTACGTTCGAGACGTCGACCCACGGCATCGGCTCGAGGTTCGCGGCGAGCCCGTAGCGTGCGGCGAGATCGCAAAGCGTGCCGAACTTCTGAGCGAGGCGCGCTTCGACGGGGTCGGCGCCGTGCACCAGGAGCTCGGTGGCCTTCAGGCGTGCCGACGCCTCGAGCACCGCTTCGAAGTCCGCAACCTGCGTCTCCGGCGTGAGGCGGAACACCTCGACGTCGAGCACGCGCATTCCATTCTCCAAAAGGGTCCTCTCGACCTGGGCCGGATGAAAGGCGTGCTGGTAGGGCTGCCCGGCCACGGGGACGAGGCGCAGCCCCGCGTGCGAGTAGCCCGCCTCCGCCGCAACGCGAATCTGCTCCTCGTGCGGCAGCTCGAGGACCGTGAGCGCCGCGAGCCCGATGGGCCGGTTCATTTCAGTAGGTGATCCGCGCGAGCGAGCGCAACGCCTCTGGCGTGGTCGCGGGAAAACCGAAGAACTCGAGGTACGCCGGGATCTGCTCGAACAGCATGTCGGTGCCGACCTGGTAGCGGCAGCCGCGCCGCCGCACCGCTTCGAGGAAAGGCGTCATTTCCTCCTTCAGCACCACCTCGCCGACGAAGGTCTCGGATGAAATGCGCTCGACGTCCATCGGCAGCGGGTCGCCGGCATTCATGCCGAGCGGCGTGGCGTTGACCACGAGGTCATGGCCGGCCGGGTCCTTCGATCCGCTTTTCACTTCCACGGTCGGGTAGTGCGCGGCGAGCCGCTGCGCCAGGCTGCGGGCGGAATCGGGACGGCAATCGAAGAGCGTAAGCGCGCCCACGCCAGCGGCGGCGAGCGCGGCCGCGATCGCCGAGCCGACGCCGCCGCAGCCCACGACGAGCGCTCGCGCGCCTTCAAGCCTGCAACCTTTCCGCCGCACGCCGCGCACGAAACCCTCGCCGTCGAAGAGATCGCCCTGCAGGCGCCCGTCGGGCGCGCGCCGCACCGCGTTGCACGAGCCCGCGATCTTCACGGCGGTCGTGGCCTCATCGAGCAGCCCGACGGTTCCGACCTTATGCGGCATCGTGATGATGGCGCCGCGGATGTTCGTCAGCGTGAAGATCGACTTCAGGAATGCCGGGTAGCGCTCGGCCTCGCAGCTCATCGGCACGACCACGGCGTCGATCCCGGCCTGCTCGAAGTAGGGGTTATAGATCATCGGCGACTTGAACGTAGCGGTC
>Ga0207428_10002910_pt1 | contig 16966 bp, 16 predicted proteins | sample RhiMethybrSRZTD1_FD_187600 | JGI IMG/M metagenome (GOLD analysis project Ga0207428, IMG submission 187600) | Populus rhizosphere microbial communities from Tennessee, USA - Rhizosphere MetaG P. TD hybrid SRZTD1 (SPAdes) (version 3) | ecosystem: Host-associated > Plants > Roots > Rhizosphere >...
CCGTCCCTGCCTGACTGGCAGGTCTACCGTTACGGATAGGAGCAAGGGAATGTCCACGCAGACCAATAGTGTGCTCACCATTTCAGAAGCAAGGGAATCGAAGGTCCGCAAGCTGAGCGAGGTCTCGCACCACAAGACCATGGACCACGCGACCGTATTGCCCTGGGACCAGGAGGTCGATCGCAGCCTGTACCCGAAGGACCCCGATCATCTGTGGATCAACGGCACTCGTTTCTGTGAAGGCCTGAGCGAGGCACAGAAGCTGGAACTGGCCTGGCTGGAAACCGGCCGTGACATCTCCATGTTCATCTGGCTGGAGCAGACTATTCCGCCGCTGTACATGGGTTATGTCACCCAATTCCACGATCGCATCTCCCAGGACCTGCAGGAGTACCTGATGATCTTCTCCAAGGAGGAGATCGTTCACACCCTGACCTTCAAGCGCTTCATGGGCAAGGCCGGCCTGCAATTGTGGAACCCGCCGGTGGGTCTCTACGAATTGCTGACCCAGACACTGCCGAAAATGGAGCCCGCGGTAGGCGTGCTGTTCACTCTGCTGATCGAGTGGGTCGCGGAAATGGGTGCGATGCACACGTCCCAGGGCCCAGGCATCGAACCTATGACCCGTACCATGTTCCGTGAGCATCATCATGACGAGGCCCGGCACATCGCCTTCGGTCGCTGGATCAGCGAGTCGTTCTTTGAAACGGCCAGCCCGGAGTCCATCGCCCAGGTGAAGGCCATGAGCCGCAGAATCATTCCGGCGTTGATCGACATGTTCACCTATAACCCGGAAATCGCCCGGCACACCTCGTTTGAGTTTCCGATCGCGGTGGATGACAAGGCGAAGATCGAGGAGGTCTGGCGCTCGGCCCACAACGCCCGGCTCAATGCCATGCGCTTTGCCGAGATCTACGCCTGGGTCGACAAGTTGGGGCTGCGCCAATGAGCCAGCCGTCCTGGGACGCGATCTTCGTCGGTGCCGGGATCACCAGCCTGGCCTGTGCGGCCATGCTGGTCAAACGTGACCCCGGGGTGCGCTTGCTGGTAGTCGACAAGCATATTGTTGTCGGCGGGTATGCCTCCACGTTCAGTCGGCCGAAACAGGACGCGGTGTTCGACTGCAGTCTGCATAAGCTCAGTGGCATGGCCGAGGGCGGCAACCTGATCCGTATCCTGCGTAATCTGGAGCTGGAAGAGACACTGGACCTGGTCTATCCCCAGGACTACTTCTGCGCCTACCAGGACGGCATGGCGCTGCCGCTGGCCAATGACGCGGACGGTGTGCAACAGCTGTTGGTCGAGCGTTTTCCCCATCAGGCCGAGGCCATCGCGACCTTCTTCGAGCACGTTCGAACTTACGGGCGCAACGGCTACTACCAGTTCCAGATGCTGGACGGCACCTTTGAGCCGGACATGGCCCAGTTGCGTTTCGCGCATCGCAACCTGAAGCACAAGACCGTGCGTCAGGCGCTGCACGAGCTGTTCGACGATCCGTACCTGATCGAGATCCTGGCGGCACCGGGAATCTACGTCGGTGGCTACTCGGAAGACCTGGGCTACCTGTACTACCTGCATGTGGTGTACGCCACGCTCAACCGTGGCAACGCCTATGTCATGGGCTCCTCCCAGCACCTGTCCAATCTGCTGGCGCAGCGGATTGAACAGGCCGGTGGGCAGATCCTGCTCAGCACAGCTGTCGATAGGGTGCTCACCGATGGGCAAGGCAATGCCACGGGCGTCAGCACCAATCGTGGCGTATTCCATTCTTCGCGGGTGTACATCAACGCTTCACCGCACTACGCGGTGCAGTCGCTGTTCGCGGCGGATGTGGAGCTGGCGGCCACTCGGGAGAAACTCACCGCGCTGAAACCGGCACGCTCGACCACCACGGTGTACCTGGTGACCGACCTGCCACCGGCGCAACTTGGCCTGCTGCATAGCGAATCGATGCTGTTCGCCGGTGATCCGGCGGCAGGCGCCGAGCTGCGCATGGCCGCCGAACGCAGCGGTTATGAGGCGGCGCTCAGTGAGCGGGCATTCTGGGAGATGTCGCCGATCGAGGTCACCAACTATCACGCTCTGGACCCGGCTGCGGGCCTGGTGGTGTGTATCAACGTGCTCGACTCGATCGCCCATTGGCCGCAGCGCCGCACAGCGCAATACCGCGCCAAGAAACAACGGGCCAGCGACACCCTGGTGGAGCGTCTGTTGAGCCAGGTGCCGGGGCTGCGCGGACATGTGCTGCATACCGAGGTTGCCACGCCCCACACCTATGTGCGCTTCACCAACAACACCGACGGTTCGGGTTATGGGGCGATGGTGGGTACCGATCTCAGCGGCCATGTATTCCATCACGGCTTCCCGGTGCAGGGCGTGCAGTTCCTCAGCGCCTGGGTGGCGGGTCCCAGTTACGAAGCGGCATTCGGTTATGCCGAGATGAAGGCCAGACAATGGAAGCGAGCATGAGCAAAAACGAGCAATCGACCGGTTGGCTGGGTGTCGCCATTTCCAAGCTGTTCATCCGGACAATGTTCCGCCAGGTACAAGGCTGGAAGCGCGACGTGCCAGGTCGTGCGGCAGGCTTTGTCGAAGTCGCACGCGACGGCAGCCGGCTCGAGGGGGCGTCCCTGCGCACCACCGCCATGCACCCTCGGGGCGTGGTGCTCTTGTGCCATCCGTTCCTCAAGTACGGCATGCATTACTTTTTCGAGAACAAACTGGATCAGGCGTTTCTCGACCAGGGTTATCACGTGGTCGCCTTCAACTTCAAAGGCTTCGGCCGCAGCACCATCGGCGGCCACGCGTTTGCCGACGATGTGCTGGCGATTGCCCGGCGAGTGATCCGGGACAACCCCGGCCTGCCCATCCACCTGGTGGGCTGTTCGTTTGGCGGCTATCACCTGTCCCATGCCCTGGCGCGCGATACCACGCCCTTTACCTCGGCGGTGCTGGACAGTGTGCCGGTTTCGGTGCGCAGCTACTTCACCCGCGGACCGCTGCGACTCGCTATGCGCTGGATCAGCGGCAGCCGTCTGGCGGTCCCCACGGGGACCTGTGCCATTGATCACTCGTTGCAGGGCGTGCGCGATCTACCGATCGCCTATTTCTACGGGCTCAACGACCGCTTTATCCCGGCTGCCAGCGTGGCGGGGCTCAGCCTGGATTGCGAGGCGCTACATATGGTCGGTTTCGAGGGCTGTCGTCACTTGGAAAACCACAAGAAGCATCGGGACCGCTACTTCGAGGAAATCTTCGATTTCTTCAATCGTGCAGAAGCTCAAACACCCGTCGTGCCCGCGTAACAACGGCAAGGACCATCAGGCTAAAGGATGTAGATCATGGATGTTCAGCAGTCTTCAAACGGCAAATGGGTGCTGGTCAGTGGCGGCAGTCGTGGCATTGGACGCGCACTGGTCTCGGCCCTGGCACGGGAAGGGTATCAGGTCGCTTTCACCTACCAGTCCTCGGCCGACGCGGCTTTGCAACTGGAGCGGGAAGTGGCGGCCAGCGGTGGCAGGGCCCTTGGGCATGCCTGTGACGGGCGGAGCCACGGTTCGGTCGAGGCGGTGTGTGCACAGTTGGTGGAGACCCTCGGCGAGCCCTACGGCTTGATCAACAACATGGGGGTGACCGGCGATCAGCTGTTGCTGAAGTTCGATATCGAGCGTTACCGCGATGTGGTCGCGACCAACCTCGATTCGGCGGTGTATTTCAGTAAATGCCTGGCGCCGGCGATGGCCGCCGAGCGTCGCGGCAAGATCTTGCACATGTCCTCCGTCAGTGGGTTCAAGGGTAACAAGGGACAGTTGAGTTATTCAGCGACCAAGGCGGCGATGATCGGCATTACCAAGACCATGGCCCTGGAATTGGCGCGGTTCAAGATCAACGTCAACGCCATCGCCCCAGGTTTCATTGCCACGGAGATGGTCGAGCAGATCGCCGACCCGGTGCGCAAGTCGATCACCGACACCATCCCCCTCAGGCGCTTCGGTGAAGTGCGTGAAGTGGCGGCCTTGGCCAGCTTTCTGCTGTCGACCCAGGCCGACTACATCACCGGTCAGACATTCGTAATCGACGGCGGCCTGACGGTCTGATTCAGCTGTCCGGATCTGGCCGCAGAGCCTGGAGATGTAATGAGTCAAGAATACGATACCGTTTTCGTCGGCGCGGGCCTTGGCGCGCTGGCGAGTGCCAGCCTTATGGCGCAGCGCGGCCAGAAGGTACTGGTGGTGGAAAAGCACAATGTACCCGGCGGTTATGCCAGCAATTTTCGGCGCAAGGATTTCAACTTCGATGTTTCGCTGCATTCGTTCGACGGCGTGGTACGTGGCGCCGAGTCGTTCAATGTCATCGAGGCCTGTGGCGTGGCGGACAAAGTCGAGTTTCTTCATCACCCGACCCTGTATCGCTATCGCTCTCAGGACATCGACATAACGGTTGGACACCGAGACCTGGAAGGTTACAAACGCGAGTTGTTCCGTTTCTTTCCCGAGGAAGTCGACAACATCAATCGCCTGTTTGCCGAGTCTCGGCGCAACTACAAGGACCTGTGCGGCTTTCTGTATTCGCGCAAACCTTTCTGGATGAGGTTGGTGGCCACGCCCATGATCTATCCGCGGGTGCTCAAGTATGGCCATGAAACGGTGGATCACTACTTCTCGCGTTTCACCTCCAACGAACGCTTGAAGGAAGTGCTGTCGGCGCAATGGAGCTACTACGGTCTACCGGCCAAGGACCTGGCGTTCGGGTACTTTTCCTATCCCTTTATCGACTATCTGGAGAACGGCGGCTATTCGATCAAGGGCGGCTCCCAGGCATTGTCCAATGCCCTGGTCGAAGTGATCGAGCAACATGGCGGCCGGGTCGAGCTGGAGTCAGCGGTCAACCAGATCGTGATTGAACGCGGGCGAATCGGCGGCGTGGTAACGCGCAAGTCGGGCAGGGTCAAGGCGCGCAATGTTGTGGCCAATATTTCGCCCCATGCGGTCGTGGCACTGGCTGGCGAGCAGCACTTCGACGCCAGGTACCGCTCGCGACTGCGCCGGCTCAAGTTGTCGGTGTCCGGGTTTCAAGTCTACCTGGGGCTCGATTGCCCGCTGAGCGAGTTGGGAGTGGGCCCCGAGGAGTACATCCACTTCTTCGCCCCGCAGAAAACCCAGCGCGAACAGTTCGAGCATATCCAGGCCGGGGAGCTGCATGGCGACAACACCAGCTGGTCGATCAACTACTTCTCCAACGTCGATGCTTCGATGGTACCGGCCGGAAAGTCCAGCCTGGGCCTGTTCACGCTGACGGGCGCCAGCGAGTGGCACTCGCTGGGCAAGCTCGACTACAGGCGCAAGAAGCTTGAACTCACCGAGCTGCTGATCGCCAACGCCGAACGAGTCATTCCAGGCCTGAGTCGGCACATAGAGGTCTGCGAGAGCGGCTCGCCACGCACCATGACCAAGTTCACCCATAACCCGGAGGGCGCGATCTACGGCTTCGAGCAGAACACCCGACAATCCGGCCTGTTCAACCGTTTCCCGCAGAAATACCCGGTCAAGGGGCTGTACCAGGTCGGGGCCTGGACATTCCCGGGCGCAGGTTTCATCGGGACGATGTTGTCGGCGCGTTTGTTGGTCGACCGCTACTTCTGAGTGGCGACTTCCCCGTCAAACCAGATTTTTACGAGACGCACCATGACTTACGTAGTGACTGACAACTGCATTCAATGCCGCCACACCAGCTGCGTCGATATCTGCCCCACGGATGCTTTCCACCTGGGGCCCAACTTTATCGCCATCAACCCTCAGGAGTGCGTCGACTGTGGCCTGTGTCTGCCCGAGTGTCCGGAGGAGGCGATTCAGCCGGAGAACCAGCTCGATGACAGCAACCGGCATTTCATCGAACTCAACGCCGAGCTGGTCAAGCACTGGCCGGTGATCCTGCAGCGGATTGCGCCATTGGCGAACCATGAACACTGGAGCCGCAAGCCGAACAAGCTGCCCCACCTGATACGTGAGGCCGAGGCGGTCGATCCGACCCGCGACCACCACCTGGCCCATGCCTGATGCGCGACTGGAACCTTATCCATGCAAAGTTTTGATCGATTCAAGACCCTCGAAAGCGACACCTTTGACGTGATCGTGGTTGGCGCCGGCATCGGTGGCCTGACGGCTGCCGCGACCCTGGCCAATCGCGGCAAGCAGGTACTGGTGCTCGACATGCACTATGAAATGGGCGGCTGTGCCACGGTGTTCCACCGCAAGGGCAAGGACTATGAGTTCGACGTCGGCCTGCACTACATCGGTGACTGTGGCAAGCACGGTCTGATTCCGCGGATTTTGCGGGGTGCAGGTATCAATGATGGTGAAATCAAATTTATCGAGCAGGACCCGGAGGGGTTCGAAACCCTGTGTTTTCCCGACTTCCAGTTCGCGGTTCCCCGTGGCTATGAACGCTTTCGCGAGAAGCTGCTGGAGGCATTTCCCAAGGAGCGAGCGGGAATCAACCGCTACTTCAAGATGCTGCAGCAGGTCTGGGATTTCATGGGCATCCACTCGCGGCCGCTGACCGCGCTGTGGGTGCTGCCACGCTCCTGGATGCTGATGCGGCATGCCAAATCGACGGTGGCGCAGTTCCTCGACACCTGTACGCAGAATCAACGCCTTCGGGCCATCCTGACCGGGCAGCTGGGGGTCTATCACCAGCCGCCGAGCCGCGCGACCATGGCTGGCCATGCCGCGGTGGTCAACCACTTCCTGCAGGGTTCCTATTACCCCTCGGGTGGCGGCCAGATGTTCTCCGACAAGTTGGGCGAGGTGGTCGAGCGAAAGGGCGGCAAGATCCTCCTGCGATCCAAGGTCGAACGTATCCTGATCGAGAACGGTCGTGCCGTGGGCGTCGAGTTCAGCAACAAGCACTTGGGCAAGCGGGTGGTCAAGGCGGACGCGGTGATCTGCAACGCCGATATCAAGCAGGCCCTGCTTGGCCTGATTGGCCGTGAACACCTCAAGCCACAGACCGTGCGTCGTGCCGAACAGTTCGAGATGTCACCGGCCATGGGCGTGGTCTATCTCGGCATCGACATGGACCTCAAGGCCATGGGCCTGAAGAACACCAACTACCGCATCTACCCTGGCTGCGATTATGAGAAGGCCTACCGCGAGGTGTTCGCCGGAGAGTTTCCCGAGGAGCCCCATCTGTTCATCGGTAACGCAACGATGAAAGACCCGGATAACCCGGCCATCGCCCCGCCAGGCATCTATAACCTGCAGCTTATGTCGGCGGTGCCTTCCACCCCGCAAAGCTGGGGCGTGACCCAGGCCGAACTGACGGATGGTAGCTACCGGACCAACCCTGTGTACCTGGAGAAGAAAGAGTGGTACGCCCGCCAGCTGATTGCCCTGGCTGAACGGGTGATTCCGGGAATGTCGGGCCACATCGTGTATCAGGAAGTCTCGACCCCTTTTTCAGTGACGCGCTTTATCGGCTCCGAAGGGGGCACGTCCTACGGTCTGGCCTTTACCCCGGAGTACTTCCTGCACAACAGGCCAGGGGCCAAGACTGAAATCCGCAACCTGTACCTGTGCGGCGCATCGACCCGTACCGGGCATGGTATTTTTGGCGCCATGACTGGCGGGGTGGAAGCGGCCGCTGCGGTCTGCGGTCGTCACGTGCGCTACCAGGTGATGGACGTCGGCACCCGCGCCGAAGCGGCAACCAGCTGAGTACGTGGTCAAGGCGGGCCCTGCCGACGCGCCACGACGTCTATGGGGCTCACCGTGGCGCTTTTTGCATCAAGGAGCGATGGAATGGCAAACGAATACAACATGGCGCTGGTGATCGGCGCCGGGCTCAGCCTGCTGGCGGCCCTGATGCATGTCGGGGTGATCATGGGAGGGCCTTCCTGGTATCGCTTGTTTGGCGCTGGCGACCGCTTTGTGCGTGCAGCCCAGGCCGGTCGCTGGTTTCCCGCGGTGGTCACGACGGGGATTGCCCTGGTGCTCGCCGCATGGGCGGCGTATGCACTGTCCGGTGCCGGGGTGATCGATCCCTTGCCCCTGCTGCGCCCGGCATTGTGCGCGATCACCCTGGTCTACCTGCTGCGCGGCCTGTTGGGACCGTTCACGCTGGCAGGCACTGGGCGTAGTATTCGCTTCATCGTGATCAGCTCGGCGGTCTGCCTGGTCTATGGGCTGGTGCATCTGTTCGGCCTGGTGCAAGTGTGGGATTCCCTTGCCTAGTGTCCTGTCTCAGAAATAAATTTCTAGCCTGAGCTGTGCATCTGTGGTCAGTCAGTGCCTGGAATGATCACATGAACTCTCAGGACATCGTGCTCAGTGAAGACGAACAGATTGAACTGAGTCGACGCATAAGGTCGGCCACGATCAGTCAGCGCGACGGTCGTCGGGCGCGGGTGATTTTACTGGCGGCTCAAGGCCGTTCGCGCAACGAGATTGCCCAGTTGACCGGTCTCTCCGTTGTGTCAGTCACGCGCTGGTGCAAGCGTTTTCAAGAGCTGCGTCTGCAAGGCCTGGTGGATCTGCCCGGACGAGGTCGCAAGCCATCCTTGCCGAACGTGACCACCAAATTCGCCACCGCGCCGAGCGTCACCCAGACCCTGGAAACTCGCATGCAGGAACCCAGTCAATTCCTCAGCGCGATCAACATCTACGGCGTGACCGAACAGATGGGCGAAAAGATCGGCATGGGCATCGGCGGCCCGAACGCCGGCACCACTTACACCATGATTATGCCGCAGAGAGAAAGGAAGCTTGGAACCTGTTGGGCGACAAGCTCATTGATATCTTGATCGGCCAGGATGATTTGGAGGGACTTGAGACAAAATAAGAGATGTCATCGCCTCCGCCATATTTATACGACAAAGCCCTGATTATTCAGGGCTTTGTCGTTTCTGGCATTTAGAAAAGCCTACCAGCCCACACTTCAGCCCACACCCTGGGTAAAGTCTTGCTTTTCGACGGGCGGCTGGGGTTTTCTAATGGCCTGTTGCCTTCAACTACATTCCTGAGAAGGGCGCTCACGGGTAGCAGACTGCTAGGCATATGAAGCATTCTTATGGGGCAACGAGGTGCGAATCCACTTATATACCGCTTATTTTCTTGGAAACGCTACCTCTGTGTCAGGCTTGCAGTTGAGTGTTTTTTTGCCAGATCATTCATCAATCAGTTCTTTGGCAGTTGCCGCAAGCTGGCCACCCACTTGCACTTTTAACGTATCGATGAAGCGGGTGAGTTTCGCATCCACAAACTGCCGGGAAGTGTAAACGGCATATACGTTGCGCTCATAGGTGTGGTATTCGGGCAAAACCCGTACGAGTTTCCCCGAGAGAAGGTCATCGATGGCTGAGAATCCGGCCAGTAAACCGATCCCTGCCCCGTCCCGAACAGCGACCGCCATTGCGTCCATATCATTCACACTAAAGCTAGGCCCGCTGGGAGTGTAAGTGATATTCCCCGTCCTGCTCTTTAACTGCCACTCATCTCGCACATAATCGACGGTACTCAGTAACAGACACTGGTGATCATCAAGATCGTCCGGCACTACCGGCGCTGCATGCCCGGCCAAATAGTCAGGGGATGCAACCAACACACAATGACTGACGCCGATCTTTTGGCTGACGTACGCTGAGTCCGGCAACGTTCTGGCAATTAAAATCGAGACGTCCAGTTGGTCCTCAAGTAAATTCGGCATTCGTTGGGAGAGCAGTAAATCGACGGTGACATCTGGAAAGTCCTTGCGGTACTCAAGCACCGCGCGAGTGACCAGCTGACGTGCAAGGCCAGGCACGCAGTGCACACGCAGCCTCCCCCGAGGTTCCAGGAGCGAGTTGCTCGCTTCGGCTTCTGCATTCTCAAGGTCATTCAGGATCGTCTTGCAGCGCTCGTAAAATCTGCGGCCCGCATCGGTCACGGACAGTCGTCGAGTCGACCTTTGCAAGAGTTGGGCATCGAGCGTTTTTTCGAGAGCGGAAACAGCTCGGGACACATTGCCGACTGTCGAATCGAGATGATTTGCCACTGCTGTGAAACTGCCCATCTCAACGACTTTTACATACACCGACATATTCGAAAGCTTGTCCATCTCTACCGTCCCTTTTCAGGTCTCTTTCACAGCATTTTTGCTGGAAAAGCCCGTTTTCTAAAACTCGTTCTCGCCAAGGAAGGAATCAGTGGCCATCCCTCAACTCCCGTCAGCGATGGCGCATGATCGTCGCTCATTTCCATAGGCGCAAGCTGTCTACGGCGCGTGATATTCCCTCCGGACGCAACATTGATTCCCTCCTGGCCAGCTAAATCAAATACCTCATCCTCCATAAACTGGGTCACACAGGCCGCATAAGCCAACGCGCCTGGAAGCGTTTGAAGCGTTGAATGCACGCGATGTGCTTCAAGCCATTTTCTGACGACCAAATGAAGGCCATACCTATGAACACGCCATACGACCCACTCTATCTTTTTATCGGTGGTGAATGGATCGATGCTCAAGGGCGCGACACTGCTGCGGTGGTCAACCCGGCAACCGAACGCGAAATCGGACGCGTGCCACTCGCTACTGCGGGCGACCTTGAATATGCCCTTGAAGTTACCCGCCAGAGCTTTGAAACATGGCGCCAGACAGTGCCTGACCAGCGCGCGAAGATCCTCAAGCGCGCGGCCGATCTCATACTGGAACGAGCGCCACAGATCGCCTCACAGATGACGTTGGAGGAAGGTAAACCGCTTGGAGAAAGCCTGGATGAGGTCACGCGAGCCGCGGAGTATTTCGAGTGGTTTGCCGAAAGCGCTCGTCGAATCGATGGACGTGTAGTGCCGGCCAACCGTCCGGGCGTACTCCAGATGGTAAAGCGCCAGGCGATTGGTCCGGTGGCCGCATTCACACCATGGAACTTCCCGGCAATTACGCCTGCTCGCAAGCTGTCAGCGGCACTGGCGGCAGGTTGCAGTGTCATCCTAAAGCCCGGCGAAGAAAGTCCCGCAACTGCACTGGCGCTCGCTCGCGCCCTTGACGATGCGGGTTTACCAAAAGGTGTTCTGCAAGTTGTTTTCGGCGTGCCGGATCAAGTCTCAAGGCAGCTGATTGCATCTCCGGTCATTCGAAAGGTGACGTTTACCGGATCGGTGCCGATTGGCCGACTGCTCTCGGCGAGAGCGGCCGAAGGGGTCAAGCCAATCACTCTTGAGCTGGGCGGCCATGGGCCTGTGCTGGTATTTGACGATGCCGAGGTCAAAACGGCAGCGATAGAAGGTGTCGCGAATCGGTTCCGTGGGACGGGTCAGGTGTGCATCTCATCCACGCGCTTTCTGATCCAGCGTGGTGTTTATCAAGCTTTCGTCGATCACTTTGTAACGGCCACCCAAGCTTTGAAAATCGGCAATGGCCTACATCCCGGCACGCAAGTCGGGCCGCTGGCCAACCCGAGACAGTTGGCCAAGATGGAAGAGCTGGTGGCTGACGCCGTTGGCAAAGGCGCACGGTTGCTGGCCGGTGGCAAACGTCTGGCAGGAGAAGGTTACTTCTTCCAGCCCACAGTTCTGGCAGATGTACCGATGAACGCTCGGGTCATGCAAGAGGAACCTTTCGGCCCGATCGCCGTACTGATGCCTTTCGATGCCTTCGCAGACGGGTTGAAAGAGGCCAACCGCCTGCCCTACGGATTGTCGGCCTACGCGTTCACTTCCAATGCTCGAACCGCGATCGACGTCGCTGACGGGCTGGAGGCCGGCATGATCGGGATCAATCAATACCGAATCGTTGCCACTGAACTTCCCTTCGGCGGCATGAAAGAGAGCGGCCACGGATCCGAAGGCGGCATCGAAGGTATCGAGCACTATCTGACCAATAAATTCATCAGCCAGATCTAAGGACAGCCAACCATGTCAAACATCAATTTCAGCAGCCCGCGCGAAGCCGCCAGAGTGCTCACTCCAAAACTGTCACCGTTTTTCGACTCGACCCTCATCACCCACCTTGCGTTCTACACAGGCCTCCCCGCCGTCATTACCACGCCGGCGATCGCGAACGTCACCCTCACTGATGTGGAGACACAACAGCCATGAAAGCCATCGCCATTGAACAGTTCGGCGCCCCCGAAGTGTTGCAGCTGAAGGACGCTCCTGATCCCGAAGTACGTCAAACCGACCTTCTGGTGCGCGTCTATGCCGCCGGTGTCAATCGGGCGGATCTGACTCATCGCACCGGTGGTTATGGTCGCCCGAACTTTGGTGATTCCACGATCATCGGACTTGAGATCGCCGGCGAGGTAATCGAAAAAGGGAGTGCTGTGATCGGCTTTGAAGTAGGCGATCGCGTCATGGGTGTTGTGGGTGGAGGAGCCTATGCCGAACTGGCACGTATCGACTTCCGCATGGCCATGCAAATCCCCACCCAGCTCGATTACGTGCACGCTGCGGCGATTCCCGAGGTTTTCGTGACCGCGCATGAAGCGATGATGCATCTGGCTCGACTCAAGTCCGGCGACTCGGTGTTGATTCATGCCGCCGCGGGCGGTGTGGGCTCAGCTGCGGTGCAGCTCGCCTATGCAACCGGTACAACCATTTATGCCACGACCGATGGCAGTAAATTAGGGCGAGTTGAGCACTTGGGAGCCGACGTCGCCATCGACTACAAGACGGATGACTTCGCCGAAGTCGTCGCGGACAGGACGAAGGGGCGCGGAGTTGATGTCATCATCGACTTCGTCGGCGCCCCCTACTTCGCACGGAACATCGCTTCACTTGCTAATGGCGGGCGACTTATCCAGGTGGGCATCCTCGGCGGCGGCGGTCAAGTAAACGTGGCGCTGGAGCATATCCTTTACCGTCATTTGCAAATCATCGGCACGGTCATGAAGTCTCGTACCCAGCCTGAGAAACACGACATGATCAGGCGCTTTCGCGAGCATTGGCTTGAACAGTTCGGAGGTGGAGGAAGTCTAGAACCCGTGGTCGACAGCACATTCCCTCTTTCACGTGCCGCGGACGCACATCGCCGGATGGAGTCCTCCGAGAACGTCGGCAAGATCATTCTCACGATGCAGCCTGGGGATCTGTTGTAAATCAAGCCATTCTCGAATCAGGGAGGAAGCTTTGCACACTCGATACCGATAGTTTCTTCCCTTATACGCCCTTTGCTAATTTTCTCGGGCTAGGCAAATTAACGTCTACAAGACGTTCGACGTTATAGATGAGACGGACACACGTGAACTGGGACGACACACGCATCCTTTTAGCTTTAAGTCGAACAGGTAGCCTGCGTGCAGCAGGACGCAGCTTGGGCATCGATCAAGCTACAGTCGGGCGAAGGCTTGGCATATTGGAAAGTGCCTTGGGCACAACATTGTTCCTTAGAACGTCCGAAGGCTTTGTTTTGACAGCCTCAGGTGAGGCTGCCATGGAGTCGGCCATAGTCATGGAGGCGTCCGCGCTAGGATTACAACGGCGAATACAGGGGTTGGATGACCGACTACAGGGGATCGTGAGGATTACGGCCACTGATTCTATTGCACAAGATTTCCTGATACCGGCTATAGCGCGACTGCATCAAAAACACCCGAATGTTCAGGTGCAACTGCATACGTCGACGGCGTTTCTCAGTCTTGTCAAACGAGAGACGGACATTGCCATCCGAAACGTCAAACCCGAGAACCCGGACCTGATCGCACGCAGCCTCGCCTCCTGGCCGGTAGGACTGTTCGCCTCCCCCGAGTATCTTGAACGCATGGGCGAACCCTCGGTCGGCAAAGCCTTTGCCGGTCATGACCTGGTCGTATACCAACCCTATTTCGATAACAACAAAGACCTGCATCTGGTAGGTGAGCCCATCACCCAAGGCCGAGTCGTCGCATCCGTCAGTTCCAGCCTGCTCGTTCGCCGTGCCGTGCTCGCCGGCATTGGTCTGGGCGAACTGCCGCTGGCCCTTGCCCTGAATCAAAATCTGGTTCGAGTGTGGCCGCACAGGCTCAACCCTAATCCTTACTCTGTATGGTTGGTAACTCACTCAGATTTACGTCATACGGCACGCGTGCGTGCGGTCATCGATGAGTTGGTTTCAATATTCAACGAACTCATAATCTATAGCGCTGTTTAGTAAGAATCGTCAATTATAGTACGCCCGCCGATAAACACTGTAGTTGACCTCCTTGTTTACCCAAAGCTGTGCCCCTCTTGATCCTAAAATCCGGGTGCAGAATTCCTGCATCACAGGAATGGAAAACTTCTGCATTTCAGATTGGCGCTTGCGCTATATGATGGCACTGCATCCTTGAAACGCTGACAAAAATATCATTCCGCAAGTGTAAATCAGGCTACTGATACTCCACGCCTGACTGAATTTGCATCATTAAAAGCTATAGCTTTATCTAATTCCGATAACCATCGGGGCGAGCTTTGACGGCCTCAATTTTTGATTTGACTGCACGCCTAGTGGGGTAACATGACGGGATCAACTGAAATGACTGCGCCTGCATTTTCTCCCGCCACCTACAGGCTGATTGAGTCAATCAGCCGAGAGATGGCTTTGAATGCGCCTGCCGGCTATTCATTTCTGTTGAAACAGCAGCTTAATAAAGGCTTGATCGCCTTGACCCGTCAGCAGGGTGAGGATTCAAGCAAGCAAATACAAAGTCTGCCCGGCTGGAAAGAGCGCATGGCTAAAGAGTTCATGCTTTCAAGATTGGGTAAAAAAATATCTGTCACAGAAGTTGCTAAAGCCTGCTCTCTTTCTCGAAGTCACTTTTCCAGAGCATTCAAGTACAACACCGGAATCTCTCCAAAAGAGTGGATCATCTATATGAGAATCGAAAAAGCCAAAGAGTTGCTTTCAACGACCTCTTTCACGCTTTCCGATATCAGCCTCGAATGTGGATTCTCCGATCAATCGCACTTTTCACGAACCTTCCTCAAACAGGTCGGTGTGTCACCTAAAGTATGGCGTACACACCAATCTGACTGCCTTCGCGTAGCATAAGCTTCAGCCTGGGCGATGGCCATCGAGTGCGTTACAGAGCAGTTCCTGGAGGGGCACGCGCTCTATCGGGCGAGGGTTCCAGTAAGGATTCTGCAGAGCAATATCGACAACCCGGTCAAGGTCGGCTTCGCTGACGCCCAGATCCCGAAGCGCCAGGGGGGCCCCCAACTTCTGGGCCAAATCGTAAAGTGCCTGCCCACCCGTCACATGATTGACGCCTAACGCTCGGCTGATTCGTATGCCAAGCCCGCTTACAGCAGCCTCGTTGTACGCAATGGAATGGGGCAAGATAATCGCGTGGGTGGGGGCATGCGGCAGGTTCAATGAGCCGCCCAATGTGTGGCAAAGCTTGTGGTGCAATGCCATGCCTACACTTCCCAGAACCGTGCCACACAACCAGGCACCATACAGGCAATCGCTGCGAGCGGCGACGTTGTGACAGTCTTGAACAACCGCGGACAACCCCTTGGCCAATGCCCGTATCCCTTCCTCTGCAAGTAGTGACATGACCGGATTTCCGTCTTGCGCATAGAGTCCTTCGGCCGCATGCGCGATCGCGTTAAGACCACTGGTAACGGAGGTTTTAACAGAAAGGTTCAGTGTGAGCTGCGGGTCATAAATGACGGTCTTGGGCAATACTCGCGAATCCTTCCCGGTTCTCTTCAGAGCGTTCTCGGTCAGTCCATACACCGGAGTCATTTCCGAACCGGAATAAGTGGTAGGAATAGCCAAGATAGGTAGTGAGGAGTCCAGTGCAATCGCTTTGGCTAGTCCAAGGGTAGAACCACCGCCCACCGCAACAATGCAGTCGGCGCTCAACTCTAGAGCGTACTGGCGCGCTTGCTGTGCGACGTCAACGGGAACGTGCATGACGGCTTTGTCGAAAACCCCTACTGCTCTTCCCCTCACAAGCGCCATCATCTCATCTGCCAGCAGACGTTGACCCGGTGTGCACAGAAACAATGCACGTTTTCCATCTAGTCGCTGGATTTCTTCCAGGAGCCGCGACACGGAGCCCGAGCCAAAAATCACGCGACTTGGTTGGCTGCTGTACACAAAACGTTCGACAGTCATCGTGTTCTCCATGGACGATAGACGTGAAAAAGCAGCCCGACGAACGCTCAGCCAGGCTGTGAAGTACTTTATAAAGCGGGGTTACTTGAGAACCGGCACATTGTCCGGACGGCGGTATGGACCATAGGGTGCCGGCACCCAATGGAAATTTTTCGCATTGCTGGTGATATGGCCGATTCCAGGGAATGGCAAGTGCGCAGCAGCGACCCAGCTACCGTTCTTCGCTAGCTGTGCGAACACACTTTCACGAATGTTCACAGCCTTTTTCGGATCGGAGTCGAACCGGATGGCGACCTCGGGATGATCGAACTGCACGGCAGCGTTGTGGATCATGTCACCAATGAACATGATGTTTTGTCCCTTGGAACTCAACGAATAGGCCGTGCTTCCTGGTGTATGACCAGGCACCAATTGAGTATGCACTTCCGGCAATGGAGACTCCGGCGGAACGAATGTCTTGAAGCGTCCTTCAGCCTTGTAAGGCGCCACTGAGCGTTGTGCGATCATGAAGTACTCGCGGGCACCTTCCGGCGCTTTCGCGGCCGCGGTCTCGTCCAGCCAGTAATCCACTTCCGGCGCGGAAGCATAGACGGTGGCTTTCGGGAACAGCGCCTTCCCGGAGCCATCGACCAGACCGCACACATGATCCAGGTGCATGTGAGTGAGGAAGATGCTGTCGACTTGTTCCGGCGCGTAACCCGCAGCTCGCATGTTGTCGACCAGATCCCCTGCGGTAGCACCAATGCATTGGCCTGCACCGGTATCAACCAGCACAACGTGCTTGCCGGTGTTGATCAGGAATGCGTTGAACGTCGTTTGAACGTTAGGGGTATTGATCGCCTGATGCGACAGTAACGTACGGATATTCTTGCCGTCCATGTTCAATAACAGGCTTGGTGCGAGGTCGTTATAGCCG
>Ga0207428_10002911_pt1 | contig 16964 bp, 10 predicted proteins | sample RhiMethybrSRZTD1_FD_187600 | JGI IMG/M metagenome (GOLD analysis project Ga0207428, IMG submission 187600) | Populus rhizosphere microbial communities from Tennessee, USA - Rhizosphere MetaG P. TD hybrid SRZTD1 (SPAdes) (version 3) | ecosystem: Host-associated > Plants > Roots > Rhizosphere >...
TGAAATCTTGCATCACCTCAGATCCTGACGTAAAGGCCACTACAAACGCCTCATCATCAGACCCCATCTGACTGATCACGGCCTGCGCCGCCTTCTGTATCATCGGCAACTGCCCGCGCATGCTACCCGAAGCGTCAACCGCAATCCCAAGGCTGAACGGAGAGTCCTGGGCGGCTAGAGAAATTACCTGTTGTTTCACGCCGTCTTCGTAAACGGCGAATTCCTCCTTGGTCAGGCTCCCAAAAGCATCGGGGGATTTCTCTATTACCGCAACGTCGAGCGTAACAGTCTGCTCCTGGGTCATCGCGGTCTGCGCCCAGCCAGGTTGCAGGACAAGAGCCCCGATCCCAAAGAAGAGAAGAGCGCCCGCGAAAAAAGAACGACCTTTGCGGCGAATGCAAATCCCGGTCAAGTCGCTATTTGTCATTGAAAAATTCCTTTCTGATTTTCTCCGGGTCTACCGCGTAGTATCCCGCCGGGGCAAGTACCTTCACTTTACCTTTGTCTTTCGGATTGACGGTCACCCGCACATATCGGAAAGAGCCATCGTATTTGTAGTATATTGGAGCGTATCCCATTGTGTACTGGTTTTTCAGGCGCAGCGGCGGCCATATTCAATATCCAAGAATGAGCGCTCATATGCGCCTCCCAACGCGGGTTGAAATTATATTTGATCGAAGCGCATCGCTTTGCGGCTCCAGTAGAATGCATTGCAACTCCGTTAGGAGTGAAATGTTTATAGTTAGTGGCGCGGTCACTCTTCAGCTTCATTAGGAGCGACGCCTGACACGTTTCGCTCTTGATGAAGCTTCGGGGAAACAGATGTCATCGCAAACTAAAAACATTTCGATCTGCTGGGGCTAGAATTAAAAAATGGCCACTCACAGCAATGTGCCGCGCAGGATGATCGCTGCAACGCTGAAATATATGACTAACCCCGTCACGTCCACAAGTGTCGCGACAAACGGGGCTGAAGACGAAGCAGGGTCGAAGCCGAGTCGCTGCAGGACCAGCGGTAACATCGAGCCGGCCAGCGCTCCCCACATCACGATGCCGACGAGCGCCAGGCCGACCGTGACGGCGACCAGAAACCAGTGCGGCCCGTACAGGTCGGAGAAGGTCGACCAGACTGCGATGCGCAGAAAGCCGATGACGCCCAGTATCAAGCCGAGCGCCAGGCCAGAGAAAATTTCGCGGCGCATGATCCTCCCCCAGTCCCGCAGCGTGACCTCGCCGAGGGCCAACGCGCGAATGACCAGCGTCGCGGCCTGCGAGCCGGAGTTGCCGCCACTCGAAATGATCAGCGGCACGAACAGGGCCAGCACGACGGCGCGGGCGATCTCCTTCTCGAAAAAGCTCATGGCGGTCGCCGTCAGCATCTCGCCGATAAAAAGGATCACCAGCCACCCGGCGCGCTTCCTGACCATCCGGTGGAAGGCGACCTGCATGTATGGCTCGTCGAGCGCTTCTGAGCCGCCGAACATCTGGATGTCTTCAGTCGCCAATTCTTCGGCCACGTCGAGGATGTCGTCGCTCGTGACGATGCCGATCAGCACGCCCTCGGTGTCGGTCACAGGTAGCGCCGCCAGGTCGGCCTGGCGGAAGACATTCACCGCCGTCTCGCGGTCGTCGGTGGCCTTGAGCGCCGTGAAGCTCCTCTCCATCAGGTCGCCGACGCGCTGTTCCGGGTCGGACAGCAGAAAGCGCCGCATCCGAACGTCGTCGATCAACACTCCGTCGTCGTCCACCACGTAAACCAGATTGAGCGTCTCTTTGTCCTGGCCGTGTTTCCGAACGTAATCGAGGACCTGTCGCACGGTCCAGTCGGGGCGCACGGCGATGTATTCCGGCGTCATGAACCGCCCGACGCTGTTCTCGGGGTAGCCGAGTAGTCGGACGGCGACCGCCCGCTCCTTCTCGTCCAGCAGTGACAGCAGTTGTATCGTCACCGTCGCGGGCAATTCTTCGAGCAGCCTCGTGCGGTCGTCGGGAGACATGTCGTTGAGGATCGCGGCGACGTCCTCCTGCGCCAACGATTTCAACAACTCTTCCTGTTTGTCGTGCGGCAGATATTCGAACGTGGCCGCGGCCGTCACTCGCGGCAGAACTCGAAAGGCCGTCGCCTGCCGTTCCGCCGGCAGTTCGCCGATCAGATCGGCAAGATCCGAAGGGGTCAAGCCCTCCACCGCGTCTCGCAACCCGACGAAATCGCGCAGACGGATCGCGTCCTCAAGTCTGGTCTGAATAACCTGCATTCTTCGCCATCGCCTTCATTTTATTTTTTTCAATGACGCGTTGACCAACGGGCCGGTCAGGACGTTTAATTTCTTTATTCCAGCCGTGCGATTCAATTCGAATCATACAGGCGCCAGTATAGAACACGGACGGGCGAGATTGTTGAGCAGATGCGCAAAAGTCGCAGAGGCACAATAATCGCAGAGGCAGGAAAGTCGCAGAGAATGTCTGCGCATTGATCGCTGGCGCAATTGGCGAATATGAATCAAAAGCGTGATGCGCGCAGCTTGGTTGAAGGAAAATATATGAATTTTCGCAATGCCATCGCCACTCTTTGTCTGGGACTGATGACGGCCGCCGTCTTTCACGCGCGCGCGCAGCAATCAAGCGCGCAGGCCAATACGCAAGCCGACGCGCAATCACGGCGATCCGGATTGAGCATCCGCATGGATACCGACCTGGTGGTGATTGACGTGACTGCCACTGACAACACGGGAAGCTTCATCCGCGACCTGCGCCCCGAAGAGATACAGGTTTTCGAAGACGGCCAGGAGCGAAAGATAAATTTCTTCGCAATGAACGACGAGGTCTCGCTCTCGCGCCCGCTCGCAGTAGTCTTCGCGCTCGACCTTTCGGGCAGTCTCAGGCTCGACGAGATGGCGACGCTGCGACAGGCCGCGATGAAATTCACCGACTTGATGAAGGGCGATTCCGTATTCGCCGCCTTGACGTTCAATTACAAGGTGAAAATCACTCAGGACTTCACGCCCGACCCGGCGAAGATCTCGCGGGCTTTCGAAAGAATGGACAAGTTCGAGGGTTCGACACGCATCTACGACGCGCTCGACCGCGCCATCACGATGCTCAACCGGAGCGCGCCACGGACGCGTAACGGGCGACCCGTCCGGCGCGTCGTCGTCGTCATCACGGACGGTTTCGATTCGGCGAGCATCATCGACCGGCGGGAATTGATCCGAAGGGCTAACGACGCGGGCGTGACTATTTATTCGGTCACGCTGCCGTCTTTCGCGCTCTCGCCCACCGATTCGTCCACTCGCGTGATCACTCCGCTCGACGCCTCGCGCATAGTGTCGGCGACGGGCGGGCAGGACTTCCCCGCCGACGCCCGCGACTTCACGCCGATCTTCAAGGCTCTGGCCGAGGAGATTCGGGCCAGTTACGCGTTGGCTTACTACCCTGACAGCCGTGACGGCAGGCGCCACGAGCTTCGAATCAAGACTTCGCGCCCGGGCATACAGGTCCGCGCGAGCCGGACCAGTTATACCGCGCCGATACAATAAAGGAGGAGTCGTTTATGAAGACCGAGAATCGAAAATTGAGAATCGAGGATAGAGCATCGAGCATCGAGGGTCGAACGGACGGATCGACCTTCCATCCTCGATCTTCCATCCTCAATCTTCTATCCTCGACCCTCTATCCTCGATCCTACACCGTCTTCGCGCTCTTCATTTCTTCATGGTTGATCGCTCTGACACTGCATTCATCCGCCGTCGCCAACCAGCGGAAAAAACTCAAGAACGCTCTGGCGCAGGAGGCGGGAGAGACTATCAAGATCGACTCCAGTCTCGTCGAAGTTCCTGTCTCGGTCACCGACGCCGCGGGCCGGCCTGTCCTCAACCTGACTGCCAGGGATTTCTGGTTGGAAGAGAATGGCAGGCTGCAGCAGATCGTCTCGCTCGGCGATCCGGGCGAGGCGAGGGTCGAAATAGCGCTGCTCTTCGACATTACCGCCAGCGTCTACGACCTTTTCCATTTCGAACGGCAAGCGGCCTTGCGGTTCCTGCGAGAGGCGCTCAAGCCGAGGGACGCGGTCTCCATATTCACGATCGGCATCAGACCGAGATTGATACGATCTCGGGCGGTGGGCATTGATAAAGCGATCAGGGCCGCGATGACGATCGAGCCGACCAAAGAACCGACCGCTTTCTTCGACGCCGTCGCCGAGGCCGCTCAATACTTGAACAGGACCGCCGCGCCGGGCGCCAAGCGCGTGGTCGTCGTGATCTCGGACGGAGAGGATATGCTGAGCGCGAACCACACAGTCGGCGACGCCCTGAAGGAGTTGCAGCGATCTGATTGCCTCTTCTATTCGATCAATCCGAGCGGCCCGTCCATTCGATTAAACAAGATCAGCCTCAGAGCGCAGGACGACCTGATCTCGCTGGCCTCCGCGACCGGCGGGGCGGCCTTCCTCCCGGCAAGCATTAAAGATTTAGACGAAGCGTTCGGACAGATCGCGTCCGACTTGCGAGCGCAATACCTGCTCGGCTACTACTCGACCGCCGAGCGCGCCGACGGGCGATTCCGGCGAATCAATGTGCGCATGCCGAGGCGACCCGACCTCCGCCTCCGCGCGCGCCAGGGCTACTACGCGTCGAGGACGTAAAATTGTAGGGGCGGGATTTCCCCGCCCCATCGCCTGGAATTCCTTCGTAAATATTTCTCCACATAGTCACACAAAGAACCACGAAGGCGGCGCGTCATCTTCGTGAACCTTCGTGTGGCTTGGTGGAGAAAATCACTCACACCGAAGCGCGATCATCGGATCCACCTTCGTCGCCCTCCGCGCCGGGATGTAGCAAGCCAACAGCGCGGCCGCGGTCAGCAACACGGCAATCGCGACAAAGGTCAGCGGGTCGGTCGGCCCCACGCCAAACAGCATGTCTTTCATCAAGCGCGTCAAACCGAATGAAGCGAGGAGTCCGATTGCCACGCCGGCGAGCGTGAGCCCCATTCCCCGGCCGATGACTAGGCGCAACACGTCGCCGGTTTGGGCCCCCAACGCCATCCGGACGCCGATTTCGCGCGTCCCCTCCGCGACCGTGTAAGAGATCACGCCGTACAAGCCGACCACCGCCAGGACGAGCGCCAGCGCCGCGAACAGCGAGAGCAGAAGCGTGTTGAAGCGCGTCCCCGACAGTGAGGCGCCCATTCGCTCTTCCATGGTTCTGACGCCGGTGACCGGCAACGCTTTATCCACCGCGATCACTTCGCGCCTGACATCCTGAATCAGACCCTGCGGATCGCCGCTCGCGCGCAGCGCCAAAGTGAGCGACCGCCGCAAACGGCTCAGCGTCGGGCTACGCGCCAGCCAGGCTTGCGAATAATCCCAGTACATCTCCGGTTCGGCTTCGGTCCCGGCCCACCAGTGACGCACATCGCCTACGACCCCAACGATCTCGCCCAACTGATCCTCGTAGCCGCCGAGCGTGATGCGTTTGCCGATCGGGTCTTCGTCCGGTAAATAACGCCGCTGAAAGGCCTGGTTGATAATCACCACGCCCGCCGCCTGCCCTTCATCCTGCTTCGTAAAATCGCGGCCTCTGACGAGCGCGATTTTCATTGTGCGGAAATAGCCGAGGCCGACCATGCGGTACTGCGCGTCAGGAACCTTCCCCGACTCCGGACGCGGGCGGCCTTCGACGGTGAATGGGCGTACGCCGCCCATTCCGCTGAACGGGAGCGCGTGTGTCGCGGCCACAGACTCAACTCCGTGAAGGCTCCCGAGGCGCTCGGTGAGTTGTTGATAGAAGCTTATGACCTGCTGCGGTTCCCGGTATCTGGCTTCCGGCAATGTCAATCGAAGCGTGAGCGTATTGCGCGGGTCGAAACCTGAGTCTACTGATTGCAGACGCAGAAAGCTCCTGATCATCAACCCAGCGCCGGCAAGGAGGACCAGTGACAGAGCTATTTCCGAAATCACCAGAGCGGAGCGGAGACTCGCGCCAGCCGTCGCGCCACGACCGCCGTTTTTGAGCGACTCGTTCAGGTCGGGCTTCGAAGATTTCAAGGCCGGCGCAAGCCCGAAGAGCAACGCCGTCAAAAACGTGAGCGCAAGCGTGAACCACGCCACACTCGCATCCATTCCCACCCCTCTTTCGCGCAACTGGTCGAAAGGGCTGAGAGCCACCAGCGCGTCCACACTCCACCACCCGATCAGCAAGCCTGCCAGTCCTCCAGAGCCAGCCAGCAACAGGCTCTCTATCAACAGCAACCGGAGGATCCGCAGGCGGCTAGCCCCCATCGCCACACGAATCGCGATCTCCCTGGTTCGTGTCGCGGCCCTCGCCAGCAGTAAGTTGGCGACGTTGGCGCAAGAGATCAACAAAACGCAGGCGACCACGCCGAAAAGAATCAGAAGGATTCGACGCCAACCACTCACGACCAATTCCTGCAGCGGAACGATATTCGCGCTTAAACCGGCGTTGAAGCCGGGATTCGCCTGGGACATTCCCTGGGTAATGACGCCCATCTCGGCGCGCGCCTGCTCGATCGTCGCCTGCGGTTTGAGACGCGCTATTACTTGAAGCATGCGGCCCGTCATTCCATCCAGCCCGCGTTCCGCGTCGAGCGCGGCGGGCGCCCATAAATCAATATTGCCCGACGGAAAGCTGAACCCCTCCGGCATCACGCCGACGATCGCGTAAGGCTTATCGTCGAGCGTGACGGTTTGGCCGACGATGTCCTGCGACCCGCCGAAACGCCGCCGCCACAAACCGTGGCTCAGAATGACGGCGCGCTCGCCCCCGGGACGGTCTTCATCATTCGTAAAAGCGCGGCCCAGTCCCGGCGCGGCGCGCAAAAGGCCGAAGACGTTGGCCGAGACGCGCGCGCCTTCCAACATCTCCGCCCCGTCGTTTCTCGTCAGTGTGAAGCTTTGGGGGCCAAATGCCACGATCTCTTCAAAGACCGTCTGCTGCGCTTTCCAGGTAAGGTAATTGCCGGGCGCAACGCTCCCTCGGTTAACGCCGCGCGCCAGGTTTGCCTCGTAAACCATCACCAGGCGATCCGGCTCCGCCACGGGCAGCGCCTTGAGCAGCACCGCATTGACGACGCTGAAGATCGCCGTGTTCGCGCCTATGCCGAGCGCGAGCGTGATGATCGCAATCGCGGTAAAGGCGGGATGCTTCCGCATCATTCTCAATCCAAAGCGCAAATCCGCGAGCAATGAATTCATGGTTTCCCTCTCTCTCAATCCTCAATAGCCAGCGCCATCAGCGTCACATCATCCTGAAAACTCCCTCCGCTGAAATCGGCCACTGCGGCGAGGATCGTTTCGATCAGTTCGGCCGCGCTCTGACGTCTATGTTCGACAAGCAATCGCAGCAGCCTCTCTTCGCCGAAGAATTCGCCTGCGTCGTTGGCGGCTTCGGTAATGCCGTCGGTGAAGCATAGCAGGCGGTCGCCCGCGCGCAGCTTTACTCCGCCCTGCTCATAACGGCTTTCAGGAAATAGGCCGAGCACGATGCCGCCCTCCGAGAGCCGCGCCGTTCGTCCGTCGCGCCGCACGAGCAGTGGCGGGTTGTGTCCGGCGTTGGCGTAAACGAAGCGCCGGCTCGCGGTTTCAAACAGTCCGTAAAAGAAGGTGATGTATTTGCCTTCGGGGAGATTGCCGCAGACGGCGCGGTTGATCTGCTCGCACAATCGCTGCGGCGGCGCGGCGGCGCATGCAAAGGCTTTGACCAGCGCCTGCAGGTTTGACATGACCAGCGCCGCCGGCATCCCTTTGCCCATCACGTCGCCGACGCACAGCGCGGCGCGTCTCTCGTCGAATTGAATGACGTCGTAGTAATCGCCGCTCACGGCGCCGGCCGGACGCCAGGCGACGTCAAGTTCAACACCTTTGAGAACTGGCATGTGGCGCGGCAGCAGGCTCTGTTGAATCTCTTCGGCGGCCGCCAGCTCACGGTCGCGCGTGGCTTTCAAGCTTTGCTCGCGGCGTCGCGCGCGGCCCGCCATGATCTGATCGCGCAAGATCCGCAGCAGCCGCGCGTTCTCCCACGGCTTCTGCACGAAGTCGGCGACGCCCCGCCGCATCGCTTCGACAGCAAGCTCAATGTTAGCCCAGGCAGTCATCGCCACGACGGGCAACGCGCTGTCGAGCGCCCGAATCCGCGAGATCAGGTCGAGTCCCTCTTGACCAGATGTCGTGTCGCGGGCGTAATTGAGGTCAATCAGCACGAGATCGAAATCGCGCGATCTGATCGCATCAAGCGCTTCGGCCGGCGAACTTGCGGCTTCGGTCTGCCAGCCTTCGTTTCGGAGCAGCATCCGCAGCGCCGCCAGCACATCCGGATGATCGTCGGCGATCAAGGTTCGCGGCGCCGGTATCATTGGCAAAATGGCTTCCATTTCCCTTCCTCCATCGGTATTCCTTCTCCAAAGGGGATTTCCTACTTTTTCAACCTTGCTTATCCAAATGGCGTGCCATCAAGTAAGGATAGCTAACTCGTTGAAAAGCCACTGTCGGCGGCGTGGCCTGTGGCTGGGAATCGCTGCCGAAGTGTCCGTTTTTGGGAAGACCGCGTCCGAATTTGGTTCCGAAGCTCCCTGATTTCTCGTATTACGCAATGTGGCGTTGACCAATCGAGAACTGGTAACATCAGCGCCCGCAATCACACGAAACGAGGAATTGTCATGTTCTGTCCTGGATGCAGTCTTCACGTCAGCGATAATCTCAAATTCTGCCGACAATGCGGCGCCAACCTGCACAATGTGCGCGATGCGATGTCGTCCCGCTCCAACGGGGAGAAGTTCGATTGGAGCAAGACCTGGTGGGCTGAAATGATCTACTCTCCCGAAGAACTGGAGCGGCGGCGCGGCATTACTCCTGAAGAGAAACGCCTCAACGAGGAGAAGAAACGGCTCAATGAGATTAAGGGCGGAGTCATTACCGGTCTGATCGGCGTCGGCGTGATGATCTCCTTCTATTTCTTCTTCGGCGCCGTGGCGAGGCAAGGAGATCCGAACGCCGCGGAGATCGTCCGCAATCTGTGGTTGTTGGGAATAGTCCCGACCCTGATCGGGGCCGGACTCCTCATCAACGGTTTTTTCATCAGCCGGCGTTTGGTGGAGCTCAACGAACAACTGGCGCGAGCGGCAATGTCCGCATCGCATGCGCCAATCGCGCAACCAACCGTACAAGCGGGCGCGCTGGAGGCCAAAACAACCGATCAACTGATAGTTAACGCTGCGCCGGAGGCGGGTTACAGCGTAACCGAAGACTCCACAGCGCATTTGCTCGAGCCTGTCCCCGCGCACCTGCCCCGCGAAATCAATTGATGAATATAAAAAGAGGAGTAGCTATGTTCTGTCCGGGATGCGGTCTTCAAGCCAGCGATGATCTCAAATTCTGCCGACAATGCGGCTCGAATCTGCAGGGCGCGCGCGAAGGGATGGTGTCGCGCTCCACGGGGGAAAAGTTCGATTGGAGTAAAACCTGGGTGGCGGACATGTTCCTCACCGAAGAGGAACGGGAACGGCGGCGCGGCGTCACAGCCGAAGAGAAACGGCTCAACGAGATCAAGGGCGGCGTCGTCACCAGCTTCGTTGGCGTCGGCGTGATGATCTTCCTGCGATTCTTCCTCGGGGTCGTGGCGGATCATAAGTCTCCGGGCGACGCGGAGATCCTTCGCAGCGTGTGGATGGCCGGAATAATCCCATTCATGGTCGGAGTCGGGATCATCTTCAACGGCCTGTTCATCAGCAGGCGCATCGTGAAACTCAAAGAACAGCAGGCGCGACCAACAATGCCCGCATCGCCGGCGCCGACAGCGTTTCCCGCTAAAACGACTGATCAACTGGTCGCCAACCTCGCGCAACCGGCAGGCGCCAGCGTGACCGAAGACCCCACACTGCATTTGATCGAGGATCGAGAATCGAGGATCGAGGATCGATAAGCAGACGGAAGAAATTTCCAGGGTGTAATTATCAGGACATTTTTCATTGTTCATCGTTCAATGTTCATTTGTCATTGCCGGAGCCACGACATTCAACAATGACAAATGAACTATCAACGATGAACAATAGACCTCTTGTTACGAGCCGGGTTTGATGTCGGACCTTTTGATGAGGCTTAAGATGACTACCGCCAGTTCAGTGGGCTCGACCGGTTTGGCGACGTGCATCTGGAAACCTGCATTGAGCGCACGCACTCGGTCCTCGACCCTAGCGTGAGCGGTCAACGCAATGGCCGGTATCTGATTTACTAAGGCGCCATGCTCCACTTCCAGCGCGCGCATTTTCTTTAGTACGGCATAGCCATCCTCGCCCGGCATAGCAATGTCCAGAATCAGGGCGTCGGGCCTCCTCCCGTCCAGCGGGCGGGAGAGAATTGCCAAAGCCTCCGCCCCCGACGATGCGGTTGTCACCTGCGCGCCGTATTCGCTGAGCGCATGAGTCAAAACCACACGCGCCTCTTCCTGATCGTCCACCACAAGCACGCTCAGGCCTTCGAGCGAGAGATGCTGATCTCTCGGGATGGCGTCTTCTACGCGCACTTCTCGGGATGTCACCGCGGGCGATGGCGAAGGTATGAGTTCCAGGTGGCGGCGTGGCAACGTGATGGTGAATGTCGTCCCGCGCCCAGCGCCCTCGCTCGCCGCCGTGATTGTCCCGCCGTGCAATTCAACCAGATGTTTCACGAGCGACAGCCCCAACCCTAGCCCGCCGTACCTCCTCCCGCTAGACGAGTCGGCCTGTCGGAAGCGGTCGAAGACGAACGGTAGGAACTCCGGTTCGATACCCTTACCAGTGTCGCTGACCGCGATCTGGATATGATCGGCCGCGCCTTCCATCCGCAACTCGACCCGCCCGCCTTCCTGCGTGAACTTGACCGCGTTCGTGAGCAGGTTCCACACGACCTGCTGCAAACGCGTCGAGTCGCCGAGAACTTGTTCTGGCAGGTGGCTGAAATTGGCGACAAGCGTGATGCCCTTCGCCTCGGCAGCCGAGCGCACCGTGTCAAGCGCGGCTTCAAGCGCCGGGACCATATCAACCAGACTCGGTTCAATCCGCAGCTTGCCCGTGACGATTCGCGCCGAATCGAGCAGGTCTTCGATGATCTGAAGCTGCGCCTTTGCGCTGCGCTCGATGACGCCAGTAACTTTATTAAAACCCTCTCTGTCCTCCGGGCCAGAGCGCAGCATCCGTGTGTAGCCCAGAATGGCGTTCAATGGCGAGCGCAGTTCATGTGAAACGATGGCTAGGAATTCATCCTTCGTCCGGTTGGCTTCTTCGGCCTGGCGCCGCGCCTGCTGCTCGACTTCATATAGGCGCCGTTGCTCGATGGCCAGCGCGACACGGTCGGCGGCCAGTTGCAGCAACCGCACATCGTTTTCAGCAAAGCGCTTGAGCTTAGCTGTATCGGCATGAATCACGCCTATCAACTCGCCTTTGACGATCAGCGGCGCGCCGATCAAAGAGCGGGCCTCCCGGCGCAGAACCGGGTTAATCACCTCCACCGCCGAGAGGTCTTCCACAACCAGCGGGGCGTGGCTCGCCGCAATGGAGCCGGATACGCCTTGTCCTAGCGGAATGCGCAGGCCTATAACTTCCTCCTGAAATCCAATGGCTGCGCGTATAACCAACGACTGCCCGTCTTCTGATAACAAGAGGATCGCGGCGGAGTCGGTTTCGAGCAACTCCCGAATGCGGTTCAGCATCTCTGGCAGCAAATTTTCGAGCGTAAGATGCGCCAGCACGCTGTCAATCACCGCCTGCAGCCGCCGGATTTTCTCCGCGGCATATTCCGCCTCTGCGCGCGCGGTCTGCTCCCGAGCCAATTGTTCTCGCTCAGCTTCAGCCTGCCTGCGTTCTGTAATGTCGCGGAGGATGACGGTGAATAGCTCCCGGCCTCCGACTTCGATATTCGAGATCGAAGCCTCGATCGGAAACTCCGCGCCGTCCGCGCGCAACGCCGTGAGCGCGGTGAGCCGAGCCAACCCGCCGGTTTCCCCGAAGCGAAGGAACCCGTCGTTATGCGTGACGCGGAAGCGCTCCGGGATGAAGCGGTCGAGCGGCCGCCCCATGGCTTCGACGCCCGGGCAGCCGAACATCCGCTCCGCCGCTTCGTTGAAAAGGACGATGCGTTGTTCTTCATCAACGGTGATAATCGCGTCCATCGCCGAGGAGACGATACCATTCAGCCGCTCCTTGCTTTCGAGCGACGACCGCTCGGCCTGCTTCTGATCATCAATGTCCGTGTTGGAGCCGAACCATTTGACGACCTTGCCGCCCGAATCCCTGAGCGCCGTGGCTCGCGTCTTGAACCAGCGATACACCCCGTCATTGCGGCGGATGCGGTACTCGACATCGAAAGGCTCGCCGGTTGCCACAGTCCGATTCCAGGCCGCAAACAAAGGCTCACGGTCGTCGGGGTGAACTTGCTGCAGCCAGTCGAAGCCGAGTTGCTTGGCTTCGGGGATGCCGGTGTAAGCGACAAACTGCGGGCTGATGTAATCACAGGTTCCGTCGGCGCGACAGGTCCAGACCAGCTGCGGCAGGGATTCGGCCAGTTGCCGGAAACGGCCTTCGCTTTCGCGCAGCGCCTCCCCAGCCCGCACCAGGTCGTCAATGTCCGCGAGCGAGCCGGCCCAGCGAACGATCCGGCCCTCAGCATCGCGGGCCGGCAGCGCACGGCAGAGGAACCAGCGGTAGCTTCCGTCCGCCGCCCGCATGCGGTGCCGGCTCTCGTATAGCGTTCCTGATCGCATGGCGGCAAACCATCGGGCAGTCACCTCCTCCACATCGTCCGGATGGATTGCTCGGACAAAGCCTCTCCCGGCGGTTTCTTCCGCCGTCATACCCGTGTATGCGCGCCACTGGTCGCTGGCGAAGGTGTTGTTACCGTCCACATCGGCCTCGAATGTGAGGCTCGGAACGGCCGAGATCATCGTACGGAAACGCAGTTCATTCTCGCGCGCCCTCTCCTCGGCGCGTATCAGGTCGTCAATGTCCGTGAGCGAGCCGGCCCAGCGAACGAGCCGGCCCTCAGCATCGCGGCCCGGCTGCGCGCGGTTGAGGAACCAGCGGTAGCTTCCGTCCGCCGCCCTAATGCGGCACTTGCGCTCGAAAGACGCGCCCAATCGCACGGCGGCGCTCCATTGAGCCAATACATCCTCGGCCTCGTCTGGATGATAGGCTCGGATAAAGCCTGCCACGGCGCTCTCCTCCTCCGTCATACCCGTGTATGCGCGCCACTGGTCGCTGGTGAAGATGTTGGCGCCATCCGCATCGGTTTCGTACGAAAGGTTTGGAATCGCCGAGATCATTGTGCGAAAACGCAGTTCGCTTTCGCGCAACGCCTCCGCGGCTAGTTTCCGGTCGGTGATCTCCTCGCTAAAGATAACAATACCTCCGATGGCGCCGTCGGCTGCGTGCCAGGGGCGCGTCTCCCACCGCACCCACTGGACCTCACCATCTGCCCGCACAAAGCGATCTTCGTCAGTCCGCACGATTTCGCCCTCGAGTGTGCGGCGGTGCACTGCCTTCCAACGTTCCGGAACTTCGGGGAAAAGGGCGTAATGAGATTGGCCTCTAATGTCTCTGTCTCCGAGACGGTAGTCCGTCATCCAGCGGCGACTGGCGGCAAGGTAGCGCATCTCTCGGTCGAACATGGCCAGGGGCACCGGCGCATGCTCGATGAATATTTGCAGTCTTTCCTGGCTCTCGCGCAAACTCTCTTCGATCTGCTTGCGCTCGGTGATGTCCGCGAGCATGCCGAGCATTCGTACCGGCATCCGGTCACGCGCCAATTCGAAGCTCGCAGATAAATCCAACCAACGCAGCGCGCCGTCCTTGCGGCGGATGCGGTAGACGGTGTGGACCGGGCGCCCGGACTTCATTCCGCCGGTCAGCGCCTGATCGAGCGTAGAGGCGTCGTCCGGATGGACATAGCGCTCGATTAACTGCGCCTTGCTGAGCGCGCCATCGGCGTGGGTATGGCCGAAGATTTCGTACATCCTCTCGTTCTCCCAGACAGCGCGGTCGGCCTGCATGTCCCACTCAAAGACGCCCAACCCGGCCGCCTCCGATGCCAGCAACAGCCGCTCCTCATTTTCGTGAAGCTTCTCTTCGGCCAACTTGCGCGCGGAGATATCCTCTATGACGGAGATGAAGTAATCCGGCGAGCCGTCCGCCTTGCGCGACATGGAAACAGTCAGGTTGACCCACACGATGGAGCCGTCCTTGCGGGAGTAGCGCTTCTCCCTCAAGTAGGTCTCAATCTCACCACCCAACATCCGCCTCATCGCCCTCAAGTCCGCCTTCAGATCTTCTGGGTGGGTGATGTCGATGAAGGTCTTCGTCATCAACTCCTCTCGGGTGTAACCGACGATATCGCACAGCCGCTGGTTGACCTCCAACAAACGGCCATCCGGAGCGACGCGGGAAATACCGACGGCGGCGTTCTCGAAGATGGCCCTGAACCGCGCCTCGCTATCGGGGACCGCCTCGACGCTCTTCTGACTCTCACGCAAACCCTCCATCTCCTGGCAAGTGGTTAAAATACTTTTTTTTTGTTTCCCTACCATAAATCACATTTCACCAAGGTATTCGGACCTGCCGACCGATATTTACGAACTTACCATTATTGTTGTCGCTTGGCTATATTTCGGCGATCCTAGAGCGCAAGCCGTCTGTTTAACATCTTGTCATTACCCAAATCTTTTCAGTTTTACGTAGAGCGGATTGACGCAGAACTTTGTTGATTTTATCCGCGCTGATCCGCGCTTGTCCGCGTCATCAGCGTTCTATTGATGCGTTCTTCAAACCGAAAACACCAATTGCCGACCCGTATACGCAATTGAAAACCGATATAGGTAGGCTGGCTGCGGTTTGTGCGCTGTCAGAGGAGATTATGAGTAAAGGACAACTTGCTGCGCTGATCGTGGGCGGCGCCCAGGTAGAACGTGTTGTTTTGCATGACGCGCTTTCGAACTGCCTGGCGGCGCGATATGTGGTCATCGAAGCGGAATGCGGATCCCGCGCTCGAATTATGCCGTGAGCGATCGCAGGATTGTCTGGTCCTTACGCAACTTTCCGCCCAAGCGATGAAGAGCGGCGCGAATGAGCGCCTCGAAAAGGATCGCGCCCAGGGAAGCGGCTGCTCACTTTAAGATTGAGAGGGCGGGTCTCGTGGCGCTTCGGATGTCCGCTTCCGGGATCAGGCCATCCCAGTATCGGGCGAAATGTCGGTCGTGCGCTCCGTCTGAGCGCGGTAAACGAATTGAGCGCGTCCGAAGCGCACCGCGCAGCCGTCAGCCAGTTTAGTCTCTTTGACGCGTTTGCCGTTGACGAAAGTGCCGTTGCTGCTCTCCAGGTCGTAAAGCGTGTATGCGTCCTCCATGGCCATCAGTTTGGCGTGACGTTTGGAGACAGAAGGGTGCTCGATTACGAAGGAATTGTTGAGCGTGCGGCCGACTGAGACTTCGTCTTCGTTGAGGATGTAGGCGATGCGCTCTTGTCCCAGAGTCGAGACCGAGACGAAGTGCGGGCGGGTGTCGAGGTTTTCTTTCGCAGGCAGTTTGACATTGGCGCCGCAGCGCGAACAGAACACGGCGCCCTGACGTTGGGCGATCGAACAGATGGGGCAGAGGTCCAATTCTTCGGGTTCCGTGATTAAGGCGCCGCACTCCGCGCAGCGCGTTCCGGCGGTCCCCATAAGGCCGCACTCCTGACAGTAGCAGCGCAGCGGCATGTACAAAGTGCCTTCGCGGTGCGGGGACGTGTCACTGTGAAATTTGATGCGCGAGCGCACCCAGAAGAACAACGCGGCCATAACCGCTATGAGAAGCGCGAAAAAGACGACGCTGAGCCGGTCGGCGGTCAGCAGTAACAGGTCGAAGAGCGAGTGCAGCAGCGAGGCCATGAGAAAGCCGCGCGCGACGATCGGCAGCCGCGCCCCGATCATGTTCGGCGCCGCCTTCGCCTTGCTCAGGCCCAACCCCCAGAGGGCTGAAAACAGAGCGTGTCCCGGATTCGAGAGCGGCCCGCGCAACAACACAAGCGCCGGATCGTTCCGCGCCAGGTAAAACACGTTCTCGACCGCCGCGAAGCCCAAAGCCGCCGTCGCGCTGAAGATCACCCCGTCGAGCGGCTCGTCGAATTCTTTGCGTCGATAAGCGTAGAAATAGACGACCAGCAATTTGAGCAGCTCTTCAACGGGGCCGACCACGAAGAGGAGCGTGAGAATGTGCGAACGCTCTGTGTGCCCGAAAAGGTCTATGAACAGCGATTGGCCGGCGAGGTTCAAGAATAGAGCCGGGACCGTCGCCAGCGCCCCGAGCGCGAAGGTCAAGCCCAGCACGCGGCGCGCCGCGCGTTTGTAAAGGCTGCGGCTGGAGAAATACCACAACCACAGGGCGCACGGCAGCACCGACAGCAGGAGCACGATTATGATCTGTGTGAAACCAGGCATTAGTTAGAAGGGGAATAGGGAATGGGGAATGGGGAATGGGGAATGGGGAATGGGGAATGGGAGAAGGCGCCTTGCTTGTTTTCTTCCCCACTCCCTACTCCCCATTCCCCACTCCCCTTCCCTTCAATCTTCCCCGGTCGTACGTTTCAATATCACGATCGTCAGATCGTCGACGGCGCTGGCTCGGCCTACGAACTTCGTGAGCGCCTCATCGATGCGGTCGCGGAGGCCGGCGGCGGTGCGGCCGCGGTTTTTCTGAACGATTTCGATCAGGCGCGCCTCGCCGAACTCCTCGCCCTCTTCGTTCAGGCTCTCGGTGACGCCGTCGGAATATATGACCATGACGTCGCCGGGCTCTATTTCGACCCAGCCTTCGCGGTAATCGCCGAACGGCGTGATGCCGACCGGGAAGCCGCCGATGTCAAGCCTCGTCACCTCTCCCGAAGCCCTCGCCAGGAGCGGCGAATTGTGTCCGCCGTTGATATAGGTCAACTGGTGGGAGCGCGGGTCG
>Ga0207428_10002917_pt1 | contig 16941 bp, 7 predicted proteins | sample RhiMethybrSRZTD1_FD_187600 | JGI IMG/M metagenome (GOLD analysis project Ga0207428, IMG submission 187600) | Populus rhizosphere microbial communities from Tennessee, USA - Rhizosphere MetaG P. TD hybrid SRZTD1 (SPAdes) (version 3) | ecosystem: Host-associated > Plants > Roots > Rhizosphere >...
CCCCAGCATCCCCACTACCATTTCCAGTGACCGCTCCACGCATAAGCCCACGCAGACTTCCGGTCCCACTCCCAGCTCGCGCAGGTAATGGGCCAGTTGATTGGCGCGCCGGTTCAACTCCGCATAACTCAGGCTCTGCTCGCCCATCACCACGGCCTCGGCCTCAGGCCGCTCCCGCACCTGCTCTTCGAACACGGCCGCGATACTGTGCTCGCGCCCGTACTCCCGCTCCGTCCCATTCCATTCGCGCAGTTGCTGCCGTTCCCCTTCACTCAGCAGCTCCAACTGCGAGAGCTTTCGTTTTGGATCGGCGACAACGTTTTCCAGCAAAGTCGAAAATTGTCGCGCCATCCGTTTCACCGTTTCGCTACCGACGCGCTGTGTGTCGTACTCCCACGAGCCAATCAGCTTTCCATTCTTCTCACTCAGAAAAAGGATTAGATCGAACTTCGGCATCGCGCTACCAAGATCGATTTGCGTCACTTCCAACCCTGGCAACTCCAACTCTGCTTGCGGAGCGTTCAGCAAGACCATTTGCACCTGGAAGAACGGCGTGTGGCTCAGATCTCTTTCGGACTGCAATTCGTCAACCAGCATTTCAAACGGCACGTCTTGATTCGCGTGCGCCTCGAGCGTTGTCTCTCTTACTTTTTGGAGCAAATCCTCGACAGTAGGATTCCCAGAAAGATCGCTACGCAGCACCAACGTCTGTGCAAACATCCCAATAAGCGATTCCGTTTCCACGCGCGATCGACCCGCGACCGAGGTGCCTACGAGAATGTCTTCGAGCCCGGTATAGCGATGCAGCAGGATCTTAAAGGCGGTCAAGAGAGCCATGAAGAGCGTAACGCCACGCTGGCGGCTGAGCGCTTTCAACTCTTCCGTCAAACTCTGCGGCAGTTCCCAAGGCACAGTAGCAACGCGAACATTCGGCACGGCTTGAAACAATTCATTGTTTGGCAGCTCGATAACAGGCAGGATGCCTCTGAGTTGACGCTTCCAATATTCCAGCTCGTGAGCTGTCTCTCTTAAGAGATGCTCGTGCTGCCAGTTCGCGAAGTCGGAGTACTGAATGCAAAGTTCAGGTAACGGTGACGTTTTACGCTCGATAAAAGTCGTGTATAGCGTGCTAAGTTCAGCACCAAAGATTCCCAACGACCAGCCATCACTGACGATGTGGTGTATCGTTAACAGAAGCAGGTGGTCTTCCTCTGCCAGTCGCCAGACAAAACCGCGTACCATTGGCCCGCGCGCGAGATCGAAGGGGCGATGCGCTTCTATCGTTGCGCTGCCGAGCGCCTGAGTTAACCGCTGCTCCTCATCCTCAACGCCGGCCAGATCCAAAACAGTGAGGTGCCATGTTTCTGCCGGCCCAACTATTTGAACCGGATTGCCGCTCACATTCTTGATGGTCGTGCGCAGAACCTCATGCCGGCGCAGGATCTCTTGAACGCTGCGTTCCAACGCGCCCACATCTAACCGGCCTGCGATGCGAAGCAGTACCGGCATGTTATAGGCAGAGCTTTCCGGCTCGAGTTGTTGCAGAAACCAGAGCCGTTGTTGTGCGAATGAGAGTGGCAAAGCTCCCTCACGCTGTACGCGCTCGATTGCCGTTAGTTGAAGGGCAACGCCGTCGTTGAGTGCAATGGCGAGTTGTTCGGCCATCTCTCCAACGCTTGGAGTGACGAACATATGTCGCACCGGAAAATCAATTTTGAATGACTGGTTAATGCGCGCCACAATCTGAGTGGCTAGCAGAGAGTGGCCACCCAGTTCGAAGAAGTTGTCGTGAATGCCTACTCGCTCCAGACCCAGCACGTTGGCCCAAATCTGCGCTACCGTCTCCTCGATCTGATTCCGCGGAGCAATAAACTCTTTTTCCAATCCGGGCCGGAGACGAGGCGGCGGTGGCAAGGCGCGTCGATCTATTTTGCCGTTCGGAGATAGCGGCATTTCCTGTAAGGTGACGAAGCATGCCGGCATCATGTAATCAGGCAGGCTCTCCTTAACGTGCCGCCGGAGGTCTGCGGTTGTTGCGGTTCGTGCACTTTCATAGACCACGTATGCGATCAGTCTCACGTCGTCAGGTGCAACTTCGCCAGTGATTACCACACATTCCCGAACCGCGCTGTGTTTCCGCAGCGTTGCCTCAACTTCCCCCAGTTCGATACGAAATCCCCGCAACTTCACCTGATGGTCCAACCGTCCGAGAAATTCGATTCGGCCGTCAGGCAGGTAACGAGCGAGATCGCCTGTTCGGTACATGCGCGTGCCCGGCCTGGACCCGAACGGATTCGGCAGAAACTTCTCTGCCGTCGTCTCGGGTCTATTAAGATAACCACGTACCAATCCATCGCCACAGATATACAACTCAGCCGGGACACCAACGGGTACAGGTTGTTGCTGAGCATCAAGCAAGTAAATCTGTGTATTTGCGATTGGTAGTCCAATGGTTGGCTCACGAGAGTCGCCTCTTTCTATCAAGGCGCAGGTTGAATAGGTCGTGTCTTCTGAAGGGCCGTAGAGATTGACAACTTGCTGCACGCTCTGTAACTCGTAAATTCGTTCGACCAGTGCTTTCTGCAGCGGCTCGCCGGCGAGATTCACCACTCTCACTGAATCGGGCACGCTTTCCATCCGCATCAACTCCGCCATAGCCGAAGGCACAGTATTGATTAATGTCACTTCGTTAGCGGCCTCGAGCGTTGCCAGATCCAGAGCGTTGGACGCAAGAATCACTTTCAGGCCGGAAGCGAGCGGGACGAAGATTTCGAAGATTGAGAGATCGAAGCACACAGACGTCGAAGCCAGCACTCCGGTTAGCTGGGCCTCGGTAAAGAAGTCTCGCGCCCAATGAATAAGCGTGACGACGCTGTGATGCTCGATGGCTACACCTTTGGGCCTGCCGGTAGAACCCGACGTGTAGATCACGTAGGCCAGATCGGAAGGGACTGTACAGCACTCCGGATTCTCACTGCTCCCGGTCGTAATGTCTTCCGATTGCGTATCGAGACAAACAACATGAGCTTCGTGAGGCGGCAAGTTGCTCAGTAAACTCTGTTCCGTCAGCAACACTTTGACACCGGCATCGGCGAGCATGAAACGGACCCGCTCACTCGGATAAGCCGGATCCAGGGGTACATAAGCTGCTCCCGATTTGAGCACACCCAACAACGCTGTCACGAGCGCGGTCGAACGGTTCAGCAACACTCCCACCAGAGACTCAGAACCGGCGCCAAGCTGGCGCAGATGATGAGCCAGGCGATTCGCCCGCTGATTGAGATCGCTGTAGGTTACACGCTCGTGACCTGCGATCAACGCGACGGCTTCCGGCGTACGCGCGGCCTGTCTTTCGAAAAGCTCGTGCAAACAAACATCACGCAAATAATCGACGTGGGTGGCGTTCCATTCGATCAACAACTGCTGTCTTTCGCGCGTCGTCAGAAGTGAGTGTCGACTGAGAGGTTGATCCGGCTGGGCGACAACACTATCGAGAAGCACCTGGAAGTGTTGGACCATGCCTGCGATCGTCTCGGCATCGAAGAGATCGGTGTTGTATTCGAGAGATCCAGCGAGGTTTGCGCCGGATTCCGCCATCGTCAGTTTGAGATCGAAGGGTGCTACCCGGCGATTTAACGAAATGGACTCCAATTGCAATTCACCAAACTCCATCTGCATTCCATTCTCGCCAAGCGCTAACGCGGACAGCCCCTCCGCCCGCAGCAGATGCGACTGCTGCATTACAAACATGTGTTGGAACAGTGGAGTTCGGCTGGCATCGCGTGTGGGCCGGAGTTGCTCCACGAGTAATGCAAATGGAAAGTCTTGATGTGCTAAGGCATCAATTACGGTCGTTCGCACGCGATTCAACAATTCAACGAATGAAGGATTGCGAGATAAGTCGGCGCGGAGCGGCAAGGGATTTACAAAATACCCGACAACATTTATGAATTCGGCCGAAGTGCGGCCCGCCGCTGGTGAACCAATTATGAATTCCTCCTGTCCGGTGTAGCGGTAGAGCCAGGTCTGAAACGCTGCCACAAGCACCATGTAGAGCGTGGCACCGCAGGTGCGAGCAAGCTCTTTGAGCTTGAAGGTCAGATCACTGGGAACCTGGAATGCATGGGATGAACCACTGTAGGTCTGCACTGCCGGACGGGGACGGTCAGTTGGTAGGTCCAAGGTAGAGTTAACTTCACTGAGTTGCTTTCGCCAGTAAGACGATAACACCACGCCTCGAGGTCCATCCAACTCGAGCGCCTCACGACGCACGTGATCCACGTATTTCGCGATCGTGGGCGGGAGGCTTGCAGGTATCTTGCGGCGCTCGGCTTCATACAGCACACGCAGTTCTTCCATTAACAACGCGAGTGACCAGAAATCGACGATGATGTGATGGACGACCAGGAGAAGTACGTGTTCCTCCGCAAAACGCTTCAACAGCATCACTCGAAGCAATGGTCCCTCTTGCAAATTGAAAGGGAGTTGCGCTTGCTCCGCCAGATATTCCTGCAGCGTCGATTCGCTCCATGACGAAGCTTCGACAAAGTCGATCGAGAAAGGCAGATGGTCGTGCAGTAGCTGCACCGGCGCGTCACCCTCTTGCGTGAAGCTGGTGCGCAATGAGTCATGCCGCTGCACTAGGGCGGTGAACGCTGCCTGCAGCGCTGTCGTATCCAAAGCACCGAGCACGCGCAAAGCAGTCGCCAGATTATAAGCCGCGCTTTCGGGCTCCATCCGGTGTATGAACCACAAAGACTGTTGCCCAAACGACAATGGATATTCGGACAAAGTCTCAGTGGAGGAGGATAGGGAATCTTTTGCTGCGGCTGGATTTTGTAATTCCGCATGAATCACGGATATGAGCTGAGCAATGGTCGAATTTTTTAGGACGGTTGTTAGCGGCACAGTAACACCCAGCCCGGTCTCAATCCGATGGGTGAATTCCGTCGCAAACAGTGAGTCCAGGCCATACTGCATGATTGGCAGATTAAGATCGATCTCAACTTCGTCTCTCTTCAACAACATGGCAAACTGTGAGCGCAGCCAGTTTTCAACCTGGTCCAACTCAGGAGACGAAATCGGAGGCAATTCAACTGCTTCGGCGTGTACATCAGAACTCGCCCGCCACTCGGCCACTGTTTCCAATCCACCCGTCACAAATAACCGGCGGCACTCTTGCCGTCGAATCTTTCCGCTCGATGTTTTGGAAATGGTTCCGGCCTTAAGGAGAACCACCGCCTCAGCCTGGACTTCATGCTCTGCGCTGATGGCTTCACGAATTGAGAGAATTACCGATTTGGGATTCGCCTTATGCCGCGGTTCAATCTCAACTACGACAACCAGCCGGTCCTCATCATCGACTGTAATGGAGAAGGCTGCACTGCATCCGGGACGTAGCGACGGATGGCTCCGCTCAACACTTTGTTCTATATCCTGTGGATAATGGTTGCGACCGCGAATGATGATTAAGTCTTTGAGCCGGCCCGTAACGAAGAGTTCGCCGTCGCGCAAGAAGCCCAGGTCACCAGTACGCAGAAATATTTTTTCAGCATCGCCTTCAAGCACTGCGCGAAAAGTACGGGCCGTCTCTTCCGGTTTGTTCCAGTAACCCGATGCTATGCTCGGCCCTGAGACCCAAATCTCACCCACTTCACCCGCAGCACAGGGAGTCAACGACTCCGGATTTGCGATGATCACTTCGCCTTCTGACTGCGTCTGGCCGCAACCAACCAGCTTGCGACTATCAGACTCCTCGTTCGTAAACTCAACGATCGAGTTACAACCCACCGAGTGCTTTGCGACCATCTCGATCGAGACATGGTTGCGCTGTGCATTCGATTGCATGCCGGCAGAGACAAGTAGGGTCGCTTCAGCAAGCCCGTAACAAGGTCGAAAAGCTTCGCGCTGAAAACCAGCCGGAGCAAAGGTCTCCGCAAATCGTTCGATTGTTTCGGCTCGAACCGGTTCAGCGCCATTGAACGCCACGGTCCATGAAGACAAATCAAGCGAGGAACGTTGCTTATCGCTGATTTTGCGCACGCAGAGTTCGTACGAGAAGTTTGGACCACCACTCGTTGTCGCCCGGTAATCCGAGATGGCCTTCAACCAGAGAAAAGGCTGTTGCAGGAATGCCGTGGGTGACATCAGGACACAGGTTGCGCCTACCGATAAGGAGTGCAGCACATTCCCGATGAGTCCCATGTCATGATACAACGGCAACCAGCCGACGATTACCGATCGCTGTGTCTGTTGAAAGGCTCTTCGCATCAGTCGATCGTTGCTGAGGAGGTTACCGTGACTCAATATCACTCCCCTTGGAGCGGAGGTCGATCCGGACGTGTATTGCAGAAACGCCACATCGTCACTTGTCAGTAGCGGCATCTTCCAGTTGTTATTTGTGCTCGCGAGTTTCTCACATGTGAGCCAGCGAAGTTTTTGCAGCTCCGGGTATTTATCAACGAAACCCGTGACTCTGGAAAGGATTTGGTTCGTGGTTAACGCAAGTGCAGGAGCCGCATCTGCTATCAATAATTGCAAACGCTCCAGGTTGCGGTTGCCTCTGGGCGGATACGCTGGAACCGCAATGACGCCGGCATATAAACAGCCGTAAAAAGCTGTGAGGTAGTCAATACCAGGCGGATACAACAGCAGTACCCGTTCCCCTTGCGACACTACCGATTGCAACAAGCTGCCCACAACCTGTGCTTGCTCATCAAGCTCACTGTAGGTCAACTGAAACTCTTCAGTGCCACTATCAGAGAGATAGATGTAAGCCGTCTTCTGTCCCTGATACTGCGCTCGCCATCGAACCAGATCGACGATCGTCGAAAAGTTAGAAATGAGCTCGGTCTCTCTTTCGATGAGAGTCGTGCTGGTAGTCATTTACTTTGCGTTGTGCCCGTGACTGAAATGCTCGGGGATTTTGAGGAAGGACTTGTAGATTAAAGAGTGAAGGTCTTGCTGATCAGTGTTGTATCGCTGAGTGCATTAGGCCACCACGGAATCATGTAATCAGGACGCGCAGTATTACCCGGAATCTGCGGAATACCAAACGACTGGTCCACAACTCTGATCTTGAGTGGCTCGGAGGCTCTGAATGTAACTCCCAACAATACTCCTTCAGGTGGAAGAGCCAGGTAACGCATGTTCCAGATCGCTTTGTTCCTGCGCAGCATGGCCGTGTTGTTTTGGTCGAACTGCTCATCATTTAGTGAGGCGCTGAGAATCTCCACCTTCGAATCTATAAAAAGAGAGAGCCCGGAAGCACCACGACTGGACTTCAAGCGCAAACGCAGAGTGCGCACATCGCCGTTCTTTTCGTCGTTAACGACGTCGACTTGCGGAGGAGACAGCGGCACTAACGGCGCTGCATTCTGGAGAAAACGATCATTGCTTTGAGATGGAGAGAAGAATACGGGCAGCGGGCTGCGTGACGGCTGCGCTGATAGGAATTTGCTGGTCCACTCGTCCGGCTTCGGATCCATACTGGCCCACGTTGCCTGACCAGTTTCAGAGTTAAGAGCATAAAATATGGTGTTGAATTTTGGGTGTTGCGCACTAACGCCGGTCATTAGGATGGGTGCAGCGATGAAACATAGACCGACCAATGCTGCGGCTCCTGACAGTAGCCACTTGCGATCGCGCGTCATGATGCTCAACTGTGGCACGAGCAATCCAAGCTGCAGCAGCATTACGATCGCGATCAGCCAGATCAAATTTAGGCTCAAGCCAATGAAGAATTGGTAAATGAGGGGAACAAACAATACGAGTCCCGGAACCGCACCAGCGAGTAAAAGGGCAATTCCCAACCCTTCACGGCGTCCCCGGTTCTTCAGAAGGCAATAGCCAACGAATCCCGCGCTGCTAAAGATCACCGGCCACGTCAGGAGATAGCTGGCGCCCGGCAGGGAGAAGCTGACCACCAGCGTTAAGATCACCCACCATACTAATGCGCCGGCCGCCAGGTTTTCCCAACTGGTCTTTTTACGAAACAGGTTGTAGACGAACAAAGTAATCGCGACAGCAAGCACAGCAAAACCTATTACGTAAAACCCGGGGTAGTATGTATCACCCGGTGGTCTAAATTCCCCCGCATAACGAAGCTTGAAGATCAGTGTCCACAGCAGCTTTTCAATGCCTGCTACTAAGACTGCGGCCGAGAGAAACGCGACACACCCCAGAGCGATTCCGCGGACAGTCATAATTCGCAATTTCACGCCGATCACCACCAGCGCCAGAAAGAGAATCAGCGCAAATATGGCCAGCGGCAGCACCCATATCTTTGAATAGTGAACTAGTACTAATCCCAGCAGATCAAAATAAACGCGATCCGGCATTCGACTCTGGCGCAAGTCAAGACTGGCGAAGTGGCGCGCCAATGCCAGCGCATAAGAGCCGTGGTGTTGGAGGCTCCGCTCGTCGAATGCCTGCGAATTATCGAGAAGCGTGTGATAGCTCGAAAGCCCATCAATGTATGCGAAGTTAAGGCCTTGCATTCCGTTTGCACTGAAAACCGTAAAATCGGTCGAATTCGGAAGCAGCCTGTAGACCTCCACTGAGAGTGAGTTCGCAATTGGGTGTGGAGCAGCTTTGGCAAACTCCTGCACCAGCCAACCGTTAGATTGGCTCGTTTCGAACATCATTGAAGGACCGCTATTTCCTCGAGCATCGAAATTGAGCACCAGCCCGACATCCTTCGCCCACGGATGTTCGTCGATGAAAGCGTTTGCACCCAGTAGCCCGTCTTCTTCACCATCTGTAAAAAGAAAAATCACATCGTTCTGGAGCGGCGCTGCGGATTTCAGCGCGCGCAGCGTTTCCAACATTGCCGCCACGCCGGCGCCGTCATCGCTCGCACCGAAGGCCTGAGGCCTGGAGTCGTAATGGGCCGACAGTAGAACCGCCTTGGTGTTGTTTGTGCCTTGAAGTCGGGCCACGACATTTTGCGTGGTCCCTGCCATCAGCATCCAGTCTGCTTTCCTGTTGACGGCCGTAGCGGTTTGAATTGTTGGTTGGAGTCCGTCACTTGCGAGTGTATTGAAGATATAGTCGCGAACAACTCCGTGTTCGATCGAGCCCATCGGGTGTGGCTGTTTTGCGAGCATCTGAACATGCTTCATGGCCCGACCCGAAGAGAACTCCGCGGCCGGAGCGCTGGCGCTTACCGCGGCAGGAGGGTTCGCCTGGTACAAACTGAGAATCAGCCAGAACATCAGAAACAAAAATGTCAGGATACCGGCTGAGTATTTCAGCTCCCAGCTACGACTACGCGGTTGGATCGTGGAGATCGTTTGGTCCATTGTCGTGACCTGCATTTAAGAGAAAGATGAGAAGACGAGTAAATGTTTAGCTAACGCGGGGCAAAGCTGCCGCACTTTGCGCCAATGGGGCAAGTTGGTACATGAATTTAGCTTGAAAAGAGGACGGTACAGCCCTCGAACGTGGAGATTTGGAGTGTCAGGTCTCCAACGAATCTCCATTCGAAAGACACTAGCCTTCGTTGTCCGATGACTTGCGAAACAGGCCGGGATCAGTCAGCGCGTCACAGGGAACGGCCGACGATCGTTTACGCAAGGAATTCGAGCAACACAGAGTTAACTTACTTTTTCGATCCACTCTCTCTCGATCATTAAACGTCCTTGATAATTGATTGCGGTGAGCAAAAGTTCGACGCGGTCTCCCGACCGAAGGTTTCGCTCAACAACGCCGACAAGAGCTTTCCATGGACCATCTTTGATCCGGACCATGTCGCCGGGCTGCAACGCCTCGCCGACACGCAAAAAACCATCGCTGCCAACACGCGCTTGCAGGAGTTCGATTACCAACTCATCAATAGGCGCGGGCTTCGCGTTAAAACTCACAACCTTAAGCACACCTCTGGTGAAGCTGACTTTGCGAAGTAAGGTCTGAATATTGAAGCGAGCGAAGATGTACCTGGGAAACAGTGGCCTTGTGATATGCGTGACCGCGCCGGTAAATTGGTTTCGCCGGCACTCTTTGATTTTCGGATTAAAGCATTCGATGCCTGATACTTGCAGATTATGGTATGCGCGCTCTTCCTGTTTGGAATGCGTGCAGATCGCGAACCATTGCGGTGACAAAATTTCACATTCTACATTATTTATGACATTTGAATTTTCCGGCATTGCCCCCTATGCACTCCTCACCCTGCTTTGATTGTTGCTTCTGCTTGAATTGAGTTATTTGATTTGTGTCCGGAAGACCATCTCTCTTTACCTAAGCACCATCTCGACGATCGAAGAAATCACCACTAACCCACTGTTCGTTACAAATTTGACCGACTCCCAGCGCAAAGTCTTAGGCGCATTAGTATTTATGTCTGCCGGGCTGCAGAAAGATCGAACGTATGGGAGGCTCTGAGTAAAAGGCGGCGTTACGCGACTGTGCTTCTTAGGGAGGCTGTGAGATGGCCTTGGGGGTAAGGAACCATCAATATCGGAAGCGACATCCTTTTACCCGAAAAGGGACATCTCTGTCTGTCTTGAAGCAGACTCAGTCTGAAATTGACTGAGTGTGTTACCGACATAACGGTCACAACTGCTACGGGCTTGCAGATGAACCATTCGGAAACTGATTGATATTATCTCGAATTATTCGATAGCACTCGCACGCTTTATCTTCGAGCTTCGCTGGATCAAGAATTACAATCTTCCCGCGGCTGTAACGAATGAGGCCCGCTCTCTGCAGCGAACCCGCCGCCATCGTAATGCCTGTGCGCGGTACTCCCAACGCATTAGAAATGAGTTCCTGGGTGAGGTTCAGCGTGTTCGAATTCACTCTAACACGAACCACCAACAACCAGTTCGACAGCGCTTCTTCGAGCGAATGAAACCTATGGCAGACAGAGGATTGCGAGATCTGTGTCAATAGCATATTTACATATGAGAGCATCAGATCATGCAGTCCCTCTCTCCTATCAAATTCCTCCTGAAGGACTTCCACCTTAATTCTCCACGCGTCGGTCGCGACCGGAACATTTACGTCGTATGAGATTGTCCTCGACTTGTCAATCATGGCGAGTCCAACCATACCTTCGTTGCCTACTCCGGCGAGCTCAATGCTGGCGCCAATTTCAGTAGTTGAGATGAGGGATAACAAACCGTTGATCGGAAAGTAGGCATAGCGAAGTGTATCCCCCGCTATGTAAACGACTTCCCCTTTTTCGAGGTGAACTCGTTCCAGGTGTTCTACAAGACGACTGAACTCGTATTGAGGCAAAGCTCGTAGAATTTTATTCCCAATATCCACTTGCCTTTGAACCGCAGGCATAGCTCGCTCCCTGATTCCAACTCTTCAGGAGTTTTTTGTACTGGGCTTTTTCAACCGATCCTAGGAGTAGGGGAGGTGTAGGATTGGGGCAGTATAAGCTTTTACTGTCGGTTGTCAATCACAAAGCACAACGAGGCAATGAAGCAATCGCGCAGTTCGGTTTTCGCCTCGCGTGTTACGAAAACTTGATCGAGAAATTATTCTCGAAATGAAACATAGGAACAACATCTGCGAAGAGGGTCAACACCAGGTGGTGTCGTTTAGTAGCAGGTGGTCCAATGGTGATGAACGGACTTAAATTCTGTTGTGTGTGATCTTTGTGGGTGAAGAATAAGCGCTGCTATATCAACGCAGTTTTCGGTTCCCGTTGGAGACAGGTCTTAAGCGCTCGAGCATAATGGTGCGGGCAACGGCGATGGCGTGTACAGCACGGATTTTCTTACCCTCCTCGTAGGTACGCCCGAAGTAACTAATCGGCACTTCGTAAATCGATCTCGCGCTTCGAGCCAGACGGCTAAGTATTTCGGCGTGCTGTTCCCAACCCGATGTCCCCAACTCATCTGCCTCAATGAGATCTTTTCTAAACAGGACATAACAGGTGTAGATGTCAGTGAACGTTGTGTTGTGCATTACATTGAACAGCAGTGTCAAAAAGGTATTTCCGACTTTGTGCCAGAAGTAATGCACGCGCGTAATCGGTGAGGCGACGAGTCTGCTACCCAACACGACATCGGCGTCAAGCGAAAGCACGGGTTCAAAGAGTCGCGCGTAATCAGCAGGATCATATTCAAGGTCTGCGTCCTGAAACAACACATAGTCACCGCTGGCCTTTCGTAGACCGTCGCGTACTGCGGCTCCCTTACCGCCGTTTTGTTCGCGTTTGATCAGGTGATCGTAAAGGTCTGGACGGCCTTCAAGGAGCGATACCGTTGAATCCTTCGACGCATCGTCCACCACGACGACCTCAATTTGCACACCGTCAACGCTTTGGGCGCGTACACGCTCCAGTAGCTTTATGATGGTCTGTTCTTCGTTGTATGCGGGGACCAGGACGGTTACTGAGACCATTTCCGGAACGAGCGGCTCCTCTGTGAATCTTGTTGTCCTGTTGCAAGCCCCCGAAGAGCGCTAGCAACATCAAGTATTTTCGCGTAGCATGCCGACTTTATGAGCGAGTTTGGAGCGGCATCGTGAACCAACATCCAACAGGTAAGAACACAGGGCGGCTCTGTTTTGTAATCCCCCCCTCAGTCTTCCTGCTTGATGAACGTGTGTTCATGACACTTGGTATCCTCCGAGTGGCGGCCGTTGTAGAAGAAAACGGTTACCCGCTCGACATGCTTGATCTCTCGGGCGTTCAAAACTACGTTGATGTCGTGCTTGATTACTTGAAAGGACACGATACCACGACATTCTGCCTGACAGCTACGACCCCTCAGATGCCGGCGGTCAGCGCCATCGCCAACGTGATCCGGCAACAGCGACCAGACGCCAGACTAATACTTGGCGGTCCTCACGTTACCCTGGTAAACGCTGCGTACAAGCAGGAGTTAAAGAATGGAAAGCCGAAGCGCGCTCACCACGCTTATGCGAAGCTCGTTAACTTGTTCGACACACTCGTTGCCGGTGATGGAGAGGAAGCCATTTTCGAGGCGCTCCAACCGGAAGCGCCCCAACTCGTGGATGCAGACCGGCCGGAGTCTGAACTATTCCTGACCAGCCGGCGGCTGGCTGAACTGCCCATGCCCGCCCGTCATCTCGTAGACGTCGATAGCTACCGTTACTACATTGAAGGAGAACGCGCGCTCAGTTTAATCGCACAACTTGGGTGCCCATTCGCCTGCGGTTTCTGCGGCGGTCGCAAATCGCCATCATTGCGTCGCATAAGAATGCGATCGCATGAGAACGTGCTGGCAGAAATTCACCAGCTCTATGCAGACTACGGCGTCACGGCGTTTATGCTTTACGATGATGAACTCAACGTAAACCGCGGCATGGTCGAACTGATGCATGGATTGTCCGATCTACAGGATCGTCTGGGAGTCGAGTTTCGTCTCCGAGGCTTTATCAAGTCGGAGTTGTTTAATGACGAGCAGGCGAAAGCGATGCATCGTGCAGGTTTTCGTTGGATCCTTACCGGATTCGAATCGGGCTCACCGCGCATCCTGCGAAACATTAATAAGAAAGCATCGCGCGAAGACAACACTCGCTGTGTCGAAATAGCGCGTCGATATGGGCTCAAGGTTAAGGCGCTCATGTCACTCGGGCATCCGGGTGAGTCGTCTGAAACCGTGGCGGATACGCATGACTGGTTGCTGGAAGTGAAGCCTGATGATTTTGACGTTACGATAATTACCACTTACCCGGGCACACCGTACTACGACGATGCTGAGCCTCATCTGGAACTACCAAACGTGTGGACCTATACCTTCCAGGGAGATCGACTGCATGCGTATGAGGTCGACTATACCGAGGTTGCGGACTACTACAAGGGCGACCCGGATGGCGGATATCGTGCTTACGTGTTTACGGATTTTCTAAGCTCGGAAAATCTGGTGCAGTTGAGAGACCAGGTTGAAGCGGGAGTCAGGGCTAAGCTGAATATTCCGTTTAATCCAAGTCGCCCGGCACAACAGTATGAACACTCGATGGGCCAACATCACTTGCCGGCAAGTATCCTGCGCACCACATTATCCACAGATTACACAGATTGACTAATAAAAATCTGTGTAATCTGTGGATAACTGATTACTGATCGGGGAACTTGAAGAAGAGAATACTTCCTTCACGATTCCAAATCGGTTCGACACCCAGCGCCGCTCTTAATTCATTCTGGAGTTTCGCTCGATCTGCATAACCATCCAGGTTTAAATAGATCCCCGCGAAGCCCGCCTCACGCACACTCTTTACGAGTTCCGGTGTTGGTAGCGCAGCCACAGCCTGCTGCCATTTATCCTCCTGCTCGCCAAACGGAGCGCCATAGCTCCAACGCAGAGTTTTCGAATGGAGGTAAGCCTTATAGTGGTCGTAAGGCTTCATTTGGTACAGCGGCGGACTCTCGGGAAAAGGCATGTATGGCAGTTGGAAAACCATCGCGCGTGGCGGCAACGAGGCTTCGATCCGCGTCACGAATTCGTCATCACTCGAATATTCGCTTTTATTCTTCGCGTACTCCGGAATGAAGAAGAACGACGTGCCGGTCTGGTCCAATACGCCTGCGATGAGGATTACAGTGAGGACCAAATAGTAAACGACTGGCGGCGCCGGCAGTCTTTTGAACAGAGTGTCGAGCAGCCACGCCACCGCGATAAACGAGAAGAAAGCGATAAAGACTGAGATCCGCGTGTAGGCTCTGATCTGTGGTGACACTAAAAGCGCGAACAGAGCACTGAGCCCGCCGATCGTGCCGAGGAGAACTGCTGCGATGTTGAAACGACTTAATGACTCAATCAACTCCGGCAGTTGCCTTCTGGAAAAGATTGCCCCAAGGAGAAACAGGAATCCGATACTGCCAATAAAGCCCAACGACGAGGTGTCGTTTTCGTTAATGAGTGGTCCAAGATTATAACGGGCTTTCAAGGCGGCGAGACTCTCATTCCGGTGACCACCAATCGGCAACAACAACTGCGTGATCTTTAGACCCATGATCTCGACATCGCCCACACTTCGATTGCCCATTGACGCATTCCCATGTGTGCGTTGGTAAATGATCGAGGGAATATGATTAATCACGACGGTGCCGGCAACCACTCCAGTCAATATTAGTGCCGATACGAGCGGTGCGAGGCTACGTCGATTCCACCACGAAGCTAACCCTGCAACGATCAGCAGGTAACAAAAGAACTGCGGATAGTAAACGCCGCACGATCCGGCAATAACACAGATCACAAGACTGGCGATGGCCTTGCGGCCCTTCAATCGTTCCTCGAGACAAATCCAAATGACGACGAGCACCATCAACGGCACCAGATAGTACGCCGCCATCATCAGATGATAGCTTTGGAAAAAGTGGTAAGGCAGAAACGCGTAGAGCAAGCTCACAACGAGCGCCGCGCCAAATGAAAACTTGAACGACCTGAGGACGTAGAACGACGTTACAGCGGTGAGCGGGAAAGTTAGCAAGTAAAAGAGGTTCAGTACCTTTGCGTGATTCGACGTGAAGAGAGAGAGCAGCTTGATAACAACGAATTGAAAATTCTCGATTGCCGGATACGCTTCATAGTGCAATCCCCCAGGGGCTCCCAACGACGAATTGTGAAGCCACCAGCCCTGCTCCATTGCGCCCTTGATTGCGACGCTATAAAACAAGGAGTCGACAAAGTACATAAACGGCACTTTGAAGTCGGCCCTCCACAACTTCATTGTCCACGTGAGGATCAAACAACAAAGGACAATCACCAGCGCATACTGGCCCAACGTTTTAAGGGTATTTTTCGACAAGGTCTCTGGAGTTTTGCCGACATCCTAACACAGATTCTCTAAATCAATCTGTGTAATCCGTAGATCAAAGACTGAGGGAATCCACATTTTGGCCGCTGTACCTACCAACTATAAATAGTGGTTGCCCGACTGTATCCGTGATAGCATCCGCGTTTCGTGCTAGCCATTCCAAACGTAATCTAGCCCGGCAATGTTAAAGGCCCCCGAAATGCGCGCACCTTTAAAACGCTGGTTAGCATTATCCGCCGTCGTTATCGCATCCACCACAGCCCTGGCCTGGAGTTATTCACGTCTTCATCACAGCAACAAAATCGACCGGACTTCCAACCCGTTAAAGCGGGAGTCAGGCGTTATAAACACGCCCTCGAGTAATAGGACCGAGCTGATCGATTCTGATAACGACGGCATGCCGGATGTTGTTGAGTTGCGCAGCTTTCAGGATCGCGACAGCTTTCGCCGCTGGTTCACGGCGATTGCCGAGATGCAGTTCTATCAGCTCAGCGATCAATGGAATGCTGAACAGCGCGACTGTGCCGGGCTGGCGCGCTTCGCGATACGCGAGGCCCTGCGGCATCACGATCGGATCTGGTTTCAGAAGATGGGACCAGGCTATCAAACTGTCGCGCCGGACATTAAGAGTTTTGACCTCGACAACAACCCGTTCGGCGAAAAAATCTTTCGCACTGATTTCGGATCGTTTGTGGAAACAGACATCCGTAACGGCCGGTTTTCAGAATTCGCCGATGCGCGCTCGCTGAAGTCTTTCAACGTCGTCTTCGTCAGTCGCGATCGGCGCGAAGCTCAGCCTGGCGATTTGCTCTTCTATTATCAACCATGGGTACAGAAGTTTCCGTTCCACGTGATGATATTTCTGGGCCAGGCGCATATTGCAGCCAATGGCGCGCAGGACTGGGTTGTTTATCACACCGGCTCGTCGCCGACCGGCGAAGGAACAGTGAAGAAGGTTGAACTTTCAGTGCTCGATCACCATCCGGATCCGCGCTGGCGGCCGGTCGAGCGTAATAAGAATTTTCTCGGCTTCTATCGTTTGAAGATTTTGCAATGACTAGTCCCGGCTATTGTTTTCTCTGTGCATTCTTTTGAGTTTTTCTTCTCTTTTGGAAGGATTAACTAACGTGGCTCACACTAACATCCGTCGCTATCTTGCGACCGGTATCGTCTATCTTGCGCTCGGCGCTTCGGTCCTGG
>Ga0207428_10002924_pt1 | contig 16923 bp, 18 predicted proteins | sample RhiMethybrSRZTD1_FD_187600 | JGI IMG/M metagenome (GOLD analysis project Ga0207428, IMG submission 187600) | Populus rhizosphere microbial communities from Tennessee, USA - Rhizosphere MetaG P. TD hybrid SRZTD1 (SPAdes) (version 3) | ecosystem: Host-associated > Plants > Roots > Rhizosphere >...
GCCCGGTCGACTACTCTCACCGCGGCGCGATTCTACGAGGGCACCGGACGAGCCGTCGCCCTCACTTGCGCGGGAGTCCCGCGGCTACTGGCGCATGAAGCCCTGGCGGGCAGCGGAGACGAGCGCGACTGCCTCCGGGAAGAGCACACGCATCGCGTCGCGGAGCGCGACCGCCTGCGCGTCGGAGGAGCCCTCCACCTGGACGCGCGAGAGCGCCGCCGAGGTGAGCTCCACCGCCGTGTTCAGCGTCAGCGTCGCGAACTGTTCCCGCTGGGCGTCCTGGACGGTCTCGGCCTGACGCTCCGCGAAGTCGCGCAGCGCGCCGAGGAGGTCCTCGGGATCGCCGCCGAACGGGAAGAAGCCGCCGCCTCCGCTCTCCATCGCCTCAGCGTAGCGACGAGACCGTGCCACGGGCTCGCTCAGCCGGCGAGCTCGACCCGGTAGCCCGCCTCGACCTCGCGCTGGAGCTCCGAGACGGCGGCCTGGGCCCCCTGCAGGGCGGTCGCGAAGGGCGACGGGGCGATCGGATCGAGCTCGCGCTCGAGGCGGCGGGTCGCCGCGCCGATCGCGTCCAGCCGCTCCGGCGTCGCGAGCTGCGGCGGCTCTCCGAGCACGCCCAGCAACCTTCGCGCCGCGGCCTCGGCCTCCTCGATTCCCTCCGGTTCCTCGGTCTCGCGCAGCTCGACCAGGCGCGCGAGGAGCGACTCGACGTCGCCGCCTCCCGCCGCGTCGACGGCGATCTCGCACAGGGCTGCGATGGAGACGGCCTCACGAAGGGCGGTTCGGCTCCTGACCGGCGATCCGTCCGCTGCGACCGCGAGCCAGCTCCGTCGGCCGTCGGCGTCGTCGAACGCGCACAGGTACACGCGCTCGCCCACGCGCGGCTCGGTGGCGAGCACGGCCGCCACGGTGTCCCCGCCCCCGATCTGGGCGCCCGCGACGCCGGCGATGCGGTCGAGGTCGTCGGCGAGCGCCACGTCGCCAGAATACGAGCCGATGTCCGTGGACGCCCGCGAGCTCTTCGCGCCGCTCGGCCCGACCTACGACCGCGTGGGCGCGACGCTCTCCCTCGGGCAGGACCCCAGGTGGCGCCGCTTCCTCGTGGGCCGCCTTCCTGTCGACGGCGGCGAGGTCCTCGACGTCGCGACGGGCACCGGCCTCGTCGCCGCCGAGCTCGTCCGCCGCGGGTTCCGCGTCACCGGCCTCGACCAGAGCCCCGGGATGCTCGACATGGCACGCCGCCGCTTCGGCGACCGGATCCCGCTCGTCGAAGCCTCCGCGGAGGCGCTGCCGTTCGCCGACTCCTCCTTCGATCACCTCACGTTCACGTACCTGCTGCGCTACGTCGAGGACCCCGGAGCGACGCTCGCCGAGCTCGCGCGGGTCGTGCGGCCGGGAGGCGTGATCGCGTCCCTCGAGTTCGGTGTCCCCGGCTCCCTTGCGCGGCCCGCCTGGGAGGCCTACGTGCGTGTCGTCCTCCCGCTCGCAGGCACGTTCCTGCGCGCAGGCTGGAGCGAGGTCGGCGGCTTCCTCGGCCACTCGATCCGGAGCTTCTGGGCCCGGTACCCGCTCGAGCGCCAGCTCGAGCTCTGGCGCGCGGCCGGGGTGCGTGACGTCCGCGCACGGCGACTCTCGCTGGGCGGCGGCGTCGTCGTGTGGGGGCTGCGGGCGTGACCGCCCCGCCCGAGGCCCGGCCGGCGTTCTACGCCCTCGAGCGCGGCGGCTGGCGCGACTACGTGACACTGCTGCACCCGCCCTACACCGCCTGGCACCTGTCGTACGTCGTCATCGGAGGCTGCCTCGCGCCGACCGTCGCGTGGGGACGGCTCGGCGCGGCTGTCGCCGCGTTCGCGCTGGCGGTCGGCGTCGGCGCTCACGCGCTCGACGAGCTCGCCGGAAGGCCTCTCCGCACGGCGATCCCGGACGCGGTCCTCGTCGCGCTCGCCTCGGTGTCGCTCGCCGCGGCCTGCGCGATCGGCCTGGTGGGCGCCGCGACGTTCGACCCCTGGCTCGCGCTCCTCGTGCCCGTCGGGATCTTCCTCGTCCTCGCGTACAACCTCGAGGCGCTCGGAGGGCGCTTCCACTCGGATCTCTGGTTCGCCCTCGCCTGGGGTGGGTTTCCGATCGTCTGCGGGTACGCGGCCGTCGCCGGCGACGTGCACGTCGCCGCCGTGCTCGCCGCCGGCTTCGCGGTGCTCCACTCGTTCGCGCAGCGCGCGCTCTCGAGCCACGTCCGCTTCCTGCGCCGGCGCGTCGTCGCGGCCCGGGGCGAGCTCGAGCTGGCGGACGGCACGCACGAGCAGATCGACGCAGCGCGGCTGATCGCCCCCGCCGAGCGAGGCCTGCGCCTCCTCACGGCCGCCACCGTCGTGCTCGCGGCCGCGCTGGTCGTGGCGCGCCTCTAGCATCAAGGCATGTCGACGGCCGCCTGGATCCTGGTCGGCGCGCTCGCCGCCGCGCTCCTTCTCGCCGCTGTGCTCGCCAGGTCGCTGCGCCGGGCGCGAGCGAGCGCGGCGCGCACCGAGGCGATCGTCGCAGAGGCGCGCAAGACCGTGCGGGCGGCCGCGGACGACGAGGCGACCGTCCAGTCGGAGCAGCTCCGGGTCGCCATCGCACGCGCGCATGCCGACGCCCTCTCGACGTACGCGACGGAGGAGCGGCGTCTCTCGGACGAGCGACGCGGGGAGCTCGCGGTCCGGGAGCGCGATCTCTCCGACCAGCTCGCCGAGACGCTCGCAGCGGTAGAGCGGCGGGTCGAGGAGCGGCTCCGGGCGTGGGAGGCCGACCTCGAGCGCGCCCAGCGCGCGCTCGCCGACGAGGTCTCCGCGCTCGAGCAGGTGCAGCGGCAGCGGATCGCGGGCGTCGAAGCGAGGATCGAGGCGGAGGCGGCCGAGCTCGGGACGACGGTCGAGCAGCAGCGCGCCGCGGCCGTGCGCCTCCGAGAGGAGCTCGAGGCGACGACGAAGGACGCGCTCGCAGCGGCTCTCGAAGAGCTCCAGTTGCAGGCCGACGACCGCCGCCGCGCGATCGAGGACATCACCGAGCGGCTGCGGCAGCACGAGCACGCGGTCGCAGAGCAGGTCGACCGGGCCGAGAGCGATGCGCGGGCTCGCATCGAGAGCGCGTTCGCCGAGCTCGAGCGACGCCAGGTGGTCGAGCTCGAGCGCGCGACCGCGCGGGAGGTCGACCGGCTCAGCGAGGCGGGCGCGCTCGAGTTCGAGAACCGGATGCGCGCGATCCGGGAGGAGGCGGCGAGCCGGCTCCGGGAGGAGCTCGACAGGACGTCCGAGACCTTCCTGCGCCGCGCCGACATGATGATCGCCGACCAGCTCCAGCAGGCCGCCGACGCCGCCGCCGCGCGTCTCGACGACCGGATCCTCGAGCTCGCGCGGCGATACGAGGCCTCGCGCTCGTCCGCGGGGGTGTAGACCGCGCCCGAAGGGGGCAAACCAGCGCGGGGAGGGAACGTCTCAGTGACGACGAACCCCACGCGCATGGCGGAGACGACCGAGACACCGATCTGGCACGAGAACGAGCCTGCCAAGGTGGAGAGCTGGAGGCTGCACATCCTGCTCGAGGCCGGGTACCCGGTCCATCTCGCGGAGCGCCTCGCGGGCAGCGAGGTCGATCTCCACTCCGCCGTCGAGCTCGTGACGCGCGGCTGCGCGCCGGTGACGGCGGCCGAGATCCTGCTCTAGGACCTCGCCGCCGCGGTTACGCTGGCGCGGTGACGGCGGCGGCCGGCGGCGAGCGCAAGGTGTACTCGGTGTCCGGGTTCAACCGCGGGATCGCCCGCGTCCTCGGGCGGTTGGAGGCGGTCTGGATCGAGGGCGAGGTCACCGAGCTCCGGCGGAACGACGCGTGGGCGACGGTGTTCCTCACGCTCAAGGATCCACGGACGGGCGCCACGCTGAAGGCGACGATCGCGCGGCGGACGTTCGACCGGCTCGACCTCGGGCTGGAGGAGGGCGGGGCGGTGCAGGTCGAGGGCCGCGCGGAGCTGTACGAGCTCAGGGGAGAGCTCGGGCTGCGGGCCTCCCGGATCGAGCGGCTCGGTCTTGGTGGTCACCTGGTCGCGCTCGAACGGCTGAAGCGGCAGCTCGCCGCCGAGGGACTGTTCGCTCCCGAGCGCAAGCGTCGCCTGCCTCGCGTGCCCCGTGCGGTGGGCATCCTCACCGGCGCCGACGCGGCCGCCCGCGGCGACCTCGTGGCGACGATCGGGCGCCGTTTTCCCGCGGCACGGGTCGTCGTCGCCGAGACGCGCGTTCAGGGAAAGGGAGCGCCTGCCGCGATCGTTGCCTCGCTGCGCGCGCTCGCCGGGCATCCCGACGTGGACGTCGTCGTGCTCGCCCGCGGCGGCGGGAGCTTCGAGGACCTGCTGCCCTTCAGCGACGAGCGCGTCGTGAGGGCGGTCGCCGCAGCGCCGGTCCCGGTCGTCTCGGCGGTCGGGCACGAGCAGGACACGCCGCTCTGCGACCTCGCCGCCGACGCGCGGGCCGCCACACCGACTGCTGCCGGCGCCCTCGTCGTCCCGGACGAGCTCGAGCTCCGGGCGGCGCTCGAAGCCTCCAGGCACCGCCTGGCCGTCGGCGTGCGCGGTCTCGTCGAGCGCGACCTTGCGAGGGTCTCACGCCTCGGCGAGCGGCTTCGGGTTGCGCCACGGCTGCTGCTCGAGCGCCGCCGCTCGTCTCTCGACCACTGCGGGGCGAGGCTGCAGGCGCTCTCGCCGCTCGCGACCCTGGGGCGCGGGTACGCGATCGTGCGGGCCGGCTCGGAGGCGCTGCGGGACGCAACCTCGGTCGCCGCCGGCGACCGCGTCGAGATCGAGCTTGCGCGCGGCGGCCTCGGCGCCGTCGTCGAGGACGTACGCCCGTGACCGACGCCCGCGAGGAGCGCGCCTTCGAGGAGCTGCAGAAGGAGCTCGAGGACGTCGTGGCGCGGCTCGAACGCGGGGACGTGGCGGTGGACGAGGCGATCGCGCTCTTCCGGCGCGGGGAGGAGCTCTACCGCGCGTGCGTCGAGCGCCTGCAGACCGCCGAGCTCAGGATCGAGGAGCTCACGCCACCCGACGCCCGTGCGTGACACGGCGAGTGCCGTTCGTGTATGAATCGCCCCATGGCGAAGCCGACACCCGACCTGCTGCGCAACGTCCCACTCTTCTCGGGCCTCGACGACTCCGAGCTCGAGAGCCTCGCCGACGAGTTCAACGAGCGGCGGTTCTCGGCCGGCGACACGATCGCGCTCGAGGGCGAGGGCGGCCTGATGTTCTTCGTCGTCGACGAGGGCGAGGCTGCCGTCGAGGTGCACGGCGAGGAGGTCGCGACGCTCGGCCCCGGCGCGCACTTCGGGGAGATCGCGCTCATCGACAGGCGCCCCCGCACGGCGACGGTCACGGCCCGGTCCGACCTGAGGACGTACGGGCTCCCGGTCTTCGTGTTCCGACCGTTCGTCGAGGCACGCCCGGCGGTCGCGTGGAAGCTGCTCGAGGCGATGGCCGACCGGCTGGCCGAGGCCGAGAGCCGCTAGCCGCTCGCCGCTAGCCGCCGGCCCAGCTCCTCGAGGTCGATCTCCGCGCGGGCCGGGTCGCCGGAGAGCGCGACCGTCTCCGCGCCCGGGACGTGTGCTTCGACCCGCCCGCCGAAGACGACACAGCGAACGCCCACCGCGCCCGCGCGGCGTGCCACCTCTCCCGGAGCCTTCCCGGCCAGGGTCGTCTCGTCGACCCTCCCCTCGCCGGTGACCACCAGGTCGTGCCCCCGCAGGCGCTCGTCGAAGCCGACCAGGTCGAGAACGGTCGCGGCACCGGGTGCGAGCGTCGCGCCCAGGAGCGCGAGCGCCGCGCCGAGACCGCCCGCCGCTCCGGCTCCGGGCAGACCCGCGTACGCACGGAGCTCCTCGTGTGCGGCCAGCCGCCGCTCGAGGAGCTCGACGTCGTCGGGGGACGCGCCCTTTTGCGGACCGAAGAGGCGGGGCGCATCGAGCAGCGGGATGTCGACATCGCAGAGCGCGACCGCGGGCACCGGCAGCTCCCGGACGATCTCGAGCAACCCCGCGCCGCCGTCGACCGTGGCCGTGCCGCCGAGCGCGACGACGAGCGAGGCCGGCGAGCTCGCGAGCGCGGCCGCGACCAGCTCGCCGAGCCCACGGCTCGAGGCGGCGAGCGGGTCTCGCTCGTCCGGGGCGAGCAGCGGCAGCCCGATCGCCGACGCCGCCTCGACGACCGCGCGCCCGTCGGGCAGGAGCAGCCAGCGCGCCGTCCGCGGTCGGCCGAGCGGGTCGTGCACGGGCGCGTCGTGCCACGCCCCGCCGAGCGCCGCCTCGAATGCCTCGACCGTGCCCTCGCCGCCGTCGGCGAGCGGAAGCTCCGTGGGCTCGCTCCCGGCGAGGCCGCGGGCGAGCGCGGCCGCCGCGGTGCGCGCGGAGAGGACGCCCTTGAGGCTAGCGGGACACAGGAGCGCCCTCACGGGCTTCCTCGCGGTCGAGCTCCTCGACCATCTCCCGCACCTCCTCGGTCGCGTTCTCGGCCGACTCCTCGTCGTCCTGTAGGCGGCGCAGCATTGCGACGGAGATTCCCTCGCGCGCGAGCGCGATCAGCCCGAGGCCGATACCGCACGCCATCTCGATCGCCTGCAGGGCGAGGCCGTAGGCAAAACCGGTCGCGTAGGGCACCCCGTAGTTCCGGAGCGGGATCGCGACCGCCGCCTGCACGAGCCCGAAGTTCCCCGGCCAGAGGGGCACGATCGTCGCGACGTTCATCAGGACGAGGACGAGCCCGGCCGCCGGCAGCGGCGCATCGATCCCGAACGCCTTCATCGCGGCATAGACCGCGAGCAGCTGCATCAGCCAGCCGAGGCACTGGAGGAAGACCGCGCCGGCGAGGGGGAGCGGTGCCTTGAGCACGGAGAGGCCGTTCCGCGCCATCGCCAGCAGGTGACGGGCGGTCCCGACACCGTCCCGCACCATCGGCCGGCGTCGGGGTCGCGCGCCGAGCCAGGCGAGCGTGAAGAGGGCGAAGCCGACGGCCGCCACGATCAGGAGCGCGACGAGCGCCCAGTGCGGCACCTCGGCGGTGAGCAGCACCCAGACGACGAGGATCGTCGCCGGCACGAGATCGAAGAGCCGGTGCGCGAACACGGTCCCGACGAGCACGGCGCTCGTCCCCGCGGGTGCCTCCGGGAGATGGCGCCGGAGTGTTGCGACGCGGGCGAGCTCTCCGAGCCGCCCGGGCACGACCGCGTTCGCGAACAGCCCGACCCCGAACGCGGAGAGGACATGGACGAGTTGCGGCTGATTCCTCGCGGGCAGCGCCTGCCGGATCGTCAGCCGCCAGGAGAGCGCCCGGAAGAGCGTCGAGACGACGTTGAGGGCAAAGGCGAGCACGATCCAGCTCCAGACGACGAAGCGGAAGGCCTCCCACACCTCGCCCCAGTCAGGCCCGCGCCACCAGATCACGACGAAGGCGAGCGTCGTGAGGGCGACCAGGACCGCCGCCTGCACCCACCCCTTGCGCCAGAAACGCGAGATCGCGGTCACGCGGCCCTGGCCTTCGCCTCGACCCCGGCGACCTGGTCGTAGACCTCGACCAGCCGGGCCGCGATCCCCGGCCAGGAGTAGCGCTCGACGGCGATCTCCCGCGCCGCTTCCCCCAGCGCGCGGCGGCGCTCCTCGTCCGCCACGATCCCCGCGACCGCCTCCACGAGCGCCGCCGGCTCGTCCGGGGGGACGGCGAGCGACGCGGCGGGGTCGAGCACCTCGCGGTAGCCGGCGATGTCGGAGGCGACAGCGGGGAGCGAGCACGCGAAGGCGCGCGTCAGCACCATGCCGAAGCTCTCCTGGCCGAGCGAGGGAGCGACCAGCGCCTTCGCGCGGAGCAGCGTCTCCGTCAGCTCGTCCTGGCTCAGGAAGCCGACGACGTCGATGCCCTCGTCCGGGACGCGCAGCCGCGTCAGGAGGAGCCGGACCGCGAGCGGGTCGGCGCCGGCGACGGTCAGCCGGAGGCCGGTGCGCCGCCGGATCTCCGGCCACGCGCGCAGGAGCACCTGCAGGCCCTTCCGCGGCTCGTGGCGCCCGGCGAAGACGATCCGGTGCTCGCGCCCGCCGGCGGGCGCCTCGTCGGGGACGAGGACCCCGTTCGGGATCACCTCGTACTCGCCGGGCAGCCACCGCTCCTGCGAGGCCCGCGCACGCTCGGAGACGGCGATCCGGTGGTCGATGCGGTCGATCAGGAAGCCCCACAGGGGCCTGCCCACCTTCATCCAGCCGAGCTCGCCCGACGCGTGGAAGGTCGCGACGACCGGGCAGCGCGCGAGCAGCAGCGCAGCGGTGCAGATCGCGGGCGTCATCGGCTCGTGCAGATGGAGCACGTCGAAGCGCTCGCGCTCGAGCACCGAGCGCATCCGGAAATAGGCCCGCGGCGAGAGGACGATGTTCGGCAGGGAGCCGTTCGCGGGCACGATCACCGAGCGCCCGACCGGGAGGACGTTCGCCGGCGGGCTGTCGTGACGCCCGACGCGGGGGTGGAGCGCGCGCGTGAACTGCCCGGGCGGGTCGTTGCCCATGACGAGCCTCACCTCGTGCCCGAGGCCTTCGAGCGCCGCGGCCTGCAGCTCCGCATGCTCCACGACCGCACCCCAGAACGACCAGGAGAACGGGACGACGATCCCGATCTTCACGGTCGAGACACTAACGGCCGACCGCTACGCTAGGGCGATGCGTTCCGCTACCGACGCGGCTGCGAAGCAGCCGCCTTCAGGGGTGTCTGCGCGACCGGAGCGCCCGCGCTAGCGGGTCTTCGGTCTTGCGCAGAACAGGTGTCGTGCGCCTGGACGGCATCCACCACGTGACCTGCATCACCGGCGACGCGGCGCGGAACGTCGACTTCTACACCCGGGCCCTCGGTCTCCGCCTCGTGAAGAAGTCCGTCAACCAGGACGACCCCACCGTCTACCACCTCTTCTACGCGGACGAGGACGGGAGTCCCGGCAGCGACATCACGTTCTTCGAGTATCCGGGCGTGCGCCGCGGACGGGCCGGGGCCGGGATGGTCCATACGGTCGGCTGGCGGGTGGCGTCCGAGGACGCGCTCGCCTTCTGGGAGGAGCGGCTCCGGCTCGAGACGACGGTGCTCGCCCGCGACGGCGAGGGCCTCGCCTTCGAGGACCCCGAGGGACTGCGCCACCGGCTCGTCGTCTCGACCGCGGACGACGCGCCGCTCGTGGCCGACCACCCCGAGGTGCCCGCGGAGCTCGCGCTGCAGGGGTTCGACGGCGTCCGCGCCTTCAGCGCCGCGCCGCAGGCGAGCCGAACGACCCTCGAGGAGACCCTCGGCTTCGAGCCCGCCGGTGACGGCTGGGAGTCCCGCGGCGAGACCCGCGGCGGCCTCTACGGCTACGACGACCCTCCCGCCGAGCGGGGGACCGGTGGAGCGGGGACCGTGCATCACGTCGCCTGGTCCTCGACGATGGAGGACCACGGCCCCTGGCACGAACGGGTCACGGCGGCCGGCCTGCGCCCGTCGCCGATCATCGACCGCTTCTGGTTCCGCTCGATCTACTTCCGCGAGCCGAGCGGCGTCCTCTTCGAGATCGCGACGCTCGGCCCCGGCTTCTCCGTGGACGAGGACGCAGAGCACCTCGGCGAGACGCTCGTCCTGCCACCGGCGTTCGAGCACCTCCGGGATCGGCTCGAGCCGGTCCTCACGCCGCTGCCGGACCCGCGGCCGTGGGCCCGGACCGGCTGAACGACGCCGTGCGACCGTGACGCTCGTTCCCGCGGACTTCCCCGTCCCGACTCGCTTCGCCACCGGGCGGTTCGTGCTCGAGGCTCTCGGGCCCGAGCACAACGAGCGGGATCACGCGGCCTGGTCCTCGAGCATCGAGCACATCCGCGGAACGCAGGGGTTCGTCGAAGCCCGCTGGCCGCACCCGATGACGCTCGAGGAGAACCTCGCCGACCTCGAGCGGCACCGGGCGGAGTTCGAGGAGCGCTCGGCGTTCGCCTACTCCGTGCTCGACCCGACGACGAGCGACGTGGTCGGCTGCGTCTACGTGGACCCCGCGCCCTCGGGCGACGGTGCCGTCGTCCGCTCGTGGGTGCGCGAGTCGCAGGCGGAGCTCGACGCACCGCTCCGCGAGGCCGTCGTCTCCTGGCTCGAGCGCGAGTGGCCGCTCGCATCGGTGTCGCCGGCGCAGGAGTAGACTCCCGCGACCGTGATCGAGGGCGAAGGCCTCGCCGAGCTCCACACCCACCTCGGAGGCTCCGTCGCCTCGGACATCCTCTGGAGCCTGGCGCACGAGCAGGGGATCGCGCTGCCCGTCAAGGACTTCTGGGAGTTCGACGCGCTCGTCACGGTCTCCGACCCGCGCGGTGTCCCCGGCCTCGACGCGCTCGACCAGATCTACCACTGGACCGAGCTGATCCAGTCGTCCCCGCTCGCCGTGGAGCGCTCCGTTCACGCCGCGATCGGCGGCGCGTACCGCTCGCAGGGCATCACGACGCTCGAGCTCCGCTTCAACCCGATGAAGCGGAACCGCGGTGGCGAGCGCGACCTCGACCACATCATCCTGGCCGCGGTCCGCGGGCTCGACCTCGCGAGCCTGGAGTACCCGCAGGTGCGGGCCGGGCTCATCCTGATGATGGACCGCACCTTCGACCGGCGGCTGAACGAGATCATCGTCGAGAAGGCGATTCGCTGGGCGAACCGCGGCATCGTCGGCGTGGACATCGCCGGCCCGCGCCCGAAGGGCGCCCGCTACGACTACACGCAGCTGGCGCCGATGGTCGAGACCGCGCGGGAGGCGGGGCTCGGGGTCACGATCCACGTCGGCGAGGAGGGTGGCGAGATCGGCCGTGCAGAGATCGCCGAGGTCGTCGAGCACCTCCGCCCGGAGCGGATCGGCCACGGGATCCTCGCCGCCGGCGACCCCGAGCTCATGCACGCGCTCCGGGACGCGGGCACGGTGCTCGAGATCTGCCCGACCTCGAACCTGCTGACGAAGGCGCTCGCGGACGAGGCGGCAGTGCGCGAGACGCTGCGACGGTTCATCGAGCACGGCGTCGCCTTCACGATCGCGACGGACGGGCCGGAGATGATGCGCACGCACCTCCGCGACGAGCTGGAGCTCCTCCTGCGCATCGAGGCGCTCGACGAGGACGAGCTGCGCGAGGCGAACGCGCGCGGCCACGCGGCCGCCTTCCGCCGGCGCGCGCCGATCGCGGCGTAACCGCACGTAACAGCTCCTCTCCGGAGTCGATGCTCGGCTCGGGATCGTGCGGTTTGCGTCGAGCTGGCGCGGGGTAGGCGTGCCGTGGAACGTCCTGCGCGGTTCGCGGTGGACTGGCCGTTCGGGTACGACGAGCTCGCGCCCTACTACGCCGAGGTCGAGCGGACGCTGCCGGTCTCGGGCCCGCGGCGTTCGGCCTATCCCTCCGGCGCCCCGTACCCGCACGGCGAGCTCCCCTGGTCGGCCAAGGACGCCGTCATCGGCGCGGGCCTGGTCGAGCTGGGACTGAACGTCGAGATGACCCCGCACGCGATCGCGACCACGAACGTGGACGGGCGCAGCGCGTGCATGTACTACGGCTTCTGCAAGAACGGCTGCAAGAGCGACGCGAAGGGCGGCGGCCACGTGAGCTACGTCCCCCGGGCGGTCGGGGCGGGAGCCGAGATCCGCCCGGGCTGCTTCGTCCTGCGGGTCGAGAGCGAAGGTGGCCGGGCGACCGGCGTCACGTACCTCGAGGAACGCTTCCAGCCCGTCGAGCGCGTGTTCGTCTCCTGCTACTCGATCGAGACCCCCGCCTGCTCCTGCGCTCGGAGGTCGCGAACTCGAGCGACCAGGTCCGGCGGAACCTGATGACACACACGGGGCGCTCGTGTACGGGCGCTTCGACCGGCCCCTGGACAGCTTCGTCAGTCGGCGAGAACGACCGGGCGATCGCCGCTGCCGGCACCGAGCTCGCCACGCGGGCGCTCGAGGCCTCCGGCGCGACCCGCATCCTCGCGAGCGAGGGAACGCCGCATCTGCTCGGAAGCTGCCGCATGGGCGACGACCCGGCGACGTCGGTCGTCGGCCCCGACTGCCGCAGCCACGACGTGCCGAACCTGTGGACCTGCGACGGGTCCGTCTTCCCGACCGGCGGAGCCGTGAACCCGAGCCTGACGATCGAGGCGCTCGCGACGCGGACGGCGCGCCTCGCGCTCGCCGGCGAGGGCCCTACCCGCTGACCGACGCCGCGAGCTCGCGCAGGAGCTCGCGCACCTCGCCCGGGCCGACGACGTGGACGTGCTCACGCGGGCCGTTCGTCGAGCGCGTGCTCGGCAGGAGGCCGCCCACGTGCCCGGCCACCGATCCCTTCGGCAGCGCGTCCAGGAGGTCGTGGTCGGTCCGGTCGTCCCCCAGCCCGATGACGAAGTGCGTCGGCTTCTTCCCGTTCGGGAACACGCTGCGCACGTACACGCCCTTGTCCACGCCCCGCGCGCGCACCTCGACCACGCGATGGCCCTGCAGGATCTCGGCGGGCGCGCCCGCGAGATGCTGGCCGAGGTCGTTCAGGAGCTCGTGCGCCCGCCACGACCCGTACTCGGGCTCCGCCTCGCGGTAGTGCCACGCGATCGCGCAGGCCTTCCGTTCGACGTGCGCACCCGGCACGTCGTCGGCGACCTTCTGCATGAGACGCTCGATCGGCCGCATCCAGGAGAGGTCGAGCTCGAGGAGCGTCTGCCACTCCCCGCCCGGCGCCCGCGCGAGGTACCCGTGCTCGGCGCAGAGGTGCACGGGGAGCTGGCCGAACCACTGCTCGAGGTTGCGACGCCGACGCCCGCTGACGATGTGCACGTCCGTCCCCGGCAGCCCCGCCAGCTCGCGGAGCAGCGAGCGGATGTCCCTCGTGGGCACAGCCAGGTCCGGGTGGGGCTCGATCTCGCGGAGCGTCCCGTCGTAGTCGAGCAGGATCGAGCGCGTCTCGGCGCGGCGGAACTTGCGGACCAGCTTCTCCTTCACGGGGCCCTCCACGTCGGGCGGCACGGGAAGCCGCCGGTCCCGGGTGGTGTACCGCCCGAGGCGGGTGAGGAAACCGTCCGCCCACTTGCGCGTGTCGAGAGCCTCGACGCGCCGCGCCATCGTCTCGAGCCGGCGACGGCGCTCGGGCTGGCCGAGCTCGAGCGCGGTGCCGAGCCGCTCGACGACGCCGTCGACGTTCCAGGGGTTGACGAGCAGCGCGCCGGGCAGGACCTGCGCCGCGCCCGCGAACTCGGACAGCAGCAGCGAGCCACGCCAGCGCCCGGGCAGCCCCGGCGCCGTCTGGCAGAGGACGAACTCGTGCGCCACGAGGTTCATCCCGTCGCGGATCGGGGTCACCATCATCACGTCCGCACGGCGGTAGAGCGCGACGAGCGCCGGCTTCGAGATGTGGCGGTGCAGGTACTCGACCGGGGTCACGCCGGGCTGCGCGTAGCGCCCGTTGATGCGCGCGATGAGGAGCTCGATCTCGTCGCGCTGCTGGCGGTACTCGGGGCTCTCGAGCCGCGAGGGGACGAGGACCTGAAGCATCCCCGTCGTGCGCGCGATCGTCGGGTCCTGCTCGAGGAGCCGCTCGAACGCGACGAGCTTCTGCGGGATCCCCTTCGTGTAGTCGAGGCGCTCGACCCCGAGGATCAGCTTCCGGCCGGCGTACTGCTCGTCGAGCTGCGCGAGCAGCCGCGCGCTTTCCGGGTCCTCGAGGACCTCGCGGAAGCCGACCGTATCGATGCCGATCGGGTCGACGCCGATCCCGACGCGTCGCCCGCCGACGTCCATCGCATCCGGCTCCGAGTCGAGCCCGAGAACGCGCAGGCAGGACGAGCGGAAGTGCCGCGCATAGTCGCCGACCTGGAAGCTCACGTAGTCGGCGCCGAGGATCCCCCGCAGCACCTCCTCGCGCGCGGGCAGCAGGCGGTAGACCTCGGAGGACGGGAAGGGCGTGTGCAGGAAGAAGCCGATCGAGAGGTTCGGCGCGCGGCGCCGCAGCATCGCGGGCAGCAGCATCAGGTGGAAGTCGTGCACCCAGACGCGGGAGTCGGGGCCGCAGTGCTCGAGGACGGCGTCCGCGAAGCGCTCGTTGACGTGCACGTAGCGCTGCCACGCCTCGGGCGTGAGCCGCAGGCGGTCGCCGAAGTAGTGCAGCAGGGGCCACAAGGTGTCGTTGCAGACCCGGCCGTAGAAGTCCTCCTCCTCGTCCGCCGAGAGGAAGACCGGTGCGAGGTTCTCCTCCTCGAGGCGCTCCGTCACCTCGGCCTGCAGCTGTTCCGGGACGACGGTCCCGGGCCAGCCGATCCAGACCGCGTCGCCGCGGACGGCCCCGAGCGCCGCGGCGAGCCCACCGGCCGACGGCCGCACGTCGAAGCCGTCGTCGGTGAGGGAGAACCGGACGGGAAGCCGGTTGCTCGCGATGACGAGCGTGTGATGTCCGGTGTGCAGAGCCACGTTCGCCTCTTCTCGTTCCGGGACCGTGCAGGTAGGTACAACCTACGCGTCCGCGAATAGCTTCACGAATGGCACAGGGCCTCGGCATCATCGGCAACTGCTCGTACAACGCGCTGCTCCGCGACGGATCGGTGGAGTGGCTCTGCTGGCCGCGCCCGGACTCGAGCTTCGTGTTCGGCCCGCTGCTCGACCGCGAGCGCGGCGGCGCCTTCGCGGTGGAGGGCGTCGACGCCGACGAGGTGCGTCAGGAGTACGTGGAGAACACGAACGTGCTGCGCACCGTCTTCAGCGGACCGAACGGGGCCTTCGAGCTTCTGGACTTCGCTCCGCGGTTCGCGCTCTACGACCGGTTCTTCAAGCCCTCGATGCTCGTCCGCATCCTGCGCCCCCTCTCGGGCGAGCCGCGCGCCCGGGTGCGCTGCCGGCCGACGTACGACTACGGGCTCGCGCAGATCGGGTCCTGGCGGGCGTCGAACCACATCGAGTACTCGGGCTTCCCGACGCCGGTCCGGCTGACGACGAACGTCCCGCTCACCTACGTCGAGGACGAGCGGCCATTCCTCGTCGACGACGACCAGCACCTCGTCCTCACCTGGGGCGAGCCGCTCGAGGCGGGGCTCGAGGAGACGGCGGAGAGGTTCCTCGAGCGCACCCTCGACTACTGGCGCCGCTGGGTGAAGGGGACGCGCGTTCCCCGCGACTACCAGAGCGAGGTGATCCGGTCCGCGCTCGCGCTCAAGCTGCACCAGTACGAGGACACGGGCGCGCTCCTCGCGGCGACGACGACGAGCCTGCCCGAGCACCCGGGATCGGGGCGCACGTGGGACTACCGCTTTTGCTGGCTGCGCGACGCCTACTTCACGCTGAACGCGTTCGAGCGTCTCGGCCACTCGGAGGAGATGGAGCGCTTCCTCGAGTACCTGCGCAACATCGCCGAGGAGGGCGAGGGCGTCCTCCAGCCTGCCTACCGCATCAACGGCGCCGCCGACGCCGCCGAGCGCGAGCTCGACCATCTGTCGGGCTACAACGGAGACGGGCCGGTGCGAATCGGCAACCAGGCGTTCGAGCACGTCCAGAACGACGTCTACGGGGAGATGGTGCTCGCGGTCAGCAGGTTGTTCCTCGACACGCGCTTCGTCGGCGACGTCCCGCCGCAGACCGCGGTCGGGATCGTCCAGGACCTGCTCGACCAGATGGAGGCGCGCCTCGAGGAGCCCGACGCGGGCCTCTGGGAGTTCCGTGAGCGCAGCCGGCTGCACTGCTTCTCCGTCCTCATGCACTGGGCCGGCGCCCGGCGCGCGGTGGAGGTGGCGGAGGCGCTCGGCGTCGAGGCGCTGGCGGCGCGCGCGCGCGACCTGGAACGACGTGCCGGCGAGCTGCTGGACGCCAAGTGCTGGAACGACGAGATCGGCGCGCTGACCCAGGTCGCCGGCGGCAGCGAGCTCGACGCCGCGCTCCTGCTCGCGGTTCACCTCGGCTACCTCGCACCCGACGACCCGCGGGCGACCTCGCACGTGGACGCCATCCGCGAGCGTCTCGCGGTGGACGGCGGCCTGCTCCGCCGCTACTCCTCGCCCGACGACTTCGGCATGCCGCACGCCGCCTTCACGGTCTGCACCTTCTGGCTCGTCGAGGCGCTCGCGATCCTCGAGCGGACGGACGAGGCGCGCGAGCTCTTCCACTACCTGCTCTCGCTCGACAACGGGCTCGGGCTCTACTCCGAGGACATCCTCCCGGACACGCTGGAGCAGAGCGGCAACTTTCCGCAGACGTACAGCCACGTCGGGCTGATCAATGCGGCGTTCAGGCTCTCACGCCGCTGGGACTGAGGGCGCCCAGCGCGCGATACGTCTCGCGCGCGGCCTCGACGCCGAGCGGGAACGTCTCCAGCAGCATGCGCTCGTTGGGGGAGTGCGTGTGGCTGTCAGGGAGCGCGAGGCCGGCCATCACCGTCGGGATCCCGCCCCGCGCGAGCGCGGCGACGATCGGCAGCGTGCCGCCTGCGCGGACGACGAGCGGCTCGGTCCCGAACGCGCGCGCGAACGCCTCGCGCGCGAGCCGCAGCGCCTCGGTGTCGCGCGGGAGCACGGCCGGAGGCGTCAGGTCGGACTCGATCTCGAGCGTCGCGCCCTCGAGGAGCGCGTCGCGCAGGATCCGCTCCGCGGCAGCGGCGAGCACCTCGGGGTCCTGGCCGGGGGCGACGCGGATCGTTACGCCCGCCGACGCCGACGAGACGAGCGTCGTGTTCCGGAGCCCGGGCTTCCCGCCGAGGATGCCGGTCACGTCGAGCGAGGGCTCGACGAACGCGCGGACGTAGAACTCCTCGGCCGCCCGCGGATCGAGCGGCACGGCGCCGACCCGCTCGAGCTCCTCTGTCCCCGGCGGCAGCTCGCTCCAGCCCGCGCGCTCGTCCTCGTCGGGCGCGGTCACGCCCGCCCGCAACGGCTCGGGAAGCCGCCCGGCG
>Ga0207428_10002925_pt1 | contig 16922 bp, 13 predicted proteins | sample RhiMethybrSRZTD1_FD_187600 | JGI IMG/M metagenome (GOLD analysis project Ga0207428, IMG submission 187600) | Populus rhizosphere microbial communities from Tennessee, USA - Rhizosphere MetaG P. TD hybrid SRZTD1 (SPAdes) (version 3) | ecosystem: Host-associated > Plants > Roots > Rhizosphere >...
CCCTGAAGAAGGAAGGCCTACCGGCCAAGAAGGCCGCTCCTGCCGCCCCGGAGGCAGGTGCCGGATCTGACATTGACCGGATGACGGTCAAGCAACTCCAGATCACCGCCGACCAGGAAGGCGTTCCACGCCGGGGACGACCCACGAACAAGGCCAAGCTCAAGGAAGCCATCCTGGCTAACAGGGCAGAGAGGGCAGGTGCTCTAGCTGAACAGGAGTCTGCGCCTCCTGCCGAGCCCAACGCCCCAGCTGCCCAGAAGCTCATCCAAGCCCCGGACCGACGTGAGGCGTTCGCCGAGGACTGGCTCAACACCCCAGCCATGGCCAACATCAACGAGAAGACAGCTGCTGGCCGCTCCATCCTTGAGGTCCGTGACGATGTCGCCTCCGGCAAGCTCACCCCGGATGAGGGCATCCGCCGCATAGAGACTGACATTGAGCTGAACAAGGCGGACCTAGCTGACGTTGAGCAGGGACTGCGTGGGGACATTGACCCGGCTGAACGTGCTCGACTACAGGGCGACCGGGAGAAGCTCCGTAAGGCCATCAGTGACCAGGAGAACACCTCCTCTTTCATGCGGAAGCACTTCCGTAAGGCTCCGGCGGTCACCCCGAAAGAGATCGAGATGCAACTCGATCCCCAGACGAAGGAGGCCATCGACAACGCAACCCCGGAGCAGATGCGTGAGGCCGCCAAGATCGCTGGCTACGGGGATGTTCCAGGTGACACGAAAGAGGAGATCCTTCAGAACACGATCAAGAAGATCATCGCCAAGGAGCTGGACGAGAAGAAGGCAGCCAAGAAGCTAGCCCCAGCCCCGCTGGTCACCAAGAAGTCCGGAGACCCGGACTACGTCGATGCCCGAGCCATCGCCGAGGGCCTGGACATGGATGAGTCTGACCAGAAGATGCTGGCCCACATCCAACACATGCTTGATGGCACAGGCAACCAGAAGGTCAATACACCGGCCGCCGCAGGACGGTACCTGGAGAAATGGGCCAATGGACCAGCGGGTCCGGCCTACAAGGCGGCCGTCATCAGTGGGGTTAATCGGGATCGTGAAGGAAACCTGACCCCGGAACTCCAGCGCGAGTACGACGAGTCTCAGGTCCGATTCAAGCGGTGGATGGACCTAGCCGGCCGGCTCCAGAAGACCCGCCGTCGTCCCGCCCGCAAAGCCACCGAACCGGCACCGGAGAAGCCAAAGCTGTCCACGCCAGAGAAGAAGGTCCTGGCCGACGCTGCTGAAGTCCTCGACGTACCGAAGGAGACGCTGCAGAAGCAGGCCCTGGCCAAGAAGGTGGCTGCTGCCCCGCCGCCGGAGGCGGCTAAGAGTGTCGTCGAGCAGCTGGGGAAGATGGAGTCCCGGGAGGAGGGTGCCAAGTTCCTGGAGCGGCGCACCAAGGCCGAGCTACAGGACATCCTCCGTGCCTCAGGAGTCCCTGCCCCATCCAAGGACAACAAGGCAGAGTTGACCCGCAAGATTGTGGACATCAACATCGCCGGACGTCTGCAGTTCAAGGCTCTCACTCAGGGCACCCCGCTATCCGAACGCCAGCCAGAGGTTGCATCTGCACCCAAGGTGGAGCCCTTCAAAGTTGTCCGTGATCAGCGTCATGCGACCATCAATGGTCTACCGGCGTACAAACATGCAGAGGAGTCCAAGGACCTCAATGCAGAAGACTTTGCGGCGTACCTGGACCGCTACAAGTTCACCAAGCCTGAGCTAGCGGAGATTGGAAGTCGTCAGGATTCCTTCAACCCCTTGTATCGAGATGAACCATTCCGTATCGAGCGGAACAGCCACTTGAAGAAGGAGGAACTACGCCAGAAGTTGATTGACGATCGACGTAATCGAGAAGCGGCACGTGCCGCCGTCACCGACCCCCAGCGCGCCACCGCTGACTGGCTCGAAGCTGAAGCAGCAAAGTGGCCTGAAGGCGACCCCGATGCGCGCAACGGTAAACGTGCCATCGGTCGAGTCGCTGACGCTATCCGTGGGGGATTCATCGATGAAGATGGCGCAACCCATGCCATTGAAACGACAGCCCTCCGCGCCTTGCGACGTGACAAGTACCAACCACAAATGCAACTTGCCGAACGTCTGAGGGAACGTATCGAGACTCCGGCCCCGAAGCCGAAGACACCCAGCCCTGGCCTACCCCAGGACACCCCGCGAATCCTGGCTCGGCTCAACGCCGTGGACGCCAACAATGTCCCCGTGATGAGTCGCGAAGAGGTGGGAGAACTCATCGCACCACTAAAGAAGGCGCGACTGGTCGAGATCGCTAAGACCTACAACATCCCAGGGGTCAGTAACAAGACGATCCCTGAGCTGCGTCAATGGATCATCGACGCCTCGGTGGGCAACCGCCTGGACTCCATCGCCGTCCGAGGTTTCACGGGGGCCCGACCGGATGATAGTGGATCTGGGCGCCCCCTGGAATCTCTTCGCCCCAGTGAACTGGCCGAACTGGAAGAGGAGCTGGGCATCAAGCGCACCAGTCTGGATCGGATGGATCGTGTCGCCGCCATCCGGGCTCGGCAGGCTGCCAAGGAGCAAAGTGCCGGGATGACTCGTTCGCTGCCCGCCTCGGGTCGTAAGTGGAACTGGGAGACGATCCAAGAAGACAACATGACCATGCACGGTGACTCTGCCTCCATGGAACTGGCGCAGAAGCTGCGTAAGGCTGGACGTGAAGAAGACGCACAGTACGTGGCCGATATGCGATACCGGATCAGTAACACCAGGGGAGAGCATTCGCCAGACGACGTAGAGAAGATGGTCAGCGACCTGAAGGCAATGATGGGGGCCGAGCAGGACCCCGCCCTGAAGGCTGCATACGCCAGGGCGCTGGAGGATATCGAGGCGCCACAGTCACCCGCACCGGATCTGCCAGCATCAACGCCCCCGGCACTACGCAGGATGATGGACGAGCTAAACCAGATCCCTGCTGCTCGTAGATCGGGACACTTCGCTGGGACTACGAAGAAGGTCTCTGCCGTCGACCGTCTGGCCGAACTCATCCGGAAGGTTGAGACTGGACAAGTTGGCAGCGTAGGAACGGTTGAGTCGGAGATCCGAAGCATCTTGAGGTCGTTCCACGAGAGTGTCGACGGAGCATTCCAGATGTGGCGACTGGAAGGTCTCATGGAAGATCGTGGGATCGCGACCTGGGTCAGAAGTTTCTACCCGAAAACCTAGAACTGGAGGTAGCCATGTGTGGTTGTAACGGTGGTGCACCCAAGCCGGCCGAGCAGCAGTTTGAGGTGAGACTGCCCAACGGTACGACCAAGGTCGTCACCGGGGAACATGCCGCCAAGGTTGAGGTGACCATGGCTGGTGGGGGCACCTATTCAGCTCGGTGATCCTTGCCAACCGGGCTAAACACCCATAACCTGTGATCAAGGCGCTGAGCTATGAGCCGGCCGACTGAATAGTGACTCCACGTGTAAGAGCTGTGGGCCTTGCGTGGGAGACGTGTCAACGTATCCCCGAAAGGGTCCATCATGCCTTTCCAGGTACCGGAGAACCTCGACCAGTTCTCCGTGGCCGGTCTCAAGGACCTGGCCAAAATTGCCCAGGACGAATACACAGTCCTCAAGGAGTCTCTGACCGCTGAAACGGTCACCGATGAGGAACTGGATCGCCTGGAGGAACTACAGACCTTCACCCGAGTCACCGTCCCCGACGTCATCGCCAAGCGTGACGAGCGGCAGAACCGTTTCGCCGCCGCCACGAGCGAACCGGAAGGGGAAGGAGACGAAGAGGTCCCGGCAGAGGAACCGGCCACGGTAACCGCCTCGACGACTGTCACCAACACTGAGGTGATCAACGTCAAGGTCACCGACATCATCAACGCAGGTGGTGGCACCAAGGACCCCGTTCCGGTCACCCCCCGCCCCCAGTACTCGGCCCTGATCGCCGCAGCCGGCGTCCCGAACTATGAGGCCGGCCAGAAGCTTGACACCATGCTGGAGCTGGCCAAGGCATTCGAGGCCCGGTCCGCCGGCCACGACGCCATGGTCAAGCGCGGCGCAGGCGCCAGCTACAACTCCAGCCCAGTGGCCATGCTGGTACGCAACTACCCGGACGAGTTGTCCGTCAACGGCGACAGCACCGACTACGAGAAGCTGCTCCAGGTATCTGACGAGAAGCGCCTCCCGGGTGGCTCCCTGCTCCGTTCGGTGGAGATGCGTCAGAAGGAGATGCAGGCCGCCGGTCGTGACGCCCTGGTGGCCGCGCAGGGATGGTGTGCTCCGTCTGAGACGGACTACGACATCTGTCTGCAGATCACCACCGACGGTCTGGCCGACTTTCCTGAGGTCCAGGCCCGACGTGGCGGTATCCGGCACAACACTGGTATCGAGTTCGACTCGATCTTCGGTGGCGGCAGCTGCTCCAGCCCCACCGGGTTCTTCGACCTCACCGAAGCCCAGGTAGCCGCCGGCACTGTCAAGACGTGTCTGGAGATCCCCTGCCCGGACTTCGTTGACACCCGTCTCGGTGTCACGGGTCTCTGCCTCACCGGCAACATCCTGGCCATCCGTGGCTACCCGGAGTTCACCGCCACCTTCACCCGTGGTGCCCTGGCCGCCTCTGCGCACCAGATCAACCGGGAGCAGATCGCGGACGTGGTGTCTGGTTCCACTGCGGTGAACCTGACCGGTCAGGCGCCGTGGGCTACAGACCTGTCTGTGGTCAGCCAAGTCCTCAGCGCGGTGGAGATGGCCATTGTGGACATCAAGTACCGCCTGCGGATGATGCAGAACGCCACCCTCGAAGTGATCATGCCGTGGTACATCCTCGCCCAGATGCGGGCCGACTGGATCCGGCGCAACGGCACCGGTTCTGGCTCGGACGTACTGTGCCTGGCCGACAGCGCCATCAACGCGGCCTTCAGCTGCCGTGGCGCCCGTGTCCAGTACGTGTACGACTGGCAGGACGCCTTCGCCAACTGCTCCGTCACCGGCCTGGGTGGGGACACCATCCTCACCGAACTGCCGACCAGTCTGCAGTTCCTGGTCTACCCGGCGGGCACCTGGATCCGGGCAGTCTCCGACGTCATCACCCTCAACTCGGTGTACGACTCGTCGAAGCTGGCCACTAACCAGGTGACGCACCTGTTCACTGAGACGGGGTGGGCCATGGTTCGTATGTGCCCGGTCTCCCGCGTCTACACGGTGCCGATCTGCCCCAACGGTAAGACCGGTCTCCAGCGGGATGTGACCTGCTAGATGGGCCTGGGGGCCGGGTAACCGGCCCCCTCCCCCCATTCAGCAGGAAAGGAGACCCGCATGGCCATTATCAACGCCGCTCAGCAGATCGATACCCCGCCGGCCCCGCCAAGGCCGTACGGGCTGTTTGACGTGGCTTTGGGGCCGATGGCTTTCCCGGTTCCAGCCAGTGAGGCCGGCGGTGTCATCTACGTACCGGACACGTGTGAAGACGATGTGTTCCTGTACGCCATGAACTGCCCCCCGGTCAGCGGCTCGAAGACGTTCTCGTTCAACGAGTCGCCGGTCAGTGGCGCCCCATTCGGTGTGATCACCTCTTACACCTGTGGCTCTATGGGCTACAGCTTCGAAGAGGTGGAGCAGAAGGTCCGCACCCGGATGGCGTTACGGGAGCAGCGGGCTGTGGAGCGGCGGATCTGGCAGGGAGAGCCGTTAGGCGGCATCGGTGGGATCACCGGCCTGTTCCGGTCAGCGACCACCTTGACCGCAGCTGGCTGTATCACCGAAGCCGTTGAAGTGCTGGAGCAGCAACTGGCTGATGCCGGTGTTGTTGGTGGCATCATCCACGCTCGGCCAGGGATGGCGGCTCACTTCGCCCAGGCGCATCTGACTGAACGGGTCGGTCGCCAGTACACCACCTACCTGGGCACCCCCATCGTGTTCGGGCAGGGATACGACGGCACTGGGCCAGCTGGTCAGGCTGTAAGCACCAATGATGAGTACATCTACGCCACTGGCCGGGTGTTGATCTGGCAGTCGGAGGTTTTCGTTCCTCCACTGCGGGAGACGTTCAACCGGGCTTTAAATCAGCAGATGGCTTTGGCTGAACGGATCTATGCCGTGGCTATCGAGTGTGGGATCTGGGCAGTTCAGGTCACCCGTAACTGCACCACCACGGGGAGCGCGTAGTGATCTACGAACTGGCCAGCAACGACGAGATCCGGATTCTTCTGGATCTCGCTGACAGCCCCCGGTACGACGTCCAAACGACGACAGAAACCGGTCGTCTGGCGGTTGTGATCCCCGACTACCTGTACGACCGGTTCCTGAAGTACCAGTCCCTGGAGTCTTCGTCGCCTAAAGAGCCGAAGAAGAGTGGGAGCAAGAAATGACCTCGGTGTGCTACACCCCGTGGAAGATTCCACGGGTACGGGTGACACAGCTGAACTCTTGTGGCCTGCCCGTTACCGGGTGCTCCACCGTGGTCAGCTCTGGCATCATCTCTGTTGAAATGACCAAGGAGTACGAGGATCGGGAAGAGTTCTTCGTCAAGAACGGTGATGGCACCTTCTGTGTGAAGGAAACCAACCCACCCATCTTGAAGTGGATCAACCTGGTCCTCACCTTCTGCAACGTTGACCCGGAGATGGTCAACATCGTCAGCGGAAACCCCATGGTGTCCGATGACGCCGCCGTACCCAACCACACCGGTTACAGCGAGGAGGAAGGTGCGGTTGCCAACGTCAACTTCGCCTTCGAAGGCTGGGTCCGGCTGGCTGGCAACGCTGGCGTGGCCTGCTCCGGTGGTGTCGAGTACGGATACACCATCTGGCCGTGGGTCATTGAGGGCACTATCGGTGACGTCACCTACGAAAACGGTGCCGCCAACTTCGTCCTCAACGCCCGCACCCGCAGCAACTCGCCATGGGGCACAGGACCGTACTTCGTCGACTACTCCGACACCCCGGCCGGCAGCACGACGAACATTCCACTACTGACACCGATCGGGTCCCTGCAGCACATGCGGCAATTCATCACCCGTAAGCCGCCGCCCACCGCTGCGTGTGGCTGCTCGACGTTGAGCAGTTTGACCCCGAGCGGGCCACTGTAACCTGATCCCCGTCAAGGGTTTACCCAAGTTCGGAGGTGGGGTTCGTGTCTACGGTGACGGTGTTTACCGGGGCCAGCACGAACCCCACCATGCCGTGCAACCTGACTGTGGACGTGTCCTGCTGCGAAGAATGGGACACCTTCGACGCAGATCTACAGACGGCGGCAGCCGAATACGGTGCCCTCATGATGTGGGCAGCCACCGGCCGCCGGTTCAGCGTCTGTGAGCGCACAGTACGTCCATGCCGACGGGACTGTGGTGGGTGTGGTGGCGGTGCCGGCTACTTCTGGTCGGACGGCACCTGGTTCCCGTACATCCTCAACGGTGCTTGGCGTAACTGCTGGTGCGGGGACACCACAGGGTGCTGTAACTGTCAACCCAGCTGCCAGGTGTGGCTGACCCCACCGGTGTCGGGGATCGTGGAGGTCCGCTTCAGCGACGGCACCGTAATCGATCCGTCCACCTACCGGGTGGATGACTGGCAGTGGCTGGTTCGGCAAGGGTCGGCAGTCACCGGCTCGGCTGACACCGACTGCTGGCCCATGTGCAACGACATGAACTTCCCAGTGCAGGGTGCCCTGGCCCCGGCCGATGGGTCCGCTTGGCAGGTCACCTACCTGTGGGGTCTGCCGATGCCTTCGGTGCTGCAGCGGGCTGCTGGGGAGTTGGCGTGTGAATGGGCGAAGAATTGTCTAGGTCAGGCCTGTCGACTTCCACAACGGGTGACTTCGATATCTAGGCAAGGGGTCAGTGTCAGCTTGGCTGACGTTGATCAGCTGCTGGAGAATGGGCTCACCGGCCTGACCACGGTCGACAACGTCATCCGGGCGTTTAACCCGTACCGGTTGCCGTCCCGGATGAAGGTATCCAGCCCGGATCTACCAACCATTCGTAGGACCACGTCGCCATGACGTTCCCCAGTCCCGACCCTGCCATCTTCCTGGCTGATATAGCGCTGCTATGCCTGACCCAGGCAGTTACCGGCGTGCCCAACCCGCCAGCCAACATTTGCTTCCGAGTCGGTACGGAGATCGCCCATGACATCGATCAGGAGAACGATCTGTGTTGTGAGGGTCTCGCTTACGTGGCACTTGGGGACACGTATCCATCGTCGGCATCGTTCCCGGAACAGGACATCGTCCGTCAGGCCAGCGCCGTCTGCGCCCCGCCATCGTGGGCGCAACAGTTCCGGATAGGCATAGTCCGGTGTGTGCCCGTGGTCATGGACGAGACGGGGGCCATGCCCACCTGTGCTGACTGGAACGCGGCAGCGTTGCAGAACATGTGGGATTCGGTAGCTCTGCGTCGGACAGCTTGTTGTATCCGCAACTACATCCAGACCAATGACGGGTTCTTCCTGGGTATGTCGGTGGTCATTGAACGCCAGGTGCAGGGATCCCCGCTGGGCGGGTGTGTGGAGCGGTACTTCACTATCAGCCTCCAGTTCCCGAACTGCGACTGCTGATGGCCAAGGTCCGTATCTACCGGGCCGTAATCAGGGCCTTGTCCATCCAAGAGGCCTTTGATCAGGTCAACCAGGTCATGTACGAGGTCGCTTTCGGGGCTCATGCCATGCTGCTCAGCGGTCCCTACAGTGTGGGGAACCTGGCCGCCAGTATTCAGCGGGACGGTCCGCACATCGGGCCAGGACGAGTGACTGGCCAGGTGGGCAGCAACCTGCCTTATGCCGCATCCGTACACAACGGGGCCAAGGTGCACTGGATCTTCCCGAAGGGGGCTAGGGGTAAAGTCCGGTTCGGTGACCGCAGACGGCCACAGCTGAAATTCTTCTGGCGCAAGGTGGGGCGGGTTGTGTACATGCCACACGTCCCAGGGTCGCCATCCAAGGTTGGCCTCAGTCATCCCGGGCAACCGGGCAAGCATTATCTCAGTGAGCCTCTTCGACGTTCTGCCCGGCTGCATGGGTTCCGTGTGATTGTCTACGACATCTAAGATCCGAGCATGACAGAACCCAAAACCACGGAACGAGAGACTCGCATCGTTCCCATCAACGGACGTTCCATCGTGGTCCGGCAGTTGGTGGATACACAGATGGTCCACCTTATGCGTCACTCCAGGATCCTGCAGAAAGATGATGTACCGATCAAGGCCAAGCTGGACTCGGTGGAGAGGATGTTCTTCATCCTCAAGACCATGGTTGTCCAGCAGTCTGATAAGGATTATCTGACTGAGCAGGAGGAGTCTGGGGAGATTGAACTGAAGGACCTGATGGACTTCATCACTGCCTTCGAAGAGGCAGAGCCGCAGAAGCCTAAGGCCCGTCGTGGTCGCCCGCCGGCCAAGCGTCTCTGAACCTGAGGTCCCCAGAGTCCACATCCCCCAACAAACCAAGGACCCGGTGTGGTCACTCAAACCATGGCCGGTCATCTTATCTGTGGGTGGCAGGGAGGTTGAATTTCCTGCCGCCACGGCAGCCGACTGGTTGGCTGTGTTGATGGTGGAGCCCCTGGATCTGGATGATGTCGTCCTGGCCATGGCGGTGGATGGGGAAGAACTCCTCTTCGATGAAACCCTGGGTGAGGAGGTGTATGAAGCCTGCCTGGAGGTGTTGTCCACAGTCTGTGGACGACCCTGGTGGCAAGCTATGCGGCTTATCTCTGTGGCCACCGCCAACTGGAACACGGTGGGCGGGGAGATGTTGTACCGGGGTATCCTCCCGGACAACCTTTCCTTGTCGGCCTGGTTGGATGTTCTCCTTCTGACCATCATCAAACTCCTGGACCCCAAAGACGTCACCATGTTCACCCTCCAGCTGGAGAAGGTTCCTGCTGAGGTGATTGATGTCGAGGTGGAGGAGATGGAGATGGACCGGAACCAGTTCCTGTCCATGGGGCGATGAAGTCCCTATGATGTGATCTGTGGCGCATCGCTAACTGCCCACACTCTGTTGCTAGGAGGGTGGCGTAGCTGTGGTCAAGGCCGGTGATGCTCTTGTCACGGTGCATGGTGACGCTGACCCCGATCGCGTATCCCGTGAAATCGAACAGGGCTTCGACAAGGGTGCTGAGCTTGCCGAAGCTGACCTCAAGCAGACTGGCCGGGAGATTGGCGACACCATCTCCAAGTCGGCTGGCAAGGAGATTGAGAAGCAGGGACCTGAGCTTGCCAAGTCGATAGAGAAGGGGATCGCCAAACGCAAGATCAAGGTTAAGACCACGATCGAGCCAGAGATTGACCACAACGCTGGTGAACGGATCGTTTCCAGCGTCATCGGTGACATCGAACGGGCCTTCAGTAGCGCAGGTGGGGGAGGAAAGAAAGGGGGGCCCTTCGCCAAGATCGGGGCGGCCTTCTCCGACGCCATCGGTGCCGGGTTCAACGTCTCTGGCAAGTCCCCGCTCATCGTCCTCCTGATCCCGTTGATCGGTGCCATCATCGGTCTGGTTGTAGCTGCCCTACAGGCAGTGAACGGGCTCATCGCAGCCCTAGCCACCATTCCGGCACTGATAGCCGCCATTGGACTTCAGGTGGGGGCCTTAGCCTTCGCTTTCCATGGCGTAGGTGATGCGATACAGGGAGCGTTCGCCGCCAAGAATGCCAAGGAACTCCAAGAAGCGATCAAGGGTCTGACCCCAGCGGCGCAGCAGTTTGTCCGTCAGCTGTTGCCTCTGCGGGACCTGTTCACCTTCATCGCCAAGCAGGCCCAGCAGGCGTTCTTCAGCAACCTTGGTGACATTCTGCCGAAGTTGCAGCTGAGCCTTGGTCGGGTGCTGGGTGAAGGCTTCCCAGCTTTGGCCGGCGCCCTTGGGCAGCTGTTCCGAGACATTGCTCTATTCTTCGCGTCCCCTACGTTCGTCGAGTTCATCCGCAACGTCATTCCGTCCACCATGCGGTTCCTGGAGGGTTTCGCTCCTCAATTCATCCACTTCCTGGAAGGGTTCACCTCCTTCTCTACAGCCATCCTGCCGTTCCTGGAGAAGCTCGGGATGATGCTGGGTGGCACCCTGTTCCAGTTCGGCGACTTCCTTAAGCGGGTCACCGAGTCCGGCGATCTGCAGAAGTGGCTCGACTCCATGCAGAAGACGCTGGAGCTGGTGCTGGAGCTGTTCGGGGGCCTGGTCGAGTTCGTCACCGTGTTCCTAGCTCAGCTGGATGAGGCCGGTGGACAGGCGGTCATACAGTCACTCATCGATGCCTTTGAGATGTTGGCCTTCTTCTTCTCTACTGACGTGGGCAAGAAGGCACTGGAAGGGCTGATCGACTTCGCGATCATCGCCATCAAGGTAACTACCGGCCTGATCCTGGCGATCTTCCTGCTGCTGGCCTACTTCGAGGCTCTGGCAGAGCAAGGAAAAGTCCTCGTCACCATCCTGCTTGGCGGCCTAGAGGCGCTAGGTGCAGGGGCTGTATGGCTGTTCCAGACTGTCGGTGCCGCCCTCATGTGGTTCTTCACCACTGTAGGTGAAGCCATCATGACCGGGTTCGAGCACGTGAAGCAGTTCTTCATCGGGCTCTGGCATGCCGTGACCGACTTCATTGGCAAGGTCATCACAGACGCCAAAGCCCTGCCAGGCAAGATCTTGACCGCCCTCGGGGACTTTGGCAACCTGCTGTTCAACGCCGGCAAGGACCTTATCGAGGGTTTGATCCGAGGTATCAAGAACAAGCTAGGACCGCTAGGGGCAGCCATCGGTGCTGCCGCTCAACTGATCCGGGACCACTGGCCTTTCTCCCCCGCGAAGGAGGGACCCCTGTCCGGGTCCGGTGACCCGATGATCGCCGGCCAGAAGACCATGGAACGGTTCGCCGAAGGCATCCGCATGGAGATCCCCAATATCCAGGCCGCCTCCAATGAGGCCACCAGCAACATCGTGTTCGGCCGGGACGCCATCCGGGTCACGTTTGAAGGTGCACTACCCACTGAGCAGCAGGCCCAACAGACCGGTGCCGCTGTAGGCGCCGGGATCAATGGACAACTGGCAGCACGCAATACCCGGCTTGCAGTAAGGACACTGTGATGGGCGATTACAACCCTTATGCGCCGTTCATCTTGGGCCAGGAATGGGTCCCCATCCGGGACGAGGACATGTTCCTCTCCCCGATCGTCAACGCCACCGAAGTCGGTCACGGCTTCACGCTTGCTGCTTCTCGGACGCTGCAGGACTGCCGTTTCTACGTCAACAAGCTGCCGCAGACCGCGCCATTCGGCGAGGTCATGCAGATCTCGGTGTATCCAGCCAACACTGAGGACCAAACTGGACCCATCAAGTCGGTAGTTATCCCTGTCGGCAACGGCGGTATCACCGGTAACGCCTTCATTAACAGTGCTAGTACCGTGGCCGAGGCGTTGGAGAGCCCAGCTGACTCCTCCAGTATCACCTTGTCCGGTGGCGTGCCCGATGACGCTAACCTCGACGTCTACTTCGCCACCAATCAGTACTCGCAGCTTCTCAACGGCAAGCGGATCCTCGCCGTCAACATGATCTATGTGGCAACGGCCAGTTACACAAACCCCGACGACTTTGATGTTCGGGTCAAGATGACACAACCACCCAATGCGTCCTACATCTTCTTCGGCGACTCTACTGACATCGTCACAGTTCTAGCGGGTCCAGGTAGACCCGAGTATCAGCGTCTAAGCCTTGGTGAGGTAACACCGTTCTGGTCCACCAACCCGTTTGGGACCAACGAGCGGCTGCCATGGACCTTCGCCACTCTGCAGCGATTCGAGTTCAGCAGCGCTAACCGGATCACTGTCCGATGGGACGCCATCGACAATGCTTCAAACGCCATCTTCCTGCAATACATAGGCCTGGAGGTCATCTACTGCGAGGAGCGAAGGCTGGTCGTAGCGGGCCAAGCATTCGGAGGTTCCAACGCTTTGACGCCCCTGGGTGGCGTAACTCGGGAGTTCATCCTGGGTGCTAACGCCATGCCGGCCCGGGACCCGATAACGCTTGCGCTCAACCCCAGCTTGGCCATTGGCCAATACGACACAGTGATCTCCTCGCCAAGCATGGGGGCGCTTAGTGCCCTAAGCCAGTACCCAGTATTCAATGGCCTACGTCAGCTCTACGCCCTCCCTCCCCACCCTGGGGTCCAGGTCAACATCCCCTTCCCACTGCCGGACCATCTAGACGAAACGTTCACCACTGAAACCACTCAGGTTCTGCCGCAACTGTCCTTGCACACCTCCGGTGGACCGGTCAATGAGGTTCACGTATACGGTCGCCAGGTAGCCGCGCAGGTATACGGAAGCATCACGGCGATCCAGGAAATCGACGACGACAACATCACTACGGGCACATACCAGCAGGTCCGGTTCTACGCTCGCCGCTTTGGTGACACAACCGTTCCGTTGACGCTGACAGGACTAGCTGGTCTATCCGGTTCCACTGTCTCTATCACACCCACCGACTTTGATGCTCTTGATGAGATCATCAACGGCTGGCGTGAGGTGACCCTCACCTTTACCACTGCCCCCACTATGGGAGGTGGAACCCCCAACTGGTCCTGGGCCGCGACTGGTGAACTGGCCGGGAACAGGTGGGAGGTGTTGGGTGCCAGCGCCCCCGCCCTCTCGGGCATACCTGGCAACAACTACAACCTAGTTCCGTCGAATCAGCAGCTGTACACAGCCACCTACCTGCAGCCCAACGGTGGTGTGGCCGAGCTGGACTGGGTTCCCCAGGGCATAGGATCCCCGCCGGTCTCTGGTAACGGCACGGGAGACGACTCCAGCGATGCCGTACTGATCTTCTCCCAGAACCCGTTGCCTATCACCGGGTTCACCGTCAGTACCCGAACCCAGACCATGACCGGCATCGGGCTCGACTGCGGCGTGGATCCTTGCTGTATCCCCACCGGGATCATCTACAACAGGCTCACCTGGGGTTTGCCCGTCAACACGGGTGTGGCCAGTGACAACTTCAACCGGACGGTGGCCGCCGGTGGGTGGGGTACGGCTTCTGATGGCAAAACCTGGACCACGTCCGGGACTGCTGCCAACTTCTCCGTGGATGGTGCCGAAGGCATCATTGCTCCCACGGCCACTGCATCGGACCGGATCGCCTGGGTCAATGTGGGCGGTCCCGAACAGGACGTCCAGGCTCTAGTAAGGATTGCTGACACCGCCGAGACCAGCTCTTTGAACATTGGGCTGGTTGCCCGGCTCACTGATGCAAGTAACTACTACAGCGTAGAACTGAGGCAGAACAGCACCGGGACTCTCACACTCTTGATCCGTAAGCGTGTGGCTGGTGTGGCCACGGACCTATTGAGCATGACAGTAGCCAGTCTCAACGCCAGTACAACAGCATGGCGGTACCTACGTTTCCAGGTCCAAGGCACCATCCTCAGGGCCAAGGTGTGGGGGGTCGACGAGGATGAGCCCGGATGGATGCTCACCGTATCGGACACGAGCCTGACCACCGGCAACAACGCTGGTGCCTTCGCTCGGGATAACACCACGGCCGCTGCCCCGTCCAGCTTCATGTTCGACAACTTCACCGTTGGGCCACCGAACTACGGGTTCGGTGCCTACGAACTGCAGCGTATGGACACAGTGGACACTGACTGGCAGACCATCATGAAGGCCACGGGGGTGGCCACTACTGGGTTCAGTGACTTTGAGGCCAGGGTCGGGATCAGCAGCACCTACCGGATCCGTGGACTGAATGTGTACGACTTCGCCGGACCGTGGTCCAGTGAAGTCTCGATCACCATTCCCAGCCCTGGCGCCTCTGGTGGCTGTATCGATGAGGGTCACATCCTGCTGTTCACTTCTAACGAGCGCCAGGATGGATCCATCAACCTGGCCTACTCCAGCGTGTGGATGGATCGGGTACAGGAAGACTTCACGTTCCCTGAGTCTGGCTTCGTTCAACTACAAGCCATGTACAACCGGAACTTCTTCACCGCCTTCCGGCCGACCGAGCGGGGCGGGGAACAGTTCCAGCGGACCCTGCTGGTCCAGGCAGCTGCCATCTCGCCACCAACGTTGGCGGACTTCACCAGCCTGCGAGACATGGCCTGGGAGGATGTGTCGTACATCTGTGTCCGGGACGAGGACGGTAACCGTTGGTTCGCCACCATCCTTGTTCCAGGTGGACGGGTGTTGAACTCCCGGAAGCTGTACCTGGCTCCGGTGACGGTCATCGAGGTGACGGATACATCTAGCGAGGCTGATCCGTCGTGAGTCATCAACTGCTGACCACGTTTCCCCATGACGACTTGCTGGATCTGGAGCCGTGGGTTGGTCAGCGTCAATGCACCTTCCGGTTTGACCGGATCAACGGAGTGACGGGGGAGATTCTTGGCGAGCTGCATCCCATCCGTGGAGCCAGCCTGACTCATGACACAACCAGGACCATCAAGCGCCAGTTGAGCATGGAGTTGGGGGTCGTGGACAGTGCAAGCATCGATGTCATCTCTGACCGGGTCCTTGTCTTCATGGTCTTTCCTAATGGGACTGAGTATCCCCTGGGAAGGTATATGTTCACGGACGAGTCAAAGGAGGTTTTCACCTCTGGCAAGCTCTCTAGCCCGGCGCTCAACGATGAGATGTTTCTGGTTGACCAGCAGATCACCAAGGGGGTTGCCGGTAACGGTGACCCCGTTATGAGCGTGGTTCAGAATGTTCTAAACGGACTACCCATCAGCTACCAGATGGAAGCCAGCGCCTTCACTGCAGTGGGGTCTTGGACTGTTGGCACTGGACGCGGATCCATGCTGGAGGCTTTAGCCGTTCAGGGAGACTACTTCTCCCCCTGGTTCGGCAACGATGGCTTCATGCACTGGATCAGGTCCTTTGACCCCGGTGATGGTCGACTACCGGACTTCGACTTTGACGACCACAAGAAGGTTCTACGTGCGGGGATCGTCGAGACCTCTGACCTGATTACAGCCCCGAACGTCTTCATCGTGGTCTCTAACGTGTCGGACGATACGACCAATCCGGTGGTGGGCACAGCTTCCGTTCCACCCTCTGCGCCACATTCGGCGGTTAACCGGGGATTCGAAATCCCTGAAACACAGGATCTGCAGGTCGCTAACGTGTCACAGGCCAACGCTGTGGCCCAGAACCTGGCCAACCGGCAGACCATCTTCGAACGGGTCCAGTTGTCCACCCCACCAGATCCCCGCCATGACTCTTACAACGTCATCAGGTGGCAGGGTTCATTGTGGCTGGAGCTGGCCTGGTCTATGAGTCTTGTTGAAGGGGGCGCTATGGGTCACTTGCTGCGGAAGGTGTACACCGTATGACCGAGTCAGAGAACCCGTTCCCCGTGGAGGCTCCTGAACTTGTAGGTGTCGGAGCCCAGTCCCTTGTGGACAGGTCCAAGTCGCTGGGCTTGGTCTGGACTAGGCGCCTAGCTACAGTGATCGGGGCTGCCACTGACCCGGCGAATGTCTCCATCATGTTTGATGCAGACACGATCAACACCACGGCAGTATCCATGCTAGGACAACTGCCGGCCAATACTCGCGTCTACGTGGACATGGTTCCCCCGGCGGCCAACTTCATTGTTGGCCTAGCCACCCAGGAGGTGAACTCCACCTTCCTCGGGGCGTCCAGCACCAATTCAAATTTCGCGGCGGGGACCACCACCTCCGCTACCTATGTCGATCTACCTGGTCCTCCAACAGTGACTATCGCCAAGGCCTACACCGACACTCGTCTATTCATCGCCTTGACGGCGACCCTGACTTCCACGCTTGCCAATACGTCGGTCCGTTTCGCCGTGAACATCGCCGGCGTTGGTGATGGTGACATCGCCCAACTGGTTATCAACCCAGCTAACACCCACCTACAGGTGGCGGGCTCGGCCGTGTTCCCAGCCAGTGTCAGTGGATCAGTGGCGGTGACCGGTCGATGGCGACGTGTCGCTG
>Ga0207428_10002926_pt1 | contig 16921 bp, 9 predicted proteins | sample RhiMethybrSRZTD1_FD_187600 | JGI IMG/M metagenome (GOLD analysis project Ga0207428, IMG submission 187600) | Populus rhizosphere microbial communities from Tennessee, USA - Rhizosphere MetaG P. TD hybrid SRZTD1 (SPAdes) (version 3) | ecosystem: Host-associated > Plants > Roots > Rhizosphere >...
TGAAGGCCGGAAGACGCTCGGCGCCGACGACCCCTTCATTCGCGCGGCGCTCGGCGGTTCGAACCCGCCGGAAGAGGCAAAGCGCGTAATCGGAGGAACGAAGCTTTACGACGTCGCGTTTCGCAAAGCGCTATTTGAGGGCGGGGCCGAGGCCATCGGCAAATCCGACGACCCGCTCATCGCCCTCGCGCGCAAGGTCGAGCCGATAATTCGCGAGTTGCAGGCCTGGGAAGAAGAGAATATCAAGAACGTCGAGACCGGCGCGGGCGAGAAGATCGCCAACGCGCGTTTCGCCGTCTACGGCAAGACCGTCTATCCGGACGCCAACTTCAATTTGAGGATCGAATACGGGACGGTCGCCGGCTACGAAGAAGACACCACGCTCGCGCCGTTCAAGACGACCTTTTACGGGCTGTTCGACCGCGCCGTCAGCTTCAACGAGAAGCCGCCTTACAATTTGCCGCCGCGTTGGAAAGACGCGAAATCCGTGTTGACCCTCTCGACGCCGCTCAACTTCGTCTATTCGGCCGACACCATCGGCGGCAATTCCGGCAGCCCGGTCATCAATCGCAACGCCGAGATCGTCGGCATAAATTTCGACAGCAACATTCAGAAGCTGCCGAATCGTTATCTCTACATTGACGAAAGCGAAGGCGCGCGCGCGGTCGGAGTGCATGCGGCCGCGGTTATCGAAGCCTTGAGGAAGCTGTATGGCGCTGACAAACTGGTCGCGGAGATCAAAGGCCGATGATCCGGAGCCTGGGTACGCGTCGCTTACAGCGCCCAATCGGGGCAAGAGGCTCATTAAGGGCCCATGGGTCGCCTGCCGAGACTGCGCGATGGAAGCGACGCACACTCATGAGACACTTCCCAATTCATACATGAGCCTCGACTGAATGCGACCAGCGAAGATTGTTACTGACCACGAAGAAACGAAGGACGTTTTTGAGCCGGTCTCTTCATATGTATCACGAATCGAGGTGAACAATGGCTAACGCAACATACGATCTGGTTGTGATAGGCAGCGGTCCGGCCGGGCAAAAGGGCGCAATCGCCGCGGCGAAACTGGAAAAGAAGGTTGCGATCATAGACCGCAAAGGGATGATTGGCGGGGTTTCTCTACACACAGGCACCATTCCGAGCAAGACGCTGAGAGAAGCGATTATGTATATGACCGGCTTCCGCCAGCGCGCATTCTATGGGTGCGACTATGCGTTGAAGGAAAGAATCAGCCAGGAAGACCTCTCCGATCGCGTGCGCATGGTCCAGGAACGCGAAATGGATGTGGTCAAGCATCAATTCAGGAGAAACGAAGTCACTGTCATTCAAGGCGGCGCCCAGTTTCTCGACCCGCACACGGTTCGTGTCACGACCGAAAGCGGCGAAGTCTCGGTCGCGGCCGAAAAGATTCTCATCGCCTGCGGGACGCGTCCGGCTCGTAATCAGATGATTCCCTTCGACGGCCAGACAATCATTGACGCCGGCGAAGTGGAGCGGCTCACGAGCATTCCGAAAGAGTTGATCGTGGTCGGCGCGGGCGTGATCGGTGTTGAGTACGCGTCAATGTACGCGGCGCTGGAATCGCGAGTGACGATCATCGAGCAACGGCCGGAAATGCTCGATTTCGTTGATCGGGAGATCGTCGAGCAGTTGCAATATCATCTGCGGAACCTCGACGTCATTCTTCGCTTCGGAGAAAAAGTCCATTCGGTGGAAAAGGATTCCGACGGGGACGTGGTCGCCATGCTCGAGAGCGGAAAGACCGTCACCAGCGACGCCCTTCTGTATGCGGTGGGCAGGCAAACGAACGCCGACCTTTTGAATCTCGAAGCCGCAGGCGTCCCGATAGACGAGCGCGGCAAGATCAGCGTTAACGAATATTTCCAGACCGCGGTTCCACACATCTATGCCGCGGGAGATGTCATCGGGTTTCCGGCCCTCGCGGCGACTTCAATGCAACAGGGCCGTTTGGCGGCAAATCATATGTTCGGAGAGGATTCAAACTATTCCGCCTTTCCACTTCCTTACGGCATCTACACAATTCCGGAAATCTCAATGATCGGGAAAACCGAGCGTCAGTTGACTGAGGAGAAAATTCCGTATGAGGTCGGGGTCGCCAGATATGATGAGTTGGCGAGAGGCCAGATTCTCGGCGACCATACCGGGAAATTGAAACTCCTGTTCGATCCCAGGAATCTGAAGCTGCTCGGGCTCCACATCATCGGCGAAGGGGCGACGGAACTGATCCATATCGGACAAGCTGTTCTGAACACCGGCGCTACGATCGAATACTTCCGAGACACAGTGTTCAATTACCCGACGCTCGCCGAAGCCTACAAGGTCGCCGCTCTTAACGGGTTGAATAAGCTGCGAAATTGACCATTGTGGAAGCCTTCTTTGTTCGCGTAGCGATCCCATAAATTTAGCCGTGCGTTTATTGTCTTTGAGAAATAAATGTAACGACGCATCTCAGCGCAGGGGCAGACCTGCGTGTCTGCCCCTGCTTGTGCGCACTCCCCGGGGCAGGGGCAGACACGCAGGTCTGCCCCTACGCTGTGGTTGCGCTATTCATACAAAGACAATAAACGCACGGCTAAATTCACCCCCGTCGCTATGCGACGAAGGTTTCGAGCAAAAATGTGAGAAATGACAAGCTGGCTGCGTCCTACATACGCAATTGCTGACTGCGCTAATTCTATAGAGCTGAACCGGCGGCCATCGCCTCAAAAACAACCTCTTTTTCAGAGAGGCTATTGACATTGACCGGCTCGACTGACGACTCCCTTTCCAACGGCAGCCCGAGGATTTCCCGGCTCAACCACTTGAAGTCTTCTGTGACGGGATAGTTGTGATGTCGCTCGACTACGGTAGCTCCCTGCGCCGCGGCTTCGATGATTCTCACGCTCGCGCGGATCTGTGTTTGGAGCAATTCATCGCCGAAGATCCGCTGTAGTTCAAGTTTGAAATCCCGGTCGAACCGCTTGTGCTTGTCGAAGTTGTTCAGGACCACCCTGATTGATGGCATCGGCTTGATAAGCCGGTTGCAGTTCTCCAACATCCAGTCGATCACAGCGATCATGTCCTTCAGCCCATACTTCCCGCAGGAAACGATGAGGACGACCTGGTTGGCCGCCTCAATCCCGATTTGGGTCGAGCGGCACAATCCGGCCGGCGTGTCGATGAAGATGTAGTCATAGAGCGGCAACGCAGGGCCGAGCTGCCTTCTCAGCAAATCCGGATAGAGCGGCAGCCGATCCACCGCCTCGCGCAGCTCTTTCTGGAACTTGTTATGAATGAGGTCGATGTTGGGGCGAACCTTGATGATGTATTCGTGAATGTTCACCTTGGGGACGACGAGCATGCGGTCGGCCGTCTTCGGAGTATCGATCGGGTCGGGGACCAGCCCCTGACCCAGATTCCCCTGAGGGTCTAGATCCACGCACAGCACCCTTTTGTCGTGATAGAGGCCGAAACAGACGGCCAGATTTTGCGTGATGGTGGTTTTACCGGCGCCGCCCTTCTGGTTGACAAAGGCGAGGACTTTGGCTGGCCCTTTCTTCAATGGGGCGAACGATCTTTTCTGTTGGAGTCGCTCGGCGCCAACCGGGGCACATATCTGTTCTGGCATGACTTCGGCTCCTTATGCTGTTGTTGCAAGGGAAACCTAGGGAATTGCTTTGGACTGGATGTCGCAGGGGAAAGGGAGGCCGAGAGTATAGACCTCAGAGGCGCCGATTTCAACAAAAAGGTTCGTTGGCGGCGGCTCTTGCAGCCCGCGCGTTCGATTGGCTACTATCACGTTGTCATGCAGAGCGATAACCGCACAATGAGAGACAGTAAAGAAATAGCTTTTCTCTTCGATTTGTACATCGCGCCCACCTGGTGCGAGGCCTTCGATCAGATGGTTGACGATGAGGTCGAACTGCCGAAGGAAGGTCGGTTCCTGCACGCCGGGTGCGGCACCGGCAGCTATGCGATTGACATGGCGATCAGAGGTGGCGCGAAGACCGAGGTCGTCGGCGTTGATCCAAGCTCTGAGAAACTGATTCTGGCGCGCGGTAAGGCCGTGGTGAAAAAGGTCGAGAACGTGGAATTTCGAGAAGACCCGCTGCAGTCACTCGAATTCAATGACGGGGAGTTCGATCTTGTGATTGGCGACGCCTCGATGCTGCCGCCTTCGGAGATCGGCCCCTTCCTCGAGGAGTTGGCGCGGGTCGCGAATTATGGCGCGACAGTTGTCTTGAAACTGACGACGCGCGGCAGTTTCGACGAGTTCTTCTCGATTTACTGGGAATCCTTATACAACCTTGGATTGCTCGATTACACGCCGCAGCTCGAAGGTCTGATCACGGAGAGGTTGGCGGTGAGCGACGCCGAACAGCTCGCGCTCGACGCCGGCCTGAAAAACGTGCGCGACGTGACCAGCAAGGAGCGGTTCGATTTCAAAGACGGAAATGAGTTCTTCGAATCGCCGCTGATCGAAGCGTTCTTCCTCGACGAATGGCTGGCGATTCTCCCGGATGGGGAAACGCGCCGGCAGGTTCGACAGCAGTTGGTGACGATCATTGACGAGGAATGGCACAAGATGGATTTCGACGTTTCGATCAAGGCGACCCTTATTATCGGGCAGAAATAAGCGCCCATCATGAATCAAACAATCAATCCACCCGTTAAACCTCCCGCAACTCCCAAGGATGCGGCGGCGATGATCCTGCTGCGCGACCCTGACGACCCAAAGGTCTTCTGGGTGAAGCGCGGGAAGACGCTGGCCTTTATGGCCAATTACCACGCGTTTCCTGGAGGGCAGCGCGACGACGCCGACGCCGAAGTCCCGATTCTCAACACCGAAAACTTTCCAGACGCCACGATGCGCGTCACCGCCGTCCGAGAGATTTTCGAGGAAACCGGAGTGTTGATCGCCCGCGGGGTCGAGAGTCTTTCAGCGGAAAGACGCGCCGCGATGCGCGATGAACTGCATTCCGGCCAGGCTTCGTTCAAGGAATTGCTCGAACGCGAAGGTTTGGCGCTGGACGCCAATCTGTTGGTCGAAGCCCCGCGCTGGGTCACACCGGCGACTTCTCCGCGGCGTTACAACACGCGGTTCTTCGCGGCGTGGCTGCCTGAGGGGCAGGAGACCGAGGTCATTCCGGGCGAGCTCGAGGCGGGCGAGTGGCTGCGTCCGAAGGAGGCGCTGCGAAAGTGGATTGACGGCGATTGTTTGATCGTCACGCCGATCTTCTCCGCGATTCAGGCGCTGGCCGAAGGCGTCGAGGATTTCGCCGGGCGACTGCTCAGCGTCTCGCAGGAGGAGCGCGATCATTTGGAGCGTCGAGTCCAGTTCCGATACGGCATATTCCTCTGCCCGTTGCGCGCGCCCACGCTTCCGCCCGCGACTCACACCAATTGTTACCTCGTCGGCGGCGACGAGATGGTCGTGATCGATCCCGGCTCGCCTTACCCCGATCAACAGGCCGTGCTCGACCACGTGGTCGCCAGGTTCATCGAGCAGGGGAGGCGATTCCGCGAAATCCTCATTACTCATTTGCATCAAGATCACATCGGCGGCGTGACGCATCTGGCCGAAAAATTCAACCTGCCGATCGCCGCCCACCGCCTGACCGCCGAAGCCATCGGCGGCGAAGTCCGCGTTGACCGCTTCATCGAAGACGGCGAAGTGATCGAACTCTCCGAAGCTTCGGCCGGATTGACCTGGCGGTTGCGCGCGATGTGGACGCCGGGCCACGCGCGCGGCCACCTCAGTTTTTACGAGGAGCGCACTGGAAGCCTGCTCACAGGAGACTGCGTCGTCGGCTTCGGCACGGTCGTCATCGCTCCGCCCGAAGGCAATATGAACGATTACCTCGCTTCTTTGCGGCGGTACCTTGAATTGCCACGATTGACTGCGCTGATGCCTGGCCACGGGCCTGTGATCGCCGACGCGCGGGGCCGTATCGAAGAATACATCGTCCACCGCCGCGACCGCGAGGAGCAGATCGTCGGCGCCGTCGCGGCGGGAGCGAGCGCGATCCCGCAGATCGTCAAAGCCGTCTACACCGACGTGCCGGAAGACATGCATCAACTGGCCGAATTGTCCGTGCTGGCGCACCTCGAAAAATTGGAGGGCGAAGGGCGCGTGACGCGGGCGGCGAATGAGTTCAAGTTGATTTGATGCCCGAATCAAAACAGCCGACGTCGATGCCATTCAGCTTAACTACTACCATCGGGAGAGAGCGTTCAGAGTACCGACTTTAGTCGGCTGCGCTTGGACCCCGAGCGCAGCCGACTAAAGTCGGTACTCTGAACGCTTTCCCCCGATGATCTGATTTCATTCGATTTATTACCTCAGTTGTTCCGATTAGCTTCCGGCGCCGCGCCCTTGAGCTTCGTCATCGCCCAACGTAGAATACGCGCCTTCTGTTCACACCTGATTTTTGCCCGACAAGAAGGGAGACGTTTATGGCTACGTGGTTGCGGGTTCGCGCGCTATTTGTCTGTCTAATCATCGCCGCCGCTTTCTCATCGGTGGTCGCTCCCGTAAGTTCAAATACGCAATACCAGCCGACGCCGGAGAACCTGGAGGCGCGCCGGTGGTTCCAGGACGCCAAGTTCGGATTGTTCATCCACTGGGGCGTCTACAGCGTGCTGGGCGACGGCGAATGGGTGATGAACAACAGGAAGATGCCGATCAGCGAATACGAAAAACTCCCGGCGCAGTTCAACCCGACCGAATTCGATCCGGCGGAATGGGTCGCGCTTGTCAAAGCCGCCGGGATGAAATACATCACGATCACCAGCAAACATCACGACGGCTTCGCCATGTTCGATTCGAAGATCAGCGACTGGGACATCGTCGACCGCACTCCTTACCAAAAAGACGTATTGAAGATGCTAGCCGACGAATGCCATAAGCAGGGAATCAAGATCTTCTTTTATTACTCGCAACTCGATTGGCGTCATCCCGACTATTTCCCGCGCGGTAGGACCGGAGAGACCGCGGGCCGGCCCGCGAGTGGCGACTGGTTCAAATACATCGATTATATGGACGGGCAGTTGAAAGAACTGCTTACCAATTACGGCCCGATCGGCGGGATCTGGTTCGACGGGATGTGGGACAGGCCGAAGGCCGAATGGCGATTCGAGCAAACGTACAAGCTGATCCACTCGTTGCAGCCCGCCGCGCTGGTCGGATCGAATCATCACCTCAAGCCTTTCCCCGGCGAGGATTTTCAGATGTTCGAGAAGGACCTGCCCGGACAGAAGACCGCCGGTTTCAACTCGGAGTCGGAGGTCGGCGACCTGCCGCTCGAAACCTGCGAGACGATCAACGGCGCGTGGGGCTACAACGCGAACGATAAGCGGTTCAAAAGCACGAAGGATTTGATCCACTATCTGGTCAAGGCCGCGGGCTACAACGCCAATTTCCTGCTCAACGTCGGCCCGACGCCGAACGGTAAAATCCAGCCCGAATTCGCGGACAGGTTGAAGCAGGTCGGCGCATGGCTGGAAAAGAACGGCGAAACGATCTACGGCACGCGCGGCGGCCCGCTCACTCCGCGCCCCTGGGGCGTGACGACGCGCAAGGGTAATAAGGTCTATCTGCACATTCTGAACTGGCCGGACCCGGTGCTGGCGATGCCCAGGTTGCCGAAGAAGGTCAAATCGGCCACGTTCTTCAAGGACGGCAGTAAGGTTGAATTTCTAGAGCACGACAAATACGGACTCTTCATCCGGAGCCCGCAAGGATTTACGGACGAGAACGACACAATTGTCGTTCTCGAATTAGCTGAAAAATAATACGGAGGTGTTAAATGGGTAGAGGCGATCAACGCTCGAAACGTGGAAAAATATCGCGGGGAACCGCCGGCAAGACCAGGCAGAACCCCAAACAAAAGAAGCGCGCCAGAGCCGCGAAGCGAAGAGCTAGCGCCGCCGCGCAAAAGTGATTGCGGCAGATATATAGCAAAGTCATCGTTGCAGTCTTTCGCTTGATAATGACCAAGTAAGCTTGGAGATGCGGAGCCTTTGCAATATCCCTGACTCGGGGATATTGCCCTACTCCGAAGCCCCGTAACCGCCGCCGCCCGGCGTCTCGATGACAAACACATCGCCCGTCCTCATATCAATTTCATCCGCATAGGACAGCTCGATGCGTTCGCCAGTCACGCGCTCCACCCAATTGCGCCCCAACCCGCCCGGCTCTCCGCCTTCCATGCCGTAGGGCGGCACGCGGCGATGCCCGGATAGAACGGCCGCTTTCATCGGCTCAAGGAATCGGATGCGCCGTGTCGCGCCGTTGCCGCCGCTCCATTGTCCGCGTCCTCCGCTGCCTCTGCGGATGGAGTGCTCCTCGACCCGCACAGGGAAACGCCACTCCAACACCTCCGGGTCGGTGAGGCGCGAGTTGGTCATGTGGACCTGCACCGTGTCGCAGCCGTCGAAGCCAGGCCCCGCTCCCGTTCCGCCGGAAATCGTCTCGTAGTACTGATATTGCGCGTCGCCGAACGTGAAATTGCTCATGGTGCCGCACGAGGCGGCCATCACTCCCAGCGCCCCGTAGAGAGTGTCGGTGACGCATTGCGACGTTTCCACGTTGCCGGCTACGGTCGCGGCGGGCGGGCGCGGATTCAACATACAGCCCTCGGGGATGACGATATGGAGCGGTTTCAAACACCCTGCGTTAAGCGGTATGTCGGCGTCGACCAGTGTGCGGAAGACGTATAGCGCGGCCGCGTATACGACGGCGGTCGGCGCGTTGAAATTGCTGTCGAGCTGGGCTGAAGTTCCGGTGAAATCGATCGTAGCGCTGCGGCGATCCGCGCCGGTCGTGATCTTAACGCGGATCACTGCCCCGTTGTCCATCTCATAGCCGAATTCGCCGTCCTTCAGCGCGCCCAGGACGCGGCGCACCGACTCTTCCGCATTGTCCTGGACGTGGCGCATGTATGCCTTCACGACGTCCAGGCCGTAATGCGCGACCATTTTGCGAAGCTCCTGCGCGCCCTTTTCGTTCGCGGCGACCTGGGCTCTGAGGTCGGCAAGGTTCTGCGAGATATTGCGCGCCGGGCGCCGGGCCTCCGCGAGGATGCGCCGCATCCGATCTTCCATCAGGCGTCCGGCCTCGACCAGTTTCACATTGTCGATCAGCGCGCCCTCGTCTTCCACCGTCCGGGAGAATGGCGGCATGGAGCCGGGGGTGACGCCGCCAATGTCGGCGTGGTGGCCGCGCGAGCCTACGTAGAAAAGTATCTCCTTCCCTCGATCGTCGAACACAGGCGTGATCACCGTGACGTCGGGCAAATGCGTGCCGCCGTTGTACGGGTCGTTCAACACGTAAACGTCTCCCGACTCTATGCTGCCCGCGTTCCGGCGGATCACCGTCTTGACGCTTTCACCCATCGAGCCCAGATGCACAGGCATGTGCGGCGCGTTGGCGATTAGATTGCCTTCGGCGTCGAACAGGGCGCAGGAGAAATCGAGCCGCTCCTTGATGTTGACCGAGTATGCGGTGTTGGCCAGGCTCAAGCCCATCTGCTCGGCAATCGACATGAAAAGGTTGTTGAAAACCTCCAGCATCACAGGATCCACGGCGGCGCCTACGGCGACTCTGCTTTCGCGCGGCGCAACGCGTCTCAGGACGAGGCGCCGGAGCGGCGTTACCTCGGCGCGCCAGCCAGGCTCGACGACGGTGGTGGCGTTCCTCTCGGCGATGATGGCAGGGCCGTCGATCTGTTGGCCGATGGCTAGCTCCTCGCGCAAAAAGACCGGCGTAGAGAGCGTCTTTCCGCCTGTGGTCATTTGCGCGTATTCGACCGCGACGGCGGCGGGGCGCGCCTCTTTCGCCTCTTTATCGTGAGGCGTTTCGGCGAAGGCGTCCGACTTGGCAATGGCTTCGACGGAGATCGCTTCGATAATGATCTCCCGATCCGGCATCAGGAAGCTGAAGCGCCGCTTGTATGCCGTCTCGAAGTCCCTCCGCATGTCGGCGATCTCGCCGAACGGCGTGATGAGGGCCGTATCCGTTCCTTCGTAGCGCAAATGGGCGCGCTCGCGTAGTTCGATGCGCTCCGGCGGCGCGCCCTGGCTCAGAACTTCTCGCGTGGCGGATTGCGTGAGCGCGTCCATATCCGCGCGAATCCGGGGGAGCTCCGATTCCTCCATCCGCGTCTCCGTCGCCTTCTCGCGCATCGCCGTGACGTCGGCCAGCCCCATGCCGTAGGCCGACAACACGCCCGCGAACGGATGGATGTAAACGCTCGTCATGCCAAGTTCGTCCGCCACCAGGCAGGCATGCTGTCCGCCTGCGCCGCCGAAGCAGGCCAGCGTGTATTGGGTTACGTCATGGCCGCGCTGCACCGAGACGCGCTTGATGGCGTTGGCCATGTTGGCCACGGCGACGCGAATGAACCCCTCGGCGACTTCCTCCGGCGTTTGCTTCTTGCCTGTCGCGGCCTCGATCTCGGCGGCCAGCGCAGCGAAATTCTCACTAACTATTTCGACATCGATAGATTGATTTCCCTTCGCCCCGAACACTTTGGGGAAATATTCGGGCTGAATCTTCCCCAGCATTACATTGCAGTCGGTGACCGTCAGCGGCCCGCCGCGCCGGTAGCACGCGGGGCCCGGATCGGCGCCTGCAGAGTCCGGCCCGACCCGGTAGCGCTGGCCGTCGAAATGCAGGATCGAGCCGCCGCCTGCCGCGATAGTGTGGATCGACAACATGGGCGCGCGCATGCGCACGCCGGCCACCTGCGTCTCGAATTCGCGCTCGAGTTCGCCGGCGTAATGTGAGACGTCAGTGGACGTGCCGCCCATGTCGAAACCGATTACCTTACCGAACCCGTCCATCTCCGACGTTCGCGCCATGCCCACGATGCCGCCCGCCGGGCCGGACAGGATGGAGTCCTTGCCCTGGAATCGGCGGGCCTCGGCAAGCCCGCCGTTCGACTGCATGAACATCAGACGCGCGCCAGGCAGTTCGCCGGCCACTTGATCGACGTAGCGCCGGAGAATGGGCGAGAGATAGGCGTCAACTACCGTCGTGTCGCCGCGCGATACGAACTTCATCAACGGGCTGACTCGATGGGAGACCGACACTTGCGTGAAGCCGGTCTCGATCGCCATCTCGGCGACGCGTCGCTCGTGCTCCGGGAAGCGATAGCCGTGCATGAAGATGATGGCGACGCCGCGGAAGCCCTCGGCGTATACGGCTTCAAGATCCGCCCGCACGCCTGGCTCGTCGAGAGGGGTCACGACATCGCCACGCGCGCCGATGCGCTCGGCCACTTCAACTACTTTTTTGTACAGCAGCTCGGGCAGGCGAATTTCGCGGTCGAAGATGCGCGGGCGGTTTTGATAGGCGATTCGCAGCGCGTCGCCGAAGCCTTTCGTGGTGAAGAGCGCCGTCGGCTCGCCCTTGCGCTCAAGCAAAGCGTTGGTGGCGACAGTTGTTCCCATTTTCACCGCCTCGATGCGTTCGACCGGAATGGGCGCGCCGTCCTCGACGCCGAGCAGCCGGCGGATGCCTGCAACCGCGGCGTCGCGATATTGTTCGGGATTCTCCGACAGGAGTTTGTGAGTGACGAGCGAGCCGTCGGGGCGCTTCGCGACGATGTCGGTGAAAGTGCCGCCGCGGTCGATCCAAAATTGCCAACCGGATGATGTGTCCATTATCTTATTGCCTCAGTTTCATACTGTTCCGATTCTCTTCTATACCATATCGTATCTTTGGTTGTTACGCCTGATCTATATTCATCGACAAGCAGTGGTGGAAATAGTTGAATTACAGCGTTTTGAGATGATAGTAAGGCTCTGCCATACATTGGCATAAGAGATGCTAAACCTATTGTCGACGAGTGATTTTAGTTATGCTGGAAAGCAGATTGAACAGTTTAGGAGAGAATCGATCTTTCAAGGAGAAAATTATGTCGAGACCAAGAATTACGCGGATCATTTGGGCTTTATTGTTGCTGATGAGCGTCGGACAGGCAGCCTTTGCTCAAGGCGCTAGACGCTGGGTTTTACTCGGACAGACGACGGTGGACGGCCAGAGGGATCGTGACTCAATCGCGATAGGCCGATCTGAAGGGACATTTCGAAGCATTCAGCTACGCGTCTCGGGCGCCCCGGTCGAGTTCCAGCGCGTGGTAGTCCGTTTCGCGAACGGGACCAGCGAAGAGGTCGAGTTCCGTGACTACATCCCCGCCGGCGGCCAGACGCGGGCCATAGACCTGCGCGGTAACGACCGGGTGATCAGCAGCGTTGATTTCCTCTACAGCAAAGCCCGATGGCGACATGGCGCGCGACCGAGAGTGACGCTCTACGGAGATAAATTCATTCCGCGGCACGCTCCCTGGGAACTGCTCGGACAGACGACAGTGGACGGCCAGAGGGATCGTGACACAATCGCGATAGGCCGATCTGAAGGCAGATTTCGGAGCATTCAGCTTCGCGTCTTTGGCGCTCCGGTCGAGTTCCAGCGCGTGGTGGTCCGTTACGGAAACGGTACAAGTGAAGAGGTCGAGTTCCGCGACAACATCCCCGCCGGCGGCCAGACGCGGGCCATAGACCTGCGCGGCGATGACCGGGTAATCAGCAGCGTAGATTTCCTCTACAGCAAAGCCGGATGGCGGCGTGGCGCGCGACCGAGAGTGGCGCTCTACGGACGCTGAGGTCAACTACTCCATCTACAGCGCGGGGACGCGCTGTAGATGGAACTTGCGGTTTCAGGCCCTTCCGATCACAGGCAAATCTCCTCGCCGGGTTGAGAAATCTCGCCATATCACTGACGCCCGTCGGCTTCCTCAAGTGAAAACCCAGTTGCGAATGATTCGGCAGGATGCCCTTGAACATGCTGACATTTGGCGCCCATCAACCGCTATGCAGCTACTACCTGACCGGCGCCGCCTGCCCACTTCATTACCCGTCTGTTGTGGCTTCCGGCATCTTCACATCGTTTTATTCTCTTGCTCAATCGGGAATCCGTGATGGATCAATTCGTCAACAAGCCTTTCGCGAAAGTCCGGCCGGTTGATTGCGGCGAAGAGTTTGTTGGATTGCTTTGTTTTTGCAATCGTGACCTCCCGGCCCGCGCGTCTCTCACACATCCGAATCCACACCCCGCCATCGATCAAATCACATTTAAACCATCGGTTGGGACAATGAAATGCAATCACTCGCAAGTGATGACGGAGAACGCTCAACGCCGGCAATCTCTCGTCTGTCGCGCTTGTCGCTACAGTTGTCGCAATTTTAGTGTCGGCTTGTCGCTTTTGCCGAAAGGTCGGATTGCGCTGCGCTTCGCTTTCTGACGCGTCGAGTTCCGACGGGAAGTCGTCATCCTGTTCAACAATCTTGCCCGCCTCATCAGGTGAATTAGTGGATTCGATTGTCTCACGCTCATCGCCGGGCAAGACTCGATCCGCGCTGGCGCCGGCCTCGGTCATCTGAACTCTGTAGGTATTGTCCTTCACGCTCGGACTGTGGTTGAACTTCGCAGACCTGTTGCGGATGTAAATCAATGTGACCGCGGCCAGAATCAATTCACCAAAATTCGCCGCTCGAATCCACGCGTCCCATCGCGCCAGAAACGCCGCCGATGATTCTTCAGGTTTCTCAGGTTTTGCAAGCTCAATCGGACTGGTCGAGAGGGAAGAGGATTGATCGAGAATGCCTCGACCGGCCCGCGCACGCTTCAGATTTCCAGTCTCCGCCGCGCGTCGTAGCTGATACGCAGTATCGTTTCGCAGGCGCTCAGCCTTCGATATGGCCTCCGCTATGCGGACGTTATCGCTTGAAATCCGCTCGGCGCCTTCGTTATACGTGATCACACTCGCTTCGTATTTGGCCTCTTGCGATTGAAGCGTTAGCAAGTGACCTTGCGCCCAAAGCAAAAAACAGAAGTGACCAATAACAAAGCAGAGCGTGACCGAATCGAGAATGGAAACGCCGCGCGCGAGTCGCGCGTCCCTCGAATCGCTATAATGCAATGTGCCCACGCATAGCCAAGCGAGCAACGCGCCCACGCTCAACATAATCGCGCCGATGTAGCCTTGTAGCTTGCCGGCGCTTCCGAAGATTGACGCAGTTAAAACGGGATTCAACACGGAAAATATAAGCAGCATCGGAAACCAAAACCGCCATTTGCCATGCGCGAATATCTGGCCTTCAGGCTCATCGAGCCAGTTGTGAAACCTCTGTCCAAATTTGAGTCTTTCTTTCATTGTGGTTGCCTTTCTTCTCATTGAAGGCGTGAGCGATTATCTATTGGGGGCGCTAAACAGAGAATCGAACCGATGTCAATCTCGCTATACACTTGGTTGATGTCTGGGCGTGTGCGATGGTTCCACATCGTCGCGCCTTTTGTAATGCTCAGTCAATAGTGAACGCGAATCTTTTGATACTGCCTTACGCCTGACGCGGGCAATAATCAGCATCATCGGTTCGCTTCGGAAAGAAAAATGAGCTGGGCAGACAACTCGGCTTCATTCGTGTGTCGTGATGAGGCAGATCTGCGATGGCTTCCCTCTGTGCGGCTTGCTTGTTTGTCACCTACTCCATCTAAATCGCTACGCTGACGCTCCGCGATTATAGATGGAGCTTGTCTCTCGACTTACGAGGCTTTCCGCCGCCACGGAGACTTCGCGCGCGATGACCAGCGCGCCCGATCGAATGTTTTTCGCTCCTACGATGTCAGCATGATCGAAATATCCGCATTCATCGCACAGGAACACATCTCGCCTTATTCGATTCTTTTCACTCACATGATTGCATTCCGGACATCTCCTGCTCGTGTTACGAGGGTCTACAGCTTGCACTTTCACTCCGGCCAGCGCAGCCTTGTACTCGATATATCCTCGCAACTCCGCAAATGCCCACTTACTCATGCGATCTCGTTGCTTCTTCCTGAACCGTGTCCGGTTTCGGATGCCTTCTAGGTCTTCGATGGCCACTCCTCGTCCGGTGTCTGTAGCTTTCGCAACGATCCTCTTCGGCAGAATGGCGTCGGCGTTAGTAAAAACCTGTGCCGACGCCATTCTGCCGAAGGGACACGAAGAACTTGCGAACCGAAAGAATCAGTTTGACGGCAATGCCTTCCCAAGGCAGGTCGGCCAGGTGTCGTTGGTATCGGCTATGCGCTTTATCCGACGGCCAACCGCAGGACGGGCAGGTCGCCTTCAGCAGCCTTGTTTTCACGACTAACCGAACTTCATGGGAACAAAAAGAGATTTTTTCAATCTTCAGCAGATTGGGTGCAGCGAGAATTGTCTTCATTCATCGATATTTTCACACCACGTCACCCTTTCACCAACTTGCCGCCAGAACCGATTTTGTGCGAATCGTTCTCGAGGCTCAAGCTGGTAAAGAGCATTGATCGCATTGCTGATCTCCATCAGCTTGACGCGCAACGGCATGGCGCATATGGTTTTCTCACCTGCGCCGCAGCGTCGCAAGGACACCATTATTTCACCGCGTTCACACCCTTTCACCAGAACTTAACTGTAACTTCACCACTTATTTATGACATCGCGGTCAGGCGCCGCATATCATCGGCAGCGATGAATAACGCCTGTCTCGTCCGGCAAGACACGTACGGAGATCAGGAATGAAATCGCAGATGAGCACAGCGCAACACCAGCTATCTGTGGTCATCCGCGGCCTGTGACCATCTTGGCGGTGGGCGGGTAAATGACAACTTGGCAGCCAATCAAAGTAGTAACTGCCGTCAACTGAGAAGGAGAACAACTATGAAAAGCAAACTATTTTTCGCGAAAAAAGTCCTGGTCATGGCGCTGGCGCTAGTGATCAGTATGTCTATAACTTTTTTGGCGCGGCCGGACGTAGCCCTCGCCCGAGTCGGTCCACAACTCCCGGACATTCGCGCCAAGATCTTCGCTTTCAGCGACCCGAACTTCAGAAATGATATCCTCAATTTGCAGACCCTCGGTCCGCTGGGCAAGTCTTTCGTTCGTTTCACCATCAGCAACAACGGGCCGGGCCAGGCCACGAATTTCACCTACAAGGCGGTTGTGAGGTTGAACGGCGTGAAGGTCTTCGACCCCCCGACGGCGACCATCACCCTGAATCCGGGCCAGTCGATAACCTTCGTCACGCCGATCGTTCATAACGCCTCTGGCCAAAATAAAGTCGAGGCCAAACTGTTGGCTGACATCGGCAACTTCGTCACAGAGATAGACGAAGTCAACAACAGTCGCACCTTCACCTACACGGTCATTAACTGATAACGTTTTGAAGCCTGACGCTAGCCAGGCATCAATGGATAACCGGCTACAATGTGAGGCTTCGGCAAGCCGGGTTGCCGAAGCCTCACAAACAACTGCGGGCAAGAACATCAGGATACTAATGAGTTTGGCAACTTGTAATGTGACGCGTCACATTACAAGTTGCCAAACTCATAGGCCGTGTCTTTGCATTGACGAGTCTTGACTTGAGCCACACGCTTCCTGCGGATCTCTTCCGGCGCCACGCCCGCTCACCGAAGGGACACAATCGTATGGTTGGTATTCGCATTAAATCGTCTCTCTCGACCAGAGATAGCTTTCAGTTTGCGTTTGGCGTTCATTGGCCGAATGCCTGCGCGTTTCTGCTTTGTCGCTTTTCGCTGAAGCGATCTTTTCACTTTTCCATAATGCTTTCGTGTTCGTTCTACATCATCTCCCTGATGCGTCTCGCCGTCGCTGTCAACGGCCAGATTTACGACGCCGAAATCCACTCCGATGAAATCGGTCGCAGGCTCCGGCGCCACATCGGGCGTCTTAACGGTCACAAGCAAAAACCACTTGCCGTCCTTGCGCTTTACCAGGTCGCTTTGGCCGTGTTTTCCGTTGAATCGCTCGGACTGATACTTGCCCATGATAACCGGAACGATGGTTCGGCCTTCGAGCGTCAGCAAAGAAACACGGTC
>Ga0207428_10002933_pt1 | contig 16903 bp, 18 predicted proteins | sample RhiMethybrSRZTD1_FD_187600 | JGI IMG/M metagenome (GOLD analysis project Ga0207428, IMG submission 187600) | Populus rhizosphere microbial communities from Tennessee, USA - Rhizosphere MetaG P. TD hybrid SRZTD1 (SPAdes) (version 3) | ecosystem: Host-associated > Plants > Roots > Rhizosphere >...
TCGTCACCTCGCTCGCCAACGACTTCGTGCCGACCTCGTGGGCGCATTACACGCCGACGATGTGGGACTACCTGCTGTATGCGGGCACGTTCGGCCTGTTCACCACCGCATTCCTGCTGTTCCTGCGCTTCGTGCCGATGATTTCGATCTTCGAAGTCAAGACGCTGCTGCCGCAGGCCAAGGTGAAAGCGGAGCACTAAGTCATGGCGCACACACCTGACACATCAAAGGCGCTGCACGGCGTGATGGCCGAGTACGAATCCGGCCAGGCGCTGGTCGATGCCGCGAAAAAGACGATGGCGCAAGGATTCACGCGGGTCGAGGCGTATTCGCCGGTGCCGATCGAGGATCTCAACACCATCATTCACAAGAGCCGCACCGTGCTGCCGAAGCTGATTCTCGCCGGCGGTCTTACCGGCATGGCGACCGGCTTCGCGCTGCAGTACTGGGCGTCGGTGATCGAGTACCCGATGAACATCGGCGGCCGTCCGCTGGCGAGCTGGACCACGTTCATCGTGCCGTCGTACGAGCTGACCATCCTGTTCGCGGCGCTGACCGCGGCGATCGGCATGATCGTGCTGAACGGATTGCCGCAGCCCTATCACCCGGTGTTCAACGTCGAGCGCTTCTCGATGGCGAGCTCGGACAAGTTCTTCCTCGTGATCGAAGCGAGGGATCCGAAGTTCGGCGGCGCCGCCGCGTTTCTGCGGGAGACCGGCGCAAAGGGAGTGTACGACGTTGAAGAGTAATTACTTCCTCGCGCTGCTGGCCGCGACCGCGCTCGTGGCCGGTTGCCGCCAGGACATGCACGACGCGCCGCGCTACGAGGCGTTCGAGGCGAGCTCGACGTTCCCGGACAATCGCGCGTCGCGGACGCCGCCGGCCGGTACGGTCGCGCGCGGCTGGTTACGAGACGACGAAGCGCTCTACACCGGCAAGGTCGACGGCGTGGTGGTCGATCAATTTCCGTTCGCGATCGGCCGCGAGGATCTCGTGCGCGGACAACAGCGCTTCAACATTTACTGCACGCCGTGCCACGGCCGGCTCGGCGACGGGCAGGGCATGGTCGTGCAGCGCGGCCTGCGCCAGGCGGCGTCGTACCACCAGGATCGGCTGCGCCAGGAAAAGCTCGGCTACTTCTACGACGTGATCACGAACGGCTTCGGCGCCATGCAGGGCTATGCGGAACAGATTCCGGTCCGCGATCGCTGGCTGATCGTCGCCTACGTGCGCACGCTGCAACTGAGCCAGCACGCATCGGTCGACGACGTGCCCGCGGATCGTCGTGGCGCGCTGGACGCGCCCGCAGCGGGCACCGAAAAACCTGTGGAGAAACGCTAGTGTCAGCGTCGACTGCGACTTCGGAAACTTATCTGCCGTCGGGCGCGCCACTGCCCGGCATGCGCCAGTTCGGCATGATTGCCGGCGTGCTCGGCGTCGTGCTTGGCGTCGCCGGCTTCTTCATGTCCGGCGCCGATCGCTTCTTCCAGGCGTATCTCGTCGCCTACACGTTCTGGATGGGCGTGGTGCTCGGCTGCCTCGCCTTGCTGATGGTGCAGCACCTCTCGGGCGGCGTCTGGGGCATCGTGCTGCGCCGGCCGTTCGAAGCGGCGGTGCGCACGCTTCCGTACATGGCGCTGTTGTTCCTGCCGATCGCGTTCGGGATGCACTCGCTGTTCGAGTGGTCGCGGCCGGAAGCCGCCAACGATCCGATCATCCAGGAGAAGGCGCTCTACCTGAACGTGCCCTTCTTCTACGCGCGCGCGGCGCTGTATTTCGTGGTGTGGGGAACGATCGGCCACCTGCTGACGAAGTGGTCGGCCGAGCACGATCGCACCGGCGATCCCGCGCTGCTCGCGAAGTTGTCGAAGCTGTCCGGCGGCGGGTTGCTCGCCTACGCCATGACGATGACGTTCGCGATGGTCGACTGGACGATGTCGGTCAACCCGCACTGGTTCTCGACGATCTGGGGAATGCTCTATGCCGGCGGCCAGGGCCTGTCGGCGTTCGCCTTCGGCATCATCGTGCTGTTGATGCTGGCGCAGTCGGCGCCGCTCAACAAGGTCATCACCAGCCACCACTTCCACGATCTCGGGAAGCTGCTGTTCGCGTTCCTGATGCTGTGGGCGTACCTCGCGTTCTCGCAGTTCCTGATCATCTGGTCGGCGAACATCCCTGAAGAAATCCCGCACTACCTGGTTCGCTGGGAGAACAGCTGGAAGTACCTCAGCATCTTCATCGTCGTCGGGCATTTCATGCTGCCTTACGCGCTGCTGCTGTCGCGCGATCTCAAGCGCAACATGGGCAAGCTGCGCGTGATCGCGACGTGGATCCTCGTGGCCCGCCTCGCCGATTACTACTGGCATGTCGCCCCGGAGTTCCACAAGGGCGGCTTCGACTTCAGCCTGCTCGACGTCGCGCTGCCGCTGGCGCTGGGCGGCATTTTCATCACGTTGTTCGTGTCGAACCTCGGCGGCCGCGCGCTGCTGCCGGTCAACGATCCGGACTTAGACAAGGCGCTGCATCACCATGTCCACTGAGCACGTCAACGAGGCCGATCTCGAGTACGGGCCGACTCCGCCCGGCGCCAAGTACGAGCACACCGACATCGATCCGAGTGTCGGCTACAAGTTCGTGCTGTGGCTGGCCGTGTCGGTCGTGATCTCGTTCGGCCTGGTCTACGGCGCGTTCCGGCTCTTCGAAAGCCAGGAACGCGCGGCCAGCCAGCGGGCCGCGGTCTACCCGCTGACGGGACAGCGCACCGAGCCGCCGACGCCGAACCTGCAGCGGCAGCCGTTCAAGGACATCTACCTGCTGCGGCAGGGCGAGCACGAGAAGCTGACGAGCTATGGCTGGGTCGATAAAGAGGGCGGCATCGCGCACATCCCGATCGATCGCGCCATGGAAGTGATGCTGCAGCGCGGATTCCCCGCGCGGCCTGAAGGTGGCGACGCGCGCAATGTCGTCACGGAAGATTCCTCGTCTGGACGGACCGCAGTACCGCGCTAGGCAAGTGACGAGTTGAAGGTTTAAAAACGACATGCGAAATCAACTGCGAACGGCAATCGGCATCATGAGCATCCTGCTCATGTCGGCCGTCGTGTCGGCGCAGGGCAACGCGCCCGGCGTGCAGCCCGATCCGGCGATGCCGTCGCATCAAGTGCCGGCGGCGCTCAGCAAGGTGTCGTTCGAGCAGCGGCTCAACGAGCAGTTGCCGCTCGATCTTCAGTTCAAGGACGAGAGCGGCCGCACGGTCAAGCTCGGCGAGTACTTCCATCGCAAGCCGGTGGTGCTGGTGTTCGCGTATTACGAGTGCCCGATGCTCTGCACGCAGGTGCTGAACGGGCTCGAGAGCGCGTTGCACGTGCTCAACGAATCGATCGGCAAGGAGTTCGACGTCGTCACGGTGAGCTTCGATCCGAAGGAGACGCCGGTCCTGGCCCTCGGCAAGAAGAAGGCGTATCTCGAGCGCTACAAGCGGCCCGCGGCCGAGCAGGGCTGGCACTTCCTTACCGGCGACCAGGCATCGATCGAGGCGCTGACGAAGGCGGCCGGCTTCCATTACTCGTGGGACGAGGCGTCGCAGCAGTTCGCGCACGCCAGCGGCATCGTGGTGGCCACGCCGGCCGGCAAGCTGTCGCGCTATTTCTTCGGCATCGACTTCTCGCCGCGCGACGTGAAGTTCGCGCTGATCGAATCATCGAACGAGCGGATCGGCACGCTGGCCGATCAGCTGTTGCTCTACTGCTTTCACTACGATCCGGCGAAGGGCAATTACGGGTTGGTGGCGATGCGCGTGGTGCGGTTGGGCGGCGCCGTCACGCTCGTGGCGTTGTTCGGCTTTGTCTTCATCTCGCTGCGACGCGACGGCCGCGCAAGAACTTAGCTCATGACAATATTCGGCATTCCCATTTTTCCGGATCAGGCATCGACGTTCGCGAAGGACGTCGACACGCTCTATTTCTTCATTCTCACCGTCTGTTCGTTTTTTGCGCTGACCGTGGCGATCCTGGTGGTCTACTTCGGCCTCCGCTACCGCAGGAAGCGCGAGGGGCAAACGGGCGCGCGCATCGAAGGCAGCCTGCCGCTGGAACTGATGTGGAGCGTCATTCCCACCGTGATCGCGATGGTGATGTTCGGCTGGGGCGCGTCGGTGTTCTACCACCTCCGGCGTCCACCAGACGACGCGATGCATATCTACGCGGTCGGCAAGCAGTGGATGTGGAAGTTCCAGCACCTCGAAGGCCAGCGCGAGATCAACGAGCTGCACATTCCGGCGGGCCGGCCGATCAAGGTCACGGTCAGTTCCGAAGACGTGCTGCACAGCCTGTATTTCCCGTCGTTCCGCACGAAGATCGACGCGATTCCGGGGCGCTACACGGAGCTCTGGTTCGAGGCGAGCAAGCCCGGGACGTACCACATCTTTTGCGCGGAGTACTGCGGCACCAACCACGCCGGCATGATCGGCAGCGTCACCGTGCTGGAGCCGCAGGCATATCAAGCGTGGCTGCAGGGCGGCGGCGAGGGCGGCACGATGGCCGAGCGCGGCGCCAGGCTGTTCGAACAGCACGCGTGCAACAGCTGCCACCTTGACAGCGGCCAGGGCCGCGGTCCGTCGCTGAAGAACATCGTCGGCACCACCGTGGAGCTGACCGACGGCAACACGGCGGTGGTGGACGACGCCTACCTGCGCGAGTCGATCCTGACGTCGCAAGCGAAGATCGTGAAGGGCTTCCAGCCGCTGATGCCGACCTTCCAGGGGCTGATCAGCGAAGAGAACCTGCTGGCGCTGATCGAACACGTGAAATCGATGTCGCCGCAAGCGTCGACGGCATCCGGTCAGCCCGCGGGCGCCACGCCCTCACCCAACGCACCGAAACCGCCCGCGCGTCCGGGCGAGAAGAAGCAGTAAGCCATGTTGGACAAGCTTAGGATTCCCGAGCGGCACTACCTGCACGAAGGCCACAGCCTGCGATCGTGGCTGCTGACCAAGGACCACAAGCGGATCGCCATCATGTATTTGATGTCGATCTCGGTGATGTTCTTCATCGGCGGCCTGTTCGCCGTGGGCATCCGCTTCGAGCTGGCGACGCCGCAGGGCGATTTCGTCACCGCCGACACCTACAACAAGTTCTTCACCATGCACGGGATCATCATGGTGTTCTTCTTCCTGATCCCGTCGATTCCCGCGGTGCTCGGCAACTTCCTGATCCCGCCGATGATCGGCGCGAGGGACCTGGCGTTTCCGCGCATCAACCTGCTCAGCCTCTACATCTACTGGATCGGCGGCATCTTCACGATCTACGCGATGATCACGGGCGGCGTCGATACCGGCTGGACGTTCTACACGCCGTATAGCGCGGCCGGCTCGAACTCCCACGTCATCCCGGTGGCGCTCGGCATCTTCATCGCCGGCTTCTCGTCGATCCTGACCGGCCTCAACTTCATCGTCACGATTCACCGGATGCGCGCTCCCGGCATGACGTGGTTCCGACTGCCGCTGTTCGTGTGGGCGCATTACGCGACCAGCCTGGTGCAGGTGCTCGGCACGCCGGTGATCGCGATCACGATCGTGATGCTGTTCGTCGAGCGCGCCTTCGGCTTCGGCATTTTCGATCCGGCGCGCGGCGGCGATCCGGTGCTGTTCCAGCACCTGTTCTGGTTCTATTCGCACCCGGCGGTCTACATCATGATCCTGCCGGCGCTCGGCGTGACGAGCGAGCTGGTTTCGACCTTCTCGAAGAAGACCATCTTCGGCTACAGCTTCGTCGCCTTCTCATCGCTGGCGATCGCGATCTTCGGATTCATCGTGTGGGCGCACCACATGTTCGTGGCCGGCATCTCGACCTACTCGGCGATGGTGTTCTCGTTCCTGAGCTTCTCGGTGGCGATTCCGTCGGCGGTGAAGGTGTTCAACTGGACCGCGACGCTCTACAAGGGCGCCGTCTCCTTCGAGACGCCGATGCTCTACGCGTACGGCTTCATCGGGTTGTTCGCGATCGGCGGCCTGACCGGCCTGTTCCTCGCGACGCTGGGCCTCGACATCCACGTGCACGACACCTACTTCGTGGTCGCGCACTTCCACTACATCATGGTGGGCGGCGCGATCATGGGCTACCTCGGCGGCCTGCACTTCTGGTGGCCGAAGATCACCGGCCGGATGTACAACAACTTCTTCTCCAAGGTGTCGGCGATCATGGTGTTCGTCGGCTTCAACATCACGTTCTTCCCGCAGTTCGTGGTCGGCTACCTCGGCATGCCGCGCCGCTACCACTCGTATCCGGACGAGATGCAGGTGCTGAACGTGATGTCGTCGGCGGGCGCCACCGTGCTCGGCCTCGGCTACGTGCTGCCGGTGATCTACTTCCTGTTGTCGCTGAGGCGCGGCCGGGTGGCCGGCCCCAATCCGTGGGGCGCCTCGGGCCTCGAGTGGCAGACGCAGTCGCCGCCGCTGACCGAGAACTTCGTCGAAATCCCGATCGTCACCGGTGAGCCGTACGAGTACGACCACGTCCCCGCGAAGGAGTCGCATCTTGTCTAACGTGGTCGCGCACGCCGGCCAGCACGCTGATTCGCCTTCTCGGGCGCACCACCGGGCGCTGCAGCATCACTTCGACACGATGCCGCAGCAGAAGGAAGCCGCGGTCATCGGGATGTGGGTGTTCCTGCTCACCGAAATCCTGTTCTTCGGCGGTCTGTTCGTGGCCTACATGATCTACCGCATCTGGTACTTCGACGCGTTCGCCGAGGCCAGCCGATCGCTGTCGCTCTTCTGGGGCGGCCTCAACACCGCCGTGCTGATCGGCAGCTCGCTGACGATGGCGATGGCGGTGAGGGGCGCGCAGACCAACAAGCGCAAGGCCACCGTGAACTGGCTGATCCTCACGATGATCCTCGGCTGCGTGTTCCTTGGCGTGAAGGTGATCGAGTACTCGGACAAGTTCGAGCATCACCACGTGCCGGGCCCGAACTTCGTGTGGGCGTCCGAGCACGCCGCTCCGGTCGCCGAAGGTGGTGCTGAACATACGCCTGCTCCGGAGGCCGCGGCGGGACACCGCAAGTTGAGCCTGACGCCGTCGCAGCTGCAGCGCACGACGCAGATCTACTTCAGCCTCTACTTCACGATGACCGGCCTCCACGCGCTGCACATGATCATCGGCATCGGCCTGATGAGCGTGATCACGTGGATGGCGTGGAAGGGCCGCTTCGACGAGGAGTACTACACGCCCGTGGAGCTGAGCGGCCTCTACTGGCACTTCGTCGACATCGTCTGGATCTTCCTGTTCCCGCTGCTTTACCTCGTCGAGAGGCACACGTAATGTCGGATCACGTTTCGCCCGTCAGTCTCTACATCACCATCTTCGCGTCGCTGATGGTGCTCACGGCGGTGACCGTGGGCGCGGCGTTCGTGAATCTGGGGCAGTTCAACTTCCTGGTGGCGATGCTGGTGGCCGGCTTCAAGGCCTCGCTCGTGGTGTGGTACTTCATGCACATGAAGTATCAGAGCCACCTGACCAAGCTGGCGCTCGCGGTCGGCCTGTTCTTCCTGGTGATCCTGCTCGGCGAGACGATGATCGATTACGCGTCGAAGGACTTCACGCCGATGCCGCCGAAGATCGATGCGGAATCCGAGATCGTCAAGCCCTAGTCACTCCGACGCGCGCGAAGGCGGGAAGGCCCTCGCGCGCGTCTTCGCTCAGGCAGGCTACTTCTTCTTCATCGTCTTTGCCGGGGTGGCGTGCGCAGCCGCGTGGGCCGCGGCGACGTCGATTCGTTCGGCAATCCTGTTCGCACCGTCCATCACGTACTCGACCTTCACCGACTGACCCGTGCTGGCGGCCAGCGATGAGGCGTCGGCCTTCGTCTTGCCCTTCATCACGTTCGACTTGTCGTTGATCTGGAACGTGGTTTCCTTGCTGCCGTCGTGCTTGATGGTGAGGGTCTGCGTGGCGGGGTCGTACTTCTGGATCGTGCCGCTCATGTGAGCGGGGGTGGCCTTGGCCGGGGCGGCGAAGGCGGCAGTGCTGATTGCGAAGATGGAAACGAGGATGAGTAGCTTCTTCATGATGAATCTCCCTGGCGCCGGGAGGCGCCAACAAACGGCTTCACCATGATCCATACGACGTCGCCACCCGCGCGGAACTTACATCCGCGCAAGGTGGCGATGATGTCAGCGATGTAATGAAGGAGCAATCCGGCAGAGCCGGATGCTACCTCGAGGTTGTCGCGCTGAGCTTCACCTTCTGGGCGATCTTCTTCGCTCCGTCCATCACGAACTCGATCTCGACCTTCTGCCCGGCGGCGATCGCGGTCGCATCCGACTTGGCCTTGTTGAGCTCGACCTGGGAGGCGTCGGTGACTACGAACTCGCCCTGCTTGTCCTTCTTCTTGACGGTGATCGTCTTCGTGGCGGCGTCGTACTTCTCGACGATGCCGGAGTAGTTGGCCTTGATGGGCTTGCCCTGGGCGGCGAATGCCGACGTGGCGATGACCAGTGCGCAAGCGAGCAATAACAGTTTCTTCATGTGCGATTGACTCCGATGGACCCGCCTTCGCGCTTCGCGCTACGGTGGGCAGGCGGCGAGGCGGGTGACTGGATCAATTAGACAGTCGATCCGGCGTGATTCGAGATTGCAGACGTGAAGACACAAACAATTACAGCGCGGAGACGATCTAAGACGCGCCCGCGTTTGAAACAACCGGCGATCAGACGCGCGCGAAGATGTTCGTGCCTTTGATCTCGATCGCCTGCGCTCCCGCTTCCGTGATCGCATGCATGAGCGGCCGGTGGTTCGGCTCGGGGACGTCGATCAGGGCGATGGCGTGCGTGGCCTTCGCGTACATCCGCGCGACCAGTCCACGGATGTAATCGTTCGATGGAGCGCCGGCGAGCGATCGGCAGACCACGACGTCCCATGGCACGGCGGGATCGAGCGCCGATGCCATCCCGACCTGGAAGATCCCATCCGGCATCGCCGCAATCGCGGCCTTGATCGCCTCCGCATCGCCATCGATGCCGCCGACAATGTAGCCGTTCTGGTGGAGAGGGAAGAGGAATTCGCCGCGGCCGCAGTCGACCTCGAAGACACGCGTGCCGGGACCGATATCAAGGGTCTCGGCCACGTGCTCCGCGAGTTGTAGCAAGAACTTACTTGTCGAGCGAGGCGATGTTGATGGTCGCGGTGTCGATCGAGATCGAGGCGACCTTGGTGCCGAGCGGCACGCGGAACGGAAATCCGCACTTGTATTCCGGCAGCGAGCCGGCGTCGATGATCGACACCGACGTGTTGTAGGTCTTGCCCGCGGAGTCGGTGAGCACCGGTTTCTTGACGATGGTCTTGGCGTCGAACGCCGGCGTCACCTTGAACGCGGCGTTGACGACGACAAATTCTTCCTCGCCGCGCGCGTTGCCGCGGACGCTGTTCTGTCCGGGCGGGCAGTCGATGAGCGCCACGTTCTTGGCGCGCTCGATGCCGAGCGGCGTGATTTCGAGTCCTTTGTAGTTGGTGGGTTTGGTCTGCCCGGTGGCGATTGCCACCAGGCAGACGGTGAATGACGCCGTGATGACCGCTTTACGCATTTAGCTCTTCAAGCCCCAAGTCCCAGGTCCCAAGCCCCTTACAGCGGCTGGTCGGGGTTGGCCAGCGTGCGCCACATGTGCGCGCTCGGGCTGTTGTCGTTGCCGAGGCCTTCCTTGGGCTGCTTGAAGTGGCGGCCAATGATGTCGGTGAACGGATCGATCGACACCTTGGCGTTGGGATCGAACGCGTAGAGGTCGTTGACCGTCACGAGGCGAGGCTCCATGTACCACTTGTGGTTCTTGAGCATCTTGTAGGTCGCCTCGATGTGAGCTGGCGGTTTGTAGTCCTCGCCGAAGATCCGGAAGTACTGATCCGGGTATTCGTAACCGGCGTCGCTGTCGGGATAGAAGCGCAGCGTCTGGTGGTAACGAATCGCGAACGTGGACTTCTCGGGGATGTACGGCTCGAACAGCTGCGCGCCCCACCAGCCGTGATCCGGCTTGATCAGGTTCAGCACGCAGTCATGGAGCAGGCAGGCGAGGATCACTTCCTCGGACATGCCGGTCTTCATGGCGCGCGTCGCGCTCTGCAGCACGTGATTCGCGGGCGCGAAGCGCAGCTCGAAGAAATCCTTGAGCGTCGGATTCTTCGGCATCGGCGTGAGCTTCTTCACGTTGCCGCGTCCCGAGACGAAGAGGCTGCCGGCGCCGCGGCGATAGTTGCGCGTTTCGATCTGCGCCTCGATCTCGGCGACGGTCGGGAACTTCTCGCGCTGGCCCTGGTTGGCGGCGACCTGCTCGTCGAGCTGTTCCTCCATCCAGTGCTCGAGTGCGTCGGCCTTGGCTTCGGATTCCATCAGGCTGACAGCGGCCGTGCCACCGAGGCTGGCGATGAACGCTCTGCGATCTATCTCCATGAGTCCTCCACTAATAACACCCGAGAAAATACGCCCTTTACGGGCGGGCGGCAAGCCTTACTTAACCCCTTGAGCCTGCAGGTCGTTGAGCCACTTTTGTGCAAACGCCCTGGCGGCGTCGGTTGCGGGTTTTCCGGCCCGAAAACTCATTTTCCACTCCGCCGGCCTGGCTTCCAGGGCGGCGTCGGCGAACACCTTCTTCTTGTCCTTATCGACGAGTTGGGCGCCGTAGTCGATGTCCTTGGTGACGTCGAGAAAGCGCCGCAGCCGCATCGCGATGAGGACGCGCGGGTCGGCGGGGTAGGTCTTGTCGAGCTCCTTCATGGCCAGATCTCGCTGGCGGACCTGCTCGGCGCGCTGATCCTTGAGCAGTCCCTCGATCTGCGTGCGCCGCTCGCCCTTTTCCATTTCATCGAGCTGCCGGCGCATGTCGGCCCAGCCCTGTTCGAGCGTGGCGCGCTGCTCGGGCGTGATCTGATCGAACAGCTTGCGCATTTCCGCGACCTGGTTTTCGAATCCGGCGCGCTGCTTGGCGAAGATCGCGTCGGCGGTCTGCGCTTCGGGCAGCGGCTCGGGCCCGTTGGCTTCGCGGTGATCGGCGTAGCGCCGCTTGAACTCGTCGCTCTCCGCGAACGTCCGCGCGAGATTGAGCGCGAAGTTGACGAGCGCCACGCGCGCCGCCGGCGACATGGCGATGAACGCCGCGGGCTTGCCGGCGATCGAGATCGCGTCCGACACGAACGAGTCGAACACCGCTTCCTTGGCGCGCCCCTCGGAAATGCCAAGCGTGGCGAGATGATCCTGCGCAGCAGCGCCTATCACCATTACGCAAAATAGCGTACCGATTACATAGATCCGCATAGTGGACAAACATACACGGAAACACAGAAGCACAGAAACACGGAAACCTCTTTTGGGATCTTGCTAAGCGAGTCCGTCCAAAAAAGTATTCCGTGCTTCTGTGATTCCGTGCTTCTGTGTATGTTTGTTCACTCTACCCGTGTCGCTCTAATTGGATCGACCCGAACGGCGCGCCAGGCGGGGAGGATGCTGCCGGCGAGCGCCATGAGGAGCGACAAGCCGATCGCCGCGCTGAACACTGATAGATCGCCGGGATTGACGCCGAAGAGCAGCGCCTGCATCGAGCGGCCGGCGGCGTAGGCGAGCACGGCGCCGAGCGACACGCCGATGATCGCCAGCGTCGTGCTGCGGCCCATCACCATCCACATGATGTCGCGCGCCTTGGCGCCGAGCGCAATGCGCACGCCAATCTCACGCGCGCGCGAGGCCACGGTGAACGCCAGCAGTCCGTGGATGCCGATCGCCGCGAGCAGGAACGCGATCGCCGCGAAGCCGCCGAGCACGCGCAGCTGCACCATGCGCGGCGCGGTTTCAGCGGCCACGATTTGCTCCAGCGTCTGCAGCGTCACGATCGGCAGCTCGGGATCGGCGCCGGCAACGATCGCGCGGACCGCCGGAATCAGCGTCGCCACCGGCACGCTGGCGCGGACCACGAGATCCTTCGGCGAATAGAAATACAGGATGCGCTGCTGCGTCACCGGCATGTAGACCTGCGGTTCGCTCTCCCGCTCGAGGCCGCGCACCTTGATGTCGCCGACCACGCCGACGATGGTGCGGACGTCCATCGCGATCGCAAACGATCGCCCGATCGGATCCTGGCCCGGGAAATGACGACGGGCAAACGATTCGCTGACGACCGCCACGAACGGCGTCTCGAGCGTATCAGTCGCGCTGACGTCGCGACCATTGACGATCGGCGTTCCGAGCGTCTCGAAAAAGCGCGGCGTCACGTAACGGATGCTGGCGCTGGAAGACTGATTCGGATCGAACCTGGTGAATCCGCCAGGGCTGTTCGGATCGCGGTTCGTCGACAGCACTTCCCAGATGCCGCCGCGCATCGTCATCGGCAGGAAGCTGATGTAGCTCGCGCTTTGCACGCCGGGCAGCGCGGTCACCGCGTCCAGCACGCGTGAATAGAAGGCCAGGCGAGTCGGCAGCGGGCCGTACTTGTCCATTGGCAGATCGGTTCGCAGCGTCAGGACGTTCTCCTGTCGAAATCCGGGATCGACGTTCTGGACGGCGATCAAGGCCTGCGTCAGCAGCCCGACGCCGACGATCAACACCACCGACGCGACGATCTCCGCCACCACCAGCGCCGATCGCACGCGTTCGGTGCCGCGGCTGGTGCCGCCACGCACGCCGTCCTTCAACGTCGCGCCGTCGGCCTTCCGGCACACGCGCAGCGCCGGCAGCAGCCCGAATGCGATCCCCGTCACGGTCGTCAACGCGAGCGTGCCGAGCAGCATGCGCAGGTCAAGGGCCGGCACTTCCGCGATCGGCAGCGTGTTCGGCACGAGCCGCACCAAGAGCGGCAGCGCCGCAGCGGCTATCGCGATGCCGAGCAGTCCGCCGCAGGTGGCCAGCACCAGGCTGTCGGTCAGCATCTGGCGCACCAGCCGATCGACGCTGGCGCCGACGGCGGCGCGGATCGCGAACTCACTCCGGCGGGCGAGCGCGCGCGACATCAGCAGGTTCGCGAGATTGGTGCACGCGATCAGCAGCACGCAGATCGACGCGCTGACGAGCGCAAGCAGCAGCAACCGCGGCTGCCGCTGGATCTGATCGCGCCAGGGCGCCAGCGTGACGCTGGTGCCTTCGAGATATTTCGGATAGGCACGCGCCATGTTGGCGGCGATCGCTTTCATTTCCGATCGCGCCATGTCGATCGACACGCCGTCTTTCAACCGTCCCAGCACTTCCAGCATGTGATTATCGCGGTCCTCGAAACCGCTGTCCGGCGGGAACTGCATGATGCGCCACATATCGGAAGTGCGCGACGGGAAGAAGTAGTCAGCGGGCATTACGCCGACGATCACGTAGGTGCCGTCCTCGAGGGTGATGGTCTGCCGCAGCACGTCGGCGCTGGCGCCGAAGGCGGATCGCCACAGTCGATCGCTGATGACGATCGGCCGCTCGGCCTCCGCGGCGGCCGCATCGGCTTCGGTGAGAATGCGGCCGAGCGCGGCCTGGCGGCCGAGCATGTGCATCGTGCCCGGCGTGACCAGCGCGCCAGGCACCCGGCGCGCCTCGCCACGGCCCCTCATGCTCGCTCCCGAGGCGACGAACGCCTCGAGCTGCTCGAACACGGTCTGTTGCCGCTGCCAGTCCTTGAAATTCGGCGGCGACGGCTCCAGCCGCGGATAGCCCTTCGCCGTCTGGTCTTCCCAGATCTTGACGAGCTCCTGCGCTTCCGGAAACGGCAGCGCGCGCACCAGCACGTGGTCGGCGAGCGTGAACGACGCGGTGGTGGCGCCGATGCCGATGGCGGCCACGACGATGGCGGTGATCGTGAAACCCGGCGTGCGCCGCAGCGATCGAAACGCGTACCTGAGGTCCTGGCGCAGGATATCGAAGTGAACGTGCAGCGCGTTCGACGACACGTCAACGATCGTCGAGAGGATCAGGCCGATGGCGGCGACACCATTCGACTCATTCCACTCGCGCGCGAAGTCCTTTTCCATTTCGCCGCCGTATTCGGTGCGAAACGATCGTGGAAAAAGACGCAGCAGCGAACGGTAGAAACTCATATCAGGCCTTTTTGGTGACAAACCCGCTGGCGCGCGCGAGCCGCACGAGCTCGTTCAGGCGATTCGCTTCTTCCCGGGCAACGGCGCGGCCGGTCTTGGTCATGCGGTAATAGCGCCGCCGCTCGTCATCGAGCTCGGGAGCGGGACGCTCGTGCACCTCGACGATGAGGTCGTCGTCGAGCATGCGCTGGATGGATCTATAGAGAGTCCCGGGGCTGAGCCGCACCTCGCCGTTGGTGCGGGACAGGACTTCCTGGATGATGGCGTAGCCATGGCGATCTTCGTCCGCCAGGGCCATCAGGATGTGAAACACCGCCGGTTGCATCATCGGCTCACTATATCCAATGTGGATATACTTTCCACGGATATAGGACGAGAGCCGGCGTGAAAAGGTTTATTTGCTGCGGTCGACGACGGCCTTGCCTTCCTTGAATACGACTCTCACACCGTTGAACAACGTCGTGACATTCGCCGTCGGATCGCCCTCTACCGCCACGATGTCAGCGAGGTAACCCGGAGCAATGCGGCCGAGGCGATCACCTATTCCCAGCAGCTCCGCGGGAATCGTCGTGGCTGACTGAAGCGCCTGTGTCGATGTCATTCCGGCTTTGACGAGCCATTCGAGCTCGCGGGTGTTCTGGCCAAACATCGTGTAGACCGCGTCGGAACCCATGCCAATCTTCACGCCCAGCTTCACACCCTTCGCGACCGATGCGAGGTTGCGCTCGATGTAGTCCTTGAGCGGGCCTTCGACGCCGGGCGCGAAGCCGAATTCATCCTTCGCGTCGATGTAGTAGCGATTGTGATCGACGGTCGGCACCCACACGATGCCGCGCTTCACCATCTCCTGCAGCGTTTCGTCGTCCACATCGGCGCCGTGCTCGACCGAATCCGCGCCGGCGCGCACCGCATCGCGCACGCCGCTTGCGCCGTACGAATGAATCGCCACCTTCTTGCCTGCGGCATGCGCAGCGTCGACGACGGATTTCATTTCCTCGAAGGAGACGGTCTGCGTGCCGTCCACCACTTCATAACTGCCGCGGGAGCCGAAGACCTTGATCCAGTCGACGCCTGACTTCACGCGCGCGGCAACCAGGCTCGCCACATTCTCCGCGTTCAGCGGCTGGTTCGGGCGGTTCGAGAGTCCTGGACCCGAGACAAACATGCGCGGCCCGACCATCGCGCCGCTCGCGGTCAGCTCGCGCATCGCGAGATCCATGTCGTTGCCGGCGTTGAGATCGCGAATCGTCGTGACGCCGGTTTCGAGCGTGCGCCGCGCGTTGTCTTGCGCGAGATACACGGTGACGGCCGGCAGCCGCTGCCCGCCGCGCGGGCGCGTGCCCGGCTTCCGATCCCAGTAATAGGTGATGTGCGTGTGCAGATCGATCAGGCCCGGGATGCCGGTGTACTTGCGCAGATCGATGACCTGGGCGCCGGCGGGCACGGCGCTGTTGCCTGATCCAACCGACGTGATGCGATCGCCGTCGATCACGACGACGGCGTCGTTCGTCACTTTCGATCCGTCCCAGAGCTTGCCGAAGCGGATAGCTTTCGTTTGCGCCTGCGCCGCCGTCGTCAGAAGCAGGACGGCGGCGAGTGCGGCGAACAGGGATCGGGGATCGGGGATCAGGGATCGGTGGTTCATGGTGCTGAGTTCCGGGTTTGGAGTTCGCAGAAAGTGAAGCGCCTATTGAAGCTCCCTTTGGCAAGAACTGCAAACACGACTTCAGTCATAAGAGCGCTTTGCGCTATCGCTTCAGCTTCGAAAGGCGGGAGTCTCGATTCCCTCGAATATCGCCGAAGGATCCGGCTATGGGACGAACCGGCGGCCTTCGGAGGTCAAGCCAATCCTGGAAAAGGCTTCTCGTGTGGGACGAATGTTGAACGGCCTGATTCAGTCGCTCGATCGGCATCACGAGCTTGACGAACTGTGAACTCAAGACTCCCTGATCCCCGATCCCCGATCCCCGATCCCTGATAGTGTTTCCACTCATGCTCGGCCGATACGTGCGATTCGCCTCCGCCGTCATCGCCCTTCTTGTCTTCAGCGCGGTTGGGCACGCCCAGGAAAAGACGTCGTCTGCCGTCTATCGCGATGTCGTGGCCGCGTACGTGAAAACCGGCGATCCGGCGACCGCCGTCAAGCCTTTGCTTGGGTGGGATCGCAAGACGCTCGAAGCCGCCGTGGCCGACACGATCGCCTCGAGCGACGCGACACTCCTTGAAGCCGCCGCGGTGCTGCATCTGGAGATCGGCGTGGCGATCGCCGGCATCTCCACGCCGAGCTCGCACGGTTACCTCGAGCTTGGCGAGCGGCTCGTCGACGCCCTGGTTCCAGTGAATCCCGAAGCGCGGCGAAACGTGAACGCGCAACGCGCTGAAGAAATCGCGCGGACGCGGGCGACGTATCTTGCGGTGGCGGGCAGCGCGTTCCTGTCGGTGAACGACGTGTTCCGGGCGCGCCCGTTCTTCGCGCGCGCGCTGAAGATCATCCCGAAGTCGCCGGCCCTTCTGACGCTGCAAGGCACCGCTGATGAAATCGACGGCGCCGTGCTCAATCCGGACGACGTCGAAAGTCCGTCGATGAAGAGCCGGGCCTCTCGCGAGCGCACGCGATTGCTGCTCAGCGCCGAATCGCTCTACCGGCAGGCGCTCGAAGTCGATCCCGGCTATGCGCTGGCGCAGATTCGTCTTGGCCGCGTCCATTTTCACTTGAAGAACATGAAGCAGGCGGGCGAGTGGCTGGCGAAGGGCAGCGCCCTGGCCAGGGATCCGACGCACAAATACCTGGCCGCGATGTTCACCGGCGGGTTGTTCCAGGAGCAGAAGAATTTCGCCGGCGCCCGCGCGGCATTCGA
>Ga0207428_10002934_pt1 | contig 16898 bp, 17 predicted proteins | sample RhiMethybrSRZTD1_FD_187600 | JGI IMG/M metagenome (GOLD analysis project Ga0207428, IMG submission 187600) | Populus rhizosphere microbial communities from Tennessee, USA - Rhizosphere MetaG P. TD hybrid SRZTD1 (SPAdes) (version 3) | ecosystem: Host-associated > Plants > Roots > Rhizosphere >...
TGGTGTTGGCGGAACGGGTGAGAGAACTGGCGGAGCTGATCAACGTTTACTGAACAAAATCCCCTGATAGAGCATAGCGACGATTATTAGAGCGAAGGGAAGAAGCGCCTTTAATCGCGCTCCACGGCGCTTCGGCTCCGTAGGTAATCAAAACGAAATGCCTACCGAAGAAACTTTTTGTTTAAATCTGGCTAGCTTCGATTTAGAATACGGCGCGGCTTCACACCCCGGAAGTCGTCTCTTCTTAAATGGCCGTTTTGCTGTGATGTCTAATGAAGATTTCATCGCGCGTTACGCCAAACCAATAGCCGCCGTGTGGAAGACCGTAACGGCTCGTTACGGCGTCACCGAGCGGGAGTTTGCTGAACGGCTCGCCGCGATTCTTTCGCGCGCAAATAGCTCATCCCAATCGAGGGGCGCTAACGCCGAGGATTCAATTTCAAGCTGCATTTCGAATCTGAAGGCCGCTGAGTTGTGTCTGGCAATCGCCTGTGAAAAAGGGGACGAGTCGGCATGGCGGGCCTTCGATTCGGACTATCGCCACATCATGCAAGGCGCCGCCCGCGCCCTGACCAAGGACGAGGCCGAGGCCGAGGACCTGATACAGTTTGTCTTCGGCGAGCTTTACGGAGTGCGTTTGGATGGCGACAGGCGGTTGAGCAAGCTCGCGCACTATTCCGGACGCGGGAGCCTGGGTGGGTGGCTGCGCGCGGTCATTTATCAGGCCTTCATTGACCGCAAGCGGCAGAACTCGCGGTTCGAGCAAGTCGAAGAGGTCGCCGAGTTCGATCGCCTGGCGAACGAGGCCGCAGCTCACGTCAACGGGAGACTTTCAGCCCCGATCTCTCAACCCGACGACATCGAAGACGCGCGATTGCGCCGGGCCACGGAAGAGGCCATGACACAAGCCTTCGCGGAGATCGAACCGCGCGACCGGCTGCTCCTGAATTACTATTATTTCGACGACCTGACGCTGCGCGAGATCGGATTGATGATGAGCGTGCATGAGGCGACGATCAGCCGGTGGCTGGCAAAGGCTCAGCGCGAGGTCAAGCGCAAGACCGAAGAGATTTTGCAGCGCGGCTACGGATTGCGCCGGACCGAGGTCGCCGAATGTTTGCACATCGCCGCGCGCGCCGAACTCGACGTGCGCCGCCTTGTAATGGACGTTAAAAGCCCCTCCATCGAACGCGCCCCGTGAGCGTATTTTATTACGGCGCAAGATCTGCGCAGTCGCGGCGTTCAATGTTCTGAGTGAAAGGTAGAAGAAATTCCTCAAGGGTTTTTCCAAAAGGGGAAGTGCTCAACGGCAGGTATACATCGGCAATGTCAAACGAATGGAACAAGACGGCCTTCGTGGAGTTCGAGACCATGCTGCGGCGTCATTTGAGGAGCGGAGCCGCGCCGGTCTCAGCCTGCGCTGGTTTCGATCTGGACGCCGCCAGTTCGTATCTGGAGGGCGCGCTCGGCGGACCTCATCTGGCAAGTTACGAATCGCATCTGGCCGGATGCGCGATATGCAGGCGTCATCTGATCGAACTGGCGCGCTTGGCGCAGACCGCGCCGAGTTTTGAAGCGCAACCCGCTGCAAAACCGGTTCGAATTCCGACCTGGGATCGGTTGAAAGGAGCCGCCGCGGGTTGGTTCGATCTTTCGACCTGGAATTTGAAATGGCAGATAGCAGGCGCTACCGGCGGAGCTTTCGCGATACTGATCGCCGCGCTTGGCGCGCACTCGTTGTACCGTGCGTCCAATCAAACTGCTCGTGTGTTCAGCGAAGCGAGCCCAAACTCGCAGATCGCGCTTGCTGTACAAGTAGATCAACCGCTCCAATCGCCTACTCCAGACCCTTCGGCGCTAGACGCGGTCAGTGTCTCCGGGGAGGTCTCCGGGGAGTCGATCGCGATTCAATCAGCGCAGTCGCGAGCTCCTGTGCCTGCGCCAGATGTCGGACCTAATGCGAACGCGCCGTATATCACCGTTCCGGCTCGAGTCGAATCGCTTCCGCTGCCCGTGAATCAACCGAGTGAAGCGCCTGTCGCGCCCAAGCCGGGCGGCGTTGAAGCGCTGCAGAGCCTGCCTGCTCCACCGCAGACTTTTATACCGATGAACGATCCGAGTAGGGGCGACAAATCGGTTTTGAACGGTTTCAAAGGAGATTCCAGGCAATCGTCCACAATAGAGACTGCTCAAGGCCCTCGCGACATTCCGCGGTATCAGCCGTCGTTGATCGGGGTCGGGGGCAGGCCAGAATCACGCCTCAAGCCCCCTGATAGACGTCAGAAGCCGCGGATATTGCCTGAAATAAAGATCTGGAGCTTGACTGAAATCGCGAAGCGAGCAATCGCCCCCTTCAGTAAATCAGATTCCGACACGGAATCTGAGCGAAAGGCGAGGCCTGATAAGCAGGAGGCTTCGGTCGACGCGACGCCCAAGCCGATGCAGATTATGATCAGGGATAAAATTTTCTGCTTTGAGAAATGCAAGGGCCCTGACCTTGAAAAGATTCGAGGCATGTGGATTGATCGGGAATACGACTTTGAGAAGCAGAAATGGAACGTCTGGACACTGACGCGCGACAGCGAGGCGTACAAAAAGGTTCTGGCCGACGAGCCTCTGCTTAAGGAATTTTTCGATCATGGCCCGATCCTCATTGTCTGGAAAAACAGAGTTTATAAGGTGCTGAAATAGGAGAAGACTGAGCGGCAGCCGGTACTCTGAAGAGCCTTCAGGCGCCGCGGCGACGCGAGAGAAACGAAAGAGAGTGGTGAAAAAGCAGTGGGCGGCGGATCAGTCTCCGCCGCCCACTGCTTTTTCATGGGGCCTATAACCTTCTTTGTTGACCAGCCTTTTGCCGACAATCGTCAAGCCTGATACCATAGGGCCTCAATTGGCGGCGCCTGGCGCTGACTGGGACTTAAGGCAGCGCGCTTGTCGCCACGATCATCCACCTTAATAGTCACCCTATAATCATCCTTCAAGGAGATCCTCTTGAATCGGATCAGAGTTTTGCCGCTATCCGTCGCGCTACTGTTGGCCATATGTCTGCCCGGCGGCGCGCAACAGGTTCAAATTTCGTCGAAGCCGAATCCGCAGATCGAGAAGATTCTCGGCGAGATTTCCGCGGCCAATATCGGAGCGATCATGCGCAAACTGGTCGGGTTCGGCACGCGCCACACGATGTCGCCGCAGGACGACCCCGCGCGCGGAATCGGCGCGGCATGGCGCTGGATCAAGGAAGAGATGGATCGTTACAGCCGCGAATCGGGCGGGCGGCTGATTGTTACCACGGACGAGTTCATTCAGCAGCCGACGCAGCGCGTGTCGCAAGCGACAAAAGTCGTCAACGTCGTCGCCACGCTCCCCGGCTCGCAACCCGAATCGAAAGACCGTGTCTATGTCGTCAGCGGGCATTATGATTCCTGCGTCTGCTCGCAGGGGATGGCCGACGCCACGAGCGACGCCCCGGGCGCGAGCGACGACGCCTCCGGCACGGCCGTCGTAATGGAGATGGCGCGCGTCATGTCGAAATATCAATTCGACGCGACACTTGTGTTTTTAGCCGTCGCGGGCGAAGAGCAGGGGCTGCTCGGCGCTGCGCATTGGGCCGAAGAGGCGAAGGCGAAGAACCTGAACGTCGCCGCGATGTTCACCAACGACATTGTCGGGAACACGGCGGGCGGCAATGGCGTGAAAGATAACGCGCGCATCCGGGTCTTTTCGGAAGGAGTGCCGACGACCGAGACAGAGGCGGAAGCCCGCATACGCCAATTGAACGGCGGCGAAAACGACGGCCCATCGCGGCAACTCGCCCGCTATATCAAAGAGGCCGCCGAGCGCTACCTGAACAATTTCGAAGTGACGCTGGTCTTCCGCCGGGATCGTTACGGGCGCGGCGGCGATCACAACGCCTTCCTGCAGCGCGGCTATCCGGCGGTGAGATTCACGGAACCGAATGAGGATTTCACGCGCCAGCACCAGCGCGTCCGCGAAGAGGAGGGGGTCAAATACGGCGACGTGATCGAGATGGTCGATTTTCCATACATTGCGCAAGTCGCCCGCGTCAACGCGGCGGCTATGGCTTCAATGGCTCTGGCGCCCGCCTCTCCTTCGGACGTCAGTTTCAAATCTTCGCGTCAGGAGTACAACACGACTCTGACATGGAAGCCGAACGCCGAGCCAGACGTCTCCGGCTACCGCGTCGTCTGGCGCGAGACTTACCAGCCGTTCTGGCAGCGCGGCGTCGACGTCGGGAGCGTGGCCGAATATGTGATGAAGGGACTCTCGAAAGACGATTATTTCTTCGCAGTCCAGGCGATTGACAAAGACGGCAACGCCAGCGCGCCTTCGTTCCCGAAACCGCCGCCCCGTCCGCGGCGGCAATAAAATTCCTGGTCCGTCGAGGTTTTATGAAGTATCGAAAGTTCCACTCATCTTTTTTGTCAGCTTTTTTTTTGTCGGCGGTCGTCATGACCGGTTATGCGGCGGCTCAACAGCCGGCCAAGATAAAACGTCCCGTCAAGAATCCCCCGCAATTCCCAAACATCATCGATCTGGAAAACAAAGATGCGAAGCAGACTGGGCGACAGGCCGATCAGCAGGACAACGTCCCGAACGCCGACGCGGGAGGCCAGACCGACTCGCTGGCCGTGGCGGTTCAATCGCTCGCGAACGAGCTGCGGGCGTTGGGGCAAGAGCTTCGTTCGCTGAACATCCGCGGGCAGGCGCAGTTCGAGATGTTGCGGATGACGCGCGCCGATATGCGGATCGATTATTACGAGCGTGAACTGAGGCCGGTGCGCGATCGCATCACAGCGCTCGAATCAGACGAGCAAGTGTTGCGGCAACTGATGACGCGCGAGGGGTTGTTGGCTCAGACCGCGAGCATGCCGACCCTCAACCGCGAAGAGTCGATGAAGCAGTTGAGAATGCAGCACGAGGTGCGATACCGCGCCATCCAGTTCGAGCAAGAGCGCCTGCGGAAGCTAGAAGCCGATCTGACGGCGTCGCTCAAAATTTATCAGACTATCAGCCGCGAAACGGAACAGAAAATTCAGGAAGCTGAAGACACGTTGAAGAATATCGAGTCCGGACGAAAACAATAGGGAATAGGGATGTCTTTTCCCTATTCCCCACCTCCCATTCCCCACTCCCTATTCCAAGGAGACACGCATGAACCATGAAAATCTTAAGCGCAGAGATTTCATTAAAGGCGCGGCCACGGCGGGTTTGAGCGCGCCGTTGTTAGCCGGCGAGAGTCCGGCCGAAACGTCACGACAGAATCAATTGGCGGCATTAGGCCAGGCGCGTCCTGTAGTAATCGCCAGCGAGAACGGCGCCAACGTGCCGAAGCGCGGCGTCGAGCCGCGCGGCGTCAGTTGCGTCGAACTCGCGATGCGGATGCTGAAAGAGGGCAGAGACACGCTTGATGCGGTTGTCGCGGGCGTCAACATCGTCGAGGACGACCCCGACGACGACTCCGTGGGCTACGGCGGATTGCCGAACGAAGATTGCGTGGTCGAGCTGGACGCAAGCGTGATGCACGGGCCGACGCGACGCGCCGGGGCGGTGGCCAACCTCCATCGCATCAAAAATCCGGCGAGCGTCGCCAAGGTCATACTGGAGCGGACAGATCACATTTTGCTGGTGGCCGAGGGCGCGTTGCGTTTCGCGCTCAAACATGGGTTCAAGGATCAGGATTTGCTGACCGAAGAGTCGCGCAAAAAGTGGCTCGCGTGGCGCGAAAGCCTGAGCCCCAAAGACAACTGGGGGCCGAGTTGGCACAAGACTGCGCCCGCGGGCAATGTCAAAACCTCGCAGACGAAGCTTTCGCCTGAAGAGATCGCCCTCAATAAACGCATCGAAGAGATTCTCCGCGACCGCCCGACCGGCACGATTAACTGTCTGGCAGTTGACGCCAACGGGGACATTTCCGGCGTGACGACGACCTCCGGGCTGGCGTGGAAGATACCGGGACGCGTCGGTGATTCGCCGCTGATCGGCTGCGGGGTATACGTCGACAATGAGGTCGGCGCGGCGGGCTCGACCGGGCGCGGCGAAGAATGCATCTACATCAACGGCTCGCATACGGTGGTCGAGAATATGCGCCGCGGGATGTCGCCCACCGAAGCGGCGATGGACGCGGTCAAACGCGTCGCGGCGCGTTACGGCCATAACAAGGAAGAGTTGGCCGCGCTCGGGAACATCAATTTTTACGCCGTCAATAAGAAGGGCGAATACGGCGCGGCCTCCTTATGGAAAGGCTCGAAATTCGCCGCGCATGACGGCAAAGAGGCGAAGCTCATCGAGTGCGCCTATCTTTACGAAAAAAACAAGTGATTATCGGGAAAGCGTAGACAGGACGATTCAGAACGGAGAAAATAACCGCGGCCTATATCTCATTATCTATCCCGATCAATCCTGTCTGAATAGGAGGCAAAATAAGTGGAAGTTTGTGTTGTTGGGACCGGCTACGTCGGTCTGGTGACGGGCACTTGCCTGGCGTATCTGGGGCATTCGGTGGTTTGCGTCGACATCGACGAGCGTAAAATCGAAATGCTCCGCAGCGGCCGGTCGCCGATTTACGAGCCTGGGCTGGATCAATTGATCGCGAGCGGCTTGCAGCGCGGCAATCTGCAATTTTCAACCGACATCTCGAAACCGGTCAAGGAGTCCGAAGTCATCTTCATTGCGGTTGGGACTCCGCCGCTGTCGAGCGGAAAAGCCGATCTGTCCTATGTCAAAGCCGTGGCGCAATCCATCGGGCGCGCGCTCGATTGCGAGCGGCGGCGCGTGATCGTCAACAAATCAACGGTGCCGATCGGCTCTGGCAACTGGGTCGATATGCTGGTCAAAGAGGGGTTGAGCGAGAATCCAGCATGGCTTGATAAACTGGCGAGCGCGGCGAGCGCGCCGACCGCCGACCTGACGGGGAACCGGCGGTCGAACGTCGGCAAACCCGAGGACATATTCCTCGTCGCGTCGAATCCCGAGTTCCTGCGCGAAGGGTCGGCGATCAGTGACACGTTCTATCCCGACCGAATCGTAATTGGCGCGACGGACAGTTACGCGGCCGAGAGGCTGCGCGCGCTGTACGAGCCAATAGTCGAGCAGACTTTCACTCCCCCGGCCTCCGCCCCTCGCCCCGCCGACGTCACCGCTATACCGGTGGTAACGACCGACCTGGCCTCGGCCGAAATGATCAAGTACGCGGCCAACGCCTTCCTCGCGACCAAGATCAGCTTCGCCAATGAAATCGCCAACATTTGCGAACGCGTCGGCGCCGACATCAAGGAAGTCGTGAGAGGCTTCGGGCTGGACAGCCGCATCGGGCCGAAGTTTTTGAACGCCGGCGTGGGCTGGGGCGGCTCCTGCTTCGGCAAAGACGTCTCGGCGCTGATAGACATCGCCAAAGAGTATGGCTACGAACCTGCGCTGCTCCATTCAACCGTCGACGTCAACAAACGCCAGCGCCATGTGCCGGTGCAGAAATTGCAGGAGGCGCTGAAGATCATCAAAGGCAAAACCATCGGCCTGCTGGGGCTGGCCTTCAAACCGAACACGGACGACCTGCGGGACGCCCCCGCAATAGAGATCGCTTCCGAGTTGATCGAGATGGGCGCGCGGGTGAAGGCTTACGACCCCATCGCCAATGACGTCTGCCGACGCCAGTACCCTGAACTCAAGATAGAGTACGCCGCCGACGCGATGGCGCTCGCCAAAGATTGCGACGCCGTCATCATCGTCACCGAGTGGGAAGAGTTCCGCTATCTGGACCTCAATCAAATCGGAGAGGTGATGAACGCGAAGGCGCTCATTGACGGGCGCAACCTGTTAGATCCGCAGGCGGTCGAAGAGGCGGGATTTAAATATCGAGGGATTGGAAGATGAAGGGGTGAAGGGGCGCCAGGGTGAAGAGGCGCCGGGGGGTAAGGGCGCCGGGGTGATCCGTTCGCCTGGCGCACTTTCACCCCGGCGCCCTTACCCCCCGGCGCCCCTTCACTATGAGGGAGAGAAAATGCGAATTCTTATCACCGGCGGCGCCGGTTTCATTGGCAGCCACATGGTCGACCGCCTCATAGCAGAGGGTCATCAGGTGGTGGCAATGGACAACCTGATTACGGGCGATCTGACCAATATCGCTCATCACCGTTCAAATCCGAATTTTGAATTCATCCATCATGACGTCAGCAATCACATTCATGTGAGGGGCGGTCTCGACTGGGTTTTGCACTTAGCCAGTCCGGCCAGCCCGATTGATTACCTGCAACTGCCGATTCAGACGCTGAAGGTCGGGGCGCTGGGCACGCACAATGCTCTGGGGCTGGCGAAGGCCAATGGCGCGAAGTTCCTCCTCACCTCGACCTCGGAAGTATACGGCGACCCGCTTGTGCATCCGCAGCAGGAAGATTACTGGGGCAACGTCAACCCGATCGGCCCACGTGGCGTTTACGACGAGGCCAAGCGCTTCGCCGAGGCGGTGACGATGGCCTACCACCGCGTTCACAAAGTTGATGCGCGTATCGTTCGCATCTTCAATACGTACGGCGAGCGTAACCGCGTCAACGATGGGCGCGTCGTGCCTACGTTTATCAATCAAGCCTTGCGAGGCGAGCCGCTGACGGTCTTCGGCGAAGGGAGCCAGACGCGCAGCTTTCAATACGTCGACGACTTGATCGAAGGCATACGGCGGCTGATGGACGCGCAATTCAACAAGCCGGTCAACATCGGCAATCCGAATGAGATGACCATCCTCGAATTCGCGAAGCTGATCTTGCGGCTGACCGGAAGCCGCAGCCAGATCGAATACCGCCCGCTGCCGGTGGACGACCCGAAGACCCGCAGGCCGGACATCACGCGGGCGAAAGAGGTGTTGGGGTGGGAGCCGCGCGTGCCGGTCGAAGAGGGACTGAAGAAAACGATCGAATGGTATCGTTCGAAAGATTCATGACTATAGAAATGAATGTTCCTCTTTTAGATTTGCGCGCGCAATTTCAGACGATTCGCGGCGAGGTAATGGCCGCGGTCGAGAGAGTGTTTGAAAGCCAGCATTTCATCCTCGGCCCGGAGGTCGAAGCCTTCGAGAGGGACGCCGCCGAATATTGCCGGATCAAACATGCGATCGGATGCGGCTCCGGGTCCGACGCGCTATTGCTTGCATTGACGGCCCTGGGCGTGGGGCCGGGCGACGAGGTCGTGACGGCCTCGTTCAGCTTCTTCGCCACCGCCGGCTCGATAGCGCGGCTGGGCGCGCGTCCGGTTTTTGTCGACATTTCGCCGGACGATTTCAACGTCGATCCGAATCTGATCGAACGCGCGATCACTCCGCGCGCAAAAGCCATCCTGCCCGTTCACCTCTTCGGCCAGTGCGCCGAGATGGACGCGATACGGGAGGTCGCCGATCGCCACAATCTGCCAGTAGTCGAAGACGCCGCGCAGGCCATCGGCGCGGGATACTGCGAACGCCGCGCAGGCGCGATGGGCGCGGTCGGCTGCTTCAGCTTCTTCCCGTCGAAGAACCTGGGCGGCGCGGGCGAAGGCGGATTGATGACCACCGACGACGATGACCTCGCCGAGAAGCTGCGCCTGCTGCGCGTTCACGGAATGCGGCCGAAGTACTATCACAAGGTCGTCGGAGTCAACAGTCGTTTGGACGCTTTGCAGGCCGCCGTCCTCGGGGTCAAACTCAAATACCTCGAACGGTGGAGCGATGCGCGGCGTCGCAACGCCGAACACTACGACAAGCTCTTCGCCGAAGCCGGCGTCGAAGAAGTCACGACGCCAGCGGTCCGCCCGAATCGCCGCCATATCTTCAATCAATACACGATCCGATGCTCGCGGCGCGACGAACTGATGGATTTCTTGAAGCATCGGGGCGTGGGGTCGGAGATTTATTACCCGGCGCCACTGCACCTTCAAGAATGTTTCGCCCATCTGGGCTATAAACCGGGGGATTTGCCCTCGACCGAGCGAGCTTCGCGCGAATGCCTGTCGCTGCCGATCTACCCTGAACTGACCGAAGAGATGCGTCAGTATGTCGTCGAGAAGATCGCCGAATTTTATCGAAGGGCGTAAAGGGGTATACTATGCTGGTTTTCAATGTGTGAAGACTGTTAGCCAGAGAGGTCACCGCAGGGCACAGAGAAACAATTATGTTCTCTGTGTTCTCTGTGTTCTCTGTGGCTATTCGTCCATATTAAAACCGCAGTAATCCCGCTCCTCGATTATCACTCACAAAGGAGATCCCGATGACAGAATTGATTCATCGTCCACGGAGATTGCGCCGCACGGCGACTCTGCGCGAGATGCTTCGCGAAACCCGCCTCGAGCCCTCGAACCTGATCTATCCGCTTTTCGCCTGCCCCGGCGAGGGAGTGCGCCGCGAAGTCAAATCGATGCCTGGAGTGTTCAACCTCTCGGTCGACGAGCTCGTCAAAGAGTGCGAAGATGCCCGGCGCGCGGGCGTTTCGTCGATCATCGTTTTCGGACTGCCTGAACGCAAAGACGAACGGGGAAGCGGCGCGTTCGCCGAAGACGGCATTACGCAGCGCGCCATCCGCGCCGTCAAACGCGAAGTCAAAGACCTCCTCGTCGTCGCCGACACCTGCCTGTGCGAATACACGTCCCACGGCCATTGCGGCGTGATCGAAGGCGGCGACGTGGCTAATGACCCGACGCTAGATATTCTCGCCCAGACCGCGGTCAGTCAGGCGGAGGCGGGCGCCGACGTCATAGCCCCTTCAGGGATGATGGACGGGATGGTCGCGGCGATCCGCGCCGGCCTTGACGCCTCCGGATTCGCGCACATTCCAGTTTTGTCTTACGCCGTGAAGTACGCCTCGGCGTTTTACGGCCCGTTTCGCGAAGCGGCCGATAGCGCGCCGCAATTCGGCGACCGCCGGGGCTATCAGATGGACCCGCCGAATGTGCGCGAGGCCCTGCGCGAGGCTGCGCTCGACGTCGAACAGGGCGCCGACATGTTAATGGTCAAACCCGCCATGCCTTACCTCGACGTCCTGCGCGCCGCGCGAGAGCGGTTCGACCTGCCGCTGGCCGCCTATCAGGTTTCGGGCGAGTACGCGCAGATCAAGGCCGCCGGAAGGCTGGGCTGGATTGATGAAGAACGCGTTATGATGGAGTCTCTCATCGGAATCAAGCGCGCCGGCGCCGATCTGATCCTGACTTATTTCGCCAAAGATGTGATTAAACGGCTATAGGGGAGTGGGGAGTGAGAACTGAGAAGCCGGCATTGAACATTCGAGCTTCTGATTCCCTATTCTTCCCACTCCCCATTCCCTACTTCCCTCTACCCCTTGACATCATCTCACCTTGGACTTAGTCTAACTACCAGTGGCAAGATTACTTAGACAAATTGTCGAAACGATGGCGCAATCGCGCGGGCTGAAGATGACCCCGCAGCGGCGCGCAATAATTGATTATATGCAATCGGTGGATCATCACCCGACGGCCGATGAGGTTTTGCAGACGGTCAACCACAAATTCCCTATGACTTCGCGCGCTACTGTTTACAACACCCTCAACTGGCTGAAGCAGGAAGGCATGATTAAAGAGGTCTTCGAAGCTGGCTGCGTCAGATTCGACCCGAACACGGAGCATCATCACCATTTCGTCTGCCGCAAATGCGGCAAGGTCGAGGACGTCGAATGTGATTTGATCGGGATGGTGAATATTTGCTCTTTGCCCGCGAGCCAGACAGTGGAGTTTTTCGAGGTCACTCTTCGCGGCCTCTGCGCCAGTTGCCAGAATAATAAATAGGCTCAGAAATCGAGGGCGGTCATTCGCCCTCGATTTTGCAGTTGTTGTTTAGATTAGTTCTAAATTTAAAACCGTTATAGGAGATATTGAATGCTGACAGTTGGAGAGAAATTTCCGAATTTCAAATTGAACGCGGTAGTTAGTTTGGAGAAGGGGAAGGAGTTTCAGGAGATAACCGAGAGCACGCACTGGGGCAAGTGGCAGGTGATCTTTTTCTGGCCGATGGATTTCACGTTCATATGCCCGACGGAGATCGCCGAGTTCGGCAAGCACAACAAAGACTTCGCCGACCGCGACGCGCAGGTCTTGGGCGCGAGCACGGACACGCAATTCGTTCATCTAGCGTGGCGTAACAACAATCCTGATCTGAAGGGGTTGCCGTTCCCGATGTTGGCCGACACGAAGCGGGAGCTTTCATCGGCGTTGGGCATCCTGCACAAGGAAGAGGGCGTGGCCCTGCGCGCGACATACATCGTCGATCCCGAAGGCGTCATCCGATGGGTGACGGCCAACGACCTGTCGGTCGGGCGCAACGTTGATGAAACCCTCAGAGTGCTCGACGCGCTGCAGACCGATGAACTTTGCCCGTGCAATTGGAAGAAGGGCGAAAAGACCCTGGGCAAGGCCGCCTGAGAAGAAGCGTGAATTGGACTTATAGGTACTTATAGGACTTATGGGATTTTTCAGGTCCTATAAGTCCCTGTAAGCGCTATTCACAGGAGGGAAGAAAATGAGCGAGATTGAAAAATTGCGCGAACGAATGCCGGACGCGGCGCGCGACATCAAGCTGAATTTGCAGACCGTCTTTCAGTCAACGACGTTGACGCCCGCACAGACATGGGGCGCAGCGCTGGCCTCGGCCATTGCGACGCGCAACGGCGAATTGGCGCAGGCCGTCTTCGTCGAGGCGCAGGGCAAAGTTGACGCTAACGTCATCGAAGACGCCAGAGCGGCGGCGGCGTTGATGGCGATGAACAACGTTTATTACCGGTTCCGGCATCTGGTAGGTAAGCAGAGTTATGCGGCGAAACCGGCGCGGCTGCGGATGAATTGGATCGGCAAGCCTATGAGCAATAAGACCGATTTCGAGTTGTTCTGTCTTGCGGTCAGCGCGATCAACGGTTGTGAGGCGTGCGTCCGCTCGCACGAGCAAGTGGTTACGGAGGGAGGCGTCAGCGAAGACCAGGTTCACGACGCGGTCAGGATCGCCGCAACGATCCAGGCCGCGGCCGTCTCGTTGGAGATGAACGGACTTGGCGCGATAATATCCGATGTAACTGCCTGAAAGGCGCCCGATAAATCGGCGCAAGGGCGCGCCTGCGGCCCCGTCCCGCCAACGCGTCTTTCGCCGTCTTTGCGGTCGATTTTTTGAGAAGGAGGAAGGATTATGAAGTTTCCTGAGAACGTTCGTAAGGCGCTCAACGCGCTGCCGCAAAGCAAACGTGATAGGGTTCAGGCGATAGTCCGCCGGCATGTAAACGCCTGCCGGCGCATGGGCGTGGAACTTGAATTCATGGATCGCGTTTGGCTGGAAGCGATTGAAGCGGTCGAGAACGAAGAGAGGTTTGACGAGCCATTTGAAAGCGAACAGTGGCCCGAATACGCTCCCGCGCGGAGCTACGAGGTCTACCGCGCTCCGCGAGTTGACCTGTAATATCAAGCCGGGAGATAAATCAGTTTAGCCGTGTTGTGACGCGCGTTTCCGTCACGGCGCGGCTTTTTTGTTTGCGGTCCCGGCTTCAGCCGGAAGGCCTCGCCACGAACGCTCCCGGCTGATGGTCTTTGAAAATTAGACGCAACAATGTAGGGGCGCGTATTCCGCGCCCAATCGCCTTGATTACAGACCCGGGGCGGGGAAAACCCGCCCCTATGTTAGGTCCCGCGGTCGCGTTTAATTTTCAAAGACCATCAGCCGGGACCACAAACTGTTCTAGCGCATATCGCCGAAAATGTGCTGAGCCAACGCGACGGCGACGATCGCGGCGGTCTCAGTTCTGAGGGTCCTTGTTCCGAGGCTCACGGGCGTAAAGCCGCAAGATGCGGCCTTCCGCAATTCATGTTCGCTCCAACCGCCTTCGGACGCCACGCATAGGTTGAGTTGATTGACGTCTCGCAATTTTGCCGAGACCTCGGCGAGGCTTTCTCCGCCGTGTTCGGAGAAGATCAGACGCTCGCCGCTGGTAGTCGATCCGCAGAAATCGTCGAAAGGCGCCGGCTCGCAGATCTCGACCAGTCTTCGCCGCCCGCACTGTTTCAAAGCTTCGAGCGAGATCCGCCGCCAACGCTGCAACCGCTGCCCCGCGCGCTCTTCGGCGCGCCTGATGTCTCTCTTGACGTCGGCGTGGTCGGTGACGAGTGGGACGATCCTCGTCACTCCGAGCTCGGTCGCTTTCTGAATCACCCAATCGAACTTGTCGCCTTTAATCAGGGCTTGCGCCAGCGTCAGTTGGAGCGGCGATTCTACGTCGTCATCGAGCCGCCGCAGCAGGTTCAACTCGACCTCATGTTTGGCGACGCGCGCGACCTCGCATTCGTATTCGCCGCCTTCGCCGTCGAAGACGAATACTCGCGCGCCGGAGCCGAGCCTCAGGACCCGCGTCAAGTGATGCGCCTCGTCGGCGTCGAGCCTGACGGACACCCCGGCGAAGCTCAACGGCGGCGCGTAAAAGCGATGGCGTTGCATTCTCGATTACGACCTCCCGCGTTCCATCAGTATCCTCGCCGACGGTTTCGTCTTCTCCACCCACATCCGCGACAGCGGAATCTGGAAACGGAAGACCAACTCCCCGCGCTCGGAGCGTTCTTCCAGGATGGATCGCGCGACCAGATTGCGCGTGGCGTCGAGCGCGGCGTCGCGGCCCAGATGTATTTCGACCAGCGCGAACCCGGCCCATTCGCCGGCTTCGGCCAACAGCGCGAGCGTCACCCGCTCATCCGCGCTCGACCAGTTCCAGACGTAATCGTCGAAATAGTATCCGCTCGTCTCCAGCGTCTTCTCCAGCACCGCTTCAACGTCTTCGACCTTAGCGCGATTGCTGCGGCGGAGTGGATCGTTCAGCCGATTGACCAAATTGTGGCAGACATTTTGCATCAGGTAGGGATGCGAATTAGTCAGGGCGATGATGCGGTCAATAGCTTCTTCGTCGAAACTGAGCGGGAATCGGTCGACCGGATCGATTATCAATTGCCGCGCGTCCAGTTCGCCAAGAAAGTCGATGCGCACGGTCTGGACGCTCTGAAAGAACGCCTCGCACCCATTGCCGCGCCGACCAGCAGGCCTAAAGTTACGAAACCCAAAGACGATTTTAAGTGCGTTAACCAAAAAAAGCGGCCTCTTCCCTGCATGATCACAAGTAAGTTTGCTAATTCAGCGCTCACGAGGCAGGTGAGAATTATGAAGATCAAAGTCCGTAAAAGAAAGACACGCAGTTTGCGGTTGTCACGGCAATGACTCAGAAACTCTCTGAGCGTGGTTCTTTCGTTAGCCTGTTCAGCCGAAATCTGACTGACATGCTCCCGCAGCGCCGACGGCTTGAAGAAAACCCAGTAAAGCAACCTCATCCAATCGCGTAGAAACTCTTTCACCGCCGTTATCATTTCGCCTCCCATCCGAGAATGCGTTTTCTCATCACTTCCCAGAGCAGCGCCGCCACCGCCGCCACCGATGTGACGACGACGTAATTACTCAGCCAGGAATTGATCGTGCGCAGGAACGGCAGGGGCGCGACGGCGATTTGCGGCCCGGCGACGGGTTGGAACGAGCAATCATCGGTGATGATTTGCAGTCCGGTGGGAATGACCTCGCCACTGAACAATTGCGTCTGTTGGCGCAGCGCGAACTTCAGACGATGTGTAATGCTGGCGTTCGCGCCCAACTTTTCGATATTTATCGTGGTCGTTTCAGACGCCAGCGGGCGTACCGGAACGGCGCCGGAAAAGTTGACCGTGACGGCGCCGGTGAAGCTCTGGCTACCGAGGTTGGTGACAGTCAATTCCATCTCAGCCTCATCGCCATAGGCCACGTATGCCGGATGCGTCAGCGCGATGGACAAAGACGCGTCCCCGAATTTGGCGGATTGCGGAAAACTGAGATTGAGGTAGGGCATGCATAGAAAAAGCCAGAGCAGCGCGCCCAGGAAAACGCTCAGGGAAACGCTGATGATCAAAAAGCGCATTGATCGGTTGAGCGGCGCGGACGGTTTTTCGGGCGTGACGACGGTCACCTGAAGTTGCGAGCCGGAATCGAATTGAATTTTAAGTGGCGAAGCGAGCGACAACGTGATCGGATTGGTTGTTTGGACTGGGGCTGGTGAAGACTGAGGCGCGCCACGAGCCTGGCGCTTTTTGTTCATCGAGTCCCTCCGATCCAATTGACGCCGCGAAAGAGGAAGAGCATCAAACCGATGAGAATAAGCCCGCCGGACACTAAAAACCCGGCTATCGGAGCCAAAATGTTGACGCTGAGCTTGGCGAATAACACGCCGGCCAGAAGCAGCAACAGTGAAGTGATGATGGCTCCGCTGCTGCCTTGCACCGCTCGCCCTTCAGTCGTCGCGTTTTGTTGAGTCTGATTGGCCGCAACTGCGTTGTTGGCCGCGGCGCCGTTGAACTCGTCTTCGAACAGTCGCTCGATACGGTTGAAATCGACCGCCCCGCCGCCAGAGCGCGCCTCCTGCTTGGCGTAATAAAGCCGCAAGCTGACGAAGCTGAGCCAATAAGGATGCGCGCCAGCGAGCCGGAGAATAAAGTCCGTCTCTTCTCGGTTGAAGCGATCGGATTTGGCGACGAGCGCGCGGGCATCGGCTTCGGTCAATTCTCCGAGTTTCACTGTGGTGAATACGTTGAAGAAGGGGGACACGAGAGGGTTTTCATAGCGCAGGATGACCTGGGAGAGAGCCGCTTTCGTCGCGATGACGAGCGCGAGATTGCCGGTTTGGGCCAGGCTGCGCAATGCGTGAAAGAATTCAGCGCCGAAATCAGCCTTCACACTCTGTTCAAACTCGTCGAGGCAGAGAACGATCTTGTTGCCATCGATCGCGGTCTCGAGATCGTCGTAGCTTGAACCAGGCTTCCCGGCGATGGCTTCGCAGGCGCGGTTGTAAAATTCCTCGGCGGAACAAAGC
>Ga0207428_10002936_pt1 | contig 16893 bp, 11 predicted proteins | sample RhiMethybrSRZTD1_FD_187600 | JGI IMG/M metagenome (GOLD analysis project Ga0207428, IMG submission 187600) | Populus rhizosphere microbial communities from Tennessee, USA - Rhizosphere MetaG P. TD hybrid SRZTD1 (SPAdes) (version 3) | ecosystem: Host-associated > Plants > Roots > Rhizosphere >...
AATCTCAGGCGCAGGACACTAGGTTGCCGTGACGGTTTCTGGTCACGACCAACCGCAGCGGGCCGTAGGTGGGCGCGTAGACCGTGACGGCGGTCGCGCGCAACCCCAGCCGTGGCCGCCAGGCCAGCCGCAGCCGTTCGGCCAGCTCGGCGGCTGACTGGGGGCGGCCGCGCCAGATGACCGTGGTCTTGGGTGGCAGGGTCCCGACCCAGTAGATCCCGAGCCGACCGGCCAGGCGGGTAAACCAGCCGGCGGTGTAGTGGGTGTCGGTGACCAGATTCTGGAAGGGGAGCCGGGCGGCGACCAGCTCGGTGAGCAGCTGCGCGGCCAGCTGCAGCTTGGTCTGGTAGGCGCCTGGCGTGCAGGACCGCTTGGGCCGCCACAGCCGGAACGCCACCGGGATCCTGGAGCTGCCATCGGTGCTGCACCACAGCACCACCACGACGTGCATGCCGTAGACCTCGATGCACCCGTCAGCATCTTGTCCAGCGATGGTGACGAGGTTGACGGGGAGCCCTTCGAGAAGCGTTAGCTGGGCATGGGTGCCTGGGGACTGGCGGGTTGCGTCCCCCGGGCCGTAGGCCGGCCCGCGCCGGGTCATGTCCGGCTGAACTCATCGGTGCCCCCGGCGTCAGCTGGGGTGGCGGTCCGGTCGGCGGTCCGCCGTTCCCGGGGGAGCCAGGTGACCGCGTTGGCCACGGCGACGTCCAGCTCGCTGTCCCACAGGGGGCGTTGCGCCTGGGCGAGGACTCTGCCCAGGCCCGATGCGGCGCCCTTCCAGGTGATGCCGATCGCGCCGGCGGCGGCCAAGACGGCCGCGACCGTTGCGGACGCCGCGCGGACGACCACCACCACGACCAGGGCCGCGGCCAGGATCGCCGCCACCGCGGTGGTGGTGATCCAGAAGCGGCGTAGGAAGCGCACGGTGAGCCGGCGGAGGTGGCCAAGGAGCTGGTCGGCCGCCCACAGGTAGTCGTCGGTAGACAACAGGTCGAGGCCGTCGCGCTCGCCGGACAGCACGGCCCGCCACAGCTGGCCCTGGCGGTGCAGCGCCCGGGTGACGCTCTCGCGGTCGGGGGCGGCCGACCAGTCCACCGGTTGGGTGGGCGGCTGCCGCGGCCGCCGCGCCGGCGCCTGCCCCGGGTCGTCGACGGCCGGCCGCAGGGTCGGGGCTTCGCTCCAGGCCGCCCACGCCTGGAGCGACCCGCTGACGGCCTCGGCGGCGTGCGGAGGGAACGCCGACCTGAGGTCGGCCAGCCACCCCAGCAGGTTGTCCAGTCGGAAGCGGGCGAAGGTCCGCCTGAAGGTCTCGGGGTGCTTGGCGTCGGGCAGCAGGGCGGTCTGGGCTAGGGCCCGGCCGAGCCCGTAGGCCTTGCCTAGCCGGAAGTCGGCCGCGGTCAGGGCCATCAGCAGCTGGCGGTGCAGCTCGACCACGGCCGCTCGGAGCTGGCCCGGCTGGCGCAGGTCGGCCTCCAGCAGCGCCTGGACGGGGCCGGTGTCGGGGGGCTCCTGGCCGGAGCGTCCGAAGCGCCAAGCGAATTCGAGGTCGACCCGCACCTGGGCGAGCAGCAGCCTGGCCCTGGACAGCGGATCGAGCTCGCCGATGCCGGTGAGCCGGTCCGCGCCGGCCGGCCGGCGCTGCGCGGTCCCTGGGACGTTGGCGTGGAACAGCTCGGCCACATGCCAGCCGAGCACGAACGCCGCGACGACCGCGTCCCGGGCGGCGTCGGAGCGGTCGGGGCCCTCGGGCGGTGTCACGGCGCTCCCCAGCTGTCCTTCCTGGGGCGGTGGCGGCCCCGGCGTCCAGGGCATATGTGCCCGGTTGGCGAGAACGCTCGGTATGTTGGCCAATGCCGCCCTGCCTGACAAGGCGCGGCCCAAGCGGCCGCGACGCTCTAGCCAGGAAGCAGCGCGAGCACGGAGGGTCGCGGGCCGAGGTCCCGATGCGGTCGCTGGATGCCGACCAGGGAAATCGCTGGCTCCGATCACCGGCATCGAGTTCCAGCCGGCCAGGTGCTTGTGGGTTCGGCATGCGCCTGGCAACCGAGCGGCGGTAGGACCCTAGCAATCGGTCCTTGCGACCACCCACCGGTCTGCGACCAGTCTTGGCTGTCGCAGAATCGAATGCGGTCTCAAGGGGTGGTGCATCACCTCGGCTCTTGCTGATTGGTCGGCAGTGGAGGTGGTGGGTGCGGTCCTGGGACTGTCCGCAGCAGAACAAGACGAGGTATGGGCGCGGTGGCGGCAGGGTGAGTCGCTGCGGCTGATCGCCCGCCGCCTGGGCAAGCGGGGCCCGTCGATACGAGCCTTCGCGCTCCGGACCGGAGGCGTACAACGGCACCCACCGCGTCGCGCGTCGCGGTGTCTCACCATGGCCGAACGCGAAGAGATCCGCCGTGGCGTGGCCGCCGGCGAGCCGTGTCGACAGATCGCAGCCCGGCTGGGACGAGCACCGTCCACGGTGTCGCGGGAGCTGGCCAGAAACGGCGGCCGCCACCGCTATCGGGCCCAGGCCGCCGACACCGCCGCGTTCCGGCGGGCCCAACGGCCCAACCTGCGAAGCTGGTGATAGAGCCGCAGTTGCGGGCGGTGGTGGAGGCCAAGCGAGCGCTGCGGTGGTCGCCGCAACAGATCGCCGGGTGGCTGCCCCTGGCCTACCCTTTCCGATCCGGTGATGCGGGTGTCGCACGAGACATCCACCTGTCGCTGTTCGTGCAGAGCCGCGGGGCGCTGCGCCGTGAGCTGCAGCGCTGCCTGCGCGCGGGGCGGGCGATGCGCTACCCGCGAGCCAAGCGCCTGCCCAGGGCCGCGGTCAGCTCCGCGACGTCGTGCTGATCAGCGAGCGCCCGGCCGAGGCCGAGGATCGGGCGGTGCCTGGCCACTGGGAAGGCGACCTGCTGGTGGGCAAGCGCCGTCGGCGGTGGCGACGCTCGTCGAGCGGGCCAGCCGCTACCTCACGCTGGTCGCCGCCCGACGGGTACAAGCTGAACAGGTCCGCCCCGCCCTCGCTGCTGCCGTTGCTCGACTGCCCGGACAACTCCGGCGGTCGCTGACCTGGGATCAGGGCAAGGAGATGGCTGAGCACCTCCAGTCCACCATCAACTCGGGCGTCCAGGTCTATGTCTGTGACCCGCGCAGCCCTGGCAGCGTGGCAGTAACGAGAACACCTACGGCCTGCTCCGCCAATACCTGCCAAGAGCAGCGACCTCCGCCCACTCGACCAGGCCGCACTGGAGACGATCGCCGCCGAGCTGAATGGTCGCCCTCGACAACCCCTTGGCTTCAAGACACCTCACAGGCACTCGCGGAGGCGTTGCCCTGACCCCCTGAGAACACCGTCGATTCTGCGAAACAGATTCTGCCTTCCACCGCAAGGGTCAAGGCGGCGTCTCGAATGATCGGTGCTTTTCGACTGGTTGCGGCGTGCTTCGTGCTGAGACAGAACAGGGGACCGCCTGGCGACGGTCCCCTGTTCTCGACGCTGGTTGCTAGCGCAGACGTGTCACCCGCGACCTGCTGGCAGTACCAGATGGCAGGTTGCGGCTGACGGTGAAGTAGTCCTCGTCCACGGTGACGCCGTTGTTGGGGGCGAACGGGTCGTGGTTGCGGGTGTCGGACCAGACCGGGTGGGCCTGGACGTCGAAGTTGATCGTCAGGCCGGTGTAGTCGCCGTTGAAGCCGGCCTGGATGCCGTCGGGCGGCACGAACACCGGCGACAGCCGGGCGAAGTTGAAGGGAGTGCGCAGGGTGCGCCCACCGGCCAGCACGTAGTCGGACAGGCCCTCCTGGACCCCGGGGTCACGGCCGGGGGTGAAGCCCTCCGGCGGCGAGCTGTTCTCGCCCGGGACCCGTTCGCTGCGGTAGTAGCTCACGCCGACCCGGGCCCGCCCGGCGACCTCGGCCACGTCCACGGCCGGGAAGTAGTGATCCAGCCCGCGGTCAGGGTTGACCGTGTGGGTCGCTGACCAGGTCCGGCCGCCGTCGGTGGAGCGGGCGAGCTGGATGTCGAACGCGCCCGTGCGGTAGTCCTGCCAGGTGACGTACACGTCGCCGTTGCGGCTGTGGGTGGTGCTGCGCGGGAAGTCGTTGGTCCGGATCCAGGGGCCGGGGATGCACTCCTCGGGGCCGCGGCCGAAGTCGCACACCGGCTCATTCACGATCACGTCGTCGCCCACCTTGGTGGGGGCGGCGCAGTTGAGGTGGGCGGTGCCGGCGGCCGAGTCACCGCTCGGTGAGCAGGCGACGGCGAGCTGCTGGAGGTTGGGGTTGTCGAGGGCGGTGTTGGCGTTGTTGAACGGCACCACCAAGGCGCCGTTGGGCAGCACGGTCGGGTCGGAGCCCTGGTCGTTGTTGCACTCGGCCGCCGGCTGGGATGGGTCGAAGAAGTTGCCGTTGAAACACAGCTGGGGGTTGGCGCCGCTGATCTCCTCAGGGGTCGACCAGGTGAACCCGTGGTCCGTCGACATCGAGCCGAAGATGGACGAGCTGCAGAAGGCGGGCACGTCCGGGGTGCCGCCCCGGCAGCTCGGGTCGAACCGGAACACCGTCCAGGTGACATAGACGTTGTCGCGGTTCGGGCTGCGCTTGAAGCTGTCCGCGGCGATGAACTCCTTGTCGTGGAAGACCAGCGGGCTGTTGTCCTCGGCCACGACGAAGTTGCGGTCGTCGGGGCCGCCGGTGCCCAGGTTGTAGAAGAACGAGCCCTTGGCCCCCCGCGGCGACTGGGTGACATAGACCATGCTGGCGTTGGAGGCGACATCGAAGGTGACGCAGCTGAAGAAGCCACGGCCGCGGGAGTCCATCGCCGGGGACGGATCGCTGCCCGCATCGTACGTGTGGAGGGTCCCCGGGCCGCCCAGAATGGTGTGGCTGTTGGGGTCCTCGGCAGTCGGGACCATGGCCTCGGGGTTGTTGAGCTTCTGCCGGAACGGCGGCAACTGGTCGCCCCAGTGGCGGCCATTGTCCAGCGACCAGGCGATCGAGCACTGGTTGAAGCCGACCCGGCTGTCGTTGGAGCCGGCCAGCAGGTTGGTCGGCTGGGCCGGGTTGTAGACGATGTCGTTCTCGGCGTTACGTCGGAAGGTGCAGTCCTGGTTGACCCGGACGTTGCCGTTGGTGTTGCGATTACGGCAGCCCAGGGTTCCGGCGCCGATGCCGATGTCGCGCTTGCCGGTCTCGGCGGTGACCGCGCCGTCGGCCGCGAACAGCCGGTCGTCGGCCGCGCTCACCCCGCCCTTGCTGTCGACCTCCTCGGCCGCCTTGAGCAGGCCGCTGGAAAGGAACGACGACCGCTTGGTGCCGACCTGCCGACCGTTCTTCATCACCGGGATCTGGGGCGCCTTCAGCTTCCCCTGGACGGCGTTCCGCAGGGTCCTAGCCTCGGCCCCGCTGGCCGGACCGCTCGTGGCGAGGGCGACCAGGGCCGCCAGGATGGCCACCACTCCTAAGATGGCGACGATGCGCTTGCTCAAGCCGCGCTCCTTGCGCTGGGCGCCACCTGCTCGGCGGCGCAGCCGTCCGAACCGGCCGCGGTGGTCGCCGGCCAGTGCGGTAGGCTCCGCCCACCCCCTGCGCACAAGCCATCCGGCGAACTACGTACCTGAACCCGACGTGCGACTCAAAGTGGGCCATACCGGACAGGTCCCTGGGGTGGCCCAACGACCAAGGCGTGGGTTTGGAACGCGCAGACGCTGGGCCACATCATGTCTCCGGCTACGCCCGGCACATCGTCTACGCACGGCGCTGACCCGCACGTCTCGAGGAAGGGGCGGCCCTCATGGGCCGGCCCCTCGCGTCTTCCCGGCCGGGCCGCATGGTCACGGGTTGATCACGATATGAACCGTAAGCGTAGATTACGAGAAAGGCACGGGCTAGCCTTTCCGGGTTCTGTGCACTGGTAGCACCAGTCGCTCCGCACAGGGGAAAGGAGTCCCCATGCGCAGGAGAACCACCATCGCCGCGCTCGCCACCGTCGCCATGGCGCTTGCCCTGGTCGGCTGGCTCGGGAGCGGCGGGTCGGCGGCGCCCACATCGGACCGACCCACCAAGCAGGAGCTGGCCAGGAAGCTGCTGGAGACCAAGGGGCTGCAGCTCACCCCGGCCGCCCGCGCTTTCGTGGCCCGGGTGGCCGCCGGTGGCGAGCGGGCCGCCGAGCCCGAGGGAGCCGAGGCTCCCCGGGTCAAGGCCGGCGCCGCCACCGCGGCCGGCCCCGCGGTCCGCCCGGTCGGTCCGGGCCTGCGCAACGTCCGGGTCAACGACCCGGCGCGCGACCGGCATCAGCAGGACCAGACCACCCAGAGCGAGACCACCATCGCGGTGGCGGGCCGCAACGTCGCCGTCGGCTACAACGACTCCCAGCAGTCGCTGCTGTTCACCACCCAGGGCTCCAGCCTGAGCGGCTACTCGTACTCCCGCGACGGCGGCCGGACCTTCACCGACGGCGGTCCGCTGCCCGACCGGCCCGGCTATGTGAACTTCGGCGATCCGTGGATGACCAGCGACCGGGCCGGGCGCATGTACTACGCCACCCTGGCCGGCACCCCCAACTTCAACCTCGGGGTCTCGGTGGCCCGCTCCACCAACGGTGGCCGCAGCTGGTCGGCGCCCCTGCAGGTGTCGCCGGGCGACCCGCCGGTCGACCTCTACATCGGCGACAAGGAGGCGATCACCGCCGGCCGCGACCCCTCCCGACCCGGCCGGGACGTCCTGTATGTGGCCTGGGACGACCTGTTCTTCGGGGCCACCGACATCCTTTCCGGGCTGCCGGTGGCCCGCTCCACCGACGGCGGCCGGACCTGGACGGTCGCCTACGCGGCCCAGCACTCGCTGGCAGAGGGCTGCTCGGTCACCCAGTACCTGGGGGCCCAGCCGATCGTCGATCCGGCCAACGGCACCCTGTACGTGGCCGCCGAGCGGTTCCAGGTCGACGACCCGCAGTGCCAGGGCGCCGAGCTGGTCACCAGCGAGGTGATCTTCAAGTCGACCGACGGCGGCCGGACCTTCGGCCCGGCGGTCAAGATCGCCGACATCACCCCCGCCGGCACCGCCGAGACCGCCGCCGGCCCGGCGATCCTGCTCGGCCCCGGCAAGGCGATGCGGACCGCGGAGTTCCCGGTCCTGGCCTTCCGCCGTGGTGTGCTGTACGTGGCCTGGAACGAGGCTCGCGGCGGTCACAGTCACCTGCGGCTGGCCAGCTCCAGCAACGCCGGCGCCAGCTGGAGCCTGCGCTGGCTGACCGGCGGCAACGCCGACGAGGCCCAACCGGCCTTGAGCGGCGACCGCGAGGGGCTGCACGTGCTCTACTACAGCATCGCCCCCACCCGGCCGAACCGGCTCATCGAGGTGGCCGTGCTCGACTCCAGCGACGGCGCCACCTTCCGGGCCCGCCGGGTCACCAACCGCACCTTCCCCGGCGTGCTCAACATCCAGCAGTTCGATCCCCTGATCGCCCCTTACTACATGGGCGACTACCTGGCGAATGTCAGCGACGGCGGCCGCCAGTACTTCGCCTGGGGCGACAACCGCGACCGGGTCCGCAACTGGCTGTACCCAACCGGGCGACACGACCCCAACGTGTACTTCGCCAGACGCTAGGACCGACCTTCGGGCGGCCCGCCGGCACAAACCCAGTGGGCCGCCTAGTTCGCCGCTACCGCACCCGGACGGTGATGACAACCGTGACCCCGGCCAGGGGTGGTCGTATCCGCTCACTCTGGTCGGTGGGACCGGCGGCGGCCACCGGGCAGCGCAGCGGCGGAGCGCAGCTGGCTCGCTTGACCAGCAGCAGCCGCACGGTCCCGGGCCCGGCGGCGACGAGCATGACCCGGGTCGCGTCCGGATCGCCCGGGACCCGCTCGAGCACCTTGGTTGGCGGCATCCGAAGGGTCCACGGGGGCGGGAACCGCGACGGCCGCCTGTCGGTCTGCAGCTGGACGATCAGCCGGTCGCCGACCTCAAGGTCCACCGTTCGGCCGCCGTCGTCGGGCCCGACCGTGACCGTGGTTGGCGAGCTGGAGGCCGTCGCCGGGCCGGAGTGGGCCGTCCCGGTGCCCGGCTGGGCGCAACCGGCGACCAGCAGGGCGAGGGCCGGCAGCAGCACCGCCCACGACCGCCGTCCCCGGTCCTGCCGGAGCGACCCCGCCGGACCGAGCCACGTGGAGAGCATCGTGTCGCCTCCTTGGTGAGGCAGGTGCGAACACGATTGTTGGACGCAGTCGTGAAGCGGCCGGTTCCCCGATCCCGCTGCCGTGCTGCCTCGTCCTGGCGTCGTCGGCGACCAGCGGTCAGCGGCGCGCCTTCCAGGCCGGGCGACCCTGAGGCCAGGGCCGCCCGGCCGGAGGTCGGCTAGCGGAGTTGGACGTTGGTGAAGATGTCGGTTTCGCCGATGCCGGTCTGTTCGATGGCGTTGTTGCGGCCGTCGGTCCAGACCGGGTAGACGGCCCGGTTGGATGCGGCGATGCCGTTGTAGTCGCCGATGAACGCCCCGGAGCTGAAGAACCCCAGGTCGGGGTTCCAGGACCGGGTGCTGATGCGGCGCTGCTGCCAGCCTGCCCCGTCGTTGGTCGAGGTCGCTTGCCAGGTGTCGATGTTGCGGTTTGCCGGGTCGCGGCGGCGGTCGAACCAGATGGCGTACAGGTTGCCGTCGGGGCTGGAGTCGACCCAGGGGAAGAACTGATCGTTACGGGCCGGGCCACCGCCCGCCTGGGTGCTCAGGAAGCGGGCGTCGGTCCAGTGCAAGCCGCCGTCGTGGGACTGCTGGACCGAGATGTCGGCACCGGAGGCGGAGGCGTTGATGAAGTTCTGGTAGAGATAGGTCAGGGTCCCGGTCTTTTCGCTGTAGTCGATCGACAGGGTGTTCGGGGCCCGGAACACGGTTGGGGGCAGCAGGTCGCCGGGGTCGGGGTTGTCGACGAACTGGCCCGGCTTGTCGACCTGGACCGGGGCGGACAGGAAGCTGGCCCCGCCGTTGGTCGACTTCTGGAAGCGGAAGCCGTGGTCCAGTGAGCTGTTGCATTCCTCGAGGGCGTAGCCGATGTCCAGGGTCCCGTTGCGTTCGACCTGGGGCACGCTGAACTGGTTGGCCGACTCACCCACGCCACCGGCGCCGGGGGCGTCGGGGACGACCGGGGTGTGGCCGAACACCGTCAGCGCCGGGTTGGTGGTGGGGATGGTGTCGGTGTAGGCGAGCTGGATCGGGCAGTAGTCGCTGGACCCGTCGGCCGCGATGTGGAACTTGGTGTAGGTGACATACAGCCGCCCGTAGTGTGGGCTGGTCGGGGTGTTGTCGACGGCGATGTACTCCTTGTCGTTGAAGATCGACTCATCGACGGTCCCGGTGGTGTAGTCGAAGTTGCTGGCCGCCCGGGCGGCCTGGCGGCCCGGCGTCCAGGTCTTGCCGTTGTCGACCGACTTGATGACATGCACCTCCGAGAACGGCAGGGCCCGGAAGAAGCACAGCTGAGAGATATAGAAGGCCCGGTCGCGGTGGCTGTAGGCGACCGCCGGGTCACCGCCGGTACAGAAGTCCCGGGTCCCCTGGAACTGGGGGGTGACCCTGGTCGTTAGCCAGCTCTGGCCGCCGTTGGCGGTGCGCATGATCGCCACCCCGCCGCTGACGTAGTCGTTGGAGGCGGCCACCGCGATCAGCGGGTTGCGGGTGTTGTAGGCGACCGCCGTCTCGTTCTGGGGCAGGGGTGGGTTGGAGTCGTCGTTCATCTGCACGTTGGCCAGTGCCGGCGCGGCTGCGGCGCCGCTGGCCCGCAGGTGCCTGGCCCGGGCGGCGACGGCGGCCGGGCTGGCCATGGCCCGCACGCCGGCCGAGATGCCGCCGGAGAACCGTTGGGTGTGCAGAACCCAGCGTGGGGTGGGTTGGCTGGCCGCCGCCCCCGAGGGTGCTGCCATCGCCAGCATGGCGACGATCGTGGCCAGGGTGAGCAGGATGACCCGTGTTCGTTTCACGGACACGCTCCTTGAACCGGAGGAAGAACGACCCATCGACGGTCGAGGTCGGCGGCGCCCGGGCGCCGGCATCGCCGACCCCGCACGGGCTGTCTCGCGGTCTGTGCCGCCGAATCATCACCCGCTCGCCCCCGCAACATTGCAGTGCGACCCGTAGGTATCCTAGACCGCTCGACCTACGCAGAACATCCCCTAACGCGCACTCTGATCAGGCGCCGATCGACGCCACACAACACGCGTTCTGTGTCTATACGTCCCATGTCGTAATCATGGAATGATTGACACAATCCGGGATGATCGTCAGGGTTCTCCTGCGGCGGCCGTCGTGTCCCCAAGGCGGCCGCGTGCCGGTCCGGCGAAGGAGGCCGCATGGCCGAGCCTCGGCAACGATGCCCCGCTCGCGCTCCGCCACCATGCCCCGATCCTCACCAATCTGCGCAGGACGCCCGGGCGTCCGCGCGGTAGGGAATGGAGAGACCATGATCCGTAGGAGAGTGCTTGCCTGGTCGCTGGTACCGGTCCTGGCATGCGCCGCGCTGGCGTTGGTGGGCGCGCGGGTCGCGCCGGCGCGCGCAGATGCGATCACCCGGCAGATCCCGAGCGGTGGAACGACGGCGATCCGTGGGGGCTCGGTCGGCAGCGGGGCCCTGCAGCAGCCGGAGATCCGGCCGAGCGAGGAGCGTGAGGACGAGGCAGCCGCCATGCGAGAGGCCGCCCGCCGGGGCGTGGCCGTCGACCGGAGCCTGTCGCGCGGGCTCCGCAGCCACGGCGGCCCCGCCGTGGCCAGCGCCAAGACGACATCGAGCCCGCAGCTGGTGCGCAGCATCGACGGTCTGAACCACCGCGACCAGCGCACCGCCAATGGCGGTAACCAGTTCTCGCTGGAACCGCCTGACCAGGGCCTGTGTGTCGGCAACGGCTTCGTGCTGGAGACTGTCAACGACGTCCTGCGCGTGTACGACACGGCCGGCAACCCGGTGACCGGGGTGACCGACCAGAACAGCTTCTACGGCTACCCGCCGGCCATCAACCGGACCACCGGGGCATCCGGGCCGTTCCTGACCGACCCGAGCTGCCTGTTCGACCGGGTCACCCGACGCTGGTTCCACGTCGTGCTGACCCTCGACGTCGACCCGGCCACCGGGGACTTCCTCGGCACCAACCACCTGGACATCGCCGTCAGCAAGACCAGCGACCCCACCGGCCAGTGGGCCATCTACAGCCTGCCGGTGCAGGACGACGGCACCGACGGCACCCCTGACCACAATTGCGAGGGTGGGCCGTGCATAGGTGACTACCCGCAGATCGGCGCCGACGCCTTCGGCTTCTACATCACCACCAACGAGTACCCGTTCTTCCCGCCGACGGGGTTCCACGCCGCCCAGGTCTATGCGTTCAACAAGTTCGCGCTGGCCCGCAACGCCGCCACCGTGAACGTGACCCAGATCGACACGGTGGGAGCGGTGGCCGGCAACCCCGGCTTCACCCTGCGACCGGCGGTCACCCCCGGGGTCCGGTACGAGCTGGCCCAGGGCGGGACCGAGTACTTCCTCAGCTCGATGGCCGCCGAGGAGGCCAACGGCAACGGCACCGACAACCGCATCGCCATCTGGTCGCTGACCAAGACGGCGACGCTACTCACCCCGAACCCCCAGCCGGTCCTGCGCAACTCCCTCATCGGCGTTGGCACCTACAGCATCTCGCCCAAGGCCGACCAGAAGCCCGGCGACTTCCCCCTCGGCCAGTGCGTCAACGACACCACCCTGGCGACGCCGTTCGGGCCGGGCTGCTGGCAGCTGCTGTTCACCGAGGAACCCGCCCACGACGAGGTCATCTCGCACCTGGACGCCAGCGACACCCGCATGCACCAGGTGACCTTCGCCGACGGCAAACTGTGGAGCTCGCTCGACACCGCCGTCAACGTCGGCGGCGCCACCAAGGCTGGCCTGGAGTTCTTCGTCGTCCGACCCAAGGTCACGGGATCAGCCGTAAGCGGCTCGATCGTCAAGCAGGGCTACCTGGGCGTGATGGACAACAACCTGACCTACCCGACGGTCGGGGTCACCGACGCCGGCCGCGCCGTCATCTCCTTCACCCTCGTCGGCGCCGACCACTACCCGAGCGCGGCCTACGCCGGCCTCGACCTCAAGGCCGGCGCGGGACCGGTCCGGGTCGCCGCCGAAGGCAAGGGCGTGTCCGACGGGTTCACCAGCTACAAGGCATTCGTCGGCGACCCACCGCGGACCCGCTGGGGTGACTACGGCGCCGCCGTGGCCGACGGCAACTCAATCTGGATCGCGAACGAATACATCAACCAGACCTGCACCCTCACCGAGTGGTTCGCCAACGCCGGTCCGCAGCTCGGCAGCTGCGGTGGAACCCGCACCGCCCTGGGCAACTGGGGCACCCGATTCAGCCAGGTCAGACCCTGACCGGCTCCCAGCCATGTCAAGGGCCGCCCCACGACGGGCGGCCCTTGCATCATTCCCCGATTCCGCCACAGGAGCGGATCGGGTGCGGACTCGTCTCCAACAGAACCCGGCTGACAACAGATCCCACCGACGTCGCTATTACGCCATACGACGCAGCACCATCAGCCTTCACATATGTGACCTGTTGGGCGATGATTTGTCAGTTGACAACCAGAACCCTGAGACGAGTTCCATATCGCTCTTGCCCCGGTCCAGCCTGGTAGAGCGGTTGGCGGGGGCAGCGGCACTGACCTTCGGGGGTCGCCATGCGGTTCGGACGCCGTGTTCTGCCCATCCTCGTCGCCCTTGTTGTCATCCTTGTTGCCGTGCCAGTCCTGGCCGCCGTCGCGCTGACCCGGGTGAGCACCGACCCCTACACCAACGCGGCCAGCCAGCACCGGACCCAGGTCGAGCCCGACACCCTCAGCTTCGGCTCCACGATCATCTCCGCCTTCCAGGTGGGCCGGGTCTTCGGGGGTGGGTCGGCCAACATCGGCTGGGCCCGCTCGGGCAACGGCGGGGCCACCTGGACCAACGGCTTCCTGCCCGGCACCACCACCGTGGCCAGCCCGCCAGGGTCGTTCAGCGCCATCAGCGACCCGGCGGTGGCCTTTGATGCCCGCCACAACCTCTGGCTGATCTCCTCGCTCGGCATCCGTTCCAACGGGACCAACCAGGTGGTGACCAGCCGCTCCAGCAACGGCGGGGTGACCTGGTCCAACCCGGTGGCCACCAGCACCAGCGGCAACCCGGACAAGAACTGGATCGCCTGCGACAACACCACCACCAGCCCGTTCTACGGCAACTGCTACACCGAATGGGACAACACCGCCGACGGCAACCGTATCAAGCTGCAGACCTCCAGCAACGGCGGGCTCAGCTGGGGGCCGGCCCGCAACAGCGGCGACAACGCCACCGGGCTTGGCGGCCAACCGGTGGTGCGGCCCAACGGCACCGTGCTGGTGCCGATGAACAACGCCAACCAGTCCCAGGTCCGCTCGTTCCGCTCCATCGACGGCGGCGCCTCCTGGCGGGCCACGGTGCTGGTGTCCAGCGTCAGCCGCCACACCGTGGCCGGTGGCCTGCGCACTAGTCCGCTGCCCTCGGCCGAGATGGATGCGGCCGGCACCGCCTATGTGGTCTGGCAGGACTGCCGGTTCCGCTCCGGCTGCACAGCCAACGACATCGTCATGAGCAAGTCGACCAGCGAGACCACCTGGGGCCCGGTCACCCGGGTGCCGATCGACGCCACCTCCAGCACCGTGGACCACTTCATCCCCGGCATCGGCGTGGACCGCTCCACCTCGGGGGCCAGCACCCGCATCGGCCTGACCTACTACTACTATCCGACCGCGGCCTGCTCGGCGAGCACCTGCCAGCTGAACGTCGGCTTCATCTCCTCGACCAACGGCGGCACCAGCTGGAGCGTGGCCACCAACGTGGCCGGTCCGATGTCGCTGTCCTGGTTGGCTAATACCTCCCAGGGCCGCATGGTCGGCGACTACATCTCCACCTCGGTGCTGTCCGGCGGACGGGCATGGCCGACCATCGCGGTCGCCACCGCGCCCAGCGGCGGGGTGTTCGATGAGGCCATGTATGTGCCCACCGGTGGGATGGCGGTCACGGGTGGGACTGCCAGGGCGTCGGCCGCTGGCGTCGTGGTCGCCGGACCGACCCAGGCCGCCAGGCGAGCCTCCGCCGTCACCCGCCATTAGCCACCGACGCACGACCGGGGGGAGTTCAGCGCTTCCCGGTGCCGGTCGCGGTGGCCTGCCAGGCCTGCCCATCCCAGTGCACCGTGACCAGGACCTGCTGGGGATCGGGCACGCAGCTGAGCACCATGACCGTGCCGCGCTGGTTGCCCAGCAGTGGCCGGGTGGCCACCAGCAGCAGCGACCCTGGTACGCGCTTGCCCAGCCAGGCGGCCGGGTCTCGGACGAAGCGCACCATGCGACCGGAGAAGGCGGTCCGGATGGCGGCTCGCTCGGAAGCGGTGAACCGCTGGGTCGGCGGCTGCGCGCACGGATTGGCCTGCCCACTGCCAAGGGCGATCGGCTGCTCACCTCGCTGGACGGCCAGCGGGACGATGGCATAGCCATCCACCACCCCGACCTCTGGGTCGCTGTGGGAGGCAAAGGCGAGGGCAGCCGCCACCGCCTGAACGGCGGGCCCAGGGCCGGGAGGAGGTCCGGCCGGACTGCGGCCCTTGTGATTGCCGCTAGCAGAGGCGCATCCGGTCAAGGCAAGCACCCCAACGACAGCCGCGATGACCCTCCACATCCTCTGCCTCCACCGTGCTGGCGCCACAGCGACCCAGGCGGGCCAGTATCCTTTGGCGCTGTTTGGTCCGGTTCCCAGTCAGCAGTCCGCTCGGACCGTTCCGCCCCCTCCAGGGCGGCCACGACACCCAGGAGGCTGCCAGCGGCCCACGGACGGGCCGATGATGACCAGGGCCAGGGTCCCGGTGACGCCGCTCGCCGCGGCCAGGCGCACCCGGGGCCACCAGCCGCAGCGGACTACCCAGGCGCCGGCCAACCAACCATGGATCGCGGGCGGGGCAGCATGAGTAGGGCCAGGCAGCCACCAGGTACCCGGACGATAACAGGCGGGGGTGGCCGGTGAGGTCTGACCGGCTGCCGCAGGTCGTCCGAGCGAGCCGGTCATGCGACCACCCCCGCACAGGGTGGGGCGACCGGATGGGCTTGGTCAATACCGGTGTCATGGCCACGCCAGTCGAGAGGGTGCGCCGGAGGGCCCGAGGGGGTGGCTGGAACATCCGGGTGCCCGGACTCCCGGGGGAGAGTCACGGGGGCCACCCCCTCGGGGCCGTAACGACCTGATGGTGACCGTCGCCCCTCCGTCCGGAAAGACGCTGTCGCGGTAGGCGAATCTGTGCTATTGGGCTGAACCACCACACTCCAGACGGCCACGCCGGGACTACGTCGGCGCCCGCGACCTGGTCGCGGTCCAGCCCTCGACGTGCAACTCCGGCTCCATCCCGACCTGCTTGGCATCGCCGTAGTCCAGGGCGCGTCAGCGATCCTGGTCGGGGCGCCACTGCCGGGCCAAGCGGGCTCGGATGGCCCGCCGGCGTCCGCCGTCCGCTGGATAGGATGGCGCCGATGGCATGGCATGCAAGGGGTCAGGTGCTTCATGCCTCCTCAGCTTCACCCCTCCCATCGGAGTCGCTGTGGCCGATGCGTGCCCGCGGCCTCAACAGGCGTCACCGGGCTGGCAGCGATCTTGAAGGTCAGCAGGCCAACGCATCAGCGAGTGTGTGCTCCCTCTCAAGGCGGTAGCGCCGGTTCGAATCCGGTCGGGGTTACCAACCAGCACCAGTACAACACGGCCGCTGACCTGCAGGAATGAGGGTTGGAGGCCGTGTTGTCGTGTCGGACGGCGCCCGGTCAGGTCCGGCCGCGGTCGGAGGTTCGGAGTTGACCTGGCGCTTCCGAGTCGCGGAAGGTGGTCTCATGATGAGCGGCGGTGAGCGGCCGGATGGGGTTTCGCTGACCAACCTCGACCAACCGCTGTTCGACGGCGCTGACGCGACCAAGCGCGACCTGGTGGACTACCTGGACGCCGTCGCCGACCACATCATTCCCGAGCTGGCCGACCGGCCGCTCTCGGTGGTCCGGGTGCTCCGCGGCCAGGCGCCGTTCATACAGAAGAACGTTCCCTCCTACACCCCGTCATGGGTCCGGAGGGTGTCGCTGTGGGCAGAGACCTCCAAGCGCGACGTGTCCTACGCGCTCTGCAACGACCGTCGCACGCTGCTGTGGTTCGCCAACCAGCGCGCGGTGGAGTACCACCCGACCCTGATCCGGGCCGATCGCTGGGACCGGCCCACCCACCTCGTGCTCGACCTCGACCCGCCGTCAGGTAACACGTTCGGCGTGGCCGTCCGCGCCGCCCACCTGGTCCGCCAAGCCCTCGCCGAGGCGGGGTTGGCGGGTGTGGTCAAGACCAGCGGCGCCAAAGGCGTGCACGTGTTCGTCCCGATCGACCCGCAGGCCACCGCCGAGGAGATGGCCGTGGCGACCAGGGCGATCGCCGCGCGCGCCGAGCGGCTCGATCCCGAGTTGGCGACAACCGCCTACATCCGGGATGAGCGCGGCGGCAAGGTGTTCGTCGATTCCACCCGGGCCTACGGGGCGACGGTGGTGGCGGCCTACAGCCCACGCGTCCGGCCGGGTGCGCCGGTGTCGTTCCCGGTGGCGTGGGACCAGCTCGATCGGGTTACCCCGGCCGACTTCACCCTGCGCACCGCGGCGCGGTCGATCCCCGGGCAGAGCCCTTGGGCCGACGCGATGCCACCGCCGCAGCACCTCGACGCCGACCTGATCGAGGAGGGCCGCGCCATCCCGGTCGCCAGGGTGCAGGCCATGCACGAGGGCAAGCGCCGCGCTCGCGCCTACCATGCGGGGACCCATGCGGGGGGGCCATGACCTTCGCCGCGTCCAAC
>Ga0207428_10002937_pt1 | contig 16892 bp, 17 predicted proteins | sample RhiMethybrSRZTD1_FD_187600 | JGI IMG/M metagenome (GOLD analysis project Ga0207428, IMG submission 187600) | Populus rhizosphere microbial communities from Tennessee, USA - Rhizosphere MetaG P. TD hybrid SRZTD1 (SPAdes) (version 3) | ecosystem: Host-associated > Plants > Roots > Rhizosphere >...
ATTGAGACAAACGGCATATTCCCGCAGTCGACTCAGCCAATCGCGCTCCAGTTCCAGCGACAACGAATGAAGCCCCTCGTCAGAACAGCGGCAGGAATGTTCGTGACCTGCGGGTTGAAATGAAAGCGTGAAGAGTATCGACTCGCTGACGCGCTGCCTTTCTTTCTCGACACAGCCGCCATGAAACGAGAAATGAAAGCTGGCGTATGCGTGCGTGTGGCGCTCTCGCATGAAGCCCGCCGGATAACGACTCTCCATGAGCTTGAACCCTGGCAGGATACATTGCCTGCGACTATCTCCGGCAGAAAATTCGAGCGGTTTTCGGTTTGGCATAAACGATCAAGTGACGCGCCGTTTGGTTCTTGCGCGGCGGCGCTCCGGGACGAGGGGAATGACTCATTCGCTTCTCAACGCAATCATCGGGTCAACTTTCGTCGCCCGACGTGCCGGCACAAAACATGCGCTCAACGCCGCAATTTCAATAACTTGGGAAAACCGGATATAACATGTTAACTGGAGTTATATGAGACCAATGTGAGGCATTTGGCGTCGGGATGAGGTTTTGGCGAAGGACAGGCTCCAGCGGCATACGATTTGTTACTCGAGATCGGCAGCGATGCATGATGCCGTAATCAAACTCTACGTGCATTACTCAAATACTGACCATCATCATTTTTGATACACGACCCACGCGACATCCTCGCCGAGCGCTATGACAACGAGGGTAACAGGCCAAGCGTGCGCCCGTCACTTCGTCTCAGAAAAATTTGGCTCTTTCGGAACTCGCGTGGTAAGCCCCCACATCTTGTGGCCTAGAGACCAAAGAGTCGATAGCCTTCGCACAAATAGGTGCAGACTACCTGCACCTTCACACGCAGTCGCTCCGCGATGGTCTTGAGAAAGTCTTCAACCGTTTCCAATCGACGGTCCTGCAGCACTCCCAAGAGTTTCAATTGCCTCTTGGCCTGTCGGGTCGTCACCAACACAACGAAGTATCGACGGCCATTCTTCAAGGCGATCTCGTTCAGTCCACGGAGTTTTTGCTACAGACAGCGATGGTCGAGTCTATCATGTAGTAGCGACTACCAAGGATGCAGCCGTAAATACAGCCGCGGCCATGGTGAAAATTGTGGTCCCGCACGATCCGGGTTGTCACCTTCTTTTCGGTAATTCAATTCCGTAAGCTCGTTCACTTCCTTCTAGTACAATAAGCCAAGTGAGCAACGTTCCGGGAAAACCGAAAATGAAAGATATTATGCGCCACCCCACACTGGGGTTGTTCTGAGCGCGCATACCCGCATAGCTAATATTAGCGAAGATCCAAATGGCTGAACCCCCACCAGTTTGCACGTCCGACGTTCCGCTATTAACAGAACCTTGGGCGTAGACCATAGTGTGGATCAGTGCCATTACGATGGGAACGGATATTCGAAAAAACAATTTTTCTATCTTCAATGGGGAGAAACTCCTTTCCAGTTATTGACTTTGGCAAGTTGCCAGTCGATCACTTGGTCGATTCAATGAAGGTTTCGGATGCTCTTTAGGAATTCGCGTGATACGCCTCATATCTTGTGCTTTATAGCCCAAAGAGGCGATAGCCTTCGAGATCAAGGTAAAGCCGTTGAAACAGGTGCGTCAGATTCGTGATTCCATAGCAGCGCCGTTTGAGAACTTTGACTTTATTGTTGAAGCCCTCGACAAAACCGCTCGTCTGGCGGCTGACGAAGTAGTTCGTGATCTCATCCATCCAGTTCTCCAAGGTCGTCAAGAAACTGTCAAAGCAGGTGAGGCCACTCCGGCTGATACTCTTCATCCAGCGCTTGATCGCCGCGGTCCCGGATTCTTTACTGTGATCGGTCTCGAAGATCGCCGTCAGTTGCTCGCGCAGATCGTAGGCTCGCTTCAAATCTGGCGCACATTCGAACAGCAACGCCAACTGCCGGCGCTCTTCTTGGTCCAGATCTTCCGGATTGCGACGAAACAGCCACATCGTTCCTTTCAGCGCCTCGTATTCTTCTTTAGTCAAACTGGCTTTCAACTCGCTCTGGACTTCGATTCGCAATTGATCAGCGCAGTCGCGATAATTCTTCGCCACATGAAAACGATCCGCCGCGATCTGCGCTTGCGGCAGCGATTTTTTGACCGCGCTCGCGTAGCCTTCACACATATCGATGCACGCTTCACGCACCATCGCTCGCAAACGCTCCGGGATCGTCAACAAAAACTTCTCGACCGTCTCCAGCTTGCGATCCGGCAGGACGCCCAACAATTTCAAGTGGCCCTCCGCCTGCCGGCTGGTGACCAGCACGACGAAATCCCGATGTCCTTTTTTCAAGGCGACCTCGTCCAATCCCAGAATTTCCAGTTGCTCGATCTGCGCCCAGTCAACTTCTCCGGCGATCTGTCGATCCACGGCGCCCAGCACCACGTCGTAAGTCGTCCCTTCTTTGTGCGCCACATCACTGATCGTGCTGCCGACTCCGCCGGCGTCCAGTTAAGCCAAACATAGAAAAAGCCGGTCGGTGTTGCCTGCCAACCGGCTTTCAATCTTTAGGAGGTAATTTTTGGGGACCCTTTCGGCTCCCCGGTTCCGCAGCGTCCTCAGCCATAAGATATACCACTGCGAGTTGAGCGGATTGTCCGATGAACCAAAAGGAGTGTCAAGGTTTCGTCCCATCACAACCGGATCCATTTACTTCGCCGACACATTACATATTTCCAGCTATCACGTAGTATGGCGTGGCGAGCGCCGTGCGAACTGCGTGCGCCAGCTGACAAATAACGTCATTGAGTTCCGCTCCATCCGGTCGTAATCTTTGTGGCCTGTTTCGCTAAATGATCTGACGTTATGGAGGAATGATGAGTCTGTTTTTGTTGGTTCACGGCAGTGTTCAGAGCGCGGAGGGCTGGAAACTCCTCATCCCAGAACTTGAGAAGCGCGGGCACATGACTCTGACCACGAATCTGCCCACTACTGAACCGCAAGCCAGCGCAACCCGTTATGCGGACATCATTGTCCAATCGATCGACCAGACCGATTATGATCTCCGCGACATGGTAGTGGTAGCGCATTCGGCGAGCGGTATGTTTCTCCCGCTCGTAGCCGCGCAGCGCTCCATCGGCCATATGGTCTTTCTGGCCGCCCTCGTCCCGAAAATCGGCGCCAGCATTCTCGAACAGTTCCGCGCCGATCGGAGTATGTTCAATCCCGAATGGGTCGGAAAGAATCCAGTGGAAGACGAGGATGTGGCCAGGCGGTTTCTTTTTCACGATTGCACTCCGGCGATCATTGCTTGGGCGTTGAAGACCAGGAGATTAATGCATGCCAAAGAGGCAATGTCCGAAGTATGCCCGTTAAAGACCTGGCCGAGCGTCAAGAGCTCTTACGTCGTTTGCGCAGAGGATAGAGTGCTCTCGCCCGCATGGTCGCGCCGGATAGCGAAAGAGCGCCTGGGAAGTGCGCCGATTGAACTTGATGCAGGACATTGCCCTTATGTTTCGCACCCATCCGAACTGGCGGACGCGCTCAGCCGCGCGCCTATTGTAAAGAGTTGATAGAGATTCGAGACGGCGCGCAAGTAACCTTTAGTTACCAATGGAGATCCGCGCAGTTGGAAGCGGGAATCTGTCCGCCGCCCAACGAAAACATAATATTTGTTTGACATGGCTCTGACGTGCGGATGCTAGTTTGATGTAGTTCCACGGCTTTGTCGCGAAGCCTGGCCGGCGGCGCCTGCTTCAAGAACGTTAAAGCCCAGTTGTCCATAGTAAAAACTCCATCCTGCCTTATTTTACTTGCATTTAAGCAGTTGGGCAAAAATTTTGCGGTGTTTATTGTAGTGGCAGACCTGTGTGTGGGGCCCCGGTGTCACGTCGTACACCCGGCCGGGGCAGACACACAGGTCTGCCCCTACGATGGATAATGCCGGATTATTTTTGCGCGAGTGCTTAAGTAGAAGGCAGAAACCAGTTTGACAAAAAATCGTCGATTTCCCGAAGAAAATAGCGAATTTCTGTCAAAGAACTTTTTTCTTTTTACTTAATAGGAGAGGCGACAATCCTATTCCCTTCTCTATAGACTTCTCCTGAAATAATTCGCTCGACTCTTATGTACATCTGCTCGGCGCTCTTTCTATTTTTCCGGTCCTTGTTCGTTTCCAGAATTTCGCTCGTGACGGAGACCCTGGTCCTCCGTCAACAACTTCTCGTCCTCAATCGCACAGTCAAGCGGCCGAAACTTCGTCGGCGCGATCGCCTCTTTTTGGTCTGCCTCTCAAAACTCTGGGTCAGCCGTGAAAGCTCTTTATATTCATCGAGTGAAACGCACAAGCTATTTGTTTGGAGGATTCGCCAACGGGATCCATCTCGCCGAAAGCTCACCGTCAATTTGCTCACGGTTTTTGATTTCAACTTTTATGGGTCACTCTTGACAGAAGGCCTGCTTGTAAGTGTAATACTTACAGGTTGGGGGTTAGACAGAATTGCGTGTAGCAAACAGATTTGCCATTGCCGTTCATATCCTCGCACTTCTGGGGACGGATGAGCAGGCTGACAACACTTCGGAATGGATGGCTGGCAGCATCGGCGTCAATCCGGTAATAGTCCGCAACGTTACCGGGATGCTGCGGCGGGCCGGGCTCGTTGTTACACAGCAGGGGGTTGCCGGGGCCTCTCTCTCCCGCAGACCTGACAGCATTACCCTGCTCGACATATACCGGGCGGTTGAGCCCGACGCGGAGCTTTTCTCTATTCATTCGCGCCCGAACCCCAAATGCTCGGTCGGAGCCAAAATAGAAGGTGCGCTGGAAAAGCACTTCACTGCCGCGCAACAAGCAATGGAAGCGCGGCTGGCAAAGGTGACATTGAAACAAGTCATCCACGATATTCAAGCAGCCTCTGCCTGAGTAGTCAGAAACGAGCAGCCCTTTTTTTGCTTCCACCTGTAACGACTGGGCTTACAAGTGGGCGAGGCTGAACCAATTGAATCGGTAAGGAAAGGAATTAGCTATGACGATGAATCGCAGAAGCTTCTTCGTTCGCGGCGCGAGCGCCGTTGCCGCTGGAACGCTTCTTGCCAACCGACTGGTGGAGCAGGCCACCGGTCAGACGCCGGCTGCCGAGACTTTGTATGTCAACGTCAGTGGCGCAGATACAAACACCGGCACGAAAGACAAGCCGCTTAAATCACTCGCAGAAGCGGCAAAGCGCGCCAATGCGAGCAAGGACAAAGGCGCAACAACCATTCTTCTGGGCGAGGGAGTTCACGCGCTAGATCAAAGTGCGCTGTTCAAGCCGGAACGACAGTACAGTAAAACAGAACGCTTAACTATTCGCGCGGAAATTCTGCCAGATGACCCGGCTTGGTCGCCGCAACGAATGCCAGTACTAATTCATACAATGCCACTTTCGCCGAACTGGATGGGCGGCCGCCCTGATCCTTTCGGCGGCGTTGCATATGGGATGCAATTCGAGACCAGCCACGTCACCGTGCAGGGGTTGAAAATCCTCGGCACTCCTCACCTTGAACAGCCAACGGCCAGGGCGATCCGCCGTGTGTATCCGATTGCCCGTGAAGGCGGCGAATTAGACGACCTCGAAATTAAGCAGTGCATGTTTTTAGGCAATCGTGAAGTCGCTGAGAATCATTGTGCGATCCTCGCGCGTGGGCATGGCGTAGTGGTTGACCATTGTGTTTTTTATGGCTGCAAGATTACCGGCGTTTACTGGTCGGGGAATGCAAAGGGCTGCGCGATGCGTAACACGCTGACGCACAACAACTACGTGACGGGCGCTTGGGTCTGTGCCATTGGCGAAGACTTCGACTTCAGGAATAACGTAATGTCGGGCAACCTCTCCGGCGTCCTGTTTCAAGGCCCGGTCAAAAAATACAATCTAGCAAACTCGCTCTTTGCGGCGAATCAACACTTGTATGGTTCAGGTGGTGGGCCGCCCGTGAATTTTAAGCCTTTGGAATCTTCTGTTCTGGCGTTGCCTGCCTCATCAAAGGTCACAGACAAGCCGGTACAGATTGAGTTAGACCAGACCAAGCGCAATTACCTGCACGTCGTAGAAGGGACGTTGGGAAGCGACCTCGGCGCGGGCTTGTTCACGAAAAGAGCCTAGTTCCGGGGAAGGAAGCGTTCGCAAAGACGGCTTGAGAAAAGGAGCAATCGATGAAGGTCAAAGCTGCGGTAGCGCGCGCCAAGTCTGCGCCGCTTACGATTGAAACGCTAGATTTGGAGGAGCCGAGGGCAGGAGAAATTCTGGTCCGCCTCATCGCCGCGGGCATTTGCCACACCGACCTGGCAATGCGCGATCAGGTCTTTCCCGTACCGCAACCGATTGTGCTGGGGCACGAAGGCGCTGGCATTGTCGAGCGCGTGGGAAGTGACGTGACAAAGGTTGTGACGGGAGACCACGTGGTGATGACATATAATTCGTGCGGGCGTTGTCCAAGCTGCCTGGAACACGAGCCGACCTACTGCCACGACTTCTTCAGTTACAACTTTGCCGCGCAACGACCGGACGGCTCAACCGCGCTATCCCAAGATGGAAAGCCGATCCACAGCCATTTCTTCGGACAATCTTCTTTTGCCACATACGCGCTCTGCCTCGAACGTAATGTCGTGAAAGTTCCACACGACGCGCCGCTGGAATTGCTGGGGCCGTTGGCATGCGGCGTGCAGACGGGCGCGGGCTCCGTCATCAACGCCTTGCGCGTTGGCGCGGGCCGTTCGATTGCGGTTTTCGGGACAGGTTCGGTCGGGCTGAGCGCGATCATAGCGGCGCGCCTCGTCGGCGCCGCTGTCATTATCGGGGTTGATTTGAATGACGCACGGCTCGCCCTCGCGCGGGAACTCGGCGCGACACATACGGTCAACGCCGCCAACGAAGACGCGGTTGCTGCTATCACACGGATCACCGGCTTCGGAGTCAATTACACCCTGGAAACGACGGCGGTTCCTCAAGTCATCCGCCGGGCGGTTGAGTCCTTGGCCCCGCGCGGCGCCTGCGGCCTGATTGGCGCTTCACCGGTGGGCGCGGAGATGTCGCTCGACATCCTGCACCTGATGACCGCCGGACGTCAGGTGCGCGGCATTGTCGAGGGCGACAGCAAGCCGGAGGTCTTCATTCCGGCGCTCATCAATCTGTATCGGCAAGGTCGCTTTCCCTTCGACCGGATGGTGAAGTTTTATAACCTCGATAACATAAACGACGCCATCAAGGACTCGGAAGCAGGGGCTTGTATTAAGCCGATCATTCGGATGCAGGCAACTACTCAGTAATCAGCAATTCAGAAATTTAGTGTCCTTGCGGCAATGCGCGTCCCTTCGGCAGAAGGGCGTCAGTCTTAATTAAACCTGTGCCGACGCCCTTCTGCCGAAGGGACACGAAGATTCGCTCCGACGGTGTGCAGGTCAATGATAATGTGGCCTGACGTCAGGCTTAGATCATGACTCAGGGACACTTCTTCTGCGGCTTGATCGGCAACGCGGTGTCAAACTTCTTCGATGACTCAGACATGAGGTACTCAATGTGAGGCGCAGGGTCGAAATCACTGCCCATTATCTTGAATCTTCGCTTCAGCTCTTTCACATAAACTTCATCCTTGAATATATCTGGCGCCGGGGGGAGGAAAATGGAAAGCCTGGCGCCGTCCGGTCGTTCGAGTAAAAGTCGGCAATCGGTTTGAACCTGTGGAGGATAAGATGAGACCTCGGGCTGAGAAAGGGTGAGAGACAGGGGAAAGAACTCAGGAGCGGGCACCGGTGAGCGGCGCGGAGAAGTGTTTGAGGAGGATCGCCGCCGGAGAGTGCGAAGATTGATCCCGCAGACGCGGCAAATCATCGAGGCGGAATAATTATCGAGCAAAGCCGCTGCGGCCTTTAGAAGACGATCCGGAGTTTTGGATCGTTTGGCCCGGGTTTTCCGCCAAACCTCAAACTTCGCTTTGAGTTTGAGTAAATCAGATGGAATCGCCGATTTCATTAAGAGCCTCCGTGAAAAAGATATGTGACATCAACGGAGGATAAGCGAATGACGGTTCCCGATCACGACGCATCACCGCAAGGACACTAAGCCTGAACCCAGCGGTAAATCGTCGTGTGATCGAGCGAGAGGCCGCGCTCCCGCATCATTTCTTCGAGGTCGCGATAGCTGAGGGCGTAGCGTAAATACCAGCGCACGCAGAGAAGGATGATCTCGGATTGATAGTGTCGGCATTTGAACGGATTAGATTTGGTCAGAGCAGCCCCCGGTGATAATAGAATTGGGCCAATCTATCAGCATTGAGGACCGGATGTCTGGTTTATTTGCAACAGAACCAAACTGTGTCAGTTGCTTGAAAAACTATAAGAGCGCGAACCAGTGTCTCAATCGGAAAAACCAAAATATGGGAAGCTCGCCTGCCGCAAAAAAATCTCGCCCGCCCATTTTGTATGATTGACAGCCCCGGACGGCGGACACAAAATGACCTTAATTTGTATAGTAATCCTAGTTTAACATACCGAACCAACGTGCAGCTTGATCAGCTTTCGATCAAGCCCATTATGTGGGACTTGAATGAAAAGATTGAAACTTTGCATAAGCTTGCTGCTCAGTGTCGCCGTGAATGTCGCGCTTTGGAACGCGCCTGGTTTGACGGGCGCGGCGGCGCAGGAAGCGCAATTCAATCGGGACATCCGTCCGCTGTTGTCGGACCGCTGTTTCTATTGTCACGGGCCTGACGAAAAGAACCGCAAGGCGGGGCTGCGCCTCGACACCTTTGAAGGCGCGACCAAAGATCGTGGCGGCTATCGCGCGATTACGCCGGGCAAGCCTGAAGAAAGCGAATTGTTGCGGCGTGTGACATCGCACGACGCCGGCGAAATGATGCCGCCCCCCGCGGCCAAAAAACCTGCGATCACCGCGCAGGAAGCCGAGTTGCTGCGCCAATGGATTCAGCAGGGCGCGAAATATCAGGGCCATTGGGCGTTTCAGCCGCTGGCCACGGCGGCGCCGAAGGTAAAAAACAGGAAATGGGTTCGTAACGGGATTGACCGCTTTATCCTCGCGCGGCTGGAACGCGAAGGGATCGCGCCGTCGCCACAAGCCGATGCGCGCACGCTCATCCGGCGTTTGTCGCTGGATCTGACGGGCCTCCTGCCGCAACCGACGGAGGTCGAAGCCTTCGTCAAAGAATTCAATCAAAAAGGCGACCTGGCAGGCCTTCGCAAACAGGAAGCGGCCTACAGCAGGCTGGTCGAGCGCCTGCTCGCGACCCCGCATTACGGTGAACGCTGGGGACGGCACTGGCTGGACCAGGCGCGGTACGCCGATTCCAACGGCTACACGATAGACGGCGATCGCGTGATGTGGCCTTACCGCGATTGGGTGATTCAGGCGCTAAATCAGGACATGCCGTTCGATCAGTTCACCATCGAACAATTGGCGGGCGACCTGCTGCCCAACCCGACCAAAGCTCAAGTCGTAGCGACGGGCTTTCATCGCAACACGGTCATCAACGAGGAAGGCGGCGTGGACCCCGAACAGGCCCGCGTCGAACAGGTGATGGATCGCGTCAACACGACGGGCGCGGTCTGGCTGGGCCTGACCGTAGGCTGCGCGCAGTGCCATTCGCACAAATTCGATCCCATCTCGCACAAAGAGTATTATCGGATGTTCGCGTTCTTCAACTCGACGATGGATTACAATAATCAGGGCCCGGTTACTTCTGTACAGCGCGGCGAGATGTTCGGCAAGCCCGAAACGCCGGCGCCGGAAGAGCAGTTCGCGCAGCTCGGCCCGATGCGCGGCGTGATACGCGGCGCCTTGAAGCAGGGCGAATGGGAGAAAATGGAAATTGCCCGGCTCGAACGCAGTCCGGCGGTGACCGCCCCGGATAAAGCCGTCGCCTGGTATTCGTTTGAAAGCGTAAAAATCGAGACCGAAGCCAACGGCAAATTGCGTCAATTGGACGACGGTTCGTTTTTGATTACGGCCAACGCTTCGGCGAATGACGCTTATCGCATTCTAGTGCGGATCGATTCACCTCGTGTCGCCGCGGTGCGTTTGCGAGCGCTGTCCCACGAATCCCTGCCGAAGAACGGCCCCGGACTTGCGGCGGATGGCTCATTCGCCCTGAGCGAATTTTATATCGAGTCCGAAGGCGCCAGTCACCGCTTCATCAGCGCTTTTGGCCCCACGGCCGAGGACGAGCAAAGCGCATGGCCGGTACGCGCGGCCGCTGACGGAGACCGCCGCACGGCATGGTCAATCAATAACAATGCCCAGCCGCGGGAAGCGGTGTTTGTCTACCCCAGCGCGAAAGTGTTTGCGAGCCGCCAGGTCCAATTCATCATGCGGCACGACGCCGGCGCCAGGAGCGGCCTGGGTCGCTTCAAAATCGAAATCGCGCGGGAAACGCCGCGCGATGCGCGCGGCGCGGCGCTGCTCGAGGCCTTGAAACTCCCGCTCAACTCGCGCTCGCCCGAACAACAGGCGATGGTAAACGCGGCCTTCGATTCGGCGCGCGCGGTCCGGGAAAAGCAGTCCGGCAACGCTGTAATGGCGATGATTATGCGCGACATTGACACGCCACGTGAGACCTATATTTTCACACGCGGCAATTTCACGCGACCAGACAAAGCCGCGGGCCTGTTGCAACCAGGGGTGATAAGCGCCATTCCGCCCGCCCTGCCCGAAACCGGCAAGACTCGCACGCGCATGGATCTCGCCAAATGGCTGGTGGATCCGGCCAATCCGCTCACACCGCGCGTCACTATCAATCGCATCTGGATGCGCTATTTCGGCCGCGGCCTGGTCGAAACCGAAGAGGATTTCGGCGCGCAAGGCGCGCAGCCCACGCATCCCGAGTTGCTGGACTGGCTGTCCGGCGAATTTATCCGCCATGGCTGGAGTATGAAGGCTATGCATCGCCTGATAGTCACGAGCGCTACCTATCGGCAGGCTTCCGCCGCGCGAAAGGATTTGATTGAGATCGATCCTCGCAACCTGCTGCTGGCCAGACAGGAACGCCTACGCGTCGAGGCTGAAATCGTGCGCGACGCGGCCCTGAGCGCCAGCGGCTTGTTGAATGCGCGAATAGGCGGCCCAAGCGTGCGCCCTCCCCAACCCGCTGGCGTCTATGCATTCACGCAGAGTCGAAAGAACTGGATGACGGCGTCCGGGACGGAACGCTTTCGCCGGGCGTTGTATACGCACTATTATCGCAGCGCGCCTTATCCGTTGTTCACGACTTTTGACACGCCCGATTTTCAGACCGTCTGCACTCGCCGGCAGCGATCGAACACGCCGTTGCAATCGTTGACGCTGGCGAATGACCCGGCCTTTCTGGAAATCGCCCAGGGACTCGCCGCACGCCTTGTGCGAGATGAGCCGGGAGAATTCGCCGCCAAGTTGGATGCGCGTTTGCGCCACGCGTTTACGCTCTGCTTCAGCCGAGAGCCAAACCCGGCTGAACTCGTGGCGCTGCGCGGCTACGTCGAACGGCAGGCGCAGGGCTTCGCCAGTCAGCCTGCGTCGGCGAGAACGTTGGCGTCCAAGGAATTGATAGGCGCCGGATTGACCGAGGCGCAAAGCGCGGCGCTCGTGGCCGCCGCCCGCGCGCTCTTCAACACTGACAACTTCATTACGCGAGAGTAAAACAATGAACGATTACCCAAAGAACGAACTGCAAGACGCGACACGGCGCCATTTCTTCGGGCAGTGCGCCGTCGGCCTGGGTTCCATCGCGCTCAATTGTTTGCTGGCGCGCGATGGTTGGAGCGCTCCGCAGCGTCCCAAAATTGATCCGGCCAATCCGATGGCCCCGCGCAAGTCGCCGCTGCCGGCCAAAGCCAAACGGGTGATTTATCTGTTTATGGCTGGAGCGCCTTCGCAACTGGAATTGTTTTCCGACAAACCCAAGCTGCGCGAATTGACAGGCCAATCGCCGCCGCCCAGTCTGCTCAAAGGCCGCCGCTTCGCCTTTCTGAAAGGCAATGAAAAGCTGCTGGGGACGAAGCGCCAGTTTTCGCGCTGCGGGCAATCGGGAATGACTCTCAGCGAATTGCTGCCGCATCACCACAAGATAGTAGACGAGGTTTGCTGGCTGCGCGGAATGTCCACGGATGTGTTCAACCACGGCCCGGCGAAGCTGTTTATGAACACGGGATTTCAAATCCCCGGCCGCCCGGCGTTCGGCGGATGGGTTACATATGGGTTGGGCAGCGAATCAGCGGATCTACCCGGCTTCGTCGTCTTGCAAAGCGGCCGGCGAGGCCCGCGCGGCGGCGCGTCGTTGTGGAGCAGCGGCTTTCTGCCGACTTCGTTTCAAGGTGTCCCGTTTCGCGGAAGCGGCGATCCGATACTGAATTTGCAAAGCCCCTCCGGACTCACGCGCGAAAACGAACGCGATTTTTATGACATCGTCGGCGTGTTGAATAAAGCCCGCTTCGATCAGACCGGCGATCCTGAGATCATGACGCGGATGAACGCTTACGAAATGGCCTTTCGCATGCAAACGAGCGCGCCGGAGTTGATGGACCTGAGCAAGGAATCGGCGGCCACGCTGGCGCTGTACGGCGTGAAGCCGGGCGAGGCGGGATTTGCGGCGAATGCGCTGCTGGCGCGGCGTATGATCGAGCGCGGCGTGCGCTTCGTACAGCTTTATCACACCGACTGGGACCATCACGGCGAACGCGGTAACAATCTCGACGACGACCTCGAGGCGCGCTGCCGCGAAGTAGACCAGGCCAGCGCGGCGCTGGTGCTCGACCTGAAACAACGCGGTTTGCTCGAAGACACCATCGTCATCTGGGGCGGCGAATTCGGCCGCACCCCAATGGGCGAAGTGCGTGAAACGACCGGACGCGATCATCACATCGACGCTTTTACGATCTGGGTCGCCGGCGGCGGCTTCAAACCCGGCTACCTGTTTGGCGAAACGGACGAACTCGGCTTCGGCGTCGTCGAGGGCGGCATGCACGTCCACGACCTGCACGCGACGCTGCTCCACCAACTCGGCTTCGATCACGAACAGTTGACCTACCGCTTCCAAGGCCGTGATTTCCGCCTGACCGATGTGCATGGCAAGGTGGAAAAAAATATTCTTGCCTGAAGTTAAGCCTTTGATGGTCTCGTTCATCTTCGATCACTTCTAACGCGAGTTTGGCGATCCATGGCTGATCGGCAGCCAAGCCTGGATTGGAAGCCGCGATGCGTGACGAGGCGAGACCGAAAAAAAGCGGGGGAGATCGGGTAAAGTTCAGTAGTTATGACACGAAACCGAAGCGGCGGGGGTTCGAAGCGCTGAAATCCCAGGGGATGCAGATGAACCATCAAATCACTTTCCTCTCCGACGGCGGCGACACGGTTCGAGAACTGCAACTCTATTTGAATCCCCAGGCCGAACATCTGCTCGACTGGTTTCACGTGAGTATGCGTTTGACTGTGATGAATCAAATGGCGAAAGGCCTCGGCCCCGAGGAATCAGAGTCGCGGGCCGGCGCCTTGAAACAGTTGGAGAGCATCAAGTGGGACCTATGGCATGGGAACGTTTTTAAAGCCTTGCGGCAGATTGACCATCTGGAGGCGGATTTAGAGGGTGAAGTCATCACGGGCGCAAGTTCGGAGAAGCTGCGAGTGACGTTGCAGGAGTTTCAGACTTACATTGAAAACAATCAGCAATGGATTCCGAACTATGGTGAATTATGGAGAGTGGGCGAGACGATCTCTACGGCCTTTGTCGAATCGGCCGCGATCAAGTGTTAAGCAAGCGGTTCGTCAAAAAGCAACAGATGAGCTGGAGTCGCCGCGGCGCTCATCTGCTCTTGCAAGCACGGACACGAGTGCTAAATGAGGAACTCCGAGAGAAGTTCGACGAATGGTATCCGGGATTCAATACGCAGTCCGAGGGTCAAGCGAGAGCCGCATAGCTCCCCCGCTTTTTTTCGGTCTCGATGGACAGTGACCGAAGGTTTACAAGGGCTATCCAGCGTTGTAGACTCAACTAATTATTGCGCCTTTTCAAGATTCTGTTTGAGACGGTCATAAAAAATACGTAGAGGTCATCTCAAAAGTCGAAAAAATCGCAAATTAAGGCGTAAAATCGGGAATTCCATCATGAAAATCTTGAGTTGGTGACAACACCCCTATGGAATTGCCCGCACACTCGCTGCCGCGTAAAGCGTATCGGTCTGATTTGAGTGACGCCCAATGGAAAAGAATCAAACGATTATTGCCTAAACCAAAACGATTTGGGCGGCCACGTAGTAACGATCGCGAAGTTATCAATGGTATTTTATATGTCCTCAACACTGGTTGTCGGCGGGAAGATATGCCGCATGACATTGACGCTTCTTATCAAACTTGCCACCGGCGCTTGCTCGAATATCAACGTCGCCGGGTCTGGCAAAAAATTCTGGGCGACTTGATGAAAGAAGCTGATAGCAGGGGGCTGATCAACCTAAAAAACGCTTACCACGACGCCAGCGTGATTAAGACCAAAAGGGGGCTAAAAACCAAGTAGGATTTTCAGGAAAACACCGTCTGAACGGCCTCAAACGCCACTTGGTCATAGATGCAAATGGCAACCCTCTGAACTTCACATTGAGCAAAGCGAATCGTCATGACCAGGTCAACGTTTTGGAAACGATCGACGGTATCAAAATCGGCAAACGCCGTCGTCGCCCGAAACGGCTTGGCCTAGACAAAGGTTACGATAGCGATACCTTACGCCGAGAGCTACGTCGCCGTCGGATAGTACCGATTGCTTCTTATCGAAGTAATCGCAAGATTGACCCAGCTACTCTGCCAGTTAAAGAACGGCATAGGAAACGTTATTGTCGTTAATGCTGGAAAGTTGAACGCTCATTCGCCTAGATCAATCGCTTTCATCGTTTGGATCGCTTTCTCGAAGTCGGTCAAAAATCATATCGCGCATTCGTCCGAGTCTTTTTCATCAAGCACTACTTGGACCGAATGTTTTAGGGCTTTTTTGAATTTTGAGATCACCTCGTAGATTTTGGTCAGTTGGTCTGAAATGGTCCCGTAAAACTGGACACGAAAATGTTGTTTAAAAGTGTAAGTCACAAAGACCGCTTGGACCACTGAGCCGCGAACTGCGGCCGGCGTCAGATAGCCAAGCGACGAATGAATCCGCTTCGCGCAGTACACGTCGTCAAAAAAGCGTCCGATTTGCAGCTTCGCGGAGGTGTAAAAGTCACGACTTGATACGACATTGAAGAGCTTACTGACAGCAGTCCTCGCGTCAGGTTGTCCGGCCAACGCTTGCTGTCGGTCTAACATCTTGGCCTCAGCGAGTCGCTTACTCTCGCTGAATGTTTGCATCGGGTTTTTTCCATAGCAGTATCTCTCGCTATGTGATCGCTGATGATTGTGAATGACGAGCCACTCGTCCACATCCCGCTGCAGTTCCTCTAAAGTGTGATAGATCTTCTTGCGGAAGGTAATGTTGTAGAACTCATCCTTCATCGTGCGATGGAATCGCTCACAGATCCCGTTCGTTTGCGGGCGCCGCGCTTTGGTCTTTGAATGGTCGATGCCCTAAACAGCCAGGTAGAGTCGATATTCGTGATGCCCGATCGCCCCGCAGTACTCTGACCCGCGGTCCGTCAAGACGCGCAAGAGCGGGATGCCCTGCTCTTCGAAGAAAGGCGACTCTCGATCATTGAGAGCCTCGGCGGCCAGAGAGCGCGTTCTTTCGATCGTAGAGCTTGACTAAAGCGACGCGTGTGTATGTGTCGATGAAGGAGCTGGTAGATGCGCCCGGCGCCTTTGAGCGTGCCCACGTAATAGGCGTTCTGCGCGCCGAGATAGCCCGGATGTTCCGTCTCGGTCTCGCCATGCGCTTCCTTCTCCTGCCTGGCGCGTTCGAGCGCCGGCGCCTACGCCTCGGTCAGGATGAAGTTCTCCTACGCTGACTTAGCTTCCAGAGCTTTGAGGCGCTTCCGGAAGGTCTCCAGATCATGGCGCTTCCAAAGCAGCGGACCCCTCCGGGCGAGATGAACATGCCGCGTCGGGGGATTACTACATGCTTATGTTTTAAGGGCGAGAGCGATTGATCATTCTCTCACCCGTCACTTTTCAGTAAGTTACTTTCCGCGGATACATCCCATTCTCCTTGTCGTTTACTTGCAACAACTTCAGGAGAGATTGATGTGTTTGCTTCTAGAGGGTGTTATCAACTTTAATAGATTGTTTTGAAAGCTCTTTTCTAAAGCCCGCGGAGCGGGCGTCAGCATAAAGCCCAGGGTTCCGCCTTCGGCTCCACCCTGGGTCAGGTTCAGAACGCCATCAAGCCCGTGAAACGGGCGGCAGCCATTGGCTGTCGCCCACTTCGTGGGCTTTGGGTCCTTTACTACCATTCTCCTGGGGCTCACGCCCAGGCTTTACGCTGTCGCCTGCTTCGCAGGCTCATATCAAAGCTTTTAAAACTCGTTCTGAGCGAGTACCTCCGCAACGTTCTTTAACATCAAGATGACGAATGCTACGAAATGCAGTCCGGCCAGGGTCTCAGGCAATCGTTCATAGTCACGCGCCAATCGGCGAAAATGCGATACCCAGCCGAAGCTTCGTTCGATCACCCATCGTCGCAGCAACAGCACAAAGCCTCTTTTCGCCGTTGGGAGTTTGACCACTTCGAGTTTGATCCCATGCCCTTCAGCTGCATCGGCTGCGTTTTCACCTGTGTAGCCTTGATCAACATAGGCGATCTCGACTGTTTCGCCGGTCTCGGCTTGCACTCGCTCGGCAAGTTCGGCGACCTGGGCTCGATCCTGCTCATCGGCTGCTGTTACGCACAACGCAAGAAGATGTCCCAAGGTGTCAACTGCCAAATGAACTTTGTTGCCTTTGCGGCGTTTCGCCCCGTCGTAGCCGGCGCGGTACCG
>Ga0207428_10002939_pt1 | contig 16887 bp, 13 predicted proteins | sample RhiMethybrSRZTD1_FD_187600 | JGI IMG/M metagenome (GOLD analysis project Ga0207428, IMG submission 187600) | Populus rhizosphere microbial communities from Tennessee, USA - Rhizosphere MetaG P. TD hybrid SRZTD1 (SPAdes) (version 3) | ecosystem: Host-associated > Plants > Roots > Rhizosphere >...
ACCTTGTTCCCAGACGAGCGCTTTGGAGATCTTGGCGTTAAGTATCTGCGCGTAGTAAGCACAGGCTTCGTCGAGATTCTTGACCAGTACATCTACGTGACTGAATTTCAGATCCATTTGCAGTCCTCCTGTTGAAGCGGCGTCCATGGTAAACACGACATAACGTTTTCCTCGATGTTTCGCTGATCGAACACGTTTATCCAAAGTCGTAGTGAAATACCAAAGCGACGCTGGTAATGTCTTGGCTACGTTCGTCAAACCATTAAGGGATGGAGGCGAAAATAGAAGCCCCGGAGCCGCGAACCTTCGGGGCTTCGTTTTTTCTACCCGGCAACCACGTAGGCAATCAACATATCGCTTCTCAGCGGGCTCACGTGACTGGCTCCAGCAGTGTGGTTTATCGAGTCGCAGGTGTAGGCGAAACTGATGGTGAGCCAGGCGTTATGGACAGCCTAAGCCCGCTCGTTGAGCATTGGTTCTGCGCTGCGTGAAAATGAACACCACCTAGGATATTGCTGAAGCGGAGTGCTAGATATGGTCTTTACCTTCACCCTCCATTATCAATTGACGTCTCACGAGAGCGATGTGGATGCGCTTGTGGAACGTTTGGCTGAAGAAGGCTGCGATGATGCTTTGGTCGGTATAGGGCTGCCGGGACGTCTAGCTCTTGAGTTTGTTCGGGAAGCATTTTCTGCGCATGAAGCAATAGAGGGAGCCATAGCAGACGTGAGTCGAGCCCTACCTAATGCACGATTGATTGAGACAGCTTTCGCTCCAGCCTGACGGCATGCGCCTTCCATTGCGCCAGTGCCGAGCATGAGGGCTCACAGTTCCAGGCCAAGCAGAACTCCAATCTACTCAGACCTTCTTACAAGCGGCCTTGTATAAACTCGGCGAAAGCATCTGTCGGATTATGCCCACCTTCATCGCCGGCCCTACCAAGCGCTTCAGCCGTCACGTCTGTTGTAGGCCACACGCAGCTGGTTACCAGTTCATTCAGCTTACCCACTGCATCGAGTTTCTGAAAAAACTCGTCGTCGGTCTCGTTCCTCACTCGTTTGGTGAGGTAATACGAGAGCGCGCTTGTAATGATGTCAGCAACCTGAATACCGTCCGACTCGTGCGAAGGACTGAAGGCCAGTGAGCCCAATTTCAGGGGAAGCTCGATCTGGGCGTTTCCGAATCCTATCACTGCCTCCTCGTCACCGAGTTCGTCGAGTTCGGCAATGGCTTTGAAGAAATCGGCCTGACGTTCGAGCGGTTCGGAGTCATCGCATATGGCATCAAACCTGACGTGTTGGCGTCCCCAATGCACGCACAGGGAGAAAAATGCCGGGATCGCCGGATTGAAGGTAGTCTTTTGGAGGTCTTCGAGCGCTTCTCTGACAATCGCGCGGGTCATTGAAAGCAGACGAAGCTCCCAGGTCATCGGTAGTTCGGTCTGGGCGGCTGCTTCTTGCATGACATCCAGATGCTCGTAGAACGCTCGGATCGACTCATTGGTCTGTTGAAGACACATGTCATAGTAGAATCCAAGGAACTGATCGAAACACTCTTCCCCAACCGCCATGGGAAGGACGTAGTAGAGCATATTGGAAAGAGCGAGATTCTGCCCGTTCTCGTAGAAATTGAAGTCGAAATGGTAGTAGAGCAACGGCTCAAGGAGATCGTCTAACACCTTGGTGAGAAGCATGAAGCGTTTGTGGAGTACATGCGCTTTGAAACGATCAGGTGTTACCAGATCAGACTGCAGCAGTTCGATGATCCGATCTTGGCCACGTGGCGATTTGCGTAGCCTTTTGAAATGGACTTCCGCTGCTTGCCTAGACCGAAGCGGGGCCAAGAGAAGCTCGCACTCCTCCGTGCTGAAGTCACAAGACCCGAGGACGAAGAGAGGTTGGTCTAGATCTGCTAGCTGGCGTCCGGTATTGCCAGATTCATCGAAGTACACGATTCCCATTCGACCACCCTGAAATTCTGATTCCAATGGAGTATTGATCTTCACGCGGATAACGCGAGTTTCTTTGCGTTGCGGCACTGTTACTCGCTGTGGGGCGGCCTTGGAATGGGTGGCGGGCCCATTGTGGAGCGCGTCCCTGTCAATCGACGGCAAGAAATTTTCGGAAGCATCTAAGGATGCATAGCGCCGAGCTCATTCTGTAGCAAAGCTAACTAGAATTAGCTAGTTTTCGACCAAGGCGCTGCAGGTTAATGCAGCGCCCTATGCAAGGTACAGTTTAAATAACACAACTACGGGATGGCTGGGGCTTCTTGCATCTGTTTTTCGATCTGTCCATAAAGCTTGGCGAATCCGTAGAATTTGCTCATTCTGGCTTTATTTAGTCGCGATTGCTCAGACAGCTTGACTAATGTGCTGTATGTTTTGAGAAATACATGGCTGTACAGCTTTTGTCTGGCGTCGTCAGATGTGGACACCTGGCCGCATTTCAGCAGCATTCTGGCTATATTTGTAAACTGGTAGTCATCAAGAGTAGAAAAATATTCAAAATATTCATATTCAGTGGCTTTAGCTAGTTGCTCTAAAACATTTCTCCCCTGAACGCCACTAGGTGAGCTGAAGGCTTCAAAAACCAAATCCTTGAATGACTTGTCTTCGTCAAAGCTACTGAAGTAATCATCTAGCTTGGTGCTAAAGTAGGAGTTGTTAGGCCACTGGAAGACCTGGTCTTTCTCAGTAAGGCCCTGTGTGGGTAGGTGTTTTGTTATATACTCATCAATTACATCGTTGATGTATTTGTCTTCGCCGATCTCGGTAAAAACTTCTGAAACAGAGTTTAGTTCATGGATCGAAAAGGATTGAAGTCCGGCATTGATTGCAGCTTTGAATCCGGATACAACTCTTGCTTCATTGTCTCCAAAGGAGGCGTGATATAAGTCCCAAGCCATTCTAAGCTTTGAAATTTGTCGTTCGTGATCTATTTTTTTCTCTACAGTTTCGATCATGGATTTGAGTGTGGATTGTTCTACGTAACCATTTTCGATAAATTTTATTATCGAGGCGTCAAACTCATCGGCTTGGGTGAAGCCATAGTCGCTCAGATAGTCAGCCTTGGCTTGAACTTTGTTAATCTGAACGTTTTCTTCAGGGGTGAGCTCTTTGCCTGGAAGTATATAATCTAATGGGTTTCCATTCAGAATGAAGTCGATGTCGACTTTTGAGTCGTCTCCGCCGTACATCGAAAGGATAGCCAGGGGCAGTATTAAATACGCTTGGTCGGCAATTGTTTTGTCCGCTTTTTGAATGGGTTCGTCTATGAGGTTGGCATAATATTTGACTTTCTTTAGGAGTCTTATGTTGGTTATTTTTAATTTAATACAATTGTTTTTTAAGGTTTCAATTGCGCCGGTCGGTGAGCCGAACACAATGGTTGCAGCATCTTCAGGTGTAGGTGTGAATTGTATTTCATAGTCAAATACTTTTTCGTGGTATGAGAAGTACTCTTTGGAAAGATTGTTTTCGTGCAGGAGCATTATTACGCGGCAGTTTTTACTCTCGATTAAAAGGGAGATTAGTCCCAGTATCTCTTTGTCTTGTAAGCCAGAGCCTTTTCGTTCAAAGTCATCCAAAACAATGAGCGTGTCAGTTACTCTCAGAAACTGTAGCGCTTCTACAGCAGGGCCGAATCCTTTTATTCCAAATGCGGATATTTCGTTTAACCATGAAGAGCTTTTTCGGAACCAACCAGCAGAACGGCTTCCAAGGTCTTTTATGTTTTCTGATAGCGTTGTTTCATTTGGTATTATGTGGGCGCTTTCTTTGGTGACTTTGTTTTCGAATAAAGCCTGTTTCAGGTTTTTTAGGCTGTTTATACCGAAAAGCGATACGTATGAGTAATTTCGCTTTTGAAACGAATCGCGCTTTTCCAGCACGACTTGTCTCCATAGGTGAGTCTTGCCGGTTCCCCAGGCGCCCTTGAAAATTACGGCACGATCATTATCTTCTGAGGCGAAAGTGCTTAAAACCTCTTTTATGCTAGATAAGTACGACATACTAGTCCTTAGTTTGTGGGGCGATCTTGAGTATCGCCAATCTGCTTCACCTATGAAGTGGGGTGACAGCTACCTCCAGCCTTAGTACCGGTTCTAGAACGGCAGGTCTTCATCCCTAATCAGCTCAGGCTCTGCTGGCGCTGGTGGCGTCAGCGCTCGGTGAATGCTCTCAAGACGCTCTTGTAGTTCATCGAAGGTCACCACCAATACGTCCTTCAGCCCGTTTCGATATTGCTCGAAGGCTTCCTGCTTATCCTCTTCCTCAGGAGTACGCCCAATGATGACAATGGCTGCAACCGCATGGGCGTGAACGCGCTCATTGAGGTCATGCGCTAGGCCGAAGATCTCGCGCTGCACATGGCTACGCTGGCTGATGATCTGGCCGACTGAACCGCTGAGTTCGTAGGACGGGGTATAGGTTTTCCGGTACTGCTTCCCAAGCAGGTCATGCTGGGGATGTTTGATCTCGATGAGCGCTAGATTGCCGGTGGCTTTCGCCGCCATGAGGAAGTCGGAATATTGACCGCCTCGTCCACTGAAATTCTTTCCACCTACGTAGGGCTGATCTGCGATTTTCTTTACGGGATACCCAAACGCCATGTCGAGAATGAAGGGGTTTTTGCTCAGGAAGGCCTGCCAACGGGGTTCATTGGCATTGCTGTCCATCATTTTCCGATAAACCTCAATAAGCTGGCCAAGTGTGACGAGCTCAATCTCTGCCTTGAGGTTGAACAGGGTGCGAGGTTCGGATTTCGCCAGAGTCGGGACACTTTGCTGCGCGAGCTTTGCCGCCTGCTGCTGGTCTTTCGGAGACAGCTGAGGGGTGACCGAGCCCAGTGAGACGAGATTGGCCAGCATATCTGGAGCAAGCTTCCGTGCTCGCGGCGGATAGAGTTCGGGGGCCGCTTTGTGCAGTAATCCGGTGTAGCAGACGAGCTTTTTATCCGCAGCGGTTTCCCGCTGGTGACGTTGTGTCAGTTGATCCAGCCGTTTTCTCAACACCTCAAACTGATCAACCCCCAGGAGATAGGTGCTGCCCATGACTCGGGCATCGTTCCGACCCCGCTCGCCGTGGAGCATGATTTCTTTCACGCCTTCCAGGGTGGCCACTGCGTTGACTATGTAGCGGTACTCGTAGTGGAACCCGAGACCATACCGCCAGTCCTTGGAGAGTCCTGCAGGCAGACCGCCCAGTAACTCTTCGACATCATACTGCTCAGTTGGATGAGCATAGGGTTGGTAAACGGGGCGAGTGATGATGATCGACTTGATGGTGTCGTACCTTGGCTCTCCGTACTGCGGGTGAGTCGACCGTGGGTAGATTGGGTAGATGGTCAAATCGTCTGGGGTTACTTCCAGTATTAGATGCCAACCAAGAGAGTCATTAGGAAGTGCCACGTCGCTGTAGTACACACGTGAGCTGCCATAGATTTCATCCTCGCCCCATTCAAACTCGCCGTCCCCTTCCTGGGGGTTGTTCACCTCCTCCATATCGTACTCGAGGGCATCACGTTCAATACGAAGGAAGGGGCCTCCGTCGGTGCGCTGCTGCATTGCGTACTGGGAGGGGCGCATGGAAGGCATCTGCAGTCGTCCTCAATCGAAAAAAGTTATTCCTTTGGATGCTCTGCCATTGGTGTCTAGTCCAGGCTTTTGAAGGCATTGAGTGGAGTTTATCGGGTGCCTCAGCTCCAGAGAAGCAAGGGTGATGTTGCGCCAAGGCGGTAGATCTCATTCCATGACTTGATCGAGCTTCGCATCATATTGCGTTCGCCGGGCGCGACGTCCGTCAGCACTTGGTAGGCCTCGCGGGCCGAGAGATGGCGAGTTCCACGCGCGCGTTCGGAAATTAGACCTTCCGTATTGAGAGGTAAGTTAGCTCTATCCGGTAGTATTTGCTGAGCGTCGCACCCAGTAGCCCTTTGTGACAGGAAAACATGGATGTATTTGTCAGCACTCAAGGTTCAGAATTTCCGGCAGTTTGGCCCCGACACACAGGGGTTGTTCATCGAGTTCAACAGAGGCGTCACCGCCCTTGTGGGTGAGAACGACGCAGGGAAATCCTCCGTCATCGATGCGCTCAGATTGGTGCTTCAGACCAGGGACGGTGAATATGTGCGCCTGTTGCCGGAAGATTTCCATATTCATGGGGAAGGGGCACAAGCGCATCAGATCACGATCATTGCGAAGTTTTCCGACCTGTCGGTTGCGGATCAGGGTGCGCTTTCAGAGTACGTCACCTTCATCGACAAGAAGGCCGTCGTTTACGTCCATTGGACAGCTCGTCGACTCAATGACGATCCGCTCGCGCGGCGCTGGGTTGATATCGCGGTGCGTAGTGGCCATAACGGTGGGGGCCCCAGCCTGGACGTCAATGTTAGGCAGTTGCTCGCAGCAGCGTATCTGCGACCGCTTCGTGATGCACAGCGTGAAATGTCGCCAGGTCGCGGTTCTCGCCTGTCACAGGTGCTGAAGAATTTTCCCGATATAAAGAATGGTAGCGACTTTACCAGTGAGCGATCGCTGGAGGATCTAGATCCTGCCTCTCTGAGCCTTGCGGGCCTCGCGGAGTACCTCCGGCACCTGGTCAACCTGCACGAAGGGGTGAAAAAGGCCCAGAACTCCGTCAACAACGATTACCTGTCTCACTTGGCTCTTGAGGGAGATGAACTGCATGGCCGGATCAATTTCGTAGAAGGCGGGTCGGAGTCGGCGCGCCTGCGGCAGATCCTTGAACGCCTTGAGCTCAGTTTGCTCGATCAGGACTCTGGTGAAACTCGGGGAGCCTATGGGCTCGGTTCCAATAATTTGTTGTTCATGGCTTGTGAGCTACTGCTCCTTGGTCGCGAGCCTGATGGGCTTCCCTTGCTGCTCATCGAAGAACCTGAAGCTCACCTGCATCCACAGCGGCAACTGCGCCTGATGGAGTTCCTGAGCGCTGCAGCGGGCCCCGATCATAGCCCATCGGTGACAGCTGAAGGCTCGGGAGAGCCCGACACTTCTTACGGGGCTGGTACTCCTGAGCAGCACAACGTACCGATAGCGGCAGTACCACCCACAGACGCACCCGTTCTCGTTGCAGGGGAACCTCAAACCGCGAATCCTCAAATAGCTGATCCGGTGCCTGCAAACACGCCGCGCTCTGTGCAGGTCATTCTGACGACCCACAGCCCCAACCTTAGCTCCAAGATCGCACTGGACAACCTGGTACTCATGCATCGCCATAAGGCCTACTCCCTGGGCAAGCAGCACACAAAGCTCGATGCTGGTGACTACAGGTTTTTGGCCCGGTTTCTGGACGTCACTAAAGCGAACTTGTTTTTTGCACGAGGAGTGCTCGTCGTGGAGGGGGATGGTGAAGCAATCCTGCTGCCGGCGATCGCGAAGATCCTGGGCAAGGATTTCACCAAACACGGTGTATCAGTTGTGAACGTGGGCAGCACGGGCTTGGGTCGGTATTCCCGCATCCTCCAGAGGGCGAACCCGGATAAAGGAACATTGCTTCTGCCGGTTGCCTGCTTGGCGGACATGGACGTGATGCCGAACTGCGCCCCAGTCATCCTCGGGCATGTGGACGATGACGATGATCCAAGATGGACAGGTAAATACCGTCGTTGGAGGGCTGTCAGGCATTTTGGGGATGACGAGCAAAGTCAAATGGCCGGCCTGGCTGAACGACGTCAGAAACTTAAGTTGAACGACGAGCAGAATGTTCAAACCTTCGTTGCCGATCATTGGACGCTTGAGTATGACCTCGCGTTTGCGGGGCTTGCGCAACAGGTTTTGATCGCCGCCCGGCTTGCTGAAAATGACGATGCTCTCAACGAGGAGCGAGAGAAGCCTAGGAAAATTATTCAGGATGCCTGCGACGAGTTCCAGGCACTGACTGAGTCGAGTGAGTCCCTCGAGCATCTGTCTTCACACATCTACGCCCTGTTCCACCAGAAGAAGGCATCCAAGGCGATCACAGCGCAGTATTTGGTGGACTTGCTTGAGGGCCGTCTCGGTTTCGAGGCGCCGACCGTTGAGCAAATTCAGGAAGTGCTGCCCATATACATAACCGAGGCGATTACCTATGTAACCTCCCACCTGGAAACGGTTCAGGAGCAGGCGGAGGATGCTCGGTGATCGCGTTTCGGGATCTGGTGGCCGAGATCACGGATGAAGACATCGACTGGGTTGTCGACCTCATGGAGCTCAAGGAGCTTGATGCACCTCGGCTGAACTTTCTGAGGTCGCGCGAGACGTTGGATGTATCTGCGTGTCCCGGCAGTGGCAAGACGACCCTGGTTGTCGCCAAGTTGGCGATTCTCGCACGCAAATGGACAAGCAGAACCCGAGGGATCTGCGTGCTATCGCACACCAACGTCGCACGTCATGAGATTGAACATCGCCTGGGCAACACAGAGGTAGGAAGGCGCCTGTTGAGCTATCCCCATTACATCGACACGATCCATGGGTTCGTCAGCCGATTTCTTGCAACACCGTGGCTGCTTTCCGCCGGGCACCGATTCACAGCCATCGATGATGAGCTGACACATCGGATGCGCTTCAGCTGCATGACTTATCAGGGCAGGTCGAAGATCAAGTCACTGTTTGAGTTCAATGGGTTCAGTCCTGAGAAATTGAGACTGACCAGCACTGACTTCACCGATCCGCTCAAAGGCAACAAGTTTCCGGCAGGGGAGGAGGCTCCCACCTACAGGATCATGGCCTTAGCCATGGGAGAGGCAGCCAAGCGAGGATACTTTTGCTATGACGAGATCTTCGTCCTGGGCAAGGCTCAACTGGCAGAGCGACCAGGCGTCGCGCAAGGGATCATGCATCGCTTTCCCTGTGTGATTGTCGATGAGATGCAGGACACTTCGGCTATGCAGAACAAGTACCTGAGCACGATTTTCCCAAGGGACAATCCAGGCATCTGCGTAACTCGGGTGGGTGACCCCAACCAGGCGATCTTTGATTCTGATGTTCACTCCAAGGGTAGTGATTTTCCAGATTCGGCCCGCTCGGTCGATATCGCAAGCAGCTTTCGCTTCGACGCATCCATCGCATCGCTCGCAGATCCATTTGCCTTCTACCCAGTCGAGGACAGGCTTCGTGGGCTACGCAGGGGGGAGAGCAATTTCCAGGCACCTCACACGATATTCGTCTTTCCGGATGGTGACTGTAGCGGGGTACTTAATGCCTACGGTCGGCTTGTCCTGGATCACCTTCCACGCGCGCTGTTGCAGAAAGCACTGATTACTGCGTTGGGCTATACGCATAAGGACATCAATCCTGAGGATAAAGACGCTACGCATTATCCAAAGACCGTTGGGCATTACTGGGAGCCGTACGATCGCAACGCTGGCCGTTCTGGCTATAGGCCTTCGACCCTTGTGGAACGGGTGCGTCTAGCCCGTCGTCACCTTGCCAAGGGTGATACAGCGCATCACGGAGTAGAGGAGATAGCGCGCGCATTGCTCCACCTTGTGAACCTGTCGAACACTTCCACAAAGATCAAAGTTGGGGCCCGACAACACGTACAGGTTCAGCAACTCTTCACCGACCCGAAGGATCTGGAGCAGTATCAGCGACTGGTAGTTGAGATTCTCTTCAAGTCGGACTCCATCAGCCAAGGCCGTTGGCTCACTCTGTCCCAGCGTTTTTGCAGCCTCGCTGTGGCGCTCTCTGGCCTCAATGCGCGATCCGACACGACTCGGGAATACTTGGCCTGGGTGGATGAGAGCCAAGAGGTTATTCAGGAGGGAGGGGCCGTGCAAGCCGTGAATATTTACCGGAGTATTCATGATCACGGGACGGTCGACATCAAGCTCGGCTCCATCCACTCAAACAAGGGGCAGACGCACACCGCGACGCTGGTATTGGAAACCTTCCGTCACGAGCCGTTTCTCGGCAGCTTGGTGCCATGGATGGTGGGTGAGTGTTGCCATGGGCGCAAAAAGCTTGGTGTTCGTATTACCCAGCGGCTTCTTGCGATGTACGTGGCAATGACTCGACCGACGCACTTGATTTGCCTGGCTATTAGCAAGCGCTCGCTGGGAGAGGGGGCGGTATTTGAAGAGAATTGCCGGAAGCTGATCGACCAAGGCTGGAAGGTTCAGCATTTATGAAGGCGATGATGCTCACCAATAGCTAAGCTGTAGTGTGGCGTAAATGGGGAGGTCTCCCCTTCGGGCCAGTGTGCCCGGCTCACCTAATCAGCCGAGCATCTCCTTTATGATGGACGCGACATTCCTGGCATCGTCTATCCCTCGGTGATAGGTGCCCTGCCAAACCAGTCCCAACGACTCTACCGTTTGCTTAAGTCCTTTCGGCTGATTGTCATATAAACCAGCATGCAGTGAAGAGAGCATCGTTATCTGCAACGGTATTCATCATAATCTGTTCTTACGAAAAGTATTTCTCTTCTACGTTAAAGTTTGCCCTTAATCCGTCCGATTAGTTTTTAAGAGCATAGATAATGGCGGTGTTTTTTGAGCAAAAATGACGGGCAGTCAGAAGTATTCCTTGCGACTCGCGATCTCACATGCTGGCGAGAGCGTGAATACAACGACCAATATCCCTGCCAAGTATCAAGTTGTCAGGGAGTTAACAGTGTTGATGTCAATTTAGATATCGTATCGATAAGGCTTGCTAACGCCGTAGCTGAAGAGATCGCGCGCTGTCTTTACGATGCTGTACTCATTACCGTAGGAAACCTGGCAGGATTTGTACCAACGCCTGCCGCGCGGGACAGTCTGCTTGAGAGAAAATATCGAAAAAAAGTATCTGGAAAGTGGAGCTACAGCGCCGACGGGCAGTTTCTCTGTCACAAATCAGAAAGTAAGATTTATTCTGTTGAGCTTTCAACAGATACGAATGATACGACTGAACAAGTAGGCGTTTATACTGTTGATGGTGGAGTAGAGCTTGTTTTCGACTTCACGTACTTTTCGTTCAGCATGCTTGACGCCGTTTGGCTAGCTAACAGCTTGATGGAAGCCGCCGGAGGTGAGCTTCTGGATGTTTTGGAAACTACTAGTGTGAGCTGCGTGCCGCTGGCGGTACTAAATCACCATAGGTTTGTTTGAAAGCTAGGATAACCCTGGCAATCCTAGTTAAGGCTATCACCGCTATCGGCCCTCTGGGCTATTAACCCGGCTTAACGTCTAGCACATGCTGAATGAAAATCAGGAAGAAGATCCTGGGCAAACCAGGCTGGTAAGCCTACCTCCAGCCTTTGGAGGTCAGATGGCGGGCTCACCACGATGCCAAGGTTGAGCAGCCGGTTGAGCTGGTCGCTCGCTGCATCACGTGGAAGACCGGTAAAGGTCACGAATTCGGTGCGAGGTAGTGAGCCTTGGATCAACAGCGCGAGGAGCGCCGGCATCGTTTCTGGTCTGATGCCTGCTTCCGTCAATCGCCAGTTTGTTCTGTACTCATGGGTAAGGGACTCACGAAGCTGGTGACGACTCAGAGCGGTAGTCATGTAGTCAACTTCTTCATGGCAGACATCAAGCATGAACTCGATGAAAGCGAGCTGCTCCCTGCCTGTGAGTTGTTGGGCACCCTCAAGCCCATCTGTCTGCATGGGATCATTCATACCTGTAGCAGACTGATACTCGTCGAGCCTTCGACCCAGGCCTCGCGAAAGCGACCACAGGTGTGGGTGAAGTCCAAGCAGTGCGAAATGCTCGAACGTAAGCACCCGCGCAAAAGCCCCGATGCCATTACGGGGTGTTCGCCTATGGAAAAGCTGGTAGTGCAGACACAAGACCGCCACGATGCGTCGACGATGCTCTGGGGTTTTGCCAAAGGCGCTCTGATGGTGCTCAAGTATGAAAGCACGATCCACAATCTCTGGCTCACAAAGGCCCCCATCAATAACGCTCGAGTAATGAGCGTTGGTGACTTCAAGCAGCTCACTCAAGCATGAAGCTGTCTCTGGCGCGACCATGCCAGCGAGGAACGCAGTCTTCCTTACAAGCTCATCTGCTCGAGCCAGAGTCGATGTAGGAATCGAATCGGGGAGGGAGGGGAGGAGCCAGGTATCAGTCATCTGCGTGAGTATCTGTCAGAGGGCATTGCTTCACTCATCATCTGCTGGAAGCGGAGAGTTGATGTCGACATCAATACCGCCGATCAAAGAGTCGAGGCGAGCCAGGAGAGTCGAGGCGAGCCAGGAGAGTTGAATCGAGTGCTACCAATTTCTCAGGGTTACTCCGAATGTCGTCTTCCAGCAACGTCAAAACTCACAAAGCTCCCGGTCATTCTCGGAGGCGTCTGTGCGCACTGACTCACGGCAAGGATGGATCGTGGGAATGGGTGGGAAAGGATTTGAATCGTTCATGGCACTGACATTATCCGTGGTTGAAGCGCTTGTCATGCAACAAGTGTAGATTTTGAAGGTAGCGGAATGGTGTGTGATGGTGAGCGAAAAATATCGTTGGTTCGGGCCAATGGCCCGGCTGGCCTTAGGTTTTTCAGGTGGAGGTGTAAGTGCTGTCATCGATCAAGGAATACCAACCAGGGCCCCAGATCCCACAGAGCATTTGGATGACCCTCGGGCTGCCGTCACGCGGTACCAGGCTTCATGACCTAATTCATGAAGGACTGCCTTTCGAATACCTCGAGCGGATAACGAGCGTTCTGCAGGTGCAGCCAATGATTATCTCCAAGGCTATTTGCGTAGCATCCTCGACGTTAGCGCGTAGAGCGAAAGCAGGGCGGTTCAACACCTTAGAAAGCGACCGCCTCGTCGCATTGGTAGCTGTCTTTGAGGGCGCACTTTGCCTCTTCGAAAACGATAAGGCCGCAGCAACGGAATGGATTAGCTCGCCGGTTCGAGGGCTCGGATCGAAGCGTCCACTCGACATGTTGGGGACGAGGTTGGAAACGAAAGCTGTCTTCGATCTTATAGGCCAGCTGGAGAAGGGTGTTTTAGTGTGAGATCCGTCAGGCGGACTAATTGATAGGCTCTGTCACCTAATCACCCTCTGGCAATCGAGACTCACGAATACCACCATCAGGTTCTTAGCGCATCTCTGTGCGCTGCGAGGTGCTGCATCTCGGCTGTCCATAGTCGTAAAAAACGGCGCCAATCTCTCGCATAACAGCCTTGCCGCAGTCGAGTAGACCCGGTGCTCGCTTCTTCAAAACGTGTCTTCCACGGTTCTGGTATGTGCTCGTCAAGCACGACTACAAAGTGGGATCCGCTGACTCCCACGATCTCGGTTTCTGGAACACATTCTCGTAGCTCATGAACTGACATGGCGACTGCATCGCCAATAGGGTCATCTCGATCTTGGCGCTCAATTTCATCAAGAATCGCAAGGTACTGAATCGCTTGATCAGATCCAGGCTGCAGCCTTTCTAAATCCCACAAAGCGTAGCGACGTTTGCGTTCGCGCTGCCAGAGACGATTCGCGTCAGTCATCATTTTTGTCCGCTATTCCAGGTCTGGGTGAGTTCGTCTATTCGATCCGCGATGTGAGGCTTTTTCGATAGGACAAGGCAGCGCGTGTTGCCGACAAATTTTCTATCAGGTACACAGCGTCTCCGATATCCAGTTCGAGCTCCTGCAGCGCTTCGTCCGGAATTCGAATCGCCCCGTCACCATCCCACTCTTCGATGATGATTTTCGTAGGAGGCTTTCTCACGTCTGGTCTCCATTGCTTTCCAGGTCGTCAGCTTTTGACGCGATTAAGATTGGCCTGAGCCGGTACTAACCAATCGCAATGGCGAAACCGGCACTTTCAGCATGAACTGTTTCTCTACCATCTGTGTGGTTAGGCCAGCGTCTGCCAGGGTGCGATTCCAAGTCGCATAGTCCAACAGATCGATTGCACGCTGAACGAGCAATGGCGACTCCATAGGAATCAGCTCATCAAATTCTTCGCTTTTGGTGAAACCCTTACGTGCAAGGTAGGTGAAGCCACTTTTCGCTTGATCTGCTGTAAGAAGATCCAAGGCACGGGCGCGGTAGATCAATGCCTTGAAGCTGACCCTCCAGCGTAATTTGAGCTCTTTCAGGGCGGGCCAGTTGAGGTACTTCCCACGCATTGGAGGAAACTCAGCTGCAAAGCTGGCCCTCGGCATAAGCAGTGCGCTGGCGAACTGATTGGCTTGCTCTTCCGTCTCACGACATCCAGTCTCAATCCCCTGGTGCATGACTAGGTGACCGAGCTCATGAGCGAGGTCGAACCGTTGCCTCCCCGGATTAGCCTTGGAGGTGTTGCGAATTATCAAGGGACGTTTGTTGAAGAGAGAGAAAGCATCGATCCGATCATCAGCATCTTCTAGATTGACCACTAGGACGCCAATCTTCTCAGCCAGCTTGGTCACATTTGACAGTGGGCCCAAACCTATTCCTTGCTCCCTCCGAAATCGTTCTGCTACCAATTCGATCTTGCCGGTGCCGGTGACAGGCTCATCAAGGGCAGCGAAGTCCACGGTAGGAAATGCCACCTCTTTGTCCAACTCATCAACTAGTAGTTCGAATATTTCCACCTGTGCAGCGATGGTTTTTTTTAGTGTCTGGGTCGACGTTCGGACACTTCGGAAATGGCATTGCTCTAGCTCGACGCCACTCTTCCTCGGAGCGAAGAAAAAGTTTTCCTTAACATTCAGGATTTCACAAAGTCGCTGCAGTTGAGTAGGGGAGGGTATCGCGTTGACTTCAAGTTTGTGCGCGTACTGTCTGGTGACGCCAAGTAGCTCACCAATCTCAGCAAGGGATCGCCCCGCCGCGCACCTGGCGAGGCGGAGCTTGTCGGGCGAGAACTCATCACCCAAAGGCAGAAAGCCTGTCATGTCATTCATCTTTCAAGTCAACGTCTTTCGTTTCTTTCTGTGCGGCGTCTTTGTCGCGGCGGACTGGCAGCGAGTCATCGATCTCAACGACTGGCGACAGTGTGGTCGTGCGAACCGAGACCAGAGGCTCGTAGTTGTGACCCCATTTGCAGATCACGTTCCGGTTGGTGTCGAAACCCAGGATCGATACTGTCAGGGTTGGCCCGTCTGGGTTACGGTCACTGTCTACGTATGCACGCCAGGTGATGTTCCCATCGTTGGCTGGCCCGAGAAGGCTGTCGTGATAGCGTTCAACTTGGTTTTTTTGTACGCGATGCCCTTTCTTACGCAGGTCAGGGTCATCAGTAACGACTTGCATCAAAATCCCATCGACGCTGACCGTGTAATCCAGCGTGTTGTTGACGAGACGAAACCAAGGAAGGTCACCCTCACGTTGGAGTCGTTTGAAGCGACCATGGATGCGTCCATACGGAAGCACCCCTCGTGTCCAATTGGTGTCGTCGTCTGTCGAAGTCGCCTCTAATGCCTTGTACGCAGCATCCAAGAGGTTATTGCAAACGACATCGAGATGGGCTCGGCTGAGTTTCGGCTCGAACTCGCTTGGATGCTGGAAATCAGGCATGCGATTCTCCGTAAAAGCGTGCAAATATTCAGTAGTGTCAACTTGGATTTTTGTGCATTTGTTGAGAGTTGTCAACCTCGGCGGAGGCGTGCCAGCTCCCAGGTGACTTTCCAAGGGGGGCTCAGAGGAGGGACGAGAGAGGGGCGCGTTCCAGCAGAAAGGGGTGGTGGTTTAGCTTATCGAGACCAAATGCGGGCATCACAAGCTCTTAAAGGAGTGGAAAGGCCAGTACGATGCTGACGTGGGAAAAGCTGACTTGGCTATCAAGCGCCTTGTTGAGATGCTAGGTTAGGCGCTTCAGGGGGGGGATCACAGTGGAACGTCGTCTTGTGATAGTATTTAGCTATCAAAATTTAATTAGTCTATAGCTAGACTCATTTGGTGTTTTGGCATAGTATTTATCTCGTAGGCGCTTGGAATAAATCGTCAGCAGGTTATGAGCACCACTGAAGATCCAAGGGCAATGAGAAACATGAGAAGGCCACCTCGAAAGGGTGGCCTTTTCTTTTATACGGGATAAAAATGTCCAACCAAGTTGCCCTTATGCAGCAACTGGAGAGGCTTTCGTTCCTGGAGCACGAGCTTCATCCCCCAAGACTTGGTCAGGCTGCTCATGCGGTAAGCCTGCGTTGTACCCACTCCCTTGAATCGATCAAGACCAGCTTGAGTCAGCAGGAAGCTCGTCTTCTGGTGAAGCTCAGTGCTTCGATAGTCAGAAGCGCGATCTGGAGACATCCAATGAAGGAGTTGCACTGTCCGGTCGTACATCAGTTGCAGCCTAGCAATAGCTTCTGCCTCGTTCACCGGTGCTGGGAACTCGACCTTTGGGGTAACACCTATCGTTCCGCGAACCTCTTCAAGCATGTCTCCTATCTTCCAGATAGGCTCGAAGTGGGCGACACGGTTTCGTATGTCTCTAACGGCGTTGAGCCGCTCAAAGACTGTGCCTACACCGGCTTGATTCCAATAGTTGGCAGCCGAGGCATATTTATGTCGGGGAAAAATTTGTGGAATTAATGTTTTCCACGGAAGATTCAGATCGAGCAGGGGAGCCCAGAAGCCGAAGGTCATGCTCGATACGACCTGATTTGGACTTATGAAGTGGGACTTCGGAACGTAAATTTTCTTTTTGGCTTGTTTGTCGAAACGCCAATGGTGGGTGATCGCTTTCACCTTATCCGAGCTCTTCCCGATGAGGCCTGCGTGGTTGTACCAATCATTTGAATCGGGTGAGCCAGCGTAAGCCCACTGCGACGCATGCGCGTGTTGGCTTAAGTGCACATGGAATCGGTTACGCAGTGTGATTTCCACGCTGCCGATCAGGCGCAAAAGGTTGCTGGAGATTATCTCATTCCAACAGTAGATTCCGTAGAGCTCTTGATCACTGCTCGGATTGAAAAACTGTCGGTATGTTGACAGTCGGGCAATTGAAATCGCGTCAAGAGATGGAATGAGAT
>Ga0207428_10002941_pt1 | contig 16869 bp, 9 predicted proteins | sample RhiMethybrSRZTD1_FD_187600 | JGI IMG/M metagenome (GOLD analysis project Ga0207428, IMG submission 187600) | Populus rhizosphere microbial communities from Tennessee, USA - Rhizosphere MetaG P. TD hybrid SRZTD1 (SPAdes) (version 3) | ecosystem: Host-associated > Plants > Roots > Rhizosphere >...
GCCGGGGGTCAGGCCGCCGAGGACGCGGATGCGGCCCTCGCTCTCGGGGCCGACGTCGACGCGGTGGAGGCGGAACACGTTGCCCTCGGTGGCGACGATCACGTAGGTCTTGTCGCCGTCGGTCAGGACCGCCTTGGTGGCGATGCCGATGACCTTGTGCCGCCCGTTGTCGGCGACGTCGACCTTCGCAAACATCTCGGGCTTCAGCCGGTGATCCTTGTTCGGGACGACGCAGCGGATCTTGACCGTACGGGTGGCGGGATCGACGACGTCGCCGATGTGCCCGACCCGGCCGGCGAACTTCTCGCCCGGATACGCCGGAACCTGGATGGTCACCGCGTCGCCCTCCGCCACCAGGCCCAGATCCTGTTCGTAGACGTCGGCCAGCACCCAGACCGCGTCCAGGCTGGAGATCGTGAGCAGTGGCGTCGCCTGATCGGCGCGCACCTCCTGCCCGACCAGCACGTTGCGCTCGACGACGACGCCCGCGATCTGCGCGCGCAGCGCCGCGTTCACCGCCGGATCGGACGGCGACACGCCCAGCGCCTTCAGCTGCGCCGTCGCGCGCGCGTGGTCCGAACGCGCCTTGCGCAGGTCGCCCTCCGACTGCGCGACCTCCTTCTCCGCCACCGCGCCCTCGGCCTGCAGCTTGTGGACGCGCTCGGTCGCCTTCTCCGACACGCTCAGGTCCGACAGGGCCTTCTGCGCGTCCGCCTGGATCTGGCCGACGCTGGGCGACGACAGCTGCAGCAGCGGCTGTCCCGCGCGCACGCGATCACCTGCCTTCACCAGGATCGTGATCGCGCGCCCGTCGATCGGCGACGCCACCCGCTGCGTGTGGTCCTCGTCGAAGCTCACCCGTCCCGGCAGCGAGATCGACGTCGCGCCCGAGACTTCCTGCACCGTCTCGATCTTGATGAAGTCGTGCGGCGCATGATTCGGGTCGTAGCGGATGAAGTCATGCGGCTTCTCGCCCGCGCCACCGCCTTCGGTCTCGCCGTGGCTCTTGGAGCAGCCGGCGGCGAACGCCGCCAGCGACAGCGCCACCATGACGGCGGCGAACGCGACCTGGGATCTGGGACTGACGGTCATGGTTCTCCTACGGCGTGCGCGACGTCGACCGTCGCCTGGCGAAGGTCATAGAGCGCGCGCAGGTACTGGGCCTGCGTGTCGAGATACGTCCGTTGCGCCTCGAGCAGCTCGATCAGCGAGATCGCGCCCGCCCGATACGACTTCTCGGCGACCCGCAGCGCCGTCTCGGCGCGCGAGAGCATCCCGCCCTTGTCGCTGGTCCCGGTCGGCGTCCCGGGTACGTCCGCGCCGGTCGGACGCTCGAACACCGCCAGCAGCGTCGCGGCCCGGGTCCCGCGGCGCACCGCCTCGGCGACGTCCCGCGCGACGGCGATGCGCAGCCGCTCGCCGTCGTTGTCCGCCCGGCGCTGGTCGAGACGCGCGCGCCCGATGTTGGCCTGGTTGCGATCGAACAGCGGCAGCGGCAGGGAGAGGATCAGGCCGAGCGTGTTCGGGTTGTCGCCCGACGTCGTGAAGGCGCTGTGCGTGTAGGCCGCTCCCAGCGTGATGTCAGGCAGCGCGTCGCGCTCGGCCGAGGCGACCTGGGCGTCGGCCTGAATGCGCGCCGCGCCCGCCGCGCGCAGGTCGGGGCGCCGCTCCAGCGCGCGGGCCGTCAGCCCGGCCAGGTCGAAGCCGGGCCGCGCGGCCGCGTCGGCCGGGGCGGCCAGCGCCGGCGGCAGCTGGCCCACCGGGAGCCCGAGCAGCGCCGCCAGCCGGCTGCGCGCGACATCGAGCTGCATCTCGGCGTCGATGACCGCGTTCTGGTATCGCAGGCCTTCGAGCTCGATCTTGCGCAGGTCTGCCTCCGAGATGTCGCCCGCCTTGAAGCGCGCCTGCGAGATCTTGATCGTCTGCGCGTAACGGTCCGCGAACTCCCGGGCCATCTGCCGTTCTTCCTGCTCGCGCACCGCCTCGGCGAAGCCGGAGCGGACGCCGTAGACGATCTCGCGCAGCGCGTCCTCCGTCAGCAGCCGGCGCCGCTCGACGCCCTTTTCCGCCGCGCGGATGTGCGCGCTGCGCTTCATCCAGACGTCGACGATCTCGCTCACGCCGATCGTCTGCACCGGTTGATCGGCGAAGCTCGACGTCGGCACCGGATTTTGCAGATTTGCCGTGCCGAGCAGCAGGTTCCCGATCGCGTAGCCCAGGGTCGGATTCGGATACAGGCGCGCCGCGACGACATCCAGCTCGCTCCCCTCGATCTCCAGCCGCGCCGCGATCACGTCGCGGTTCCGCTGCAACGCCACCGCCACCGCCTGCTCGGCGGTCAGGCCGGCGGCCAGCGCGGGCGCTGCGGCGCACACGATCCCGCCCGCCAGCAGGACGCCGGCGGCACGACGAAGCCGGGCCGCCCCTGTCAGGCTTTTCATGGTTCCTCCGGCGTCACGGGATGCCGTCTGCGCCAGCGACTGAACCAGCGTTCCGCCAGCAGATAGGTCGTGGGCAGCAGGAACATGGTGAGCAGCGTGGCGGGCAGCAAGCCCCCGACGATCACGATCGCGAACGGACGCTGCGTATCCGACCCGATGCTGTGCGACAGCGCCGCCGGCAGCAGGCCGATCGACGCGGGCAGCGCGGTCATCAGCACGGGCCGCAAGCGGCTCGCGACCGCGCGCAGCACGGTCTCCGGTGTCGCGTTCGGGTTGGCGCCCGCCCGCCGCATGTAGGTCACGATCAGCACCCCGTTCATCACCGACACGCCGAACAGGGTGATGAACCCGACCGCCGACGACACCGACAGCTCGGTCCCGGTCAGGTACAGCGCGAACACGCCGCCCACGGTCGCGAACGGCACGTCCAGCAGGACCACCAGCGCCGGCAGCGCCGAGCGGAAGGTCATGTACAGCAGGAAGAAGATCACGATCACCGAGATCGGCACGACGAAGGCGAGCCGCTTCATCGCGCGCTGCTGATTCTCGAACTCGCCGCCCCAGGTCAGGTGGTAGCCCTCGGGCAGCTGCACGGCCGCGGCGACCCGCGCCTGGGCCTCGGCGACGAAGCTGCCCATGTCGCGCTTCTCGATGTTGCACTTGAGGGCGAGGAACCGCTGCCCCTGCTCGCGGTTGATCTGCGTGCGCCCGCTGTCCAGGTGCAGCCGGGCCAGCGCCGCCAGCTGCAGCCGCGCGTGCTCCGTCGGGATCTCCAGCCGCCCGACCGACGCCGGATCGCCCTCGTCCGCGATCGGCGTCTTGATGCGCACGCCGACCCGGCGCTCGCCCTCCCACATCGCCGTCGCCAGCTTGCCGCCGTACCCGCTCTCGATCGCGTCCTGGACGTCGCGCACCGATACGCCGTAGCGCGACGCCGCCTCGCGATCGACGTCGGCGACGATGTGCTGCGCGCTGCCCGACCGGTAGATGTCGACGTCGCGCGCGCCGCGCGTCCCGACGATGATCGCCTTCACCTGGTCCAGCTTCTGGTGCATCAGGCCCAGATCGGTGCCGTAGATCTTGACGACGACCTGGCCGCGGATGCCGGAGATCGATTCCTCGACGCGGTCCTTGATCGGCTGGCTGAAGTTGTAGTCGACGCCCGGCCGATCCAGCGTGGCCCGCATCGCCTCGACGATCTCGTCTTTCGTCCGCTTGTGCCCGCGCGGACCCACCTTGGGCCAGTCGCTGTCCGGCTTCATGACCACGAACGTCTCTGACTGGTTCGGCGCCTCGTCGTCGGTGCCGTCCTCGGGGTGCCCCTGCTCGGAGAGCACGTCCTTCACCTCGGGAAACTTCAGCAGCGCCAGCCGCATGTCGCGCAGCACCTCCGTGCCCCGCTCCAGCGACACGGCGCTGGGCATCGTGACCGTGATGTGGATGTCGCCCTCGTTCATGGGCGGCAGGAACTCCGACCCGAGCCGCGGGACCAGCATCGCCGCGCCGCCGATCACGACCGCCGCCGCCAGCGCGACGACCACCGGGCGGCGCACGGTCAGGCGCAGCCCGCCCAGGTAGCGGTCCTGCAGCCAGGTCAGGAACGGCGGATGCTTCTCGTGAACGTTGGGCCAGCGCTTCAGCAGCGCCGCCGTCAGCGCCGGGACCGTCGTGAGCGTGAACAGCAGCGCCCCCGCCAGCGCGAACGCATACGTCAGCGCGACGGGACGGAAGATGCGCCCCTCCACGCGCTCGAGCGTGAAGATCGGCAGCATCGCGGCGCCGATGATCGCCATCGAGAACAGCGTCGGGCGGATCACCTCCTTGGCGGATTCGGCCACGACGTGGGGGACGCTCTCCGGGGGCGGCTTCTCGAGCGCCAGGTGCCGGTAGGCGTTCTCCACCAGGATGACGGCCCCCTCCAGCAGGATGCCGAAGTCGATCGCCCCCATGGACAATAGATTTGCCGGCACGCCCGCGTAGTGCAGGCCGACGAACGCCGTCAGCAGCGCCAGCGGCATGACGACCGACACCGCCAGCGAGCCGATCAGCGCGCGCAGGAACATCCAGACCACGATGCTCACCAGCACGATCCCCTCGATCATGTTGTGCGACACGGTGGTCAGCGTCGTGTCGACCAGGCGGGTGCGGTCGTAGAACGGCACGATGCGCATGCCGGGCGGCAGCTGCTCCGCGTTGATGCGCGCGACCGCCTCGTGCAGCCCGCGCAGCACCTCCTTCGGGTTCTCCCCGCGCCGCAGCAGCACCGTCCCCTCGACAGAGTCGATCGCCCCGGCGCGCGCGACCGCCCCGCGGCGCGGGGTGTACGCCTCGACCACCTGCGCGAGGTGGCGCACCAGCACGGGCGTCCCGCCCGTCGCCTTCACCACGGTGTTGCCGATGTCGGCGGGCGAGCGCAGGTAGCCGCGGCCGCGTACCACCAGCTCCGATTCGCCCAGCTGCAGGTAACCGCCCGACGTCGCGCCGTTCGACGCCGCGACCGCGTCGATGACGTCCTTCAGGCCGAGCCCCGCGTTGCGCAGCCGGGCCGGGTCCGCGAGCACGTGGTACTCCTTCTGAAAGCCGCCGAAGCTGACCACGTCCGCCACCCCGGGCGCGCGCATCAGGTTCTTCGACACCACCCAGTCCTGCCAGCTGCGCAGCTCGCTGGGCGAGTGCCGGTCGCTCTCCAGCGTGTACTGGTAGACCTGCCCGACCGGCGTGTCGTTCGGCCCCAGGTGCGGCGACAGGCCCTCCGGCACCTCGGCGTCGCCCAGCCGTTCGGAAACTTGTTGCCGCGCCCAGTAGATATCGACGTCGTCCTCGAACGTCAGGATCACCTGCGACAGCCCGAACGACGTGATCGACCGCTGGATGAGCACGCGCGGCGTCCCGGTCAGCGCCCGCTCGACCGGAATCGTCACCTGCTTCTCGATCTCCTCCGCCGCCTGGCCGGGGTAGAGGGTGATCACCATGACCTGGACGTTCGTGACGTCCGGGAACGCCTCGATCTTCAGCTTGCCGAACGTGACGACGCCGAACGCCGCCAGGAAGACGGTCGCGGCGAGCGTTATCGCGCGTCGGTGAACGGCGAAGTCGATGAGGCGATCGAGCACGGGGGGGCCGAGCGAACGGGAATCGTCACCCGCTCAATCTGCACCCGCCGTGCCCGACCGGGTCCACGTTAAGTCGCGGACTTACACGGACTTGCGTGCCAGCCCTGAAAGAAACTTATAGCCCGACTGAAAGGAACTTTAGGGCGTCGCGGCGCCGGCGCCGGTGTTCGTGAGCTCCCAGAGCCGGTTGGCCGGGATCGCCGCCCCCGCCGCGTTCGTCGTCGGGACCGAGCTGTAGGGTCGGCTGGTGGTCGAGGCGTTCGTCCACGGGGCCGCCACGGAGATGTGCGCGCCGAGCACCGAGTTTCGAATCACGGCCTGGCCGTTCGGATAGCCGCCGGTGTTGCCGGTGGCGTTGCCGGGCAAGGGATACGTCGCCCCGCCCGAGGCCTGACCTTCGTCCCAGGCGCGCCCGAGGAAGACGGTGCCCGCGTTGGGCACGCCGTCCGACGTGAACATGCTGTTGATGATCAGCAGGCCGTACGCGTTGCGAAAGTCGGTGCTGGGCGAAACGATGTAACCGCCGCTCGTCGCCCCGCGGCGCGCGCCCAGGTACTTGATCTCGCAATTGTCGAGCACGAACGTCGCGCGTCCGAAGATGAAGTCGGTGTCGCCCTCGACGTAGCAGTTCTTGAAGTAGACGCGCTGGACGGTGTCGACGTTGCCGGTCTTCACATACAGCGTGTCCTGGTTGCCGAGCACGCGGACGTTCTCGTAGATCTGCTTGTCCTGCTGGGTCATCAGCGCGACCGCCTGGATGTTGCTGGTCCCGGCCTCCACGTAGTCGTTCGAGAAGGTGAGGTTCTTCGCCTGGAAGTCGCGCGCGTAGATCGCGACCGTGGCGCTGCCCGAGGTGCCGTAGGTGCCGGTGCCGAGGGTGGGCGGGGTGCTGTTGGCGCAGGTGTTCCACGGCGGGTCGGACGGCGGCGGGTCGGTGTAGACCTTGCCGGCATAGCCGTTGTTCACGATGATCGTCGTGGCAGCGTCCGTGCCGTAGAGCGTGATCGGCGGCGTGTTCATCCTGTGGCAGATCGTCTCGCGGTACGTCCCCGGTTCGACCTTGATATAGACGCGAGCGGTGCCGCCCACGCCGACCGCGGCGGTCAAGGCCGCCTGCACGGTCGTGTGCGTGCCGCCCGTCGCCGCCACCGTGAACATCGGCGTGAAGGTCGCCACGTCACCGACGCCCGCGGTCGGATCCCAGTTGTCGGTGGTCAGGCCGCTGCCGGGGATGATGCCGGCCTTCTCGAAGTACTTGAGGATCGTGTAGTCGGTCCCCGCCGTCAGCTGCGGCCGCGTCGCCGAGCCGGTGATCGGTGGGTTGGGGGCCGGCGTGCCGACCGGCGGCGCGCCACCGGTGCCACCCGCGCTGCCGCCGGTCCCGCCGCCCGTCCCGGCCGTGCTGCCGCCCGTCGCGCCGCCCGCTCCGGCTGTGCTGCCCCCCGTTGCGCCGCCCGTGCCGGCCGTGCTGCCGCCCGTCGCGCCACCGGTCCCGGCTGTGCTGCCGCCCGTCGCGCCGCCCGTACCGGCTGTGCTGCCACCGGTCGCGCCGCCGGTGCCCGCCGCGCTGCCGCCAGTTCCCGCCGCGCTGCCGCCGGTGCCCGCCGCGCCGCCACCGGTGCCCGCCGCGCCGCCGCCCGTGCCGGCCGCGCCGCCGCCGGTGCCGCCGCGTCCGGCCGTCCCCCCGCCGGTGCCGGCCGTGCCCGTCCCACCACCACCATCACTACACCCCCAGGCACCGAGAGCCAGAGCGAGGACCGGAACGACCAGACCAGCAGGAGAGATTTTGCGCATGGGCCCTAAGTGTCGCGAGGCGGCGAAAACGGTACGAGTTTCGACTACAAAAACGTTTCCACGTGACCCGGTTCGCGTTCCGCGCGGCGGCGAAGCTCGACAGTGGCCGGTGGCCGGCGTCATTCGACCCGCGGCCGGCGCGCTGGTACGCTCGACCCCCTTGAGCAACGCGCGTCGATGCTCGTGGACGGGCGCGCTGGCGTTGCTGGCGGTGGGCGCCTGCCTCCCGCCGCTGGACAAGTCGCCGCCCGCCTCGAGCCGCGCGCAGCGCCCGGAGCGATCGCCGCGGCGTGCGCCAGCCGATCGGCCGTCGGCCCCGGCGCTGGCGCACCCGCGCCTGCAAGAGACGGTGTTGCCGAGCGGGCTCCGCGTCCTGCTCGACGAGGATCCCCACGCTACCGTGGCGGGGGCGGTCAGCGTCGTCGCGGGAGGTTCCACCGCCGACCCGCCGGGCGCCGATGGGCTCGCGCACCTGGTCGAGCACCTCGTCTACCGCGCCGTCGATTCCACCCCGCCCGCGGCGGCGGGAGCGGCCGACGGCAAGCGCAATCTCACCCGGCGGGATGCGCTCACCCGTCACGCGGTGGTCGCGATGAACGCGCACACCACGCCCGACTGCCTGTTCTTCTACGAGTTCGCGCCCCCGTCGCGCCTCGAGGACCTGCTCGGGCTGGCGATCGCGCGGCTGGCCGATCCGCTGGTCGGCGTGAGTGAAGAGGCGTTCGCGCTCGAACGCCGGATCGTCGGAAACGAATCGCGGTTTCGCGAGGACACGCGCCGGACCGCCTGGGCCGCGAACGAGCTGTATCCGATCCTGTTCCCGTCGCCCCACCCCTACGCGCGCCCGACGGGGGGGACCGAGGACAGCCGGCGAAGGCTCACGCTCGACCAGGCGCGCGGCTACGCCGCGAAGACGTTTCGCCCCGAGCGCATGACGCTGCTGGTGTCGACGCCGCCCGGCGCGATCTCCCTGGCGGCGATCGCGGCCAAGCTGCCGCCCGCGCTGCGTGGGGACGCCGCGCACCCCCTGGCCCGTCCGGCGCGGGCGAAGCCGGTGCCGGAGCCGCCGAATCCGCGGGCGCCCGCGGCCAAGGTCGAACGCCGGGTGTCTCCCCTGCCGACGCCGGAGCTCTGGATCGCCTGGCCGCTGCCGGGCGGCTACAGCGCGAGCGGGCCGGCCGAAGAACTCCTGTCTCGTTGGGCGCAGGAGGACGTCGCGTCGGAGCAGGTCCTTCAGGAGGAGCCGAGCATCCGGCACATCGCGGTGACGGTGCAGCCCGGCCTGACCGCCAGCGTGCTGTTCGTTCGCGCGCTGCTCGCCGACGGGGCGGACCCGGACCGGGTCGCACGTGTGCTGATTGCGCGCGTGGCCAGCATCTGGGCGCGCGAGCCCGCCCAGCAGCCGATGTTCGAGCAGCTCAAGAGCATCTACGACACGTACCAGGCGCTGGATCAACCGCCGCAACTTCCGCGGGCGATCGAGGAAGCGATGCAGGCCGGACTGGGCGAGCGCCCGCAACCGATGGCGGAGGCCGCCAGCGCGCTGCAAGCGGTGCCGAGCACGGCGGTCGCGGAGCTGGCATACCGCCACCTGACCCGCGAGCGAGCCCGCGCCGTGATGTTCACGCCGGCGGCGCCGTCAGCCGGCGCGCAGCGTGCGAGCGTGGTGTCACGCGCCGCGGCCCCCGACGCGACCGCGCGCGAGCTGCTCCCGGGCGCCGGGCGCTGGAATGCGGGCGAGCTGGTGGGCCTGTTGCCTCCCGCCGAGACGGTGGTCAGCAAGAAGCTGCCCACGGGGCTGACCGTCGTGACCGTCCAGCGCGCGGCGGCCGCCACGGTCGCCTGGCTCGTGTTTCGCGGCGGGACCTCGAACGCGGACCCTCCCCTGTTGGCCGAGCTGGCCACGCGCGTCCGGCCCGACGCGCAGAGGGCGACCAAGCTGCGCATGCTGGTTGGCCGCGGCGCGACGCGCGACATGTCGTTCGACACGGTGGAGTTTCTGCCCGACCAGCTTCCGGAGGCGCTGACGTTGCTGTTCGCGAAGGCGACGGCCCCGGTCACGGACTGGCCGTCGAAGGAAGGCATGGCACGCCTTCTCGCGCCTACGCTCGCCGCGGATGACCCTGCGTCGCGAAAGGCGGACCGTGACTTCTGGCGCGCGTTGTTCGGCGATCACCCGCACGCGCGCGTCGTCAGCGCCGAGGACGTCGACAAGCTCACGCGCTCCGACGTCGACGCCTGGCTGGGGCGTGTCCACATCGTGCGCAACGCGGTGCTGGTCGTGGTCGGCGCCCTGGATCACAACGAGGTCGAGCGCGCCGCGACGGTGCTCGCGCGCCAGCTCAAGGCGCCGGCCTGGATCGCCGATCAGGCCGAACCGCCCGCGCCCACACCCCGCGCGGGCACCGGCACCGCCACCTCCGTCGCTCCGATCACCGTCGTCAATAGCCGCCCCGGAACGCTGACCGAGATCCGCCTCGGCTGCTTGCTGCCCGCGATGGCCGCCGCGGATCGGAACAGCTACGAACTGCTCGCGGAGGCGATGGAGGCGCGCCTCGACGCGGCCCTGCGCATCGACGACGGTGACAGCTACGGCGCCAGTGTCGGGTTCGACGGGTTCCGGGGCGGGACCACGTTTCTCGTCGCGTCCTCCCACGTGAGCCAGGAGACGCTGGCGCGATCGCTCGCCGCCCTCCGCAGCAACTGGCAGCGCTGGTCGCGCGAAGGGTTCGACGCGGGCGAGTTCAACATCGCACGCTGGCGCTACGCCGGCGGTCTCGCCCTGCGCCAGGGCAGCGGGCACGCGCTCGCGTACCAGCTGGCCCGCACCTGGATCCGCGAGCCCGCCGCCGTCGCCGCCGCGGCCGCCACACGCGACGTCGGCGGCCTGCGCGTCGAGCGGGTCAACGAGCTGTTCGCGACGTGCAAGGCCAACGCGGTGCTGGGGCTCACGGGGAACGAGGCGGCGATTCGGCGGGCGCTGGCCGAGGCGTGGCCGGGTCTGGCCGCGAAGCGATGAGGGCGAGGCGCACGAGCGACGCCATCGCCGCGTGCCGCAGGAACGCGTCGCTCGGATAGTAGCGCGCGTCGTGGAAGGTCAGCAGGTTGCGCAACGGGACGTCGAGTCCCGCCGGCTCGCCCATCGCCGCCAGCGATGCGGCGTGAAATTTATCATCGGGGCTGCCGTTCACCAGGTAGTTGAGCAGCGTGGCCTGCGCGTCGGGGGCGCGCTGGATCGTCTTGACGATGATTCGCGTGCGCGCGTCGCCGCGCGCCACCAGCCGATCGAGCCGGTCGCGCGGAAATCCCTGCCGGACCGCGAGGCCAAACGCGATGTGCGGGCGGAGGCCGGCGAAGCGGACGTACCAGTTGCCGAGGATGTCGCCCGCCTGCTCGCCCGGGATGCGCAACGCGGCGTCGACCACGTAGTGCGCCTCGACCTCGGCGGCGTTGCCGAAGCGCTCCATCATGCGCTTGAGCAGGGGCAGATCCTCGGCGAGCGACATCTTGGCGAGCCGCGCGAGCAGCGGCGCGGGGTACAGCACGTCCTGATACTGGGCCGCTTCGGATTGCGGGGTCAGGCGCGCCACCACCATCGCCCGCGAGAGGCCCGGCGCCTCATCGAGCGCCTCGATGACCATCTCGAACAGCCGTTCATTACCCTTCTGGCGGCCCACCACGATCAGCGCCTCGATCGTCGCTGGATCGAGCGTCTTCTCGTGGCCGATGTCCCTCAGCACGGCCGCCGCGAAGTAGCGCGCGCGCCGTTCCATCCGCGTGTCGGCGAGGATGCGCACGAACGATGCCTGATTGATATCCGGCCGCGCCGACAGGGGTAACCACTGGATCAGCGACGCCGGCAAGACGCAGGTCGACGTGGCGCACGAAGCGACGGCCGCGGTCAGGGTGGTGAGATGTTCGGGCACGCCGTGACGGATGAGCGAGAACGCCAGGACCAGCTTGACGCGCGCATCGGATTCGGCGGCGAGGCGCGCCTCGAGCAGCGGCCGGGTCTCCTCCGAAGGGGCCAGCCCCAGGATCGCGGCGGCGTTGGCGCGCACCTCCGGACGTTTGTTGTCCAGGGCGGCGATCATCGCCGGGCGTTGAGCCGGGAATCCAAGCACCACCCCGCTGCAGAGGCCGGGCTCGAAGTGGCTGACCGCGGCGAACACCGCGTCGGCCTGCAACGCCCCGACCGGTGTCCACGCGAGGTAGTACGCCGATGATCGATCGTCGCGCCGCCTCCGAAAATCGTCGCGCAGCCGATTGCGATAGGCATCGACCAGCGCCGGATAGTGGGTGACCTCGGCCGCGGGCACCGCGTTCGGACGCAGCTCGGCGAGCACGTCGCGCAGGGATTCGCGATCGATCGGGCTGGTCTTGCCGAGGCCGGTGAGCTGCTCCTGCAGGGCCGTCTCGACCTCGTCGCGGCCGCGGATGCGGGCCTGGATGACCTCCAGCTCGTCGACGAAATCGAGCCCCGCGAAGCCCTTGATCTCGGCGATCACCAGCTTCTCGTAGTCGGCCTCCCGAACGCCCGGCGGCAGGGTGGCGAAGCCGGCCGTCCCCGCCGAGCCCGCCAGCAGCGCCTCCTGATGGTAGCGATAGGTGGCGATCGACAGCCACAGTCCCGCGTCGGCGAGCCGTCGCGCGCGAAGCTCCTGGACCGCGACCAGCGCGATCTGCTCGGGCGGAACGTGCCCCTGGCGCAGCTCGGGCTGCCGGAGCTCGCCCGCCACGTGCGCCGCGAGAGCGCTGGTTTCGAGGGACACATCGACGGGCGCGGGCTGCACATGCATCGCCCAGGTCGGCACCCCGGCGGTCGCCATGCACGCGGGAACGGCAGCGGAGAGCACGACCACCCCGGCCAACGACCGCAGCGTGGGCAGCGTGGGACGGCTGAACGGACCGCGCCCCCCTCGCTCGCCGGCGCTCAGCACGCCCGCATGATAACCCGCCGTCCGGGACTTCGATCCATCTCAGCCGAGGCCGTAGTCGGCGATCTTCTTCGCGATGGTCGGGTAGGACACGCCGAGCAGGCGGGCGACCTGGGTGCGGTTCCCACCCGCGAACTCCAGCAGCCGCGCGATGTAGGCGCGCTCGAGCGCCTCCAGATCCGGCGGCCGCCCAGAGACGTCCAGGTCGGCGGCGAAGAAGTGCCCGCCGCCCGGCAGCGCGCGCGACGGTCCCGACAGCACGATGCAGCCGGGATCGATCGCCGCGCCGGTCGACAGGATGACGGCGCGCTCGATCACGTTGCGCAGCTCCCTCACGTTACCAGGGTAGTCGTACGCTGCCAGCAGCCGCTCCGTCTCGGGCGCGAACCGGACCACCGGCTTCTTCATCCGCGTCGCGAACCGCGCCAGGAAGTGGCGCGCCAGCGGCAGGATGTCCTCGCGCCGATCGCGCAGCGGCGGCACCCGGATGTGAAACACGTCCAGCCGGTGATAGAGGTCCAGGCGAAAGCGGCCGCGCTGGACCTCGTCGGCCAGCTCCTTGTTGGTCGCCGCGACGACGCGGACATCGACCGACAGATCGCGCGTGCCGCCCAGCCGCCGGAAGGTCATCTCCTCGAGCACGCGCAGCAGCTTCGCCTGCGTCGCGACCGGCATCTCGCCGACCTCGTCGAGGAACAAGGTCCCGCCGTCCGCCTCCTCGAACAGCCCGCGCTTCTGCGCCTTGGCGTCGGTGAACGCGCCGCGCTCGTGGCCGAACAGCTCGCTCTCCAGCAGGCTCTCCGGGACGGTCGCGCAGTTGATCTCCACGAACGCGCCGTCGCACCGCCGCGGCGTGCGCCGCGCGATGAGATCCGCGATCAGCTCCTTGCCGGTCCCCGATTCGCCCTGGATCAGGACCGTCGTGTCGGTCGCCTCGGCGACCTTGTCGACCATGTCGATCACCTTCTGCATCGCCGCCGACGGACCGGCGACGAAGTCACCCATCGCCGCCTGCGCCCGGCCCGTCAGCTGGCGCACCTGCGCGCGCAGCCGCTTGGCCTCCAGCGCCTTGCGCATCGTCACGACCAGGTCGGGCAGCTGCAGCGGCTTGGACAGGTAGTCGAACGCGCCCAGCTTCAGCGCCTGCACGGCGCTGCTGACGTCCGCGTACGCCGTGGCGATCACGATCAGCGAATCCAGGCCGCGCTCACGCGCCTCGCGCGCCATCACCTCCAGCACCGCGATCCCGTCGGTGTCGGGCAGGTGGCGGTCCAGGATCACCAGATCGAACGGCTCGCGTTGCCAGGCGGCCAGCCCCGCCGCCCCGGTCGCCTGGCTGGTGACGGCGAAGCCCTCGGCCGCCAGCGCCTCCTCGGCGACGATGCGGAACGTCTTCTCGTCGTCGATCACCAGCACGGTCGGCTTCATGCGCGCGGCGCCTCCGGCGCCTTCTCGCCCGCCGCGTCGGCCGGCTCCAGCGGAAGCCGCAGGCGGAAAAGCGCTCCGCCCAGCGCCGCCGACGTGTCGGCCTCGATGCGGCCGCCGTGCGCCTCCATGAAGCGGTGAGAGGTCGGCAGCCCCAGCCCGGTCCCGTTCGGCTTGGTGGTGAAAAACGGCTCGAACAGATGCGCGCGCGCCTCCGCGGACAGGCCCGGACCGTCGTCGGCGACCTCGATGATCGCCTCGCTGTCGGACAGGCGCAGCGTGACCTCGACGTGTTTGCCGGCCTCGATCGCGTTCTTCACCAGGTTCACCACCACACCCTGGACCTTGTGCCCGTCGCAGCGCGTGCGCAACACCGGCGGCGCGTTCACCTTCAGGTCGACGCCGCGTTCCACGGCCAGCTCGGACAGCAGCCCGACGGCGCGCCCGATCACCCCGGACAGATCGGCGGGCGCGCGATCGATGCGCGGCGAGCGCGAAAACGACAGCAACGAGTCGACCACGTCGCGCAGCCGCGCGATCTCGCCGGTGACCTGCGGACGCAGGCGGGCGACGCGCGCCTCGTTGGCGGGATCGTGCGCGATCAGCTCGACCGCCATCCCCAGGCCGTTCAGGGAATTCTTCAGCTCGTGGGCGATCGCCGCGGACGTCTTGCCCATCGCCGCGAACCGCTCGGCGTCGACCAGCGCCGCCTGCGTGGCGAGCAGCTCCGCGGTTCGATCGCGCACCCGCTGCTCCAGCAGCGCCGCCGCGTCGCGCAGCTCCTGATCGCGCTGGCGAATCGACTTTTCCATGTCGGCGAACGCCCCGCGCAACGCCGCGATCTCCTCGGTCCCACCCCGGGGCCGGTCCGCGGCGGGGACCGGCTCGCCGCGCGCGATCCGGATCGCGCCGCTGGCCAGCGCCTGCAGCGGACGCGCCAGGTACCCGGCCAGCAGCACGCCCGCTATCGCTGCCAGGATCAGGCCGAACAGCAGGATGCCGCCCAGCGCCAGCGCCTGCTGCTCGAGGTTGGCGGTCAGCTTCCGCCACGGCCACGAGAACACGACCGCGTAACGGGTCTCCGCGTGCACGGGGGAGAACGCGAACAGCGCCGACTGCCCGTTCGCCTCGGCGGTCAGCGTCCCGCTGACGCCGCGCGCAGCGGCGGCGATCGCTTCCGCCCATCCCGAACCGTCGGCGGCGCGCGCGCGATCGGATGGGTAGATGATCTGACCGGTCTCGTCGATCAGCACGGCGTCGGTGTCGCCCGGCAGGTTCTCGTGCAGCGCGGGCGTCAGCAGGTTGTCCTCCGCCAGCGCGATGACGCCGACCAGCGCGCCGGCGAAACGCTTCCCGCGAATCAGCGGCTGCACGATCTTCAACGTGCGGCCCAGGCCCGGCTCGTCGGTCACGCGGAACGACGGCCCGGGCGCGCCGCCGCGCGCGGCGGCGAACCACGGCCGGTCGCCGAACGCCTTGCCGCGGAACTCGGAGCGGTCGGGCACCGAGCGCACGCAGACGCCATCGCGTGACAGCAGCAGCACCGCGGTGTTGTAGAGGACCGAGTTCTCGTGCGCGCCGGCGAGGATCTGCTCCTCCTGCATGAAATCGGCGTCGCCGGCGGTCATCTCCGGCAGCAGCGCCAGCCGCTTGAGCTCGTCTTCGAGAATCACGAAGTTGTCGCGCAGCGCGAAGGCGCGGTTCTCCGCGAACAGCTCATGTTCCGTCGTCAGCTCGCGGCGCATGCTGCGCGCCGATTGATAGATGGCCGTGCCGCCCGCGAGCCCGATCGACAGGGCCAGCAGCGAGGACAGAACCAGGGAGAGCTCGGTCCGGAGGGTCAGGCGCGAAACGCTAGCAGGCTGTCGAGAAACGCCATAGGCGTTTCTCGGCAGTGCCTGCTATCCGGAAAAGGCCGTAGCAGGTTTCGCTGAAACGGCGTTTCGCGACCTGCTCGCACTCCTGCGTCAAAATTGTTTGAACCGCCGTAATGCGGGCCTTCCTCGGCACCTATCAGCGTGACCGGGCATCTACCGGTCAGCACAGCAGGAGCCCATGCCGCCCGAAACCCAACCGGTGCCTCCCGTCCATCCCACACTGCCGGACGGGCCCGCCCGCAAGCGTTCCGGCTGTGCGTGCGCCGACGCCGACAGCGGGCCGTTTCTCGGCTGGGTCGGGCAACTGGTCCATCGCCACCGCGCCGAGCTGGCCGCCGTCGCGCGCGCCGAGGGGCTGACGCCCGAGGATGCGTTCGACGCGGTCCAGGATGCGTTCCGCACCTTCCTGACCCTGCCCGCGGCGCACCCTCTGATCGACGCGGGCGAACCCTCGCGCCGGCTGCTGATCACATTGACCCGAAACGTCGCGCGCAACCGCCGCCGGCTGCACGCGCGGGCCAGGCCCCACACCGGCGATCCCGAGCTGCTCGCGGCGCTGCCCGCGTCCGAGGCGGGCGCGGACGAGCTCATCGCCGCCGCAGAGGATCAGATTCGCCTGCACCGCTGCGTGCAGACGCTCGCCGACGTCCAGCGCGCGGTGGTCACGCTGCGCATGCTCGACGACGTCCCCGGCGAAGACGTCGCGGTGGCGCTCGGCATCACGCCCGGCCACGTCGCCGTGCTGCTCCACCGCGCGAAGAACAACCTGCTGACCTGCATGACCCGATAGCCGCTCCCGCGCGAAGCGCGGGGTGCGGCTACCTCAAGAAACCTCCAGGAGACACCACGATGCGTTCCGACGAGCTGCTCGAGATCACCGACACCAACTTCGACGCGGTGGCGCTGAAGGCGCCCCTGCCCGTGTTGATCGACTTCACCGCCGCCTGGTGCGCGCCCTGCCGCACGATCGCCCCTCACGTCGCGGCGCTGGCGCGCGAATACGCGGGGCGACTGACCGTCGGCACGTGCGACGTCGATTCCAACGCGGCGCTGGCGGCGCGGCTGGATGTCCGGGCGATGCCCACGCTGATCTTGTTCAAGGCCGGCGAGGTCGTCGGTCAGATCGTCGGCGCCGTACCGCGCGCGAAGATCGAGTCGCTGGTCGGGCGCGCGCTCGGGTAGCCGCCTGTTACTTGTAGATCGCGGTGATCTGCGCCGGCGTGAGCGTGGTGTTGTACATGCGGACGTCGTCGATCGCGCCCGGGAAATAGTCATGCAGGTC
>Ga0207428_10002943_pt1 | contig 16865 bp, 15 predicted proteins | sample RhiMethybrSRZTD1_FD_187600 | JGI IMG/M metagenome (GOLD analysis project Ga0207428, IMG submission 187600) | Populus rhizosphere microbial communities from Tennessee, USA - Rhizosphere MetaG P. TD hybrid SRZTD1 (SPAdes) (version 3) | ecosystem: Host-associated > Plants > Roots > Rhizosphere >...
GCCGTGGCTGGTGGTGGTGGCGATCCGTTTGTTGCCCACCAGGGCCCTGACGAACGGGTCCTTGGAGGGGGCCAGGGCCGGCGCCGTCGAGGTGTAGCGGCCGGCCAGGGTGACCACCTCGTGCACGTACCAGCAGGCGTTGTTGTACCGCTTGATCGCGGTGTGCAGGGCGGCCGAGCCGACCACGCTGGGGCAGGGGTCGGTGCGGATGGCCTGCGGCCGGGCCAGGCCGTCGGCGCACAGCTTGCGGGCGGCCGCCGGGACGGCGTGGGCCGGGTCGTACACCTGGGCGACGACGCCGGTCCCCCAGGTGTCCCAGGTGCTGGGGCTGCCATTGCGGATGTTGAACTGCATCGGCCCGGCGCAGCAGCCGAAGCGGTTGACGCCGCTGCGCACCCCGGGGGCCGAGGAGCGGCCGTGGTCGGACTCGATCTTGCCGATGGCCGCCAGCACCTGCCAGGTCAGCGCCGGGCAGGTCGAAGCCGCCTCGGTGTAGACGTCGAGGTAGCGGCGGGGGATGTCCGACAGGGCGAAGGAGCTGGCCCCAGGCTGGCCGGTCTCCCTGGGCCGGGCCGGCCGCTCGGGCCTGGACCCGAGGGCCTTGGCGATCGACCGGCCGACGGCCTTGGGCACGTCGGCCAGGGGGAACCCGGGTGAGGCGCGGCTGCTGAGGACGGCCAGGGCCACCAACGCCACCAGCACCGCCCCTGTCCTGGTCCGGGCGGACTGGTTCACGACACCTTCCAGCCGGAAGCGCCCTTGCGGACCGTCACGTACTGGCTCGGCATCCGTGACCCCGCCGCCTGGGCCACGACCAGCACCTGGGTCTCGGTGGCGCTGATGCGCCGCTGCTGGAGGGACCGGACCTTGTCCACGGCGACCTTCTGCCGGGCGGCCCACCAGGCCGCGGCCACCTCGGCCGGGCCGGGCGCGGCCGCCGTGCGGGCCGGGGCCGAGGCCGTCTGACGCCCGGCCGCCGGCGGTGCGGCCGGTGCCTCGGCGGCCAACCCGGCCGCCCGGAACCTGCTGGCCGCTCCGGCCGGGTCGGGGGAGTCGTACAGGTGGCCGACGGTGGCCACCATGACGACGCCGAGGAGGACGGCGGCCAGGATCCGGCGACCGAGCGGGCTCGCGGCCAGCCGCATCGGCCAGGCCAGCAGCCAGGCCGCGGCCCGGGCGCCCTCGCCGCCGGGGGCGAGGACCACGGCCGGACGGGACGCGCGGAAGGCGGTGGACTCGGCGTTCATGCGATCAGCTCCTCGGCGCGTCCGGGGCGGGGGTCGGGCCCACGGGGGGAGGGCCCAGCCGCTGGCGCCGGCGGGTCAGCCAGCGCCCGATCAGGAAGGCGGCCAGCGCCGGCCAGGTCGACCCGGCCAGCAGCAGGCCCACGTACTCGTCCGAGGCGTGCAGCGTCTCGGCGGCCCGCACGACCACGAACGACAGCAGCGACGCCGCGGCCAGCACGGCCAGCGAGCCCAGCAGCGGCGCCAGCCAGAACCGGACCAGGGCGCGGCGCTGGCGGCGGCCGGCCACGGCCAGGGGCAGCGCGAACAGGCCGCCCAGGCAGAGCAGGAACAGCAGGGTCTGGGCGCAGGCGGCGACCATCGCCAGGGCTCCCAGTCCGACCGCGAACGGCAGCACATAGCCGAGGGCCGAGGTGGCGATGAAGGCCCGCTCGGGCCCCCGGCGGCCCACCGCCCAGTCGTTGACCGCGGACACGTTCTTGCGCAGGGCGTCCAGCACGCCGGCCTTCCTGGCCGGCGGGGCGTCGCCCAGGACGGTGGTGCCGGTCTGCATGCGCGACAGCGGGTGGGCGACGAACGAGCGCCAGTAGCCGGTGAGCAGCCGCCGCTGGGTCGGCTCGGCGCCAGCCTGGTCGCCCGCGCCGACGGGAGCGATGCGGGTGACCATGCCCAGCATGGCGTTGGGCACGAACACCCCGGGCCGGGACGCAGCCTCGACGGTCGAGTAGGGCCGGGTCACGACCACCGTGCCCACCACCAGCAGCAGCGCCGCCACGGCCAGGTTGCGCCAGGCCGGGCGCCGCACCACGCCCCAGGCGATCAGGCCCAGCAGGGCTGCCTTGGTGCCGGCCTCCAGCAGGTCGGCGTTGCGGGCCCGCCAGCCGCCCACCGAATCGGCCGCCCCGGCGCCGACCAGCGCGTCGAACAGGCTGATGCGCAGGACGTCGCGCTGGCGCTCGATCGAGGACTTGGCCAGCCACGCGGTCGCGTGGATGCCGGCCCTGGCGTAGGCGTTGAGCACGCCCCGGCCCTGGACGGCGACCTGCTCACGCTGGTAGTCCCACGGATCGGGGTCGCCGGGGGCCTTGGGCGCGCCGGGGTTGGCCACCACCACGGTGGCCAGGAGGATGAACCCCACCGCCAGGTAGCGGAAGAGCAGGGTGCGGAAGCGCACCCGGTCCCGGTCGAGCGGAGCGGCCGCCGGGATACGGGCGGCGCCCTCCGTCAACCCGACCCGGCTGCGCACGGCGGTCCTGTCCACGGCTTCCCCTTCGCGTGAACGACGCAGAGCCGAGTCGAACAAATGTTCGAATCAAACATATGTTCGCTCCTTTTTCCCTGGTCGTCAAGTCGCGCGCTGCGCAGGCCGGGGTATCCGGTTCGCTCCACTTCGGTGGAGCGGAGGGGATAGGCGCCTCAGGGCTGGCGGCCCGGCGCGACCCGCTGCGCGGGCTCGGGGCCCGGCGTCCCCACGACCCGGCGGTAGGGGACCGGCGGGGTCACCACCGCCTCCTCGAGGAGGCGGTAGAAGAGCAGGCCGCGGTGGGTGGAGGCGCGGCGGTTGAAGCGGAACGTGAACTCGTCCAGGTACCAGTCGAGCTGGGCGGGAGAGGTCGCGCCCTGATGGGTGGCGCGCAGCCAGCCGGCAAGGGCCCGCTCCACGGCAGGCAGGTGGGTCAGGGCCGGCGCCCGCTCGGTCGGGAAACCCAGCTCGGCCAGGGGCCACCACGTTTCCAGGCGGGTCGCCCGGACGAGCGTGCCCGGCTCGACCACGCGCCCGACGAAGGCGACCAGGCCGCCGGCCGACGCCAGCCGCTGCATGCGGACCCGCCCGGGCGACTCCCCCCGGTCCTCGAGGGCGACCCCGGCCATGGCCGGTTCCGAGCCGACGGCCGGGTCGGGCCGCCCCGGGACCTGCACCGTCGCGATCTCGACCCGGCCCTCGAGCCGGGGCCGGCCCGAGCGGACCATGGCCCGCCGGAACCGGTGCAGCATCGTCCAGGCGGTCTCGTAGCTGCCGAGGTCCAGCGCACGGGTCAGGTGCCGGGCCGATACCCCCTGCTCGGCCGTGGCCACCAGCCAGGCGGCGGCGAACCACTGGCGCAGCGGGGTCCGCGTCCCCTGGAACACCGTTCCGGCCGTGACCGTGGTCTGGTGGCCGCAGGCGCGGCAGACCAGGCGCTGGCGCGACCCGCGCCAGGGCGGCCGGGACTGGCCGCAGGCCGGGCAGAGGAAGCCGTGCGGCCAGCTGAGCCGCTCCAGGTAGCGGTGGCAGGCGGCCTCGTCCGGGAAGAAGGCGAGGAACTGGTCCCAGTCGGCCGGGTAGTCGCGGCCGGCGACCGGCCGGTCCGGGGTCGCCACTGGGTCCACGGCGATGCTCAGTCGCCGGACAGCAGCTCGGCCCGCCGCGGCCAGGTCCAGGCGAACAGGCCGACCGCCCCGGCCGCGGTGGCCAGGTTGCGCAGCAGCTCGGTCAGGCCGCGCTGGCTGGCGAACCAGACGCCGTGCTGGAGGTTGTAGAGCACGTCCACGGCCAGCAGGAAGCCGGCCGACCCGCCCGCGGCCAGCAGCCACAGCAGGGCCGAGGCCCGCCGGGCGGCCAGGGCCCGGGCCGCGGCGACCAGGCAGAAGGCCAGCCAGGCGTCGGCCAGGGCGAAGGAGGCCTCGAACTCGTAGTAGGCGGGCCGGGTGTCGCTGGCCAGCAGCGACCGGTCCAGGAGCCAGGCCGCCCAGTAGAGCACGAGCAGGACCGCGCCGGTCAGCAGCGCGCCGACCACGCGTCGCCGTCCCCGCTCGGTGACCTCGGCGCGGTGGGCCGCCAGCACCATCCAGCCGTCTCCTCTCCCCAGCCCGATCACGGATACCGGTAATCTTCCCCCCTTCTCCCCACAAGAGGAAAAACGACTGCGTGGAGTCGGCCTTCGGCCGACGATCACCGACTCGGACGGGCGGATTCGCCCGTCGGCGCCCGTCGGCTAGAGACCGCCGACGTGGGTCGCCGGCCAGACGATCAGCACGGCCCGGCCGACCAGGGCCGAGCGACGGATCTGGCCGAACACCCGCGAGTCGGCGGAGTCCTCCCGGTTGTCGCCCATGACCCAGTACCGGTCCGGCTTGACCCGCACCTTCTTGAAGTCCGAGGTGAAGGTGTTCGGCCGAAGGTAGGGCTCGTCGACCTGGTGGCCGTTGCGCCACAGGTGCCCGTCGCGGCCCTCGAGCAGGTCGCCGGGCAGGCCGACCACCCGCTTGATCAGGTCCTCGCTGCCCGGCGGGGTGCCGCCCAGGCCCTGGGCGACCGCCCGCCGCACCCAGGAGATGGGGCCTGGCGCCGGGGCCGCGTCGACCCCGGTCGGGCGCAGGAACACCACCACCTGCCCGTGGGCCGGGTCGCCGAGCCGGTAGGCGAGCCGGTTGACGACCACCCGGTCGCCCACGTCCAGGGTCGGCTCCATCGAACGCGAGGGGATGAAGAAGGCCTGGATCAGGAACCCCTTGACCAGCACGGTGAGGACCAGGGCGGCGATCAGCAGGAAGGGCAGCTCGGCGTAGAAGCGGCGCCGGGTGCGCCGGGCGGCGGCCCGGTGGCCGTGGATGCGCCGCACCCGGGTGGGCTGGACGCGGACCGTCTGGCTCAGCGCACGACCTCCGGGGACCGGAGAGTTGACATGCCGCCTCCATCGGCCGGACAGGCCGTCTGCTCGACGCGGTCCATCAGGCTAACCCGTTTGGCCGTACGGATACCACCATGGCTTGCGCTCGGCGCGGGCGTCGAGGTGGACGTAGCCTGGTCTCGCGGAACGCCTCCGGGCCCTCGGGGCCCAGCTCGGCCCGGCCCGCCAAGATCGTGGTCCTCAGCGCGCCTCAGACCGAGGCCTCGGCCAGGGCCCGGTCGAGGATGTCCAGGCCCTCCGACAGCAGCTGCTCCTCCATGACCAGGGGGGCCAGGATGCGCACGACGTTGTCGTGGATGCCGGCCTTCAGGGTGAGCAGCCCCTCCCGGGCCGCGGAGGCCACCACCTGGGTCGCGGCCTGCTTGGCCGGCTCCCTGGTCGCCCGGTCGGTGACCAGCTCCATGGCCATCATCGCCCCCAGGCCCCTGACCTCGCCCACCACCCGGTGCCGCTCGCCCAGCTCGCGCAGGCGCTGGCCGAGGATGTCGCCCATCCGCCGGGCCCGCTCCAGCAGGTCGCCGTGCTCGAACAGCTCGATGGTGGCCAGCGCGGCCACGCAGGCCAGCGGGTTGCCGCCGTAGGTGCCGCCGAGCCCGCCAGGGCCGGGGGCGTCCATCAGCTCGGCCCGCCCGGTGACCGCGGCCAGGGGCAGGCCGGCCGCGATCGACTTGGCCGAGAGGGTGAAGTCGGGGACCACGCCGGGGTGCTGCTCGGTGGCGAACAGGGTCCCGGTGCGGCCGAAGCCCGACTGGACCTCGTCGGCCACGAACGGGATGTCCAGGCGCCGGCACATGTCGGCGATCCGCTCCAGCCAGCCCGGCGGCGGGGCGATGAAGCCGCCCTCGCCCTGGACCGGCTCGACGATCAGGCAGGCCACGTTCTGCGGGCCGACGTGGACCTTGATCTCCTCCTCGACGTAGTCGGCGCAGGCGATGCCGCAGTCGGGGTAGGTGAGGTGGAACGGGCAGCGGTAGCAGTAGGCGTAGGGGACCCGGTAGACCTCGCTCGGGAACGGCTGGTAGCCCTGCTTGTACGGGGTCACCTTGCCGGTCATGGCCAGGGCCAGCAGGGTGCGGCCGTGGAAGGCGTTGTCGAACACGACCACGCCCGGGCGGCCGGTGGCGGCGCGGGCGATCTTGACCACGTTCTCGGTCGCCTCGGCCCCGGAGTTCACCAGCAGCGTCCGCTTGTCGTAGTCGCCGGGGGTGATCCGGTTGAGGGCCTCGGCCACGGCCACGTACGGCTCGTTCATCACCGCGTGCTGGCAGGTGTGCAGGTAGCGCTCGACCTGGTCCTTGACCGCCTGCACCACCGACGGCGGGGTGTGGCCGGCGTTCAGCACCCCAAGGCCGCCGGTGAAGTCGATGAAGCGGTTGCCGTCGACGTCCTCCAGGACCGCGCCGTGGGCGGCCGCCGCGTACACCGGGGTCATGGTGGCCACGCCCCTGGCCACCGCCTGCCGCCGCCGCTCCTCCAGCGCCCGGCTGCCCGGCCCCGGGACCTCGCCGGCCAGCTTCCGCATCTGCGGCACGCTCATCAGGAACACCTCTTCTTCGGGTCGTCGTCATCCCGATCCATCGGGGGCTGCGCTACGCTCCGCCCCCCGAACCCCCCGCGGCTACGCCGAAGCTCCGAGCAGGTTGCGTGGTGATCAGGGTCACCTCCAGGTTGCGGGCGGCCAGCTCGGCCAGGTAGGGCTCGGGCGGGACGGCGTCCTCGGGGGTGAGCACGCCCGGCCGGTCGATCACCTTGGTGGCCAGGAACTGGGCGACGATGCTCGGGGGCACGCCGGTGTCGAGCTGGCCGGCCCCGGCCTGCCAGGCCGGGTGGGGCCGGACCACGCACTCGGCCAGCCGCTCGACCGGCGAGCCGTCCAGGGAGTCTTCGCGAGGGGCGAGGGCCGGATCCCCCGAAGGTCCGGCCCGTCGCCCTCGCACCCGGACCCAGATCGCCTCGGCGTCGTCCGGGGCGGCCTCGGGGCCGGGCATGGTGGCGGTCTTCGTGATGCAGTGGACCAGCAGCTCGCGCGGCACCACCGGGCCGCTCGGCAGCTCGACCGGGAGGGTGTCGGCGAGCCCGAGGGCCGTCAGGAGGGCCAGCTTGTCCATGAACCCGGCCGGGAAGCCGACCTTGAACGACACCGACCGGATCCCGCGGTCGGCGAAGTGCAGCGGCAGGGTGGCGACCTCCGAGTGCAGGGTGTGTCCGACCCGGACCCGCCCCACCGGCGGCGGGAAGTCCAGCTCCTCCTGCTCGCTCATGGCTGGCACCTCGACCAGCCGCCCGTCGCGGAAGGTCACCGCCGGGACGGCGAACTCGTCCAGGATCGTCTGGATGGCGTAGGGCACCGGCACCGGCGCGGCCGACGGGGCGAAGTCGGCCACGCCCAGGCGGACCTCGACCTCCTCGACCACCTCCAGGTCGCGGCCGGCCAGGGCGGCCAGCACGTTGGTGGTGCCGGGACTGCCGCCCATGCCGACCACCGCCGTGACCCCGGCGGCCACGAACCGGTCGTGCAGGGCCAGCTGGCGCCTGGTGGTGTGGTACAGGCCGCCCAGGTCGACGTAGTGGGTCCCGGCGTCGGCGCAGGCCTCCATCACCGGCAGGTTGGTCGCGTGGACGGCGCAGTTGCAGACCACGTCGGCCCCGTCGAAGGCCCGCCGCAGCGCGTCCCCGTCGCCGGCGTCCAGGCCCAGGCCGCTGACCTGGGCCGTGCCGTTGCTCCCGGACCGGGCGGCGGCCCAGCCGGCCGCCTCCCTGGCCCTCGACCCGTCCAGGTCGGCCACCACCACCTCGTCGACGCCCTCGGACTCGGTCAGGTCGCGCACCGTCCAGCGCCCCATCGCGCCGGCGCCCCCGACCACCACCACCCGCATCCGCACCTCCGAGTCGCCCGCAGGCTGTCAGCCCTGCGAGGGCCGCGGGTAGTGCCCGGCCGTCCAGTTCCCGGGTACGCTGTTGTACGTTTCGGCGTAAAGGGAGGCCCGTGACCACCACCGTTGCCGACCTGCTGGCCATCGACGAGCTCCGCCTGGGGCTGGTCGCGGGCGCCGACGGCCTGGACCGGCCGATCCGCTGGGCGCACGTGTCCGAGCTCAAGGACCCGACCCGGTTCCTGCGCGGCGGCGAGGTGCTGCTCACCACCGGGCGGGGCATCCGCGGCGGCCCCCGGGGCCAGGCCGCCTATGTCGAGCAGCTGGCCAAGGCCGACCTGGCCGCCCTCGGCGTCGGGCTCGGGTTCGCCTTCAAGGCCACCCCGCCGGCCGTGCGCGAGGCCGCCGACCGGGCCGGCTTCCCGGTCTTCGAGGTGCCGTTCGAGGTGCCGTTCATCGCCATCACCGAGGCCCTGTTCTCCCGCCTCGTCAACGAGCAGTACGTGCTGCTCCAGCGGGCCGGGACGGTCCAGCAGACGCTGTCACGGCTGCTGGTCGAGGGGGCCGGGCTGGACGCCCTGCTGGAGGCGTACGCCCGCATGACCGGGACCAGGGCGCTGCTGCTCGACGTCCGCGGCGAGGTCATGGCCGCGGCCCGCGGGGCCACCGCCGTGCTGCCCCCGCGGGCCGTCTGGGCCGAGATCCAGGCCCTGCGGCCGGAGGGCAACGAGTTCTCGCTCAGCCTCTCGGACGAGGGCGGCAGCCGCACGCTGCTGCCCGTCCTGGTCGGGGGCGGCCCGGCCGGGTTCCTGGTGCTGCACCGCGGCACCCGGCCCGAGCCGTTCCACCAGGTGGTCATCCACCACCTGGCCACCGCCGTGGCCCTGGAGCTGGCCAAGGCCCAGGCGGTGGCCAGGACCGAGCGCCGCCTGGTCGGGGACTTCCTGGACGCCCTGCTCGAGGGGGAGCTGTCGGCCACAGAGACCCGGCGGCGCCTGCGCTTCCTCGGCCTCGGGGCCTCCCCGGCGATCGCGGTGCTGGTGGCCAGGGGCGCGGAGCCCCAGCCCCCGGAGACGGCCGTGGAGGCGCTGCGGCTGCTCGTCCAGGACCGGCTGTCGCGGCGCCCGGGGCCGTACGTGTGCAGCATCCAGGACGCCTCGGTGGTCGCCCTGTTCGAGGCGGCCGGCCCGGCCGAGGCCCGTACGGTGGCCGAGGCGGTGGCCGAGGCGGTCCTGGCCAGGGGACCGGGCGGCCGGTTCGGGCTCGGCATGCCCGAGACCGACCCGCGCGGCCTGCGCCGCGCCTACCAGGAGGCCCGGTTCGCGCTGGAGGCGGCCGACCCGGTCGCCGGCGACCGCCGGGCCCGGGTCGCGACCGTCGACGACCTGGGCAGCCACCGCCTGCTGCTGGCCCGGCAGGAGAACGCCGCCCTGGAGGCCATCTCCCGGAGCCTGCTCGGCCCCCTGGCCGACTACGACCGGCGCCAGCACGGCGACCTGGTGGCCAGCCTGCGGGCGTTCCTGGAGCACAACGGCAACTGGGAGGCCGCGGCCCGGGCCCTGGGCGTGCACCGCCACACCTTGCGGTACCGTGTCCGCAGGGTCGCCGAGCTGACCGGTCGCGACCTGGACGCGGCCGCCGACCGGGTCGAGTTCTGGCTCGCCCTCCAGGCCGCCGACGTCCTCCAGGGCAGGGGTTCGGGGGCTCATGGAGCGCAGCGGTAGCCCCCGATGGAACGGTTGGGGAGCCGATACCTACGGTGCCGATCTGGCAGGTCCGTGCCTACGGCAACGCCGGATCGTACATGGACGGCCCGGAGCGGGGTGCTAGCGTCCCATCGTGCCCGTGTGGTCGAATCGGCGGATCGGCCGTCTGAGGTCAGGGGACGAGACGATGGCAGACACGAGGGTCCAGGCGGGTGCCCGGGAGGCCGTCCCCGAGGAGGACGGCCTGGCCGCGATCGAGCTGGTGTCGGTGGAGAAGGAGTTCACCGCCGGCGGCCACGACGTCCGGGCCGTCGAGCACGTCGACCTCCGGATCGCCGAGGGCGAGTTCTTCTCGCTGCTGGGGCCGTCCGGCTGCGGCAAGACCACCACCCTGCGGATGATCGCCGGCTTCGAGGAGCCGACCAGCGGCCAGATCCTGCTCCACGGCCGCGACATGGTCGGCGTCCCGCCCTTCCGGCGCGACGTCAACATGGTCTTCCAGCAGTACGCGCTGTTCCCCCACATGGACGTCTTCGAGAACGTGGCCTTCGGCCTGCGGCGCAAGAAGGTGGCCAAGGGCGAGATCGCCCGCCGGGTGGCCGAGGCGCTGGCCCTGGTCGAGCTGGAGGGCCGGGAGAAGCGCCGGCCGCGCCAGCTCTCGGGTGGCCAGCAGCAGCGCGTCGCCCTGGCCAGGGCCCTGGTCAACCGGCCGCGGGCCCTGCTGCTGGACGAGCCGCTGGGCGCCCTGGACCTCAAGCTGCGCCAGGCGATGCAGCTGGAGCTGAAGCGCATCCAGCGCGAGGTCGGGATCACCTTCGTCTACGTGACCCACGACCAGGAGGAGGCCCTGACCATGTCCGACCGGCTGGTGGTGATGAACGCCGGCCGGATCGAGCAGCTCGGCAGCCCGCGCGAGCTCTACGAGTACCCCGCGACCCGGTTCGTGGCCAACTTCATCGGGACCTCGAACATCCTCACCGGCCGGCTGGAGCGCAAGGGCGACGCCTGGGCCCTGGCCGGGCTCGGCCCCGACCAGCGCGTGCTCGTGACCGACGCCGGCCAGGCCCCCCAGGGCCAGGAGGTCGAGCTGGCCGTCCGGCCCGAGAAGATGGTCCTGCGCGGCGAGCACGACCCGCCGCCACCGGACCGGTGCGCCCTCCGGGTCACCGTCACCGAGGTCGTCTACCTGGGCACCTCGACCCAGTACCGCACCGTCACGGACGCCGGAACCGCCGTCGCGGTGTACCGTCAGAACGCCTCCGCCACCCCTGGAGCGGAGGTGCTCACCGGCCAGGTGGGATGGCTGGAATGGCCGCCGGAGCACACCTATGTGCTCGGCGGCAGCACCAAGGAGGAACGCACGCCGTGACCACGAACCGCCCCCTCGACCCTGCGCTGCTGCGCGGGATGACCATGCCGCGGATCAGCCGGCGGGCCGCCCTGCGCGGCGCCGGCCTGCTCAGCGCCTCCGCCTTCCTCGCCGCCTGCGGCGTGGAGGGGTCGGGCAACGACGAGGCGCCCCAGGCGTCCGGGTTCTGGGACAGCCAGACCAAGGCCGGGGTGCTCGACTTCGCCAACTGGCCCCTGTACATGGACCAGGAGAAGGTGGGCGGCAAGGTGGTGTTCCCGTCGCTCCAGGACTTCACCAAGGAGACGGGCATCAAGGTCAACTACAAGGAGGTCATCAACGAGAACGACGCCTTCCTTGGCAAGATCACCCCGTCCCTCAAGGCCGGCCAGCCAACCGGCTGGGACCTGATGGTCATCACCAACGGCAGCTCGCTCGACAAGCTCCTGCGCCAGAACTTCCTGGTCGAGCTCGACCAGTCCAAGCTGCCCAACTTCCAGAAGAACGCCGACCCGGCGATCAAGAACCCGAGCTACGACCCCGGCAACAAGTACACCATCGCCTGGCAGTCCGGCCTGACCGCGCTGGCCTACAACCCCAAGCTGACCAAGCGGCCGATCACCAGCTTCAACGACCTGTTCGACCCGGCCTTCAAGGGCAAGATCACCATGTTCGGCGACGACGAGGACTACCCGACCCTGACCATGATCGGGATGGGCATCGACCCGGTGACCTCGACCGAGGAGGACTGGAAGCGGGCCGCCGAGAAGATGAAGGAGCTGCGCCCGCAGCTGCGCGAGTACATCGACAACGCCGGCGAGGCGGAGGTGCTCAGCTCGGGCAACGCCTGGATCTCGATGGCCTACTCGGGCGACATCTTCATCCTCAACAACTCGGGCTCGCCCGACATCAAGTTCGTGATCCCCAAGGAGGGCGCCGCCCTCTGGACCGACAACATGATGATCCCCAAGGGGGCCAAGCACCCGCTGGACGCCATCACCTACATGGACTACGTGTACCGCCCGGACGTGGCCGCCAAGCTGACCGCCTACATCTCCTACATCACCCCGGTGCCGGCGGCCAAGGAGCAGCTCCAGGCCCAGGCGGCCAAGGCCAAGGGGGAGGACAAGGAGACCCTCGACGGCGTGATCTCCAGCCCGCTGGTCTTCCCCACCCCGGCCGACCTGTCCAAGGCCCACCGCTACCGCACCCTCACCGTGGAAGAGGAGCAGGTGTGGGACCGGATCTTCCAGCCGATCGTCCAGTCCTGAGCCGATGAGCGCGGGCGGCGGGCGCGGGCGGCTGATCCCCTACCTGGTCGGGCTGCCGGGCGGCCTGTGGCTGGCCATCTTCTTCGTCGCCCCGATCCTGGTGATGCTGTCGCTGTCGCTCCAGAGCGGCAACGCCGAGCAGGGCTTCCGGTTCACCTGGGAGTGGTCCAACTACGCCGACGCCTGGGAGTTCTACCACACGCAGTTCATCCGCTCGATCGTCTACGCCCTGATCGTCACCGCCCTCTGCCTGGTCCTGGCCTACCCGATGGCCTACTGGATCGCCTTCTACGGCGGCGCCCGCAAGTCGACCTACCTGTTCCTGATCCTGCTGCCGTTCTTCGTGTCGTTCGTGATCCGGACCGCCTCCTGGAAGTTCATCCTCAACGACCAGGGGATCGTGCTGGGGCCGCTGAAGGAGGCCGGCCTGCTCCCCCAGGACTTCCACGTGCTGGCCACCTCCACCGCCGTGATCGGCGGCCTGACCTACAACTACCTCCCGTTCATGGTCCTGCCGCTGTACGTGGCCCTGGAGCGGATCGACCCCAGCCTGGTCGAGGCGGCCCACGACCTGTTCGCCAGCCGGTCCGCCGCCTTCCGGAAGGTCGTGTTCCCGCTGTCGCTGCCCGGGGTGTTCGCCGGCGTGCTGATCACCTTCGTGCCGGTCGCCTCCGACTTCGTCAACTCCGGCATCCTCGGCGGCACCCAGACCACGATGATCGGCAACGTCATCCAGACCGTCTACCTGAACAACAACGACTACCCGCTGGCCTCGGCGATGTCGTTCATGCTCATGGCCGCCCTGCTGATCGGGATCTTCGCCTACGCGCGGGCGCTGGGCACCGAGCAGGTGATGGAGGTGAGCCAGGCGTGACCACCATCGCCAGCAGGGAGGCGCCGCCCGACGCCGCCCCGGCGCCGGCCGTGCCGGGCAGCCGGCGCCGCTGGACCCGGCTCATCCTGCCCGCCTACACCTGGCTCATGATCGCCTACTTCTGCCTGCCCATCGCGGTCATGATCGTGTTCGGCTTCAACGACACCAAGGGCCGGCTGAACCTGCGCTGGCAGGGCTTCACCCTCACCTGGTACCGGGACCTGTTCTCGATCCCCGCCCTCAGCACGGCCCTGCGCAACTCGCTGCTGATCGCCGTCGTCGCGACCGTGGTCGCCACCGTGCTCGGCACCATGGTCGGCATCGCCCTCGGCCGCTACCGGTTCCGCGGCAAGGGCCTCTACGACCTGGTCATCTTCAGCTCCATCTCAGCCCCCGAGCTGGTGCTGGGGGCGTCGCTGCTGTCGCTGTTCATCACCCTCCAGTTCGCCCGCGGCTTCGTGACCATCACGATCGCCCACATCATGTTCAGCCTGGCCTTCGTGGCCGTGACCGTCCGGGCCCGGGTGCTGGGGCTGGACCCGTCCCTGGAGGAGGCCGCCCAGGACCTGGGCGCCGACCCCTGGGCCACCTTCCGCAAGATCACCCTGCCCCTGCTGGCCCCCGGCATCGTGGCCGGGGCGCTGCTCGCCTTCGCCCTGTCGATCGACGACTACGTGGTCACCAGCTTCGTCAACGGCCAGGTCGAGACCTTCCCGATCTGGGTCTACGGGGCCACCCGGATCGGGGTGCCCCCCCAGGTCAACGTGATGGGCACGCTGATCTTCCTTGGAGGAGTCGCCATCGCGGTGGGCAACGTGCTGCTGGCCCGCCGCCAGCGGGCATGACCGACAGTCAGAGAACGGGAACGAGCAAGGAGCAGGCAATGGCGTCGCTTCGCAAGCTGCAGAACTTCATCGGGGGCGAGTACCGGGACGCCGCCGACGGGCGCACCTCCACCCTCGTCAACCCCTCGACCGGCGAGGGCTTCGCCGAGGTCCCGGTGTCGGGCCAGGCCGACGTGGACGCGGCCATGCAGGCCGCCCGGCGCGGCTTCGAGCAGTGGCGCGACGCCACCCCCTCCGAGCGCAGCCTCGCCCTGCTCAAGATCGCCGGCGCCCTGGAGGAGCGGGCCGAGGAGCTGGTCCGGCTGGAGAGCGAGAACACCGGCAAGCCGTTCCAGCTCACCATGGACGAGGAGGTCCCGCCGGCGATCGACCAGATCCGCTTCTTCGCCGGGGCCGCCCGCATGCTCAACGGGCTGTCCGCCGGGGAGTACATGGCCGGGCACACCTCGATGATCCGGCGCGAGCCGGTCGGGGTCTGCGCCCAGGTCACGCCCTGGAACTACCCGTTCATGATGGCCGTGTGGAAGTTCGCCCCGGCGATCGCGGCCGGCAACGCGGTGGTCCTCAAGCCGAGCGACACCACCCCGGTGACCACCGTGTGGATGGCCGAGCTGATGAGCGAGTTCCTGCCCGACGGCGTGATGAACGTCGTCGTCGGCGACCGCGACACCGGTGCGCTGCTGGTGTCGCACAAGACCCCGGCCATGGTCTCGATCACCGGCAGCGTCCGGGCCGGCCGCGAGGTGGCCAGGGCGGCCGCCGACGACCTCAAGCGGGTCCACCTGGAGCTGGGCGGCAAGGCCCCGGTGATCGTGTTCGACGACGCCGACGTTGGCGCGGCGGCCGAGATGATCGCGGCCACCGGCTACTTCAACGCCGGCCAGGACTGCACCGCCGCCACCCGGGTCCTGGCCGGTGGCGGCGTCCACGACGACTTCCTCTCCGCCCTGGTCGAGCAGGCCAAGGGCACCACCACCGGCCCGCCCGAGGACGAGGACGCCGCCTACGGCCCCCTCAACAACGCCAACCAGCTGGCCAGGGTCGAGGGCTTCCTGGACCGCGCCCCCGGCCACGCCGAGGTCGCCACCGGCGGCCACCGGCTCGACCGGGGCGGCTTCTTCCACGAGCCCACCGTGGTCCACGGCCTGGAGCAGGACGACGAGATGATCCAGCAGGAGATCTTCGGCCCGGTCATCACCGTCCAGCGCTTCGACGACGAGGAGAAGGCCCTGGCCTGGGCCAACGGCGTCGAGTACGGCCTCGCCTCCAGCGTCTGGACCCGCGACCACGGCCGCGCCATGCGCATGGCCCGCGCCCTGGACTTCGGCTGCGTCTGGATCAACACCCACATCCCCCTGGTCGCCGAGATGCCCCACGGCGGCTTCAAGCACTCCGGCTACGGCAAGGATCTGTCCCTCTATGGGCTCGAGGACTACACGCGCATCAAGCACGTCATGTCCAACATCGAGGGCTAGGGCGCCGCCAGCCGGACCTCGCGCGACGCGGCGTCGGCGGCCAGGAACCCGAGCAGGCGCTCGCCCTCCTCGGCCAGGGCGGTCCGGTCCTGGGCGGACAGGGGGGCGAGGGGCCGGACGGTCAGGGTGGCGGTCCTGCCGTCGCGGGCCAGGCGCCAGGCGCCGTTGACGAAGCCGTCGACCAGGAGGGGCGACCAGTGGAGGCCGTCGGCCGGCCAGCGGGCGGCGGTGGCGGCGGCGACGTGGCCGCGGTCGGCGTGGGAGAGGGCCACGTTGTCGTACTGGGGGAGGAACCGGACCGGGGCCGGGGTGTCGGGGTCGGGGCGGGGGGCGTCGGGGAGGTCGAACAGCTCCTTGCCGGCCTCGCTGCGGAAGGTGCGCAGCCGGGGGCGGAGTCGGTCGGTGACCTCGCGCAGGCGGGTCAGGCCCGACCAGGCCTGGACGTCCATGACCCCGGCCGGGCCGAAGGCGGCCAGGTAGCGCAGGACGACCCGGTCGATCGAGGGGGCCGGCTCGAGCGGGCGGCCGAGCCAGGTCTCGGTGGCCGCCCAGGTCGGCAGCCCCTTCTGGCCCCAGACCCCGCGGGGCGGCAACTGGACCACCGGGACCAGGTGGTGGACGGCGTAGGCGAGCGAGGAGGCGTCGTCGGCGGGCCAGCGCTCGCCCAGGTGGGTGCGGAGCTGGGCGGTGGTGCGCGGCCGCTCGTCGAGCAGGGCCCGGCCGGCGGCGACGACGGCCTCGACGTCGACGCCCTTGAGCCGGCGGCCGAAGGGGCTGCCGGTCCAGAAGTGGCGTTCCAGCAGCGGCCGCAGCAGCGGGGCCAGGGTCAGGCAGTCGCGGGCGCTGACCAGGTGGATGGTGGCGCGCATGAGCGGGCTGCGGACGGCCTGGCGGTCGGCGACCAGCCGGCCCAGCTCGTGGGGGTCGAAGCCCTCCAGGCGGGTCCACAGCCCGACATAGGGGTCGCGCGGCTCCTGGGCCTGCATGCCCACCAGGTGCTCGACCACCTCGGCGGCCGGCCGCCGCACCCGGCGCAGCAGCAGCTGGCGCTCGAGCAGCGCCCGGTTGCGGGCCCGCGGGCCGAGCACGGTCCCCGAGGTCTGACGTCTCATCGCTCCCCGAGCTTACGCAAGAGCGCGCGCACGTCGCCGACCAGGAACTCGGGCGCCTCGGTGGCGGCGAAGTGGCCGCCGCGGTCGAACTCCGACCAGTGGACGACGTTGTGGTCGCGTTCGGCCAGCCTGCGGATGGCGACGTCCTGGGTCCGGGACACGGCCACCCCGGTGGGCACGGTGCCGCGCTCCCGCGGCGCCCACATCATCGGGTCGTGCGCCGTCTCGTAGTAGTGGCCGGCCGACGAACCGGCGGTGCCGGTGAGCCGGTAGATGCTGACGTTGGTCAGCAGGTGGAAGCGTCGGCCGCCTCCCCGCCGTGGGCCGTCGGGTCGGTCAGGGGGCCGATGACCGAGCCGGGCCAGCCGTGGATGAGCAGCAGCGGGGTCGCCTGGGGCTCGGGGGAGCGGACCTGAGGAAGTGGATGGGCTGGCCGTCGATGGTGG
>Ga0207428_10002948_pt1 | contig 16838 bp, 13 predicted proteins | sample RhiMethybrSRZTD1_FD_187600 | JGI IMG/M metagenome (GOLD analysis project Ga0207428, IMG submission 187600) | Populus rhizosphere microbial communities from Tennessee, USA - Rhizosphere MetaG P. TD hybrid SRZTD1 (SPAdes) (version 3) | ecosystem: Host-associated > Plants > Roots > Rhizosphere >...
CGGCGCAGCCCACGCGAGAAGTTCTCTACAACGGCATCACGCTCGCGCAGCCGTGGCCGCCGCGCCGCGCCCGCTTGTCGAAGGCGCCGGAGCGGCCGCCGTACCTCGCGAGCCCGCCCGATCCAATCCGCATCGACGTCGGTCGACAACTGTTCGTCGACGACTTCCTGATCGAAGAGTCGTCTTTGTACCGCGAGTTTCACAAGGCCGTGTATCACCCGGCCAATCCGCTGCTTGCTCCCGAGGAGCCGTGGGAAACGGCCGATCCGTACGCGATCAACACGAAGACCCCGCCGAGTCCCGCCGCCATGGTGTTCAGCGACGGCGTGTTCTTCGATCCCGCGGATCGACTGTTCAAGATGTGGTACATGGCGGGCTATCAGCAACACACAGCGCTCGCCACTTCCACCGACGGCATCGCGTGGGCGCGGAAGAACGCCAATGTCATCCCCGGCACCAACATCGTCCGCAAGCATCGACGCGATTCGAGCACGGTGTGGTTGGATCTCAACGCGCGCGATCGATCAGAGCGATTCAAGATGGCATGGACGGCGATGGAGGGCAGCGGTCTCCTGCACCTGTCGACGTCGCCTGACGGCATCCACTGGACCGATCGCGCCGATGCCGGACCGGCCGGGGATCGCAGCACCTGTTTCTACAATCCGTTTCGCAACCGCTGGTGCTTCAGCCTGCGTGATAACGATCCGCTGCTGAAACGAATCCGGCGGTATTACGAGAGTCCTGACTTCACCGCGCGATGGAACGAAGGAGAGCCGGTGCCATGGGTGGCCGCCGATACGCTCGACTTGGTGCGCGAAGGCGGCGATGTGCCCGCGGAACTGTACAACTTGGACGCGGTGGCCTACGAGAGCGTGATGCTCGGCCTTTTCGCGATCTTTCGCGGCGAATCGTCCGATCGAGAGAAGCCCAACGATCTGTGCGTCGGCTTCAGCCGTGACGGCTTCCATTGGTCGCGGCCATCGCGTGATGCGTTCATCGGCGTATCCGAGCGCCAGGGAGACTGGAATTGGGCCAACGTTCAGTCGGCCGGCGGCGTGTGCGCGGTGGTGGGCGATCGCCTGCACTTCTACGTCAGCGGCCGCGCCGGCGTGCCCGGCACGAGCGCGCCCGGCCGCTGTTCCACCGGGCTCGCGACGCTGCGCCGCGATGGATTCGCATCGGTCACCGACGTGTGGCCCGCCGGATCGACTCGTACGCTCACGCGACAAGCCGCGACGTTGATCACCAGGCCGCTGCGCTTTTCGGGTGGTCACGCCTTCGTCAACGCCGACATCGAGGGCGCGATGCGCGTGGAGCTGCTCGATCGCTCTGGCCGGACCATTCCGGGATTCAACGAAGATCGCTGCGAAGTGATGCGAGGCGATTCGACGAAGCTCGCGATTCGCTGGAAAAATGCGCCTCCGCTCGAGAGCCTCGCCAACACCGACGTGCGCTTCAAGTTCGTGCTCAGCCGCGCGAAGCTGTATGCGTTCTGGGTCAGCCAGTCGGCGCGCGGTGAAAGCCGCGGGTATCTGGGCGCCGGCGGCCCCGGCTTTGCGGGTACGATCGACGCATGATTTCTCGACGCGCATTTCTCGCCGGCGCGGCGGCGTCCTTCGCCCTGCCGATGCCGGCGTTCGCGCGTCAGCGTAGCGGCACGCTCTACAACGGCATCACGCTCGGACGCCCCTGGCCGCCGGACTGGAAATACCCGGACGAGCATCCGACGCGCCCGCCTTATCTCACCAATCGCCCGGCCGTTGTACCCATCGACGTCGGGCGGCAATTGTTCGTCGACGATTTCCTGATCGAGCAGACGACCATGAGCCGCACGTTTCACAAGGCGAAGTACCACGCGGCCAATCCGATCCTGAGGCCCGAGGGCCAGTGGGAAACCTACGACGATGTGGCGGCGCGCACCAAGCGGCCGTACAACCCGACGGCGATGGTGTTCAGCGACGGCGTGTTCTTCGATCCGAAGGATCGCCTGTTCAAGATGTGGTACATGGCCGGCTATGGATCGAGCACGTGCCTCGCGGTGTCGCGCGATGGCATCACGTGGGACAAGCCGACCTTCGACGTCGTCAAGGGCACGAACATCGTCCACAAGGAACCGCGCGATTCCAGCACCGTGTGGCTCGATCATCTGGCCGCGGATCCGGGGCAACGCTTCAAGATGGCGTTCTGGAAGGATTTGGCGCTGACGCTGGCGGTGTCGCCTGACGGCATTCATTGGAAGACGCTGGGCCGATCCGGACCGGCGAACGATCGCACCACGTTTTTCTACAACCCGTTCCGGCGCGTATGGGTGTTCGGCGTGCGTGCCGATCAATTCGACGCGCTGCCGCAGCAGAGCGGACGTTATCGCCGCTATTGGGAGGATCCGGATTTTGCCGCCGCGTTGAACTGGTCCGGCCGATCGCCGGTGGCGTGGGTCAAGGCGGATTCACGAGATCCGAGCCGGCCCGACGGCGGACGGCCCGAGCTCTACAACCTTGATTGCGCGGGCTACGAGAGCCTGATGCTCGGACTGTTCACGATCTGGCGCGGCGAAACCAAGCTGCGCGAGAAGATCAACGAGATCACGATCGGATTCAGCCGCGACGGATTCCACTGGGACCGCCCGGATCGATCGACGTTTCTCGGCGTGTCGCCAACGGAAGGCGACTGGAACTGGGCGAACGTGCAGTCGGCCGGCGGATGCTGCCTCGTGGTGGGCGACGAGCTCTTCTTCTACGTGTCGGGCCGTCAAGGACGCCCCGGCACCGAGGAGCCCGGCGTCTGCACCACGGGCGTGGCGATGTTGCGCCGCGATGGATTCGCGTCGATGGACTGGCTGCCGGGCGAACCGGGTGTGATCCGCGGACGCGTCGCCGCCGGCAGCGCAGGCCTGTTGACCACGCGGCCGGTGCAATTCAGCGGCGGACACCTGTTCGTCAATGGAGATTTTCGCGACGGCCAGCTGCGCGTCGACGTGCTCGACAGAAACGGCCTCGTCGTGCCGCCGTTCACCGCCGATGCGTGCGTGCCGGTGTCGGGCAATGCCACGAAGATCGCGGTGAAGTGGAACGGTGCGAGCATCGCCGATCTGGCCGGTCGTCCTGTGCGCTTTCGTTTCACGCTGACCAAAGGGCGGTTGTATGCGTTCTGGGTCAGCGCGAAGCCAACCGGCGAGAGCGCCGGTTATCCTGCCGCCGGTGGTCCGGGGTTCGCAGGGCCACTCGACGCGTGAGACGCGCGCGGCGGCTGCGGATCAGCGAGCAGATCCTGGTAAAGCTCGAACGTCTTCTGGGCGGTGGCGGTCATGCTGAAATGCGCGGCCACATGCGCGCGCGCCGCGGCGCCCATCGCCTCGCGCTGCTCGCGCGACGTCAGCAACCGCTCGATCGGCACCGCGAACGCCTTTGCGTCCGCTGACGGCACGAGCTCACCCGTCACGCCCGATTCGACGATCCAGTCGGTGACGCCCTCGAGGCGCGTGATCACCGGCGGCACCGAGCTGGCCATCGCTTCGAGCAGCACGTTCGGCAGCCCTTCGCGCGCCGTCGGCAGGGCAAACACGTCGGCGGCCCGGAAGTAATGCGAGATATGCTCGGCGGCTTCCACGAACACGACGCGATCGATCACGCCGCGGCGGGTCGCTTTCTCCTTGATGCGCTCCGCGAGGCCGGCATCGATCTCGTAGTAGGTGCCCCTGGTCGCGCCGATCAGCACCAGCGTCGATCGCACGCCGCGCTCGTGCAAGTCGAGCCACGCCTCGAACAACACGTCGGGGTTCTTCTCGCGTGAGAAAAAACCCACGAACAACACCACCGGATCGCCGATCGGGATGCGGAGCAGGTTCTGGAACTCGGCCCTGGTGTCGGCGGATGCCGGCTTGAAGCGATCGAGATCGACGCCGTTGGGAATGAACACGAAGCGGCGGGGATCGAGACCGGCCGCGGCGAAGCCGTCGGCAAAGCGCGGCGTCACGCCGATGTAGCGATCGGCCTGGCGATACGCGGTCCACATCGCTCTGCCCTGCGCGCGAATCGCCGCCGGGTCGTCATGCCCGAGCGACGTCAGCTTAATGACGATCTTCTTGCCCAGCAGCCGGGCCAGCGCGACGATCAGGATGCTCTTCTGCGAGAAGCCATGCAGGTGAACGATGTCGAAGCTCGAGGCGAGCTCAAAAAAAGACGACGCCATGCGCTCGATGGCGATCGCCTTCGAGATCACGCTCGAGGGATCGACCGGCACACGGCGAACGTGAATGTCGTCGACCTTGGAATTCCACGGCAGCGCGGGATCGGTCGACGTCGTCAGCACCATGAAGTCGGCGCGGTCCCGCAGCGCGCGAATCAGGTTGCGGCACTGCAGGCTGGCGCCGCTGGTTTCCGGCGCGTAGGCGCCGGTCACCATCAACACGCGTGGTCGGGCAGCGTCCGGCACCGTGCTCATCGCGCGGCCACGCCCGCGACCCGCTCCAGCAACCGCAGGTACTGCAGTGCGATGACCGGAGTCGAATAGCACTCGCGCACCGTGCGCCTTGCAAACGCGCCCATGCGGCGTCGCATCTCCACATCCGACTGGAGCAGGCGCAACGCCTCGATCCACTCGGCGGTCGACCTCGCGATCACGCCGCCGCCATGCGCGCCGATCGCTTCGACATACGACTGTTGCGCGCTGGCGATCGCCGGCAGCCCCACCGCCATGCCGAGCGCAATCTTGTATTCGGTATGGCCAAGCTCATAGGCGTTGACGAGACGCTTCGGCGACACGATCACGTCGGAATTCAAGAGCGCGCGCGCATACCCACGGTCCGAAAACTTGACGATGCGGCATGGCAAGGCGCGTTCGAGTTCCGGGAGACATGACGGCGCTTCGTCGGTGACGAGCACGAGCTCGAGCCCCGGCACGGCCGCAAACGCGTCACGCGCTTCGAGCAGGTGGGCCGCCTTCTTGCCGACGCCGCTCCAGATCAGCCGCATCGGCCCGCTCGACTTGTGCGCTCGAATGCCCTTGTAGATCGCGAAGTTGACGTTGTCGGCGATCCAGGTGACGTTGGGATTGATCGGCGTGATCACTTCCGCGATGTTGCTGGAGTCGGCGACGACCCAATCGGCCAGCGCCGTGATCTTGCGCGCATCCTGCTGCTGCTGTGCGGTCGGCTTCGTGCCGGGAATGAAGTAGTCGCCCTCGATGTCGTAGTAATTGACGTTGGCGTCGAAGATCACCTTGCCGCCGTAGCCCTGGATCTTCGCGGCTTCATCCTGGCATCGCCCGTCCATCATCTTCTGGAAGACCACGACCGAATAGCGGCGATCGGGATCGTAGAGCTCGTTGAAGACGTTCGCTTGATGCTGGTTCATCCAGCGCGCGAGATTGCCGACGCGCATGCCGGTGAAGGAATCGAGCTGCGAGAATCGGCTCTTGCGTCGCGGAAAGGAGTCGTAGGTGACCCATCCCACCGTGGCCGCGGGCGACGACGTGCGCCGCAGCACCGCCGGCGCCGCGCGGCGAAATCCCTGCGCCAGCGCGCGGCGCAGCCTCGGCCGGGCCATCACTGGATAACCGGCGCCAAGCAGCCGCATCACCTCGAGCGTCGATGGCTCGCGGCGGCGGACCGTGCTCGACAGCGCGGCAATGTAGCGCGGAAAAATGACGTCCGGCGAAAAGTGCGTCTCGGCGCGCCGGCGGGCCGCGGCCGAAGCCCGCTCACGCATCGCCATCAATTGTGCGAGCGCGGCCGCGAATTCATCGGGCTGCATCGCGATGCCGCAATCGCCGACCAGTTCGGGCACGCCGCCGCTCGGCCGGTATAACACCGGCAGCCCGCTCGCGAGCGCTTCGAGCACGACGTTCGGGCACGGATCGTTTTCCGAGAGATTCAGGAACACGTCGCAGGAACGCAGCGCCGACGCCATCCCGTCACGATCGAGATGACCGAGCTGCAGGATGTTGGGACGATCGCTGAGACCTTCGAATCTGCCGCCCAGAACGAACAGCGCGCCGGGATTCCTGGCGGCAATCTCGTCGATCAACCACGTGCCCTTGTTCCGGTTCGTGCTCCACGATGCGCACGCAACGCGCGGCATGCCCTGCGGCAGCGGCCGCTTCGGACCGTCCGGCCGAAACCGATCGATGTCGACCGGGTTGTAGATCACCGGGCCGTCCTGCGCGACCACCGGAAACTTCACCCGCGTGCTGTGGCGCGAGTACTCGCTTTGAAAAATGGTGAGATCGGCGAGCAGGTTGACCCGCGCCTGTTCCCGATCCGATTCAGGGTTGCTGCCGTAATCAACGGCCGAGCCATCGACGCGCTGCGCGACCACAACCGACGGATGGGCGCGCTTCGCGCGCTTCACCACACCGTATTCGATTGCCCAGGAGTTCGCGAAAAACACGTCATAGGCCGCATCGACATCGTCGGTGTACGGGATGCCCTGCCGATCCAGCCAGGCGGTGAACGTGCCGATGAAGGTGTACATCCCTCCCTCGGCCTTCACCGGAATTGGAATGCAGAGTCTCAACCGATGCGATCCGGGAAGTACATCGCGGTGTCGACGTGCCACCGCTCGAAGAAGCCACAGATGTCGAGGAAGTTGTCGCCCTGCCACTTCGCCGGCCGATCGGCGGATCGCGGCCGCCCGATCACGCACAGGATGTCGTGATCGAGGTAGCGATTGACGTGGGCAATGTCGAAGCCGCTCACCGAGAGGATGCCCTGCAGCGTGTTGGCGCTGAAACGGAAGCAGTGCGTGTCGGTGGGATTCTTCTGCAGATACGTGTGCAGCGGCTTCTTGAACGGCACCAGCAGGCGGCTGCCCGTCGCCACCACCACGGCGCCCTCGGGCTTCAACATGCCGCGCGCCAGCGACAGCATGCGCCGGCAGTCCTGGCAATTCTCGAGCGTCCAGAGCATCACGGCCACATCGAACGGCGGCTCGCCGGCGTGTTTGGCGGCGGCAAACTCTTCAACGGTGCCGGTGAAATGACGGATGCCGAGGCCGCGTAACTTTTCGCCGTTGGCGCGCGAGGGCTCGATGCCGAACGGCTCGGCGCCGTAGCGCGGCTCGCGAATCATGTTCATGAACGCGCCTTCGCCGCCGCCGATTTCGCACAGGCGCTTGCCGCGCAGGCCGACCTGTTGATTGACGAACTCGGCGACATACGTGAGCCGCGCGGTCACGGCGGGAATCGCCGCGGTGTAACCGCTGCCGAAGATCTCGGTCGACCACACCTCGGCGATCCGCTCGGCCGATCGGCGGCGAATCACGTAGACGAAGCCGCACGCCCGGCACACGTGAATCGGCTGATCGTTGGTGTAGTGGCGGCTGTGCGGCAGCTCGACGGGGTCGTTGGCGCCGCATAGATCGCACACGTGGTCGCGGTACTCGTCCTGGGCCATTCGGAATCTCTACTCCAGCGGAAAACGCAAGCGCCATTCTTTGCCGTCGCGAATCCACAACTCGGGATTGCGATGGCGATCGATGATGTCCATCAGCTCGGGCCGCGACAGGCTCATGTAGTCGAGCATCGCGTCGATGTGCTCTTCGGGAAACTCGCCGTCGTACTTGCGTGCCAACGCGAGCGCCTCGTCCCGGCCCATGTGACCGTTCTGGATCAAGCGGCTGCCGTCACGTACGGCGCGGCCAAAGCCGAACTTGATGAACTGCATGTAGTAATAGAGATCGTCGGACTTGTCGTCGAGGCTGTCGAAATCCGTGAAAGTGCCGGGCGTTCTGCCGGCCGGATGCGTCGCAAACGGAATCTTCGATCGCATGTACTCGTAATTCTCGAACATGCTCCAGCGGAAGAAGTAGGCGAAATAGAACGCGCGAACGCCCAGCGCCGCGACCTCGCCCGCATCCGGGTAGACGTACGGATTCAGGTCCTTCTCGCTGATGTCATCGTCGACCCAGTTTCGCGGATCGTCGCCGACCTGGTGCTCGATCACCTCAGTGAGGTTGCGAATCTTCTTCGACTCTTCGTTCAGCACGCGGCCGCCATATTCGCTTTCGCCGTGCTCGGCATAGAACACCAGCGGGATTCGATAATGCACCGCCGCCTGCACCGGGACGGCGTTGACGCCGGCGTCCCACGCCACCTTCATGTTGCCGCGCTCGATGAAGAAGCGCCGCGACAATTGCCGGTGCACCTTCTGGTTGGCGCGGAAGTAGACGTGATCGAAGCCGGCCTGGATCATCGTTTCGCGGTTCCGCATCCCGACCTCGTTGGGGATCAGCGGCGCGAACGTCACGAGCAGCGGATTGAGACCGAGCTCGAACTTCAGCTTCCACGCGATCGACGAGCTGTCCTTGCCGCCGCTCCACGGCACGATGCAGTCCCAGCGGCCGTCCTTCGATCGATACGGTTCGACGAGGCGCAGGAACTCCTCGCGGCGCGCGTCCCAGTCGATCAGCCGCTTGGCATCGGCGTTGAGACACGCGTTACACACGCCTTCGCGATCGAAGACGATGCGCGGCCTGGTGTCGGGCATCAGGCAGCGCCGGCAGTAGCGAACCTGGCGGCCGAGGCCCGGTGCGGTTGGTGTGGTCATAGGCGAACGGGGAGACCGGCGGCGTCGAGAAACCGCTTGGCGCTCCTGATGCTGGTCTCGGTGAAATGGTAGATGTTGGTGGTACACACGGCCGACGCGCCGCCGATGCGGAAGCCGTCGACGAAGTGCTGCCAGTTGCCGGCGCCTCCGCAGACAAGGACCGGCACCGACACGGCGCGCGACACCAGGTGGTTCAAGTCGTTATCGTAGCCTTCGAGCGAGCCGTCCTTGTCGATCGAGGTAATGAAGATCTCGCCCGCCCCGAGCGTTTCCGCGCGCTTCGCCCACGCATCCGGCGACTGACCGGTCGAGGTCGCGCCGAACTCGCTGCGCACGTCGTAGGTGCCATCGCCCCGCGCGTGCGCGTCGATCGACACCACAACGCACTGGGCGCCGTATGCAGTGGCGATGTCGGTGATCAATTCCGGCCGCTCGATCGCGCCGGTGTTGACGACCACCTTGTCCGCGCCGACCGACAGCAGCCGCCGCGCATCCGCGAGCGATCGCACGCCGCCGCCGACCGCGAGCGGCACGAAACAGTTTTCGGCCAGACGGCTGACCGCGTCGTAGAAGTGCGCACGGTCGCCGTGGCCCGGCCGCGTGACGTCGAGCACCACGATTTCGTCGATCGACCAGAGGTCCACGAAGTTGGAGGTGTAGCGATAATCGGGCACGAACTGCTTCGTGCGAAACAGGACGCCGTCATTGAGCGTCAGCACCGTAACGAGCCGGTTGCGAACCACTACGCGCGCAGAAAATTACCGAGCAGCGTGAGGCCGTGACGCTGGCTTTTTTCGGGATGAAACTGCGTGCCCCAGATGTTGCCGCGGGCGAACGCCGCGGTCCGCGGGCCGCCATACTCGGCGACCCCGATCTCGGTTCCCGGCCGATCGCAGACGATGTGATAGCTGTGCACGAAGTAGAACAGCGAATCCTGCGGAACGTCGGCGAACATCGGGTGCGTGGCGGTCTGGTGCACGGCATTCCACCCGACGTGCGGCACGCGCAAGCCGCCGCCGTCGATCTTTTTCACCGAGGCGTCGATCCACCCGAGACCCTGGTGAAACCCGAACTCCTCGCTGTCGCGCGCCATCAATTCCGCGCCGAGACACACACCGAGGATCGGCCGTTGCAGCTCGATCACCAGCCGGTTCAAGACCGTCGTCAATTTTCGCTCGTGCAGCAGCCGCATGCCGTCGCCGAACGCGCCGACGCCGGGAAGAATGAGTTTCGAGGCGCGCTCGAGCTCACTTGCGTCGTCCGAGACCACCGCCTCGAACCCAAGCTTGGTGATGGCGCCGGCGACCGACCGCAGGTTGCCCAGACCGTAATCGACCACGGCCACGCTCATGCCGCCTGCTCGAGGAACACCTTGGCGTTGAGGAAATAGAAGAGGAACTTGCTCTGGCTGTTCGGCAGCTCGACGCGATCGAGCAGGGACGCGATCGCCTCGCGCCTGACGAGGTCGAAGACCGGGCTGTCGGCCAGCAGTTCGTCGCGGACCGCCGCCGATTTCGTATCGAGGAGCGAAGTGATCGAGGCGTTGAAGCCAATTTTGCGGCGGTTGTCGACGATCGATGCCGGGACGATGTCGCGCACCGCATCGCGCAGGACCGCCTTCGCAAATCCCCGCTGCACCAGGTGCCGCGTGGGAATCGAGCCCGCGAATTCGAACAACGATCGATCCAGGAACGGCGAGCGGTTCTCGATCGAATAGAACATCGCGTTCAGGTCGTCTTCGTGCAGGATGACCGGTACCGATTCCACGAACAGCTCGTTGAGCATGCGGTTCCGCAAGCCATCGATCGTCGTGAAGGCCTGTTCGGTGAAGGCTTCACGCCATGGCTGCTTCAGGCAACCAGCGAACGCGTCGGCATCGAGATAGATGTGATCGCGGAACGACGGCGTTTTCACGAATCGATCGGGATCGGCCAGGAATGGGTTCCTGACGAGCGGCTTGACGTGCGTTTCCCAGTCCCGCTTCGCCTCGGCCAGCCGATGGCCGTCGTCCTGGATCGCCGCCAGGTAAAAGAGGTGGTGATCGTAGTAGCCGCTGAACAGCTCGTCGGCGCCGGTTCCGCTCACCGACACGCGGTACCCTTCGGCGGCGACGCGCTGCATCAGCTGCCAGTGCACGAAGTAGCTGATCGTGGCGACCGGGGCATCGTGATACTTCACCTGCTCGCGCAGGCGCGCCAGGAAGTTTTCGCGCGACACGGCCATCTTCGTATGCCGGATGCCGAGCGCCTGCGCCGCATCGGACGCGAGCGCGTCTTCGTTGTAGCGCGGATCGGGATCGACCACGGTGAAGCCGTGCACGTCGTAGCCGCACGCGCGCGCGGCAATCGCGGCGATGGCGTTGGCATCCACGCCGCCGCTCAGACAGAATGCGAGCGGCACGTCGGCGCGCAGCCGTATCGAGACCGCCTTCTCGAGGTGATACCGCACGCCGGTGACGGCATCGCCGTACTGCATCTCCGGATCGGGCGCGATCGATGGCGTCCAGTACCGGCCGGTGGTCTCGCGGCCTTCGGCGTCGATCTGCAGCCAGCTGCCCGGCGGCAGCTCGGTCACGCCTTCGAGGAACGTCTCGCCGTTCTTGTAGAGCGACTTGTAGCCGTTCACCAGGTAGCGCGTGAGCTGCGTGGCGTTCGGTTTTAGCGAGTGGCCCAGCAAGGTCCTGAGCACGCGCGTCTCGGATGCGAAATACACGCCGGTGCTGTCGCGGTACAGATACAGCGGCTTCTCGCCGAATCGATCGCGGCACAACAGCAGCGTGCGCTCGCGCTCGTCGTAAACCGCGAACGCCCACATACCTTCGCAGCGATCGAGCGCCATCCTGCCGTCCATCGCAATCGCGGCGGCCAGCACCTCGGTATCGGACTGGGTGCGGAACGTGGCGCCGCGCGCGGTCAGCTCGCGCCTCAACTCGACGTAGTTGTAGAGCTCGCCGTTGTAGGTGATCCAGTAATCGCCATAATCGAGCGGCTGTCCGGCCCTCGGATCGAGGTCGATGATGCGCAGGCGGCGGTTGACGAGGCACACCTCGCGATCGTCCGACATCGTGAATCGCTTGATGCCGCTGTCGTCGGGGCCGCGCTGTTTCAGCGCCGCCACGCACATCTTCACCGCCCCATCGTCGATGCGGCGCGTGCCCACGTAGCCGGCGATGCCGCACATGTGTTACTTCACGTCCGCTTCGGAGAGGAGCGAGCCGGCGGCGACGTTGCGCGCGAGCGTCCGTCCGAGCAGCAAGTGTTCGTGTCCGGGGGCCAGGCCAGTGCCTGGGCGGATCCAGATCAGGTCGGCCGCCTGCAGCACGTGACCTGCCGGGAGATTGGTGGCGGCGGCAATGGATCGGCGAATCGCCGACTGGTTGGCGCGCTCGGAGGGCTGGATCGCCTTGCCGCCGTTGCCGAGCATCGGCTCGATCGCCCGCACGCGATCGACCAGCGCGCGCATCTCCGCCGGATCGGCGGACAGCTGGTGATCGCGGAATGCCGAGTAGTTCTTGTCGAGCGTGAAATGCTTTTCGATCACCCGCGCGCCCAACGCGGCGGCGGCGACGGCGGCCTCGATGCCGAGCACGTGATCCGAATATCCGATCGTCGCATCAAGGCGCTCCGCCAGGGCCGGGATCGCGCGGAGCTGCGCCTCGGGCGCGGGCGTCGGGTAGGCGCTGACGCAGTGCAGCACGGCGAGGTCGCCGTGATGACCCGACTTTGCCCACTGCGCGCGGACGCGCCCAACGGCGGCCTGCACTTCGTCGATTCCGGACGCGCCGCTCGACAGCACGATCGGCTTCCGTGTCGCCGCCGCGGCATCGAGCAACGGCGCAAAGGTGACGTCGCCCGAAGCGATCTTGATCGCATCGATCAGCGGCGTGAGCATCTCGAGGCTCACGAGATCCAGGGGCGTCGACATGAACAACAGCCCGCGGTTGCGCGCCTGCGCCGACAGCTGCGCCCACTGCGCCGCGCTGAATTCGTACGACGCGAACCGCTTCCTGCGATCGGCATCGGCGGGACTGATGAAGAGATCCGCGCGCGCGGTCTGGAACTTGACCGCGTCGGCGCCGGCCCCGGCGGCGAGGTCGATCAGCTTCTGCGCGACGGTGAAGTCGCCTTCGTGGTTGTTGCCGATTTCGGCAACGACCATGACCTTCTGATCCGTGTCGTGAGATCCGATGCGCATCAGCCGTGCCGATGAAGAACGAAGCCGGAACGTATCAAGCGGAAGCCCATGCGCTCGTAAAGGCGCACCGAGGGAACGTTGGACGCCTGCGTGCCGACTTCCATCGCCCCGCAGCGCTCCTGGTAATGGTGCAGCCCGCCATCGACCATGAGCCTGCCGATGCCGCGCTGCTGGTGATTGCGATGCACGCCGATCAGATCGATCACGGCGACGGGGCCTGAAGGGCGATCGCTCACGAGCAGAGCGTTGAAGCCAACCACGGTGTCACCCTCGTGTGCGACGAGCAGCGCGTCGCCGCGACGGCCGTCGACGTAACTCTGAATCCACTCCCGCTTGATCCGATCGGCAACGGAGCGACCGATTTTCGGATCGGCGTGGAAGCGCGTGTAAATGAAGGCGTGCTCGGCGATGTCGAGCACCGCGTCGCGCCACTTCGGCTGGTAGACACTGACCTGCGCGACCGGCGCGTGGCGTTCGATCGGCCGCGACAACGTCAGCGACGACTCGATCACGCTGAACCCGGCGGCGGAAAGCGCGTCGACCAGCGCGACGTCGAGCGCGCCAACCTTGGCGGTGTAGAACGCATTCGCCGGAGAGTGATGAGCGGCAAACGCCGCGGCAACCTCCGCAGGAGTCGACGCGGCCACCGCTACCGCAAACGCCGGGCGCCCGAGCTGCTCGGACAGCCATGCGTCGGGATTGATCATCATCCCTTCACGCCGCCCGGACGCTGCTTGTACCACTCGACGTATTTCTCGAAGCCGATGTCGATCGGGAACGACGGCTGGTAGCCGATCAGGCGGCGCGCCTTGTCGACATTGAGCGTGCCGCGAAACGGCATCAGGCGATCGCGCGGCACGTGCTGCACGGCGACGTCGGGAAACTGGCGCTTCAACACCTCGACGAGCTCGGCGATCGATCGCGCGGCGCCGTAGGTCATGTTGAAGACCTGGTTCTTCGCGCCCGGATGCGAAATCGCCAGGCACAATCCGTTCACCAGGTCTTCGATGTAGGTGAAATCGAGCCGCTCTTCGCCGTCACCCTCGATCTTCAGCGGCCGGCCGGCCAGCGCCTCTTCGACGAAGATCTGTCCGACCCGCCTGCTGACGCAGCGCGGCCCGTAGAGCGCCGACGGACGCACGATCGTGTAGGACAGGTTGAACACCTGCTGATACGCGATCACCAGCTTCTCGCCGCCTAGCTTCAGGGCGCCGTAGATGCCGATCGGGTTCAGCGGATGATCCTCGGTGACTTCGGGCGACTCGAAATTGCCGTAGACCATGCTCGACGACAGGAACACGAAGTGCTCCGCTTCGGTCCGCGCGTAGTCGAGCGCGTTCTCGAGCGTGCGCATGCTGTGATCGAACGTCGAGTACGGATCCTTGTTCGATCGGCCGGCATGCGACACCGCGGCGAGCTGCACGATGACCTGCGGCTTGATCTCCTTGAGGATGCGGGACAGCGCGTGATAGTCGCGCGCATCCTGCGGATGCACCGGCACGCCGGCCGCGCGCAGCAGATCGAGACGCTCGTTGAGGATGCTGATCGCCAGGTCGCGCTGCAGCCCCGCCGTCTGCGACTGGAACGACAACAGGTTGTTGACCTGCAGGCTGTCGACGACCTCGACGACGGCACCGCGCTTCTTCAGCGTCAGCGCCAGGTTGTGGCCGATGAATCCGGCGCCGCCAACCAGCGCGATGCGACGCCCGTTCAAGTCCGCGCTCATCGCTGCCCTTTCGCGACCTGCGCCACGACCCCGGCGATGTACTCAACGTCGTCCGCGGAAATGTGCGGCGCCACCGGCAAGGCGAGCGTGCCATCGCTGATCGACTCCGCTCCCGGGAATCGCGACGGGTCGTAGCCGTATTTCTTTCGATAGAACTCCATGCGCGGCACCGGCTGTGGATAGTGCACGCTGGTGCCGACGCCCTCGGCGTTCACCGCGCGCACGAAATCGTTGCGGCGTCCCTGCCACCGTCCGCCCGGCCGAATCGTCAGGCAATAGTGGCTGTTGGCGGCTTTCGGATCGCGGGCGTCAATCACTTCGATGCCTTCCACCGCGCACAATGCCTTCTTCAGCGTGGCGAAATGCGACGCGCGCACGCGAAGCGTGTCGGGCAGCCGCCGCAGCTGGCTCCGGCCAAGCGCCGCTTGCAGCTCGCTCATCCGGTAATTCAGCCCCAGCATGGGCACGTCGTACAAACCCGGCAACGTGCGTTCGGCGTAGGTGCGGTCGACGCCGAAAGCGCGTATGCGGGTGACGCGATCGACGATGTCCTTGTGGCGGCTGACGAACATGCCGCCTTCCGCCGACGTCATGTGTTTCACCGGGTAGAAAGAGAAACAGGCGGCGTCGCCAAACAGCCCGACGTGCCTGCCGTCGTAGCGCGCGCCAAGCGCGATCGCGCAGTCTTCGATCACCTTGATGCCGTGCTTGTCGGCGACCTTCATGATCGCCGGCATGTCGCACGGGATGCCGACGAAGTGCACGAGCAGCAGGCCCTTCGTCTTCGGGGTGATCGCCCGCTCGACGATCTCCGCGGTGACGTTGCCGGTGGCGGGATCGCAGTCGATGAACACCGGCCGCGCGCCGGTCCACTCCACCGCGTGCGCGGTCGCGACGTGCGTCTGCGCCGCGACGATCACCTCGTCACCGGCCTTGAAGCCAAAATACAAGCACGAAAGGTGCAGCGCGGCCATGCAGGAACTGACGCTGACCGCGTGGGCATCCGGCCCGAGGAAAGCGCTGAACTCCGCTTCGAAACTCTTGCACTGCGGCCCGTGCGTGAGGATGTGGCCTTCGAGCACTTCGAGCACCGCCCGCCGATCGTCGTCCGTGATCACGGGCCGGCCGAACGGGACTTCCCGCCGATCAGACATAGTCAATCTCCATAACCGCGCCGGCATCGGCGGCCCGATCGGCCGCCGCGCACGCGCTCAGCACGTCGAAATGCATTTGCGTGGCGGCCTCGTCGCGCCGGCCGCCGCGAATGGTGTGAATGAAACCGGGCAGCAGCTCGCCCTTCGTCGCCGTCAACGGCGCCGCGTCGATCGGCTTCGCCGCCGCCGACGGATCGCGCGATACATGCAGGCGCGCGCCAAGATCGTCGTAGATGAATGTCGCCTTCGTACCGAACACCCTCAGCACGTGATGGTGGCGATGCACGCAGCCGAAGTTCGCGGTGATGCGACCGACGAGGCCCGACGGAAACTGATAGGTCGCCGCGAGGAAGTCGCGATAGCGGAAGGCCGTGTCCTTGCTCGCAATCCGATTGCCGGCCGCGGCGACGCGATCCGGCCGCTGCCCTGTCAGCCACATCATCAGATCCACAAGATGAATGCCGCCGCCTTCGATCACCGAGTAATCGTCGACCCCGGCTCGCCATCCGTCCGTGATCTTCTCGAGACGCCCGTATAAATAGTCGCCGTCGATCGCGTAGATCTCGCCAAGCTCGCCGCGCGCGATCAAATCGCGCAGGTGGAGATAGAGCGGCGCGGCGCGCAGGATCAGATTCGAGCTGAGATGGCGTCCGGACTTCTGCCAGGCCGCCTTCACGTCGGCCAGCTCCGCGACGGTTCGCGCGATCGGCTTCTCGACGAACACATCCTTGCCGCGCGACAGTGCCGCCTTCACCTGCCCCGCATGCGCATCGTCATAAGACGCGATCGAGACGACCTGGACCTCCGGATCGGCCAGCAGCGGATCGAATGACGTGGCCGCCTGGCAGCCAAGCTCCGCGGCGATCTGTCTGGCACGTGCCCCATCGACATCGGCGACCCATCGCAGCTCGCAGTCCGGCAGCGCCGCATACGCGCGCGCGTGCGCTTCGCCGACGCCAAGACCGATCACGGCGGCGCCGAGCTTCATGCGTTCGCCTCGAGGCGGAAACGATCGAGATCGGCGTCGCTCATGGCTTCGAGCCGGGTCAGATCTTCCAGGGTGTCGACGACGAGACTGTGCTGCGCCCAGTCGGCGTGCCCCGATTCGACATTGACGATCCGATAGCGATCGGGCCGGAGATAGAAGTACGACGTGACGTGCTCCTGCTCTTCGATCGATGCCGCGGCGGCGTCGATGCCGAGGAGCGCGGCGCGCCGGACG
>Ga0207428_10002949_pt1 | contig 16836 bp, 16 predicted proteins | sample RhiMethybrSRZTD1_FD_187600 | JGI IMG/M metagenome (GOLD analysis project Ga0207428, IMG submission 187600) | Populus rhizosphere microbial communities from Tennessee, USA - Rhizosphere MetaG P. TD hybrid SRZTD1 (SPAdes) (version 3) | ecosystem: Host-associated > Plants > Roots > Rhizosphere >...
ACCCACAGGAGACCGGCGCCGACGAGCAGCACGAACGAGCAGGCGACTTGCGCGACAACGAGCATCCGGCGCACGGTGCGAGCCGCCCCGCCCGCCCGCGCCCCTCGTGCCTCTTCCTTGATCATCGTGCCGAGCGGCATCGTCAAGACGGGCAGCGCGGATATCAGACCGATGAACGTCGCCACGAGCACTCCTAACCCAGAGGTGGCGAGGATGACGATGGCGTCGAGCGAATCGGTCGGTGCGTTCTGCAGCGCGGCAATACGAGAGGACTGCATCGCTGCGTTGATCCACACACCGACGGCCACACCGGCAGCGATCCCTGCACTTGCGACGAGCCACGCTTCGACGAGATGCTGACGCACGATGTCACCTCGCTTGGCCCCGACGGCCAGGCGGGTCGCGAACTCGTGAAGGCGCAGGCGCGAGCGCGCAAACGCCAGATGACCGACATTGGCGACGCCGATTGCCAGGACGCCAAGCGCCGCGACCCAGAGCATCGTCAGTGGACCCTTGACGTTGCGAACGAGTGCGTCCTGCAGTGGCTCGGCGCTGGTGTAGAAGCCAAGGCTGGTGAGCAGTGGCTTCAGTTGCGGAAACCGGTCCAGGTTCGCCGCGTCGATCGCCTTCAACTGATCGCGTACCTGCTCGATCGACGCGCCCGCGTTGAGACGACCGACGTTGAACCAGCCGTTGCTTTGACGCGCTTCGAAGGCACGCTGCCGCTCCGTCAGCGCAAGCGGAATCCAGAAGCGGACCTCGTTGCCGCCGAAGGAGAAGCCTCGCGGAAGAACGCCGACGATCGTGAACTCTCGTCCGGTGAGGCGAAGCGTCCGGCCGATCGCCGTCGGGTCACCGCCGTACAGCTCCCTCCAGAGCCCATCACTCAAGATCACCCGCTGTTCGTTGCCGAGGCGGCCCTCATCCTCTGAGAAGTTGCGCCCGAGACTGGGCTCGACGTGCAGGACACGGAGCAGGGACGGCGTGGCGATGATGCCGAGCATGCGGGTGGGCACGCCGCCGGAGTCGATGGTTTCAGGCGCGTAGTTGTACAGCGCCTGCTCCTCGAGCGCCGAGATCGACTGCAGGCGATCGAGATAATCGGGCGGCGACGTGACTCTGCCTGGGCGGGACTCGACCTTCGGATATTGATTCGCCATCAGCACCACTCGCTCGGGCTCGGGGACCGGGAGCGGATTCAGCAGGATGGCATTGACGCCAGGAATGATTGCCGCGTTTCCGCCGAGGCAGATGCCAAGCGTCAGCACGGCCGTGACCGCGTAGACGCGATCCTTCGCGAGCGCCCTGAGGCCGACTCGGATGTCCTGGAGCCAACGTTCAGGCGTAAGAGCGCGCAGCCACGTGGCTGAAAAACGACTTTCGGGCTTCGCCACAGCCCGGGGTGCGGCGTCGGACAACGCCTCCGCGAGCGCGGACCACGATGGCACTTGCGCGAGGACGAGCCCCCATGCGTCTGCCTCGCTCGCGCCCGACTGGAGTGACGAGGTGTAGCGCGCCTCGAGCTCGTCGGTCAGCTCCTCGACGACCTTGTCGTAGTGGTCGTCCGAGATCGTGCCGCGAGGAAGGTGCCGCCGAACATACGCGGCGATGTCACGCATACTCGAGTCCTGCGGCCCTTTGCACGGCCAGCATGAACGCGCTCCACGTCTCTCGCTGCTGAACCAGGCGCTTCCGACCGGCCGTCGTGAGCTTGTAGAAGCGACGACGACGCTGGCCCGGCCGTTCCACCCACCACCCGGCGATCACGCCCTGCTCCTCGAGGCGATACAGGATCGGATACAGCGAGGCGACATTGAAGGCGACCGCACCATTCGAGCGCGCCTCGATTCGCGCGGCGATGTCGTAGCCGTGACGCGGCTCGTCTTCGAGCTGAGCGAGGACGAGGAGCTCCGCCGTGCCCTTCTTCAGCGCGTGCTCATCGGGTGGCGTCTTCATATATTGGACTCATATATATATGAGTCCAACCACTGCGTCAACCCGGAATTGGAGCACCACTTGCACACACCATCGGCATTAACGTCCGTCGTCCATGTGCGGGCCGATCTAACAGGAAGTAATTGCTGCGCGTCATGTCCGCGCGGACGAACACGGGCGTAGATGGCAACTGTTCCGATGTCTCGACCTTTTTTCGAAGGCTTTGAGACGAAAGTTGTCTCGGTGCCGGAATGCGATGTCTACCTCAAGCTGGGAGGCGCTGGTCTTCCAGTGCTGCTCCTGCATGGCTATCCGGAAACGCACCTGGCGTGGCGGCACGTGGCGACCCGATTGGCGAAGCGGTTCACCGTCGTCGTTGCGGACCTCCCCGGATACGGCCGGTCTGTCGTGCGAACCCCAGCCACGCCGTACGAGGGCGTGAGCAAGCGCTGGATGGCCAGCGTGCTCGCGCAGGCGATGTCCAAGCTCGGTCTCTCGCGCTTCGCCGTCGCTGGTCACGATCGCGGCGGCCGCGTTGCCTATCGCCTGGCCATCGACGAGGCGAGTCACGTGTCGGCGCTCGCGGTGCTCGATGTCATCCCGACGCTCGAGATGGTCGAGCGGCTCACCTATGCGTCGGCACGCCGAATGGCGAACTGGTTCTGGCTGGCGCAGACCTCGACGCTACCCGAGTCGATGATTGCCGCCTTGCCGGACCAGTACCTGCGTCATCTGATCAAGGAGTGGGGTGGTGAACACGCGGTCGATCGCGACGCGTTCGAGGCCTACGCCGAATGCCTCCGCTCGCCGGAGATCGTCAAGACGATGTGCGAGGACTATCGCGCCGGCGATCGGATCGATATCGCCCACGAGCAGGTCGATCGTGTACGCGGGCGCCACGTCACCTGTCCGGCGCTGATTCTGTGGAGCGAGCGCGGTCTGGCCATTCAGTTCGGCGATCCGCTGGCCATCTGGCGCCCGTGGGCTCCGCGGGCGAGCGGACACTCGCTGCCGTCGGGTCACTTCATCATGGAAGAGATGCCTGAGCAGACGGCGTCTCTGCTAGGGGCGTTTCTCGGGGACGCGATGGTGGTGCAGTAGCGAGTGTCGCCTCAGTGTGCCAAGCGCGTGATGCGGCCTGCCAGGATCGTGGCGAGCTTCTCGCCGCCCTGCCGCGAGAGGTGGCCTTCGTCGACGAAGTCGTTCCCGCCCCACGTTGCGTCGACCACTTCGCCGACGTACTGGCATCGAGGCTCGTCGCGCGTGCAGATGCCGCTCATCAGGCCGTTGAACTGGCGTATCAGCGTCGGCAGCGCGGCGTCCTCGATGTACGGCGTCCAACTCCGGCTCTCGCCCTTCTTCGTGAAGTTCGCGTCGTTCATCACCTGCGGCACGAACAGCGCCGTCATCTCGAACCGATGCGCCAGCGCTTTCAGCGTCTGCAGGTTGCGGACGTAGACCCGATCCACCGCTTCGTCGGGCTCGCTCGAGGGGGGCACTGGCGCGGCGCCGACCGGCGCACCGAACGCGCGATTCAGCAGGTCCATCACGAACGAGTAGCGAGCGGCGCGCGCCAGAAACGGCGCGTCATCGAGAACCGCAGGTATCAGTGTGTCCACCTGAGTCAGCCCGTGCGAGTAGTAGTCGGGCGAGAACTCCGGCCAGTGATAGTTCCTGATGTCGTTCCAACCCTCGAAGAACACGACGATCGCCGGCTTCGCCTCAGGGACGATGAGCGCCATCTGGATGATGTTTTCGGCGGTGGTGTAACCGGGAACGCCGTAGTTGATCACCGCGTAGCGATCGCCGAGCTTCTCCTGAAGCAGCCACGGCCACGAGTCGGCGTCGGTGACCTTGGTGCCAAAGGTCGTCGATCCGCCGACGAGTGCGACAGTGATCGCACCCGGCTTCGGAGGAGTCAGGCCGGTGACACGAGTTCGCATCGGCGTCGTCGAGATCGAGGCGCCCGTCCGTCCGATGCTCACGCTGCGTTTCGGTATCGCGACGAGATACGGATGCCGCTCGAACACCGTCACGCTGTCCTGCGCATCTCGACGGTACTGCGCCGTGCGCTCCGCCAGCGACATGCCATACGCCCATCGGGAGTACAGCTGGCCGCCGATCTCGACGATCAGCACGAGCGCACACAACACGAGAATGTTGATGAAGAGCGTTCGTTTCACCGCGTACGCGTAGTGTAGCGGGAAGGGCGGCGATCCTGCGTCTGGCCCGCCCTAGCGGCTGGCGCTGCTGGCTTTCACGGGCGCGGGCGGCTTGATTGGCGGCTTGACGATGCGTTGCCGGCCGGTCGGGCGTTTGGGCATCTTGATGGGGGCCAGCCTGACTGCCTTGCCCGTCTGAGCCGATCGGTAGAGCGCCTGGATGATTCGTACGTCTTGCAGCCCTTCCAGGCCTGACGGCTCGGGCTCCCGATCGCGCAGGATGCAATCCGAGAAGTAGAGGAGCTCGGGGGCGAACTGATCGTGCTTGCTGCCGCGTTCCCGGATGGTCCTGCCATTCACGGTGAGCTCGTACGACAGGCCCTCCGCATACTCGTAGGCCGGATCGACATGCAGCTGCCCCTTGGTGCCGACGATGCGGTACGACGCGACGTCGGCGGCGTTGAAGCTGGTGACGAAGGCGGCCACCCGTTCGCCGTCGAATCGGAGGATCGCGCCGGTCGACTCGTCGATCTCGCGCAGCGCGGGAGCGCCGGCGTTGACCGAGATGGCCATGACCTCCGTCGGCTCGGCGCGGAACAGATAGCGCGCCGCGTTGACGCAGTAGACGCCGATGTCATAGAGCGTCCCGCCGCCGAGGCCCTTCTTCGTCCGGATGTTGTCGGGCTTGACCGTCATCGCGAACGACGAGTTGAAGAACTTCGGTTTGCCGATCCGGCCGCGATGCACGAGCTCGATCGCCTTCAAGTTGACATCGTCGAAGTGCAGCCGGTAGGCGATCATCAACTTGACGTGGTTGCGCCGGCACGCCTCGACCATCTCCTCGCACTCGCCGACGGTGACTGCCATCGGCTTCTCGCAGAGCACGTGCACCCCGACACGCGCGGCGCGGACGGTGTATTCCTTGTGCATGGAGTTCGGCAGGGCGATGTAGACCGCATCGACGTGGCGAAGACACTCTTCGTACTGCTTGTAGGAATACGCGTGCTCGATGTCGTATTTCCTCGCCAGCGTCTTGAGTTTCGTCGGGTCGTCGCTGACGAGCGCGGTCAATCGTGAGTTGCGCGACGCATTCGCGAACGCGGGCAGGACGGCGACCTGTGCGATGTGGCCGAGGCCGACCACGCCGTAGCGGACGACCCCGTTGCGCCGGGCCGGCACGGATCAGCTCGTCCTACGGGACCGCGACCGTGACGTCTTCGTCGACCGCGAGCGTGACCGCTTGCGCGGCGGCACCTTCGCGCCTTTCTTTCGGGCTTCGCTCAAGCCGATCGCGATCGCCTGCTTCCGGCTCTTGACCGTGCGTCCCGAGCGACCGCTCTTCAGCGAACCTCGCTTGCGCCGCCGCATCGCCGACTCGACCGTCTTCTGTGCGCGCTTTCCATACTTCGCCATGGTGTTCCTCTGGCGCGATGGGGTGCAAAGCACGTACCTCGGTCAGCATTGAAGACTCGCCAAGCAAACACGGGGCTGAACGCTGCGCGGCTCGCGGAGCCGAGGTCTGCCACACGATACGATCCGGCGAGCGGTGATGCCGTTTTTTACAGCGCGCACGCGCCCGCCTGTGCCCACAGACGATCGCTTTCTGGAAGCGCGATCGCGCGCGGTCGCGCAAGCTCCGGCAGATGGGCTTCCCACCAGTGCTTCGATGCGTGCTGATCCCAGCGATCCCCGGCGAAACAACTGGACGCGCGTTGGCGCAGGTCGTCGGCGTCGCGCGGCCGGCGCGACGGGTTCTTCTGCAGGCACATCAACACGAGTTCATCGACTGCGGGCGGAATCGGCAGCTCTGTGCGGCACGACGGCGGGACGACATCGTCCTGCACGTGCTGGATCAACACCTTCATCGCCTGGTCGCCGTCGAACGGGCGTCGTCCCGTGAGCAGGAAATACGCGACGCAGCCGAGGGAGTACAGATCGGCGCGGTGATCGGCGGGCTCGCCGCCGAGAATCACTTCAGGCGCCATGTAGGCGGGCGTCCCCATGATCACCGGCTCGACGGTGAGCTGCATCGAGGGTTGATGCGGATCGGTCAGCTTGACGAGGCCGAAGTCGAGCACCTTGACGAAGTCGTGCTCGAGCCCCATGCGACAGACGTAGATGTTCGCCGGTTTGATGTCGCGATGGATCACGCCGACCGCGTGGGCCTCGGCGAGCGAGTGGCACACTTGCCGGATGATGTGCATCGCCCGCGCGGGAGGCAGCGGACCAAATTCCCGGACGAGCGTTTCCAGATCGAGACCATCGAGCAGCTCCATCGCGTAGTAGAACGTGCCGTCGCCAGTGAAGCCGAAATCGAACACGCGAATCGTATGGGGCGATGTGAGAGAGGCAGTGGCGTGCGCTTCGCGTTCGAAGCGGCTCAACGTGGTGGCCGCCTGCGCGCCGGCACCGAGCACGTTGGGCGGGACCAGCTTGACCGCGGCGTGCCGCGCGAGGAAGCGATGCCGCGCGCGCCACACCTCGCCCATTCCGCCCTTGCCCAGCAGCTCGACGAGCTCGTAGCTGCCGAGTGCTCGCGCCGCACGAATCTCGCGACCGAGCCTGTAGAGCAATCGCGCCGGCGCCACGGCGAGCAGGGCGCACACGTAGTTGGGATAGAACATCAGCAACGTGCGCGTGACGGACGGGACCGGTAGTCCTCGCAGATGCGCAATCCACACGCAGAGCGGATCCATCGACGCGGCAATCAGCGCGGTCACGAGCGTCGTCGACGGCCGCGCCGGCGCCAGCATGCCAAAGAACAGAATCAACACGGTGATTCCTGAGAGCGGACGCATCGTTGTGGGTTGCACTGTCCAGCTGTTGAGCAGTCCCAGCCCGAAGGCGTGCGGCACCATCAGCGCAAGGCCAACGGTGATTTTCCTGCGCGAGGCGCATCGTCCGAAGCGCGTCGCCGCCACCGCGCCGGCCGCCAGCAGCGCGCCGAGGCCTTCGATCACCAGGCGATAGGGACCGCGATCGCCCATCGGCGTCAGCGAGATGTCCATCACGAAGTTGATCGCCCAGAGCGCGACACCGAGCGCGTGAAGCATCTGTACCCGGGCACACTGCTCGGCGAGCAGGTCCTCGGGCAGGCTCGCTTCGTCCGCGGCCGACGACCGTTCGAGGGGGACGTGCGTGCCGGTCATGGCCGACAGACCGTAATCGCGGGTTCACCGCGGGCAGGCCATGACGAGCTCGGCACGAGGGGAGACGCCTGCGCGCGGCACGCACCGGGGCGGACGTCCTTGAACAGACCCTTCAACGAGTCGGCCTTGCGATCGCTGCGTGCACCGTCGCTGGTGGTGCTCTTGGGAGGGGACGTCTCCAGGCGGATGTTCGAGGCGTCAACCGAGAATTTGGATTGCGCGTGCGTGGTCACAGCCACGCTCGCGACCAGCAGTATCAGCAGCATTGACCACGAAATACGCGTCACACTCACCTCCGGCCGCCCCGCTTTGCGAGTTGCGTGCCGTCGTCGTCAACAGCGGGAAGAAGGCCTGATTCAGCAGGGTTTTCGCGGATGACGCCAGCAGCCGGCGAGCGCCGTCTGCCCGAGTCGGGACAAGCGCAAGGACAACGTGTCCAGATCGGGGCAAGGGTGGAAGCCCTCCGCGGCCGCGGCGATGAGCGAGGAGAGGGCGCCGCATCCTGTTGCATTACCGGCGCATACCCGCACGTTTGCGCGTTCGGCTGCAGCGTTCGATCGCTGCGGCCCAGTCCTTGCCCCTGGTCGCCGGCGTCGAAGGCGTGCCCGATGGGCACAGCGCTTCAAGGAGATGAGACGATCATGCGAATCGCAACCTTACTGACGGCCGCCTGTATCGCCTGGCTCGGCACGACCGTGCTGGCAAGCACCGTGACGTACGACTACGACCGGACCGCGAACTTCTCGAGCTTTCGCAGCTACTCGTGGACCCGCGGCAACCCGGTCAAAGACCAGTTGAACCATCAGCGCATCGTTCGCGCGGTCGAGGCGCAACTTGCGGCCCGCGGCTTCATCCAGGTCGACACCGGACGGCATCCCGACGTGTTCGTGGCCTATCACGCCGCGATGGACGAGAGCCTCGAAATCAACGCGTTTGGTTCGGGCGGGTTCGGGCCCTACGGGCTGGGCGGCAGCCGTATGGGCACCGCGCGCGCCAACAAAGTGACCGTCGGCTCGGTCGTGGTCGACATGGTCGATGCGCGCGACAACAAGATGGTCTGGCGTGGTACCGCGAGCCAGGACCTGGACCCGCGCGCCAGCGCGGAGAAGAAGGACAAAGAGATTCACAAGGTCATGGAGAAGATGTTCAAGAACTACCCACCCAAGAAGTAACTTACGTAGGGGCCGCCTTAGGCGGCCCACCCCATGTCCACGTTTGACCTCGATCGCTATCTGGCGCGAATCGGTTGGACCGCGTCGCGCGAGCCCACCTTCGGCACGTTGTCTGGGATGCTGCGCGCGCACATGCGGTCCATTCCGTTCGAAAACCTCGACGTTCTTCTCGGTCGTGGCGTGCGCATCGATCTCGACTCGGTGCAGGCGAAGCTGGTCGGCGCGCGGCGGGGTGGTTACTGCTTCGAGCACGGAACGATCGTGCAAGCGGCGCTGACCCGTCTGGGATTCACGCCGACCGCGCACACGGCACGAGTGATCCAGCTACGGCGACGCGAAGAGGCGCCCCTCACGCACATGGTGCTGACCGTTCCACTCGAGGGTCGACGGTTCGTGATCGATCCCGGCTTCGGCGGCCACGCGCCGCTCGTGCCGCTGCCGCTTGGCGAAAGCGAAGAGCGGCCAGACGGACACGACCGACATCGCATGGTGCGGCGCGGCGACGAGTGGGTGCTCGAGGCGCTGCTCGATGGCCAATACGTTCCGTTGTGGACCGTGTCGCTGGCGCCGGCCGAACCGGTCGACTTCGTGATGGCCAATCACTTCGTGTCGACGTTTCCACTGTCCCCGTTCGTCACGAACCTGATGCTGCGTGCTTTCTCACCTCGCGGCCGCGTGTCGATGATGAACCGGGATCTCACCGTGCGCGACGGCCTCCGGGTCGACAAGAGCATCCTGAGCGATCGCGGCGCGTTGCGATCGGTCCTCAAACAGGATTTCGGGTTCGACGTGCCCGAGGTCGAAGCGATGAGGGTGCCTGCGGTTCCCGAATGGGGGTAACGGAGGTTACGGAGTGAACGGGGATTCACACGGTGGAACGGACGTTAAAACCCGTTTTCTCCGTGTGATCAAGACCCCCGTTCCCTCCAGTCACCTATGACATCTCGGTGACGTGCCCCGATCGGGCAACGCCGCCCTCCATCCTCCCCGTCAAACCATCCAACATGCGAGGCGACGAACGTGAGCGTTGACGTGCATTCACGCGCAACTCGCCGTGCCAGTGCCATGACCGTGTCGGAGGATCAGATGATCAAGTGCGCCACCGTTCTAGGCCTGCTCCTGTTGGGGCTTGCCGCGCCAGCCCTCGCCGGGCCGAATGCGGCCGATGTCCGCGGCGACCGGCGCGAGATCCGTCAGGACCGCCGTGAGGTCCATCGGGACAGCCGCGAGATCCGTCGCGACCGCAGAGAAATCCGTTCCGACGTCAGAGCGCGCGACTGGCGTGAAGCCAGGCAGGACCGGCGCGACCTCAGAGCCGATCGTCGCGATCGCCGGGGCGATGTGCGCGACCTGCGCCGCGACCGCCGCGACTGACACGACACCCGTCAGGGATTCGTTCGCACGCACGCGAATCCCTGACTCCGAACGCCCCCGGAACTCGCGGAACTACGGAACTCCGAACTCGGAACCCGCACTTCACCGAATCCGCGTAATGCGTGGGCTCGCTCCGATCTGCTCGTATCGCAGGCCGTCGCTCTCGCGATCGAGCCGCAGCACGTAGAGACCGTTCGATCGCGATCGGGCGGGACCGCCCGTGACGACGACGTGGTCGCCCCTCTTGATCGAGTCGGCGGTCATGCCGATGGCGACGAGCTCGAAGCGATTGTCCATCTCGAGCTGCCACGTCTGCGCACGCCCGCGCTCGTCGACGACCTCCATCATCACGAACGGATGGGGATTGATGAACTGGAAGTCGGTAACCGTACCGCGCACCGTCATCGGCTTCGAGTTGTCGTAGATCGCCGAGATCGCGTGGTGCGCATCGATGGTGGCGCCAAGGACGAGCACGCCGGCCGTCAGAGACGGTAACAGTCGGGCCATCTCGCGATTGTACGCTCGGCGGGTCTAAAGACCCGCCTCTACGACGTCCCCCGCTGATCGACGTGAAGGCGTGTCTTTAGACCCGCCGGGCGCTCGGTGATAGCATCCGGCCGGGGGAGCGCATGCGATCCGTTCTGAGAGTGGCGTGGTTGGTCGTCGTGGTGGTTGCCGGTGCGTCTGCGTCTGTTGACGCCCAGCGCGGCAAGGAGCTGCAGAAGCCGCTCGTCGTCGCCAGCCAGGGCAGTTTCTTCGTGGGCGGAGAGTCGAAGACGGTTGCCGGCGGACCACCCGCTCAAGGTCGCGGTGCACTACCGCCAGGCGACGTCACCATCAACCAGATGTACGTCCAGTATCAGATCCCACCTGATGGTGATCGTCATCTGCCTGTCGTGATGGTGCACGGCTGCTGCCTGAGCAGCAAGACGTGGGAGACGACGCCCGATGGCCGTATGGGCTGGGACGAGTATTTCGTCCGCCGTGGCCGTCCGGTCTATCTCGCGGATCAGGTGTCGCGGGCGCGATCGGGGTTCGATGCGACAACGCTCAACGCGGTCAGAGCGGGAACGGCGCCGGCGAGTCAGCTGCCGAACATCCTGTTCGCAACGCATCAGATCGCGTGGACCGTGTTCAGGTTCGGTCCGGCCTACGGGCAGGCGTTCCCTGATGGACAGTTCCCAGTTGAATCGGTCGACGAGCTCTACAAACAGATGATCCCCGACCTCAACGCGCTGCTGCCGTCGCCCAACCCGACGTGGAAGAACATGGCCGCGCTCGCCGTGCGGCTCAAAGGCGCGATCCTCATGGGCCACTCCGAGTCTGGCTTCTTTCCCGAGCAAGCCGCGCTGATCGATCCCAGCGGCATCCGCGGCATGATCTCGATCGAGATGCCGTGCCCCGCCGATCTCACCGACGCGCAGATCGCCGCGCTGGCGAAGATTCCGACGCTCGTGATGTTCGGCGATCACCTCGGCGATGTGCAGGGCGGGCCGGCGAACTGGGCCTCGTCATACGAGAGCTGCGAGAAGTACGTGCAGCGGGTGAAGACGGCCGGCGGCGACGCCGAGATGATGCACCTGCCCAAGCTTGGCATCCGCGGCAACAGCCACATGCTGATGCAGGACCGCAACAACCTGCAGCTGGCGGATCTGATCCTGAAATGGATCGACCAGCACGTGGAAAACAAGAAGGGAAAGAATACATAACTCGCGGCGGGTCTTTCAGACCCGCCGAGTCTATTTCGCGGGCTTGATGTTCTGGTTGACGCGGAATACGTTGTTCGGGTCGTACTTCTTCTTGATCTTCGTCAGCCGCGCGTAGTTCTTGCCGTAGGTCGCCTTCACGCGCTCCTCGCCTTCGTCCATCATGAAGTTGACGTACGCGCCGCCGGCCGAGTGGGGATGGAGCGCCGTCCAGTACTCGCGCGCCCAGTTCGTGATCGTCTCCTTCTTCGCCGGATCGGGATCGACGCCGACGATCACCGACGACCACTTGGCGTCGCGGTAGGCCCACGCGGTGGCGTCGTTCTTGACGCGGCCCGCGGCCCCGTCGACCGGATACATGTGCATCGTCGACAGCAGCGTCGGCAGCTTCGCGCCGTGCTCGGCGTGGAGGGCGATCGCCTCGTCGCTCAGCTCCTTCATGAAGTCGGCCTTCCAGTACCACTGGAGCCCCGACGGATACAGCGCGTCGAACATGCTGTTGAGCACCGGGTTGGGAATCGGACCGACCATGTCGAGCGCGGGCGTCTTGAACTTGCGAATCGGCTTGAACACCGACGGCCCCTTCTTGACGTTGCCGCTGTAGGCCCAGACGATGCCGCACATCTTCTTGTTGTGCAGGTGATCGGGGAACGGCGGCGCAGGCGGCACGACGAGGAACGCGAAGAAGCCGTTGAGCTCGCGCGGCGCCTTGACGATGAACTTGCGATACCACTTCATCACGTCGACCGTGTCCTCGAGCGGGTAGAGCATCGGCCCGGCGTAGTGCGTGTGCACCGGATGCGCCTTGAAGAGGAACGAGGTCACGACGCCGAAATTCCCGCCGCCGCCGCGAATCGCCCAGAACAGATCGCTGTTCTCCTTTGCGCTCGCGATCACGAACTTGCCGTTGGCAAGCACCATGTCGACCGAGAGAACGCTGTCGATCGTCAGCCCGTAGTTGCGCGTCAGATGGCCGATGCCGCCGCCGAGCGTCAGACCGCCGACGCCTGTCGTCGAGATGAACCCCGCGGGCACTGCCAGGCCGAACGGAAAACCGGCGTGGTCGACGTCGCCCCATAACGCCCCGCCGCCAGCCCGGATCGTCTTCTTCCGCGGATCGACGTGGACATATCGCATCGGCGATAAATCGACCACCACGCCATCGTCGCAAACGCCAAGACCGGCGGCGTTGTGGCCGCCGCTCCGAATCGATACCGGCAGGCTGTTGTCGCGGCCGAAGTTCACCGCCGCAATGACGTCGGCAACGTCGGTGCATTTCGCGATCAGCCGCGGCCGCCGATCGATCATGCCGTTGTAGACCTTGCGCGCCTCGTCGTAGCGCGCGTCGCCGGGCACGATCACCTCGCCCCGCAACGCGGATTTGAACGCAGCTACCGTGGTGTCAGTTAGCATGAGCCCTCCGACTAATCGTGTAGGCGGCCGCGCTCGGGGCGGCCCGAACGCTACTCCACCGCGCGGAACGTGCGCTCGTCGAGCGGGCTTCCGGTCATCGGCTGGAGCGTGTCTCGATATTGCTTGGTGTGCGGGGCGGCGACGTGCGCGTCGAGCGCCTGTTGATTCCGCCACGCTTCAATCACGGTGAAGTGATTGGCGCGCATGGTGTGCTGAAGGACATCGAAGCGTAGGTTGCCGGCTTCCTTCCGGCTGGCGTCCGCGAGCTGGCGCAGCAGCAGCACGGGCGCCTGCGGATTCTGCGGATTGGGCGCGACGTCGACGTGGCTGACGACGTAGACGATCTGTCGTCCCGTCGGCGGCTGTCCGCTGCCGACGGTCACCGTCTTGTAGGGACGCTGGTCATAGCCGCTCACGCGTATCGGATCGAGTGCGGCGACGAGCCGCTTCTGCACGGCGGCGTCGCGACCGTCGAACAACTTCTGATCGCGCCACGTTTCGACGATGGTGAAGTGGCCGGGGCGGCCGACCTGCTCGAAGAACTCGGCGCGCACGAAACCGTCGTGCGCGCGGCTGGCGTCACGATACTGCTTCAGGGCCGCGGCTCCTGTGGCTGCCGACGCCGACGTCGTCTCGACGTACGACACGGCGAAGTACGTCGGGTCGGCCGGTACGTCGGACGGGGTCTGCGACCCGACGCCCGACGGCACCAGGGCGACGCCAAGGAAGAAGAGCAGCCAGCGGCGCACAGACGAAAGACGGCGTTACTTGCGAGCCGCCGACCAGTTGGCGCCCTTCATCGCGCCGCCTTCGACCTTGCCCGTGTATTTCATCCCGCCGGCGGTCAGGGTGATCTCGTCGCCGCGCACACGGCCGGTGACGTCAGTCGTGCCCAGCTTGCCGGTGAGCATCTGGAACTTCTGCGTCAGCGTCAACGACTGGTTGGCAAGCGTCCACGTGCCCTGCACCTGCGCCGGCACGATCCAGAGGTGCGCCGTGCACCAGCTGACGCAGTCGCCGGCGATCGTCTCGCTCTGATCCGGCTCCCAGTCTTCCATCGTGAACGTGTTGGAGACGACGCGGGTGCCCGGCTTCATCTTGAGGATGGTCGGGCGCAGGCGCATGTTGATCGACGGCAGCAGGAACATCGTCACGACCTGTGCCTTCGAGAAGTCGGTCTCGAACAGGTCGGCCTTGACGAAGTTCGCCTTGCCGTCGACGCCTGCCGCCTTGGCGTTGCGCTGCGACAGCTCGACCATGTCGGGGTTGTACTCGACGCCCTGCGCCCGCGCGCCGCGCTTGGCCGCGGTGATGACGGTGCGGCCGTCACCGGATCCGAGGTCCATCACGAAGTCCTGCGGCGTGACCTTGGCCAGGTCGAGCATCTTCTCGACCAGCGGCTGCGGCGTCGGCACCCAGACGACGTCCTTACCGGCCTGGCCGACGGTCGGTTCGAACTGCTTGGTGGCGGCTTGTTGTGCGAGGACCGCGGCCGACGCCACCAAGAGGGCGAACGCGGACAGAAGAAGCGTGCGACTGGCGCGACGTGCATTCATGGCTGCTCTCTCCCGGAATCTGAACAAGTCGACGATCCGTGCGCCCGATAGCGTATACCAGCGGGCGGCCAATTCGAACCGCATCCATAGCGGCGGGCATTTGGACAGGCCGGAGCCTCGCTTCGTGGCGAAAAACTGGCCGGATTGACCCATTTGGCGCCGGGCGTCCAGAACAGGCCCGGCCTACACGGACTCGCTAACGGACGCCCACGCCAGCTCGCTAGCGCCCAGCGCACAGTGTAGGCCGGGCCTTCAGGCCCGGCGTGCGTGTTTCGAGACGCCTCCGCCGCTGACAGCGATCGACGCGCGCGCGGGCGTCAATACGTCACGCGCACGCGATAGCGTACCGTTGCCGTGCCCTCCGCGGCGACCGGCGCGTTGAACTGCGCGGCCCACGCATCGGTCTTCGTGAACTCATGCGACGTGCGGACGATCCGCCACGTGCCGCCGATCGGCTCGTTCACTTCCACCGTGATCGGCGTCGTCTTGTGGTTGCGCAACACGATCTCGTACTCGACCTCGTAAACGTTCGTCGCGATCTTTTCGAAATCGATCTGCTTCCGCTCCGCCACGACGTCGAACGCGTTGCCGATCTTCAGATTGAGCACTTCGTCCTTCGGCGTGTGCCCGATCCGATCTTCGCCGACGAACTGCGTGCCGCCCTTCGAGTCGGATTGATAGACGCGCACGGTGCCGGCCGGCATCGGCATGCCGAGCCCGGCGCTCGCCTCGTTCTTGAACTGATAGTAGACCTGCACCACGTCCTTGATCGGCGACCCCGGATGCTGCGCGTTGCGGTAATAGAACGCCTGGCCGTCCACGACGTAGCGTTTGCGGACCGGGAAGCCGGTCGCGTCGAGCATGCTGACCTGCTTCGTCTCGTTGTTGTTGACCGTCGTCTTCCGCTCCAGCGTGTAGAGGTGATAGTCGGAGAACGCTTCCTGCGCCATCGGTGGCGCCGACGCGGCCTTGGCGAAGTCGGCGCGCGCGTCCAGTTCCATCCGACCCTCCATCTGACGCACGCGATTCAACTCGCCTGCCACGAGCTGCAGCTTGGCGTTGCGGAACGCCGTGCCGCTGCCGTTCGTCAGCGTGACCCAGCCGTCGACATCCGCCGACTTGTCGTCGCGCGCGACGGTGAGCACGTAATCGGCATTCCACGACAGCTTGTTCGCCAGGTAGGCGGCCTCGACGCGGTGCCGCGCGGTGCCGTCGTTCTGCAGCGACCAGATCAGCGTCGGTCGTGAGTAGAGATTGCCGGGGAGCTCCGGGAACCGGATGTGATCGGCGTGCAGGCCGGTGACGATCTCGTTGCCGATCTGCCAGACCGGTGCGTTGTTGTAGCTGAGGAGCCGTGCCTTGACCTCCTCCTGTTTCGTGTCGCCGTCGTCTTCCACCATCCGGACCAGTGTGACGTCGCGGCCGATGTACTTGCGCAGCAGCTTGTCGGGCTCGAGCAGGTCGTACTCGTAGTTCTGTTCCAACACGCTGACGCGCGACGGCTCGCTGAGCGATCGGAAATGGACGGTCGCCGGATTCACGGTCGCGGCGATGTCCATGAAGTGGAGTTCGAACGTCCCCCGGGGCAGCTGGATCGACCGCACGTCGCGCACGAGCGCCAGGTCGGAGTTGTAGACGGTCAGCGACAGCTCGGTCTGGTCGTCGAGGGTCGAGGTGTTGTTTTGCGCAGCGGCCTGCGCGGCGGCGACGGTCGTGGCCGGAGCGAGCCGAGGGGCGGCGGTCGCGGCCACCAGCCCGACGACCGGTGCGGCAAGCCAGAAACGTGCGTTCATGGGAAACGTCCTCCTGCCCATAGAACGGCGCCGCGCGAAAACCTTGCATCCGAAAGCGGAGTACCATTTGCGAGGCGAGGGCACACCATCCTTCCGACATCCATTTCCGACCTCCAGCAGCGGCTTTCGGCGCAGCAGTACGTCGCGGACCAGGGGCTGGCGGTGTCACTGTTCCTGGCGCTTCGGTTGCGCCGCCCGTTGTTTCTCGAGGGCGAAGCGGGCGTCGGGAAGACGTCGCTGGCCGCGGCCGCGGCCACTGCGTTCGCGGCAGATCTCATCCGGCTGCAGTGCTACGAAGGGCTCGACCTGAGTCACGCGGTGTACGAATGGGACTACGCTCGCCAGCTCCTCGAGCTGCGCATCCTTGACGCAACCGGGAAACTCGGCCACGACGAAGCGCAGCGCGCGCTCTACAGCGAGGCGTTCCTGATCAAGCGCCCGCTGCTGCAAGCGATCGATCCGACGCGCCCGCGCCCCGTGGTGCTCCTCATCGACGAGATCGATCGCGCCGACGAAGAGTTCGAAGGCTATCTGTTGGAGCTCCTCGCCGAATTTCAGGTGACGATCCCCGAGCTC
>Ga0207428_10002955_pt1 | contig 16816 bp, 11 predicted proteins | sample RhiMethybrSRZTD1_FD_187600 | JGI IMG/M metagenome (GOLD analysis project Ga0207428, IMG submission 187600) | Populus rhizosphere microbial communities from Tennessee, USA - Rhizosphere MetaG P. TD hybrid SRZTD1 (SPAdes) (version 3) | ecosystem: Host-associated > Plants > Roots > Rhizosphere >...
AAGAGGGACACGGTCTCGAGCAGGTTCCGCTTCGCGGTCTCGAGGGCCTCGGCTCCATCCACGCCCGCAGCCAGCCGCCGCCGCTGCAGCGTGCCGGCCAGCCGGTGCGTCTGCGCGTCGCGGCACTCCAGCGCCGGATTGGCCTCGAGGAAATCGGCGAGGCGCAGGCCCCGCACGTCCCGGTTGAGCGGATGCGTGGACTTGGCCAGGACGGCCCGGTAGTGGGAGAGCACGCGCTGGACGGGATCGCGGAGCAGCGTGAAGTGGACGACGGGCGGCGCGAGGAGGCTGTAGACGACGTCGCCGTACTTGTGGTGCCCCATGAGCACGAAGGAGCGGGACAGGGCGTCGTCGGGGCCCGGACGCATCTTGAAGGCGGCCTCCGGATGCGCGTAGAGATCGGGGGCGTTGATGTGGATCAGCTGGTTGGCGTTGTAGTTCCGCGCGATGACCTGCTGGAGGGTCGTGCCGCCCGACTTCTTGACGTGCGAGAACAGGATCGCGCGCGGCGAGCGGTCCTCGGGGGAGAGCGGATGCCGGAGCAGCTCGTCCCAGGGGACGACGCAGCGGCGCAGGTGGGCGACGCTCCTGTCCACCCGCTCCGTCCAGGCGAGCGTCCGCCAGCGCCGCACGCGTTCGAACATGTCCGGAACCGGTGCGCGGCCGGCGGGCTCGGCCGCCGGCGCCTCCTCGGCGGCGTCCTCGTCGACCTCGACGGGCGGCTCCGCCGGCGCGGGCGTGCCCGTCGCCTCGAGCGCGATCCAGTGGACGCAGATGCCGACCTGCCGCGTGTCGGGGTCGTTCGGGTCGAGAGACGCCTTCGAGAGCGTCCGGTTCACCCGCAGCGTCAGGCGCGTGAAGGGTCGCGTGCGATCGATGGCCTGCTTCGGGATCAGGCCGCGCCAGGTCCGCACGACGCCGCGCCCCTCGACCGCCAGCTCGACCGGACGTCCGCCGGCCTCGAGCCGCAGCGAGTCGAGGATGTCCGGCGCGAGCGCGTTGAGCGTGCGCAGCTCGATGCGGTGGTCGGTGCCGGCCACGAGCGGCAGGTCGAGCGTCGAGACGGTGTCCGGGCCCGTCCAGCGGAAGAGGCTGTCGTCGAAGCCGGTCCGCTCGCGACCCTGCCAGCCGCTGCCGTCGAGGCGCCGGGCGAAGTCGACGCGGATGCGCTCGACGCGTGGCGCGGCGCGGGCGGCCTGCGCCCGCTCGTAGTGGCGGTCGAGCAGCGTCGCGACGAGCGCCGGGTCGTCGGCGTAGCGGACCGGCGGCCGCTCGCCCGGCCGGGCCAGCGCGCCCAGCTCGCGCAGCATCGCGGCGACGCGCGCCTCGAACAGCGGCTCGGCCTCGGCGAGCAACCGCCCGTCGAGCGTGTTGAACGCTCGGATCTGCTCGACGATCTCGTCCGGCACCTCGGGCCGTGCGCTGCCGGGCGGCGCGACCATGAGCTTCTGCACCGGGCCCGCATGCGGCCAGCCGAAGGTGTAGGCGAGCAGCGCCATCGACTCGTCGAAGCGGTCCGTCAGCCCGAAGCAGGGCATCGCCCGCAGCCGCCCGGTCGCGCGCTCGAGCTTCTCCTCGGGCGGCAGCCAGGCCGCGAGCTGCTCGAGGCGCGTGGCGACGTCCCAGGGTGTCTTCTGCTCGACCTTCGCCAGCTCGGGCCGCGGGTCCTGCGCGAGCGTGAACGAGAGGTTGCGCACCTGCACGTTCGAGAGGTTGCGGCGCGGCCGCGGGTCGGCCACGAAGTCGGCGAAGGACATCGACGCGGCGAGCGCGTGGAAGCGCGTGTTCGGCTCGCGCCGGATGAAGCGATAGGTCGAGAGGACGAAGGGGATCGTGCGCCGCAGGAAGGTGATCGTGACCGGCGGCTCGGGCAGCAGCGTCGCCAGGCCGGCACCCCCGAAGTGGCCGCGGAAGAAGCGGTACTTCGGGACGTCGTCCCAGGGCAGCCGGATCAGGTCGCGCCACAGCTCGGCCGGGCAGATCTCGGCCTCGTCGAAGCGCGCGTCGAGCAGCGGCTTGAGCGTGGTCCCGGCCGTCTTCGGGATGTGCAGGAAGTACAGACGATCGCGCGGCGACAGCATCAGCCCGTCCTCAGGAGGCGCTCGCCAGCGCCAGGTCGTAGGCCGCGCCCACGCGCGCCGCGTACGCCTCCGGCGAGAAGCGCTCGGCCTGCTCGCGCCCCGCGCGGATCATCGCGGGGCGGCGGCTCTCGTCCTCGACCAGGGTCAGGATCCGCGCGCTCAGCTCGTAGGGGCTCTCGGGGTCGAAGTACAGCGCCGCGTCGCCGGCGATCTCCGGCAGCGACGTGCGATCGGCGGACACGACGGGGCAGTCGTAGCGCATGGCCTCGAGCACCGGCAGGCCGAAGCCCTCGTAGAGCGAGGGCATGACCAGGCACAGCGCGTTGCGGTACAGCACCTGGAGCAGCGCGGCGGGCACGTAGTCGAGCAGGCGCAGCCGGCGCCGCAGCCGCCGCTGATCGTAGACGCCCAGGTGCGCCTGCGCGGCCTCGACCTCCTGATCCCAGCGGTCCGACTTGCGGCCGGCGATGACGAGCGGCAGGTCGTGCGGCACCGCGCTCATCGCCTGGAAGAGCACGCCCAGGTTCTTGCGCGGGTCCACGTTGCCGACGTAGAGCACGTACTCCCGCGGGCGCAGGCCGTGCTGGCCGAGCACGACGTCCTGGTCGACGTTCTCCGGCAGCGGCACCGACGGGCTGTAGGTCTCCCAGGTCACGACGATCTTGCGCTCGTCGATGTCGAACAGGTCGAGCAGGTCGCGCTTGGTGAACTCCGAGACCGCGAGCACCAGGCACGAGTCGCGCAGCGCCTCGTCGACGATGCCGTAGAAGGTTTTCTTGTGGTCGCGCGTCATGTAGGGCAGGCGCAGCGGGATCAGGTCGTGCACGGTCGTGATCATGGGCGTGCCGCGCACGCGGACGGGCATGGGCGTGGTCGCGTGCCAGAGGCGGCGGCGGGCCGCGCCGTTGCCGCCGGCGCCGCCGGCACCGCCGGCACCGCCGTGGACGCCGAGCCCCCCGTGGACGCCGCCCCCCGCGCCGAGGTCGATCGTCGTGCGCCGGCCCGTGAGCCGGTAGAGGCGGTGGGCGCGGTCGTAGACGTCCGAGACGTTGTAGATGCGGTCGGCCTGGGAGATGGGGTGGTGGCTGCGGCTCTGGATGACGTGCTTCATCCGGATCGCCACGGGCCGCTGCGGGCCCGTGGCCAGGCGCAGGACGTCGACGAGCGTCCGCAGCCGCTGCGGCAGGAGCGACGGGATCGGCGGCGGGTCGAAGAAGTGGACCTCGTCGAGGACCTCGTCCCGGCGCTTGGGCAGCACGCGATCGCTCAGCACCGACACCGACGCCCCCAGACGGCGCAGGCTCTCGATCAGGGTCAGCCCGTAGGTCTTGATCCCCGAGCCCTTGGTGAGCCGGAGGTTGTAGGTGTCCAGCACGACTTCGCAAGATGCGAGGCCCATGGCTAGCTGGACTCGTCTCGGCGGCGGCTCGACGGCAGGATCACGAGCATGACCGTAGCCGGCACGCCCGAGGAAGGAAAGCGCCCGTGAGGATCGTGCACCTCTTCGCCAACTGGAAGTGGACGGGGCCCGCCGAGCCGGCGCTCAACCTCGCCTGGCGGCAGTCGCGCGAGCACGAGGTCCTGTTCCTGAGCGGCCAGCCGCCGCAGGGGCAGAGCAGCCGGATCGCGTCGCAGGTCGAGGCGCGCGGCGTGGCGCAGCGCGGCGGCTTCCAGCTCAGCAAGCACGAGCGACTGCGCCGCAACCGCCAGGACGCGCTGCGGCTCGCGCGGCTGCTGTCCGAGTTCCGGCCGCACATCGTGCACACGCACCTCGACAACGACCACCGCGTGGCCTCGGTCGCGGTCGCGCGCACCGGCATCGGCCGGCTCGTGCGCACGGCCTACGACCCGGGCGGGCTCTCGCACACGTTGCGCATGCGCCTCGTCGCGCGGCGCGCGCTGCACGGCCTCGTCGTGACGAGCCGCGCCAGCCGCACCGGCACGCTCGAGCACTACGGCGGCGGCCCGCGCGCGCTCCTGGTCGACGGCAGGCCGCGCCCCCTCGCGCTCATCGAGGGCGGCGTGGACCTGGCGCGCTTCGACCCCGCGCGGCAGGACCGGCAGGCGGCGCGCGCGCGGCTGGGCCTGGCTCCGGGCGACGTCGCGGTCGGCATCGTCGCGCGCGTGCAGGCCCACCGGCGTTTCGAGATCCTGCTCGACGCGCTCGAGCAGGCGCGGCGGCGGCACCCGGCGCTGCGCCTCGTCGTCATCGGTCGCGGCACGAACATCCGCCCGCTGCTGCTCGACCCGATCGAGGCGCGCGGCCTGGCCGGCGCCGTGCTCGCCACCGGCTACCTCGAGGGCGACGACTACCCGGCCGCGCTCGCGGCGCTCGACGCCTCGCTGTTCCTCGTGCCCGGCAGCGACGGCTCGTGCCGCGCGCTGCGCGAGCTGCTCGTCATGGGCCTGCCGGCGATCGTGACGCCGCGCCCGCCGCTGCCCGAGATCGTCGAGGACGGACGCAGCGGCCTGGTGGCCGAGGAGTCGGTCGAGGGCCTCGCCGAGGCGCTCGACCGGCTCGTCGCCGACGCGGCCGGGCGCGCGCGGCTGCGTCAGGGCGCGCTGGCCTCGGCGCGCCGGCGCTTCGACCTCGAGGCGCAGACTGCGGCCACGATGGCCTTTTACGAGGAGGTGCTGGCAGCAGCACCCTGAGGCGCTTCTCGGAGCGCTAGCGCTCGCGGTTCCGACGGGATTGCCCGCCGGCGAGACGCCGTCAGCCCCCGCACTCCAGGATGTCGCCCTCCACTCCGCCCGGGACGACACGCTCGTACAGCACCCAGGCACGGTTGCGCCCGGCCTCGCGGAACTCCGTGGTCAGGAAGGGGCCGTACTCGCCCAGCAGGAATCGGCAGTACCTCGGCGCCACGGGGAAGATCGGGACCATCACGACGGTCACGTCACCCAGCAGTGTGCGAGCTCTCGGCTTGCAAGCGGCGCTGATGTTGTAGTCGACGTGGACATACAGCTTGGTGTTCCGCGGGGGCGGCAGCCCGCACAGCATCGAGAAGGGATTGGCCAGGTCGAAGACGAACAGGCGAGAGTCCGCCGGGGACAGGGCCGCCGCCGCGATCAGGTCCACGCCAGTGGTCAGGTATTCGGCGCGTGAGATTCCAGGCGAGGCTCTGGCCGCCTCGTCGGCCACGGCGGATGGCTCGTCGAGCAACCGGCGGGGCACGACGAGTCGCCGGCCGAAGAGCTGCTCGCTCGACGCTTCCTGGGGGGCAAGGTTGTGGTCCTGGATCGACCGCGCCGCGCTCACCACCAGGGGGCTCGACAGCATCAGGGTGCAGACGAGCGCCACGAGCGCGGCCGCACGGAGCCGGCGGTCGGCGGGTGCCCCGCTGCCGGCTAGCTCGAGGACTCCGCAGCACCCGACGGCCAGGCCCGCCGTGCCCGCCCAGCCCCTGTGCCCGGCGTCGAGGCCGTCGAGCACATGCCAACCGGCGATGACCGTGGCTCCGAAGAGCAGCGCCGCTGCGCGTTCGCGTCGATTGGCGGTCCTCCACGCGAGCACGACGAGTGGCGCCAGGACGAGCAGCAGGTTCGGTGCGTCAGCCAGCTCCTCCGGGACGATTCCGAGGCGCCAAGGGCCATGGGCCGCCTGGACCAGGGCGAGGTTGCGCGCGTAGCCCACGACGATTCCCGGCGCCGCCGCTTCGGTCAGCCCGACGGCGACCAGGAGCAACGCCGTGGCCAGCACGATGGGCCTGCGCGTCGCCGGCCACAGAGCTGCGGCCATGCCGAGCAGCATGAGGTCGACGGCCGCATAGCTGATCTTCGTGAAGAGCGCGACGTAGAGCAGTACGGCCAGGAGCACGCCATCCGCGATGACGCGGCGCCCCGATGACCGGCCCGTGGAGACGAACGGGTACAGGCTGAGGAGCACGAAGGTCGCGCCACCGATCCGCCGGTAGTAGCCGTGGTAGCTCGCCTCCGAGGAGGAGAACTCGGTGAGCCCGGCGCCCAGCGCCGCGATGAGCAGCACCGCCACGAGCCCCGTCCAGCGCCCCGTCCGCCCGTGGACGAGCAACGCGCAGACGACCGACAGGATCAAGCCGCTGACGAAGAAGTAGATCGGCAGCGCCATGAAGGGGCTCGCGGCATCCCAGAATGCGGCCGGCCCCCAGAAGTTCAGCGCACCGAGCGCGACCTCGAAGTCGACGTGCGGCACCTGTCCCGAGGCGACACGGTAGATGCCGTCCCAGAAGAGGAACGAGTCGCGGCCGAGCAGGACCGCATGCCCGGGAAGGATCAGGGCCGCGTAGAGCACGGCGAACACGGTCGCCAGTGCCGCGAGCAAGTGCCGCAGCCTCGCGGTTGCGGGGAACGACGACTGCATCGCGCCGTGGAGGACGGGAGGAGCGATGCGGTGCCGGCTAGCTCGGAGTCGCGCCGCGCTCCACCAGCGCGACGGCGCGCGCCTCGATGCACTCCCCGCGCCCGATCGGACCCATCTTCTCGTAGGTCTTGCCCTTGACGTTGACCTGGCGCACGTCGACGTCGAGCGCCGCGGCGATCGACTCGCGCAGCTGCGCTCGCAGCGGCGCGATGCGCGGGCTCTCGGCCATGATCACCGCGTCCACGCTCATGATGCGGGCGCCGACGACCTTGACGCGGCGCGCGACCTCGCGCGCCATGTCGACGCTCGAGCGGCCCTTGTTGGCCGCGTCGGTGTCGGGGAAGAGCGTGCCCAGGTCGGGCAGGTCGGCGGCCGAGAGCACCGCGTCGAGGATCGCGTGCATGAGCACGTCGCCGTCGGAGTGCGCTTCGAGCCCGCGGTCGTAGGGAACGCGGACGCCGCCGAGGATGAGCGGCAGGCCCGCCTTGAAGCGGTGCACGTCGCAGCTCGTTCCGATCGCGAGGTTGGGAGCGGGCATCAGGGAATCCTCTCGAGGCCGGCCGCGAGCAGGGCCTCGGCCAGCGCCAGGTCGGCGGGCGTCGTGAGCTTGAAGTTCAGCGCCGACCCCGCGACGAATGCTACCGCGCGCCCCGCGGCCTCGTACAGCGCGGCCTCGTCAGTGACCGTGCGCTGCTGCGCGTCCGCCTGCTCGAGCAGCGCGCGCAGCTCGTCGCGACGGAAGGCCTGCGGCGTCTGCGCCGCCCACAGCCGCTCGCGCGGGAGGGTGCGGGCCACGCAGTCGGGACGGTCGTCGCGCGCCTCCTTGATCGTGTCGACGACGGGCACGGCCAGGATCGCGGCGCCGGTCTGCTGCGCGCGGACGATGAGTTCCGGAATCGCGGCGACCGGGACGAAGGGACGCGCGGCATCGTGCACGAGCACGATCTCGGGCGCGCCGGCGGGCAGCGCGCGCAGCCCGGCGAGCACCGAGTCCTGCCGGCGGGCGCCGCCGTCGACGACGAGCGGCGCGCGCGGGAGGGCGGCGGCGAGGGCGCCGAGCTCGGCGCGGTCGTCGCGATGGCCCACGAGCACGACGGGCGCGAGCCCCGGCAGCAGCAGCAGCCGGCGCAGGCTGTGCTCGACGAGCGGCCGCCCGCCGAGCGGCACCAGTGCCTTGCGCCGCGCCGCGCCCAGGCGGCTGCCCTCGCCCGCGGCGACGACGAGCAGCGCGGCCCGCGCGTCGGTCAGCGGTACCATGGCGCGATGCGCGTCCTCGGCATCGACCCCGGCAGCCTGAGGCTGGGGTGGGGCGTGGTCGACGGGGCCGGCTCGGGGCTGGGGCTGGCCGGGATGGGGGTCATCCGCCCGTCGGCGAGCTGGTCGCCGGCCCGGCGACTCGCGCACATCCACGCCGAGCTGCTGGGCATCCTGCAATCGTACGGGCCGGCATGCATCGCGATCGAGAGCGTCTTCCACGGGGTCAACACGCGGACGCTCGTCATGCTCGGCCAGGCGCGCGGGGTGGCGCTCGCGGCGGCCGGCACCAGTCCGGCGGCCCTGATCGAGCTGGCGCCCGCCGAGGTCAAGCGGGCGGTCACGGGCAACGGCCAGGCCACCAAGGACCAGGTCGCGCACATGGTCGGGATGCTGCTGGGTCCGTCGGCGCGCGAGCAACTCGCGGCGCTGGGGCCATCGCGCGACGCGAGCGACGCCCTGGCGGTCGCCATCGCGGGGTGCCATCGGTCGGCCCACCCGGCGCAGCGCAGCGGAGGCGCGCTCGGGTTGAAATCATCCAGCCGAGGACTTTTCGGGAAAGGGGGAGGAGGGTTTTACGCGCGGAAGCCGCGCAACCTCGGCTGAATGAGTTTTCAAAACCGATCGGTCGTTGGGTCGGCTCTCTCCGGCCTCCGTTCGTCGGGCAGCTCGAAACGGCACCAGAAGGAGCCCGACCGATCTGGCGCATAGACTAGCAGTCCTCGGGAGGCCTTGCACAAGGGGCCAGGAAATCTGAGGCGCCGCGCGGCGCCGCCTCCGAGCCGCCGGCGTCGCCCCGGTCGCGCGCGGGCCCGGCTCCGGCGCGCTGGACGCTGTGGAGAAGGTGGAGAGCCGGTGGAAAGGCAGCTCCCGGGCCGCCGGCCCGGCGTCCGCGGCCTTCCGCGCGACGTCGGGCCCCGGCTCGCGCCCCCCCCGGCCCCGCCCCGCGCTGGCCCGCCTCTAGATGAACAGCGGCGCCAGGACCAGGGTGATCGTCGAGAGCAGCTTGATCAGCACGTGCAGGGAGGGCCCGGCGGTGTCCTTGAAGGGGTCGCCGACCGTGTCGCCCACGACCGCCGCCTTGTGCGGCTCGCTGCGCTTGCCGCCGTGCGCGCCCGTCTCGATGTACTTCTTGGCGTTGTCCCAGGCGCCGCCGGCGTTGTTCAGGAACATCGCCATGAGGATGCCGGCGATCGTGCCGACCATCAGGAAGCCGGCCACGACCTCGGCCCCGAGCACCGACTCGCCCGTGGCGCGGCCGATGGCGCGGAAGACCAGGCCGGTCGCGATCGGCAGGGCCACGACCACGACGCCGGGCAGCACCATCTGCTTGAGCGCGCCCGAGGTCACGATGTCCACGACCTTGCCGTAGTCGGGCTCGAACTTCTCGGGCAGGTGCAGCTCTCCCTTGGCGTTGCGGAAGGGCTTGAACTGCTCGCGCACGGCCTCGATCACCTGCTTGGCCGCGCGTCCGACGGCGCGGATGGTGAGCGACGAGAAGTAGAAGACCAGCATGGCGCCGAGCATGGCGCCGACGAAGACGTTCGGGTTCGCGAGGTTGATCGCCGGCATCGCGTCCTCGCCGGCGTAGTGGTGGACCTCGTCGATGTAGGCCGAGAAGAGCAGGAAGGCCGCGAGCGCCGCCGAGCCGACCGCGTAGCCCTTGGTGAGCGCCTTGGTCGTGTTGCCCACCGCGTCGAGCCGGTCGGTGCGCTGGCGGATCTGCTCGGGCTGGCTGCTCATCTCGACGATGCCGCCGGCGTTGTCGGTGATGGGCCCGAAGGTGTCCATCGCCAGGATGTAGGCCGCCGTGCCCAGCATGCCCATGGTCGCGACCGCGGTGCCGAACAAGCCGCCGTGCGCGATGGCCCGGTCACCGAGCATGTAGCTGGAGATGATCGCGATCGAGACCACGATCACCGGCGCGACGACGCACTCGAGGCCGACCGCGATGCCCGCGATGATGTTCGTCGCCGGGCCGGTCAGCGAGGCCTCGGCGATCTCGCGCACGGGCCGGTACTTGTACTCGGTGTAGTACTGCGTGATGTGCACGAAGGCCTGCGCCGTCGCGATGCCGATCAGGCCGCACCAGAAGAACAGCATCCAGGTGTCGGGCACGATCGGGGAGAGCAGCCAGCGCGTCGCGAAGAAGAAGCCCACCGCCGCGAGCACCGAGGTCAGGTAGTAGCCGCGGTTCAGGCCGTGCATCGGGTCCTGGTCCTCGCGGATCGTGGTGAAGAACAGGCCGATGATCGAGGCCACGATGCCGAAGGCGCGCGCCACGAGCGGGAACATCATCACGCCGAAGGCCACCGCGGGCGTGGCGCCGGCCTTGGTGGCCAGCGTGGCGGCCAGGATCATGGCGCCGATGTTCTCGGCGGCCGTCGACTCGAAGAGGTCGGCGCCGCGGCCCGCGCAGTCGCCCACGTTGTCGCCCACGAGGTCGGCGATGACCGCGGGGTTGCGGGGGTCGTCCTCGGGGATGCCGGCCTCGACCTTGCCCACCAGGTCCGCGCCGACGTCGGCCGCCTTGGTGTAGATGCCGCCGCCCACCTGCGCGAAGAGCGCCACGAGCGAGGCGCCGAAGCCGTAGCCCGCGATGAGCAGCGGGATGTCCGTGGCGTGCTTGGTCACCCCGAGGGACTGCACGATCCAGAACAGTCCGCCCACGCCGAGCAGCGACATGGCCACGACGAGCAGACCCGACACCGCGCCGCCGCGCAGCGCCGTCTGGAGCGCGCCGTTGAGCGTCGTGCGCGCCGCGGCCGCCGTGCGGACGTTCGTGCGGATCGAGATCCACATCCCGACGTAGCCGGCGATGAGCGAGCAGCCCGCGCCGAGCGTGAAGGAGATCGTGGTCCACAGCGCGAGGTCGGAGATCGGCGCCGGGTCGAAGGGCGTCGTCGAGCGCACGAAGCGGTAGAGGATGTAGATGAGCGCCGCGAGCGGCAGCGCGATCTTGACGATCGTCCCGTTCTGCCGGCGCATGAAGGCCTCGGCCCCCGCGCGGATCGCGCCCGAGATCTTCTGCATCTCGGGCGGGCCCTGATCCTGCGCCAGCACCCAGCGCGCGAGCAGGCCGGCCACGACCAGGGCCGAGGCGCTCACGACGAGGACGAGGGGGAGTTCCATGGGGCAGCGATCTCCGCAGCGGACGGGGGGCCGGTGCCCGCACCTCGGGTTCCCGGGGGCACCGAAAAAGGTCGCGGAGTGTAAGCAGGCGGCCGAGCGCTCATCAAGGGCCGCGCCCTCGGCTTCCGCGTCGCCGCCGAGTTCTGTATCTTGCCGCGCCGCGGGTGCCGACGCTCACGCGGCGGTGTAGCTCAGTTGGTTAGAGCAACGGATCCATAATCCGTGTGTCGGGGGTTCGAGTCCCTCCACCGCTACCCGGTCCGAAGGGCCCTTCCGGCCCGCTGCGCGCCAGGCCGCGCCCCTCCGGCCGCCCCGGATTCCGCGGGATAGACTCCACGCCCGCGCATCGCACCAGGGACCGAGCGCGGACCACCCCCGAGTCACATCTTCGGAAGTCCACGCGATGTCCAGCTCCCGGCTCACCTTCTCTCTCGCGGTCGCGCTCTTCGTCGCGACGCTCTCCAGCCCCGCCTCGGCGCAGGTCACGATCGAGTCCGACCAGCCTGCCTACGAGGTCAGCCAGCTCCTCACGGTCAAGATCTCCGGCCCGCCCGGCGCCCAGACCTTCCTGCTCGTCGACGTGCTGCCCGGCCCGCTCGTGTTCCCCTTCGGCACGATCTGGATCGGCTTCTCGCCCGTCTTCTTCGTGGTCAACCTCGGCCCGATGCCGGCCGCGGGCTCGATGACCGTGCACGAGTCCTTCAGCTGCCGCACCGCGATGACCTACGGCACCGAGATCTACCTGCAGGCGATCTGCGTCGTCGGCGGCGTCAAGCAGGTCTCGAACGGCCTGCACTTCGCCGAGATGGGCGGCGACTGCAACGACGACTGCGTCGGCGGCGTGGCCGAGATCGGGCTGCAGGTCCCGCTCGAGAACGTGCCGCAGACGGGCACGCTGCACATCGACGCGCACAAGCTCAACGGCGCTCAGCATCACTATGGGCCGCTCGACGCGCCCCTCGACCTGGCCACCGACGCCACCGGCATCCTCGATGTGCCGCTCGTGAGCCCCAACGGCGGCGTCGCCGTCTCGATGCTCGAGTGGGACGGCTCGACCCTGCTCGTGCGCTTCTTCGTCGACGCGCCCGCGGCCGGATATTCCGCCCTGGGCGGCAACTGCGAGTTCACGATCTCCTTCGGCGGCGTGCAGAAGACCGTGGTGATCCACACCTCCTGCTCGCAGCCGCTCTACGTGGGCCAGGTGTTCGGCGACTTCACGGTCATCAAGCTCATCGACCTCGGGTAGCGACCGCTACGCCGGCGGTCGCGACCAGCGGCCGCAGAGGCCGGCGGGCAGCAGGCGCGCGCCGTCCTCCTGGGGCAGGGCGAGCTCGCCGGTCTCGACGCTGCCGGGCCCGAGGTCGCCGAGCAGGTTGAGGAAGGCCAGCGGCGAGGTGCCGACCGCATAGCAGGAGAGCACGAGGAAGGCGCCGCCGTCCTCGAGCAGCGCGCGGCAGTCCTCGAGCAGCGCGGCGATGCGCTCCTCGAACAGCCAGGTCTGCTGCTCGGGCCCGCGGCCGTAGGGCGGCGGGTCGAGCAGGATGCCGCGATAGCGCCGGCCGCGGCGCCGCTCGCGGCGCACGAAGGTCACGGCGTCGTCCTCGATCCAGCGGATCGCGTCGCCGGCCAGCCCCGAGCGCGCGGCGTTCTCGCGCGCCCAGCGCAGCGCCGGGCGGCTGGCGTCGACGTGCGTGACGAAGCCGCCGCCCCGCGTGGCCATGACCGTCGCGGCGCCGGTGTACGCGAAGAGGTTGAGCACGGCGGGGCGTTCGCCGCCGTCCTGCGCGGCGAGCGCCGCCAGGCGCTCGGCGGTCCAGTCCCAGTTCGTGGCCTGCTCGGGGAACAGGCCGATGTGCTTGAAGGGCGTCGGCCGCACGATGAAGCGCGCGCCGCGGTGCGCCAGCTCCCAGCTCTCGGGCAGCTCGGGCAGGCGCGGCCCGCGCTCCCAGCGGCCGCCGCGGTCCGACTCGCGCACGAATCGCAGGTCGGCCGCGTCCCACTCGCCCGGGCTGCGCGAGGGCTTCCACATCGCCTGCGGGTCGGGCCGCCGCAGCACCCAGGGCCCGACGCGCTCGAGCTTCTCGCCGTCGCCGCAGTCGAGCAGCGTGTAGCCCTCGATGGGCACGCAGGGGAAGACCGTCGGCCCGACGGGCGTCGCGCTCACGGACGATCGGGGGCCAGGCGCGCGAGGAGGGCCGGGTCGACGCCGAGGCGGTAGAGGGGCGGCAGCAGCTTGTCGGCGAGCAGGGCGCGCAGCGGGCGCGTCTGCAGGCGCCGGCCGCTCACCTCGACCGGCTGGCGCACGCGACGCAGGCGCGCGCGCGCGGCGAGGCGCAGCGTGAGGTCGTAGTCCTCGAGGATCGGCAGCGGCTTGAAGCCGCCCACCGCCTCGTAGGCCGCGCGCGTGACGAAGAGCGCCTGGTCGCCGTCGGGGTGGCGCGTGAGGCCGGAGCCGAAGTCCGCCAGCCGCAGCAGCGGGCCCGCGCGATTCTTGAAGCGCGGGTCGGCCACCGTGTGCGTGACGAAGGCGCCGGCCTCCGCGCCGGGCTCGGCCAGCGCCTGCCGCGCGAGGCGCGTGCCGCCCGGCGGCAGCCGCACGTCGGCGTGGAGGAACATGAACGCGTCGCCGCTCGCCATGCGCGCGCCGGCCGCGAACTGCCGGCCGCGCCCGTGCCCGCTCACGACCACGGTGACGCCGGGCTGCCCGGCGGCGCGCTCCGCGCTGCGGTCGGTGCTGCCGCCGTCGGCCACGATGATCTCGAGCGGCCCCTCCTGCTGGTGGAGCGCGGCGGTGCAGGCGTCGAGGCCGACGCTCTCGTTGAAGGCGCAGACGACGATCGAGAGCGGCTCGACGCCGGCCGCGGCCTCCTCGCGCGCGAGCGTGGCCAGCGTCTCGGGCGCGCGGTCGGGGTCGCGGGCGAGCGCGGCGCGCAGCCGCGGCAGGTCCTCGGGCACGTTGACGTCGAACCACTCGGGCGCGCGCGCGACGGTCAGGCCCAGGCGCCAGGCGCGCTCCTGCACCTGGGCCGCGGTGTCCGCCGACCACACGAGGTCGTCGAGCCAGGTGTTGCCCCACAGCGCGTGGTGGCCGCCCCGCACGCCGATGCACCACAGCCCGCCCGAGTGGTCGGGGCCGAGCACGACGTCGGCGTCCGAGAGCGCCGCGATCGCCGCGGCGAGGTGCGCGTCGGGCAGGCAGGCGCGGTCGGTGCCGAGCAGCAGCACGCGCTCGCGCTGCGCCAGCGCGCCCGCGGCCAGCGTGGCCATGCGCCGCCCGAAGTCGCCCTCGCCCTGGCGCACGATGTTCGGCGTGGGCAGCAGCAGCGGGTACTCGTCGGGCGGCGACGAGAGCGCGAGCACGAGGTCGACGTCCTCCTGGCCGCTGACCCAGGCCGAGATGCTGCTCCAGGCGTCGATGAGGAAGGCGCGCGCCAGGCGCGTCGCGCGGCCCTCGCCGATCGAGGCCGCGAGGCGGCGCTTGCCCTGGCCCTGGCGGGGCGGCCGGCTCAGCACGATGACTCGGCAGCCGGCGACCATCGGGGGCTCAGCTCTCCGCGGGTGAGAGGGCGACCAGGGCGCCTCGGCAGCCGCTGCCCTGGCCGGCCGTGCACCCGAAGCAGTGCTCGCCGGTGTGGATCGGAGCCCCGACCAGCGCCGAGACGTCGCCGAGCTCGAAGATCGTGCGGGGCAGGGCGGCGGACGGCTCGCCCAGCGGCAGTCCCAGCGCGCTGTTGAACTCGCAGTCGGCCAGGCGGCCGTCCCAGTCCACGCAGAGGAGGTCGTGGCACATCGTGCGTCCGGCGGCCGCCGGGTTGAAGGCGGACTCGAGCAGCTCGCGGTAGGCCGGCAGCTGGCCGGCGCGCTCGAGCTCGCGCGCGAGGTGGTCGATGGGCATGTTGACCTGCGCGTGCAGACGGTCGAAGACCACGCCGTGCTGCTCGCGCAGCTGGGCGCGCAGCTGCGACTCGAGCCGCTCCTGCGGCTCCGCGAGCTGGGACGGCTCGGGCCAGCAGCTCAGGTGCAGACGCAGGCCGGCGCGGTGCGCATCGCCCTCGGCTCGGCCGTAGCCCAGCGCGTTCAGCCGCCGCAGCACGCGCACCGACGTCGGAGCGCCGGCGCCCTGGGGCAGCGGCGCGATGAGCGTGATCTCGCGCACGGCGAGGAAGTCGGCCAGTCCTCTGCCGGCGGGCTGGTCGAGCAGCTCGGGCGTGCAGCGCAGCACGGCGTGCCGGTCCAGCGCCAGGCTGCCGTTGACGAGCCTCTGGAAGTGGGGATTGAGCTCCGCCCCGCCCAGGATCTCGATCGTGGCCAGCGATCGGGCCTGCGCGAGCACCACCAGGATGCGCTCGATCGTGGTGCGCTGCATGCGCGAGCCGGCGAAGTTGATCTGCAGCGCCGTCGGCGCGCGGCGCGAGGGCCGCGCCAGCCCCTGCTCGTCGAGGCGGCGGACGAAGCCATTCGTGGCGGCCGCGGCGGGGGCGGCGGCACGACGGCCGGGGCGGCGGGGGTTGGTCGAGGCGCCGTGTGGCAAGAAAGTTCCTCCTCCGTTTTCGATAGCCGGGGGCCGTCGCGGGACCAGTGTCACCGCAGGTATCCCATCTGACGCATCCAGGCCTCGAGCTGCGGGCTGACGTCCGCGGCCCGGGCCGCGCCGGCGGAGAACACGGGACCGGCTTCGAGGCGCAGGCGCAGCTCGTCGAGCATCGCCCGTACCCGCGGGTGCTCGGCGCCGCCCAGCGGCAGCAGGTTCTGCCGTTCCTGGGGATCGGTGTCGAGCTTGTAGAGCAGGCTGGGCGTGAGCGTGCCGTCGCCGGCGACGTCGGCCGTGAGCTTGTCGGGCCAGGCGACCAGCGCGACCTCGCCGACGCGCGTCGCGGACGGCGGGACGTCGAGCGTGTCGATGAACAGCGGGCTGTCGGGCAGGCGGGCGCGGCTGTCGAGGCACAGCGCGGACAGATCGCGACCGCGCCAGTCCGCCGGGATGCGGACGCCGAGCAGCCCGAGGACGGTCGGGGCGACGTCGACGAGCGAGGCGGGGAAGTCGATCCGTCGTCCCGCCGGCAACCTCGCCGGCCAGCGCAGCACCCACGGCACGCGCACCTCCTCCTCGTGCAGGGAGTGGCGGTGCTCCCACTGGCCGTGATCGAAGAAGGCCTCGCCGTGGTCGGCGACGAACACGACGAGCGTGTCGTCGGCCAGTCCCAGCGCCGCGAGCGTGGCGTCGAGATGCCCCAGCTCGGTGTCGTTGTGGCGGATCTCGGCGTCGTACTGCGGGACCGAGGCGGCGATCCGGCTGACGACGTCGGAGCTGCCCGCCGGCACGTCCGGGGGAATGCCCGCCGCGGCGAGCTCGCGCAGGCTCTGGTCGTCGGGCTCGTAGGGTGCGTGCGGGTCGAGCGAGTGCGCGTAGACGAAGAGGCTCTCGTCGGCGTGCTCGGTCAGGAAGCGCTCGATCGGCTCGCGGATCACCGACGAGGTCAGCGTCGACGTGACCGCGTCCGAGCCGAAGGCGGCCGGATCGCCCTGCGCGTCGAAGCCCTGGTCGAGTCCCGACCACGAGCCGCCGTGTTCGTTGGTCACGAACGACGCCGTCACCCAGCCGGCGTCGGCCAGGGCCTCGGGCAGCGTGACGATCCCGTCGGCGACGCACCACTCGATGGCGCGGTTGGCGTGGCCGACCGCGTCGAGGCCGGTCAGCAGCGAGCTCACGGCCGGCCGCGTCCAATTCGTCGAGGACCACACGCGCGTGAAGGTGGCCCCCGCGGCCGCGACCTGGACCAGGTGGGGATCGGTGGGTCGCGGGTAGCCGAGGGTCTGCAGGTGGTCGGCGCGCAGCGTGTCCTCGACGTAGAGGACCAGGTTCGCAGGCTGGCTGGTCGAGCGTCGCAGCAGCAGCGGGCTGCCGATCAGGACGACGGCCGTCGAGTCGGCCGGCGCCGCGGCACGGAACGTGAGCTCCCAGCCGCCGTCGGGAGGCGACTCGGCGAGCGGCAACGCGTGCTCGCTCCAC